>OGQD01001495.1_pt1 | contig 14846 bp, 11 predicted proteins | sample 1553091 | NCBI WGS metagenome assembly OGQD01 (sample SAMEA2580290, study PRJEB22360) | human gut metagenome | biome: human gut; feature: human-associated habitat; material: faeces | place: Denmark | collected 2008/2010
AAAATTGATGCTTCTATCACAATAAGCTACTACCTGAGTGAATAAGTCAAAATCACTTGTGATAATCGGAACTCCTTGCTGAGCTAGGTCTATATATGTGGCATCGGTAATACCGAGCCAAAGAAATGCATTAATTTCTGAAGCACGTATCGAGGGGATATATGTTTCACAAAGCTGTTCGGGATTATGGAGCAGCTCTCTGAGTTTTGGAAAAAACTGTTTTTGTGCGAGGAGACTATGGTCAAGTAGGTTTGTTGTTTCAGCTATACAACCTGGTGTTACAACAATCCGATCAAAATGTGCCAATAGTTTACAAAGAAAAGTAAAGTCCTCTTCCGAATACTTTCTGAGCCGCTTATGTTTAGAAATGAAATTCGGGTTTACCATTCCAACGAGAAAAAGAAGAATAATATTTGTATCAAGCGCAATGCTATTCATAAGATTTTTCCCGATATGGCTCAAGTTTTATTAGTTCAAGCGTCTTTTTATCGAGAACAATCAGTTTATATGTTCGAGTTTTTCTAGTGCTTGCGAGTGTTGCTAGGCCTGTTGTGGCAGGTATATCTTCGCTGCGAACATAGCCGACAATAACATTCCAATAACGCTCATCATTGCTTAGCTCAATACCTTCAAGTGAGGCATATTTTGCATCGGGAATAAGCTCTATGAGCATCTCTACTGCTGTTCTAGCCGCTTCTTTTGCAGAAAGAATATTCATTGCCGATCCCCTAACCATTTCAATAGTACTCATGATAAACCTCCTCATTTTTAAGTAGTTGCCCACACTCACTTACACTGGAACAATTGAGTAAATTGGAGGGTAGCATGACTGGAAATAACAAACCTTTCAAAGGTCTTTCACGAAGATAACAGTGCAGGTAAAAGCCGATAATCAAATTTAGCAGTTACCCGTATACACATGCTCAAGATATTGTCGTGCAACATCTGCCAGATGATAGACCGTAGCAACCGGTATGGGTGGCCGATCCGTCATGTGCCACTGTGGAAAAAATCGGGTGATGTGATAAACAAGCTCTGTTTCGCCGCGATTCCCATTACCGCAATCGAGCTGAGAAAGCCACTGGGCTATACGTTTTATTTCGTCGTCTGAATCGTTCTCTTCGGGTATGACGAGCGTTGTCACCTCAAGGTGGCATTGTGTTTCTGCGGCGAGTTGCTGGATAGTATTCTTGACGCAGGCAAGTGCCTCGGAACCACCGCCACACATGCGGTAAAACTCAGGGCGAAACCCCTTGAGGTCTATATTTGCTGCATCAATAAAAGAAGAGAGCTCATTTATAATTGCCGGCTCTGCCAAACCATTTGAAACGAGTACGTTTATAAGGCCTTTGTTGTGCGCGAGTGCAGCACAATCGCGCACATATTCCCAGCCGACGAGCGGCTCGTTATAGGTATAGGCAATGCCTGCGATCTGCGGGTTCTTATCACGGAGCTGACAGGCCAGAGCAACAAGGTCGTCTGGCGAGATATCACGCCATGCAACTTCTTGGCTACGAGCCTGGGAAATTTCAAAGTTCTGGCAAAACGGACACGATAAATTGCAACCGTATGAACCTACAGAAAGCACCAGCGACCCTGGCATAAAACGACCCAGTGGCTTCTTCTCGATAGGATCGAGTGCAAGCGACGTTATTCGCCCGTAGTTCGTGGCCACAACTTTGCCGTCGTGGTTCTCCCGCGCATGACAGCGGCCTGTTTCACCAAGCGCTAGTTTGCAGTGATGGGGGCAAACCGGGCAGACTGCCTTCCTGTTGGGGGTGTTTGGCTTTGTCATGCTCATACATACCTCGTAACGGTAAAACGTTCGAGTTGAATATTGCTATCTGCAAGATCGATGCCGCCTTTTCGCGCGGCAATGGACAATTGCTCATCCACCGTGTTTACACCGTCGAGGTCGGGGAGGAGCAGTCCGCGTCGGCCGTCTGGTGTGCTCACGATAACGCCATAGCGAGCAGGATCTAGCTCATCGGGCGAAGATATGCGTTCGGGGGTGGAAAGCACATCCACATCGTAGACAAGCTCTTCAAGCTCAGATGTTTCTACCGCTGAGAAACGCGGATCGTGGGTGCCAGCAGATACCGCGTTGGCGCAAATTTCTTCTGCCAGGTTGCTGCGCGTGGGCAAAATGGTCCCAATACAGCCGCGGAGTTGACCGTTCTTTTTAAGAGAGACAAATGCTCCAGCACGCGTATGAAAGAGCTCTTCCGGAAGGTTGTTGAGAAGATCTTCGGGCAGATCGCGCTGAGGATTTGTGCGTTTTCCTTCTCGTATATATCGTTCGAGTGTAAAGCGGGCGAGCTGCACGAGAGGACTCTCGCTATGACGAAGACGCTGCATCTCTTTTGTATGCCATGCGATGTACTGATCTTCAAAAGCGCGTGATGCATCGCTGCCGGTAGGACCTGTAGGTGTAAAAGCAGCGACGCCGTAGCCCACTCCGAAAGGCCCTTCATGCGAGAGCAATTCAGCGGCAATTGGTGTGCGATCCAAAGCGCCGGCCATTATCTGAAAAGAGCGCAGTCCACATTCTGCCGCACGCTCACACATGCTTGGGTCTGCGGTAAGAAGCCTGAGAAAGTCTCCTGTGCGGAATACATCGCATGCAAGATCGTCAAACAGAGGGCCTTCTGGTGCAAAGCCATAAGGGCCATCCGCTGCGAGTTTGTGGGAAAGATCGCCTGAGGCAACATAGACAACGCGCCGCCCGAGCTTCTCGGCAACTTGTTGCACGAGCATGCCCATGCGGTAGTGATCTTCTGGAGAAAGACCAGATAGGCCCATGCGAACAACCTTGCAGGGAAGCTGGGGCAAACCATGGAAGTGGGTAACAGTGCCGGGATGAACTTCTTCCCAGGCCGCTTGGATGAAGTGTAAGGGTACGAGTATGCCCCAATCGAGGGAGGGATCGCGCTCACCTGCTGTGCCAGCGGGGAGTTGTTCGGTTTGAGCAAGCTGACAAAGCTCGTGCACGAACTCGCAGTCGTATGTTACGGAGCTTCCTTCATGAGAGGCACCGAACTGTGCAAATGTTCCTTGCGCACTGGGACTACCAGCAATGTGGAGGTAGTCCAGATACATCTCTGTGTGGGGACTTGAGATAACAAGTGTGTCGGGCGTGGCTTTTGCAATGCGACGCGCAATCTCTTGGTAGGCAACTATGGTATGTGATATTTCTTGCTCGCGTCCGCCGCCAATGGCAGGCACAATGAGTGGGGGATGAGGAACAGCATATGCAGCAACAATGGACATAGCGCGCCTCCGATGTGTTGGCTGAGTAGTTTACACCCTCTTTGACCAGTAATTTACCCCTTTTGTGTTTGATGATTTGCGTCTTAGTTTTTGGGTTGTCTTAGCACAGCACTTTGCGTCTAAGCTTTCTCAGATAGTTCTTTTTGAAGTCACGCCATTGACCAAAAAAGCGGCGATCAGTAGGAGTCTCTTCATGGGTTTCATACTTCAAAGCAGCTAGTTCGATGCCGCAAACAAAATCTGCCATTTGGAACATCCGATATTCACTTGGACGGGCGTCCCGATACACGATCGCATTCTTTGAGAGCGCATATTCAAATGCTCTATGCAGTGTTTTGGTAATGAGGGGTTGACCGTTGTTGTAATAGATTTTGACATGATTGAATTCGACAAAGTCCTCAATATGGTTGAACAGAAACTCAATCAGATCCCGCCTCATAGCGCATCCAATTGCTTCAAAAGAACTGTATCTGTCCTTCCGGTATGCAAAGACGTGATAACTAAAAGGCGTGTGTTGCGCAAACGTATTGAAAGCCATAAGGAGACTGGAGCGACAACGAACATCGAGTCCTTGGTATCTTTCGTTCGCTCTAAGGAGCGGACTGAAATGGAAGGGAATATCAGGGAGGTCTCTGTTACCCAAGGATTGTTCATACAGGCTGATCGTAGGAGTGAGCTCATTACACTGATCGTGAAAAACCAAGGCAAGAAGGTAATACCTCGACTCTCCGCCGATATCACCAGATTCATCAACAAAAACGGAGAGCTCCTTCATGGAGTACCACCCCTAGATAACAAAAATGCCGGGGGACCCCCCCGGCCCTTGATAGCCCTCTCTTATGAGACGACCAATCTTTTTATACCACGAGCCGAAGCGGTAAATCAATTATATCATGAATAGAACATATGTTCTATATATAAAGGGTGAAGATACAGTTTACATACCTGAAGATGCCATACCTCAAAACGCTGTATTCATTCGGCAGACTTTAATGCTAGAAGGGACAGGCTTTATGATTTCGCATTGTATAAACCTATTTGAAATAACCTATTTTAGGCGGAAAACTGCCTGACAGTTGAATCTCAAGAGCTATTTCCCATATGAGTGTTATTGCTTGTCTGTCAATCCCGCGTGCATCGGTAAATGACACATTCGAGCAGTTTTTAACTGCTAGAGACCCTTTAGCGAACAGCTCATCGAGATCGATGTTCTCCGGAGAATGGATTGGTATGCCTTCGGGATAGCGTTTGGTGCGTTTGGGAATGTACGCGGAAAAGATTGGTTCAAGCTCTATATAGATCTCACCATCTTCGAGTGGATTATTGTCCGGCTTATTCAAGTTTTCACATTTGTAAAGATAAAGGGCACTCTTCTCGTCACTTAGAACAAGACGCGCAACTCCTCCGAAACCCAAGCTCATGGGTACCTACCTCATTCTTCTAGCCATTTGTGAAGCGTGTAGGGGCTGGGCAGTAATTAGTGATCGCTACCGACGTCGTCTATCTCTTCAAGCCTTTGCAACCAACGTGTGATACAGGCATTTTCAAAAAAATGTAAAAGTGCTCCATCACAGAAACGTTCAGTGCGCACAGCACCGACGAGCAAAGCCATAACGGTTCTACCGCTGAATTTAGAAACATCTACGTTTTCCATAGGCTCAAATCCCCAGGAAATGCCACTCTCCTCGAGAATCTCGCCATAACTTGTTAGTTGCATGTTGGGATGTTTATCAACAAAAGTACCAAGAGCACTTCTAAAGGCGTTAACCACATCACTATAGTTAACAAAAGGCATCTGCCACGGGTCATCGGCAGTACCAGCGTGTTTGCGATCAATAAACCACTCACCGTAGGTATCTGCCTTTTCAATGAGTGGTATGAACTTCGTCAAAGACTCGTACATGGAGAATTCCGTTTTGTAGTAATTGGTGAATATACCCTACGAAGTGATGAGAATTGAAGAGCAGGCAATATTATTATGCTGCTGGTTGAGTGGCATTTTCTCTGATGGTGTTTATTGCAGTTAGTAGATTCCTCTGCTGCTGTGTTGTAAACATACGTACAAATGATTTCGGACGATCAAATGGTGGCTGCATGAGTGCTTGAGGTTCCATATAGCCATTATCGACAACATAATTAACGACACGTTTTACAAACGATATCTGTTGTTCGTTAAGGCTTTGATCATTTAAAAAGTCTGCAAATGCTTCCATTGCTGCTTCGCGATCCAAATGAACTAGTTTACGAACAAGTAAGCCAAATGGGGTATTGCCATAAGCTTTTGCATAATCTTCAGCATTACCAAGTTTATGAGTAAAAATGTATTCCAGTTGAGTGAACTCTTCACTTGTCATGGGCTTATTGGTTCGCAGCTTATTAATAACAAGTGTGTCTGAATAATCCCTGAGATAGCGTTCTACCTTGAGTTTGTAATCTTCATAATTCTCATCCATGTCTGTGCCGACACCATAAACGATTTTGGTAACGGTGTCTTCAAGATGTGTAATAACATCCCTTCTTTTCTTCCCGTGCGTAATGAATCGGATAAGATCACGGAGTTCTTTTCGAATTTCTTCAAGAGTAAGTAGATCAACATTGTTGGATATCAGCTCATCTGCAATTTCTTCAATTAGAGGCAGTTTTTCCTTGACCTGTGGAATGGACACAATCTCCTTCAGAGAAGTTGCTATGTACTCCAATCGCTTCTTGTAAGATCTAGTATTTTGAGAGCTGCAGACTGCAACCATATATCCATACATCAGAGCATCAAAGCGCAGTGCGTCTGTATCTGACTCGTCATTCACAATGAGCATAGAGATAGGAGATTTCAGTTCGGAAAAATCAGTTGCGCTTATGACACGATATGATTCGATTTGTCGGTACTTATCCACCTCTCTACGATACTGTCGGACAGAAAATAGCTCATCATTCAAAGCAATAACCTGTCCGTGCATTATCCCTATTAGCTCATTGCGAAATGATTGATATACATCAGAAGCAAAAGCACTTTCCTGCAAAAGTTTTATCAGCTCTGCCTGACGTTGGAAGATAGTTTCAGATAGAGAGATAGCCATTTTGCCTTCGACTATCTTGGGATTCTCCTGGAAGAACTCAAAATTGCGACACCAATCGAAGATAAAGAACCGCTGCTTGTCTTCGTGGGAACCGTCCAGAGGATCTTCGACTTCGAGGCCTTCGCAAAGACGCGTTCCACGACCAATCATCTGCCAAAATTTAATTTTAGAGCGTACTTTCTTGAAGAATACGAGATTTACAATTTCAGGCACATCAACTCCCGTATCCATCATATCAACTGAGACGGCAATGACGGGAAGCTCTTTCAGCTCAAAATCATCAATGACGGTATGTGAGTAATCGTCTGAGTAGAGAATTGCCTTGATATAGTCGCCTGGAAGATTCGGGTAAAGTTTGCCGAAACGCTCGACGATAAAACGAGCGAGCTTCTGGCTTTGAGCAAAGATTACCGTTTTACCGAGTGTTTGCCCGCCGTTTACTTTAATTCCCTGCTCCATGAGCGTCTCAAGTACGTTATCGACAGTACTCTCGTTAAATACCCAAGAGTTGATTTCGTTCGCGGAAATTCTGTCTGGAACATCTTGTCCGGTCTCTTCAAAATCCTCTTCGATTGTCTCTTTATCCTCGGGAGTCAAATCGTCGTATGTAATACCTTCATCGATAAAGTTGGTATGAGTTTCAATGCCATAATATGGAACGAGTACATGATCGACTTCGGTTGCAGTCTTGTACTCGTAGACATATGTTGGTACTCCACGCTCAACTTCAAAGAAATCGTAGGTGTTGCGATCGACTTCATTTGCTGGAGTTGCTGTCAATCCAACAACAAGCGCGTCGAAATAATTAAAAATCGCACGGTATTTTTTAAAGATGGAGCGATGAGCCTCGTCCACAATGATGAGATCGAAGTGGGCAACTGTGTACATACGGTCCCCATCTTCGTTTCTCTCGTTATCGATTGCATTGAGAATGGTCGGATATGTAGAGAATACGATACGCGCGCCGCGCTCATCTTTATTCGATAACAGATTGCATAATGAAACGTTAGGAAGATAGTTCTGATATGCGTTCTTTGCCTGACGTACAAGTGCCACACGATCTGCAAGGAATAGGACATTTTTAACATGTCCTGAACGCATAAGCACGTCGACAAGTGCCGCGGAAACGCGCGTCTTCCCCGTACCCGTCGCCATCACAAGCAGACTCTTCCTATGACCAGCTTCGATATTCGCGCAGACACGTTTGATAGCCTCAACTTGGTAGTAGCGGTTTCCGCCACCCGCAATCGACTCGTCTACCTTCAACGAGGAAGGAGCCTTGGCGCTGTCCCTTCGATTAAGAATCTTCTGCAAATCATCTTGCGAGAAAACTGCGCTGACTTGCCTTGGCGCTCCCTGTTCGTCATCGATGAACCAGGTCTCAAATCCGTTCGAGAGAAAGATGGGGGGCTTGTAGCCATATTCGCTCTCAAGACACTGGGCATAAAGTCGTGCTTGTTGCATGCCCTTTTGCGCGGAATACGTGGTCTTCTTTGCTTCAAGCACCGCAAGTGGCTTACCATCTTTGCCCAAGAGAAGATAGTCAATAAATCCCGTCCCATTGAATTGATCATCGGCGCTGGGCATACCGTGAACTTCGCGCTCTTGCAATACGTTTTCGTCAAGCTTCCATCCAGCAAGCCCCAAATCCCAATCGATATAGCGCTTCCTTGTTGCAAACTCAGTTGTCTCTTCGGGATTGAAAGTTCGTTTCTGGGTGTTATCTTCCTTAGCGTCAGAGACTAACTTGCTCATTGCTTTGAGCTTAGCCTCAAGACGTTTAATCTCCTCTTCTTTTTCAGCAAAAAGTGACTCTCGAGCTTTGATGGCCGCAATTTGTTGGACAGTAAGCTGGATGCTAGCTCTTGGAACCTTTGTCTCGTCGAAGCTGCGATTCTCATAATCGGGCCCATAGCAATAATCAATCCAGTCAACAAATTCAAAGAGGCTTCGAAGTGAGAGAATCGCATCTTCAGCCGTAACGCGACGATCGGTATGGACAGAGAGATTTCCCAGCTTGTTGATGCCAATGAGCTTGCGCCAGACACGCTCATCGACGCAATCTCTAAATGAGCTTTCATGCAGTAATGAGGAAAGGTTGTCTCGATACGGCATGCAAATTGACTGATCGATAGCATAAACCCATTTAACAGCGAGTTCGAGTGCTTTACGACAGCCAACTGCACACATCGCGGGTGATGCGGCATAAATCTTCTCCGCCTCAATGCAGGCATCGGCAAAAAGGTCATAATAGCCGTCCTGGCGTTTTAAGAAGTCGAAGTTCATGGCAATCTCGCATCGAGTTGAACGTCTATTGTTTACGTGTTTTTTATTATAAGTTCTGTGGATTTTCGAGCAACAAACCGCGATTTGTCGACCTTGGCGACGAAGGTGGCGAACTGTTGTTGAAGATCGTAGGGGGGCAAAAATGCAGACAGTTTTTTAAACTTTGCCATAGAAATATTCTGCATTGAGCCGCTTGAGCCTGTCGCCACTTTCGACATCTCCCTTCTAACTTGCCGAGTTGAGAGTAACTCCTTTAAAAAGACCGTATCAACGTCTTCCGCCGGATCCAACCGCCATAGTTTGTCAGGTAGGAATAAATTATCGTAATCCCGATCAACAATCGCAGTCGATCCCACCATCTCACTCGTATTCGCCCTGCTAAACAGCAAGTCGCCCTTTCGAGGATGAATCATCTTTATCGAAGATACATCTGAAACAACCTTGTATTCGTCGGGCAGGAATACCCCTTTTGTCACTGCACTTATTTTTAAGACAGCATACTCGTCTTCACCAAGCGGTCTTTGTTGCCCGCCAACATTGGTTCCAGCTGTAATCGCATTAATTAACCGTCCCATTTGAACCTCGGGGAATGAGCTGCTTCCGAACATCTCGACAAATTGTGATTTGATGAGATGGTTAAGGCATTCTAAAGTCCGATTTTCCAAATCAATTAGAGATTCAACCTCCTCAAAACGTCTGGATATGTCCCGTTGTTGTTCAGGTGAAAATGAGGGCACTGGAAGTTTTCCGTAGTCTTTAAAGTAAATGTGGGGAATGGTTGAACCATTGAAACTTGATCCAAGATTTAATGCTCGAACAAGATGCAAAAGGTAGTCGCATTCCACTCCCTCACGGGGTAACAATGCCTGCATCGTACCAAGAACGGACGATTTGCCTTTGCATTTTATTGTGCGTCCGACTCCAGCTCCGTCTTTAACCACGGCAATATACTCGCGGTCGTTTTGATATACCTCCAAATAACCAACAATTCCCGATGCACCGTATACTGGATAAGAGCCTGCATCATTCAAATCTTTTTGGCGTAATGATGACTTTCCTTTTGAGCACAAGCTGCTCAACGATGTCAACTCCCCCATAAATGGGGGTTTGTTGTTGCTCATTAGAACTCACCGTCCAGCATTTTGTGGAGTTCAGCAAGACCGGCGGTCATTTGAGCATTTAGCTCATCAAGCTCGTCGAGAATTTCACTTGTAGGGGGATACTCTACGCGCTCATATTCGGTCTCAGCGTATTTGTTAAAACTGAAATCGTAATCCATATCTGCTATTTCCTGCTTGGACACCATGAAGCTCTTCTCGGTACGCTTACGTTCCGCCTCAGCGTCGAGATTCGCCCAGCGACCCAAAATATCGGGAATGTCGTCATGGCTTTCATCAGGATCGCGCTTATCGTCAAGCGTGAAGCCATCGCCTTCCATGTTATACAGCCAGACACTATCGGTTCCGCCAGCATCGGTCTTGGTAAAAACCAGAATTGCGGTGCTTACACCAGAATACGGCTTGAAGATGCCACTGGGCATATAGATAATCGCCTCAAGCTTTTGCTCTTCAACGAGTTGCTTGCGTAGTTGCCGATACGCTTTTGAGTTGGATCGGAATAGAACACCATTGGGAACAATACAAGCGCAACGTCCACCCAACTTTAACATACGTAGGAAAAGCGCAACGAAAAGCAACTCAGTTTGTTTAGTGTTAACAATGGAACGTAAATTCTTATTGATGTCCTCTTCATCCACTGATCCAGTGAAGGGTGGATTAGCAAGAATTACATCGTATTGCGATGAAGCCTGGTTCTTTTGCGAGATGCTATCAAGATAGCGCACGTCGGGAGAATCGACCCCATGCAGCATTAGATTCATTGCACTGATGCGTAACATGGTCTGATCAATCTCAAAGCCCGTAAACTGGGGATTTGCTACATCGGCTCCCGAAAAACAATCCCAGTCGGAAGTATCCATTTGCTTTTCGTATTTGTTGCGAATATGTTCTGCGGAAGAGATTAAAAATCCGGCTGTTCCACAAGCTGGATCGCAGATAAGCTCACTTGGTTTAGGGTTAACTATTTTGACCATCATATCCCGAATATGCTTCGGCGTGCGAAACTGACCGTTCTTTCCAGCAGTACTCAGTTTAGAGAGCATGTACTCGTAAAGATCGCCCAGATCGCCAATATTATCGTCAAAATCAGAGAGGAGCTCATCTACTCCTGTAACAGCTCTTTCAAGAAGTGTTGGCTTTCCTGCAGGAAAGCCAAAAGTGGCATTTTCCATTGCTTTAGAGAATGCTGAACTATCGCTAAGTGTCTTAATGAAGGGGAATACAAATCGATCGACAATTCGATACATATCTTCTGCAGGCTTATCTTTAAAAGAATGCCAACGCATCTCTTTACCAGCAATTTTCTCATTATGATCGTTGATGAACGCTTTGGGAAAGACATGCGGTTGCTCAACCCCTAGCATTGTCTCTATACGTTCTATCTCAAGCTCTTTCTCATCAAGAGAGCGCATAAACATGAGATAAGTGAGATTACTAATTACATCAAGGGGATTGGTGATGCCGCCTTCCCACATTTTCTGCCAAATTGCGTCAACTTTATTCTTAGTTATTCCAGTAATCATGAGAACAATCCTTTCAGTGGATATTGGTATGTTTAGTTCCTGATGATTAGATTTGCAAATTCACTGTGAAGCAACAAATCGCTTTCGTTGCTTATTTCACGGCAAAGTTTCTTTTGATTTTGTATGAGCTTAAAGATCTTTGCTATTTGCTCTTGGATTTCCTGAGATGGAACTGGTATTAAAAGCCCGCTAAGGTCTCTTTTTTTAATGAGCTGAATAGATATTCCCTTACTTAAAGCTTGGAGCTCTTTGTTAGTTTGTTCAAGCTCAAGATAAGCCGCTAAGTAGCACATATTTATTTTTACCGGATGTAGTGGGCGAAGAATAAGACCAAATGACGTGACCAGGAGACCTTCGTTTTTCTTATCAATAAATACACAGTCGTATGGTGTGGATGATTTCAGGATAATGTCGCCTTCTTGAGTAAATAGCTCATTCTTAACCCTAGAAATCTGTTCTAGAATTAATTGTTTATCATCAATTTGACCGGCATTCATTGCTCCTGGGACAAGAACTTTTACTGAGGATATTTCATCTCCTTTTTCAATCTTCTTTGCTCGACTCATAGGAGCTCCCGTCTTTATTGATACGAGACTCCCGAGCTCCATTAGTTTGCAATTCATAAAGCTCCTTTAACTGGTCTTATAATCAATAAACAAACAATTGAATATGTTCAAACTGATTAGAACAAATTGTATTTTAGAGAATGCAAAAGGACAATAGATTTGTTCAAATTTATTAGAACAAATCTAAAAGTGAGGGTTGAGAGTATGTGGTAACGAACAGATATAGATTCCTAGAAATTGAAATAAAGGTTCCAGAGAAAAATGGATGTATATTGAAAAAGCTTTTGTCTTAAGTACTTAAGAAGGTCTGCAAATTCATCTTGTTTTTCTGTAGAACCGATCGTTTATCTATAACTATTTAATTGCCTAAAGATCTGTACTGAGACATTTTTTAGACGGCGTTATAGATGAGTGGGAATAAAGACGGCTGATATCTTAGCTACTCATCTCCAAAGTAGTCGCCATCAAGTCGTTTCATGCGATATACGCGTTCAGTTGAAACGCCTAAGTCATACTGCACCATGAGTTCTGTTAGACGCTTACCATCAATAAGCACAAGTGTTGCATGAGGATAATGCGATGCCCACTCAATCGCGCTCTTTGCAAAGCTTGATGTAGTAATAAATACACCTCTTGAAATACTTCCTAGTGCTCCAGCGAATCCTTGAAGTTCTGGACGGCCCACAGTATTTCCTGGAGAATATCTTTTTGCTTGTACATAGATTGGATCAAAACCGAGCGCGTCGGTGGCAATAATTCCATCAATACCACCATCGTTAGAAATTTGAGTTTGGCACCCTTGTCCATATCCCATTTTTACAAGAAGATCTACGACGAGCCGCTCGAAGAATTCAGGGTCTTTATCAAGAATATGTTTCAATAGATTTTCCTGTAGCTCATCATTGATCTGCTTAAAAGCGGCATCAATTTGTTCTTGCGGCGAGCTTTCGTCGGTATTCTCTATGACTTCATTATTGGTTGTCTCATTGGATTGGCTATTGGTCTTATCCTCTACGCTACTCTTCCAAGGGTTATTGTTTGAAATTGTCTGCTTGAGGAATTGCATAAAGCTTTTACTGTTCGAATACTGTTTAACGCAGGAGGATCCAAAGTCTGTTATTACATAAACACCGCGTTTAACATTTCGGAGCATGTTGGCACGTGCTAAATAGGACATTGACCATCCGACACGACTTTCGTATACGCAGACTCCACTTGAAGTTTTGAGATTACATTCATCTTCAGACAGATTGAGATGTTGCCTAACATTAGCTTTTGTTTGAGCACGGGAACGCTCTTTACCATCAGCCATTATATTGAGGACAATAAGACTCATCTCTGTTTGTGTTGGGATAGACATGTTAGGCCCCTCGTGCATTAACTCTTGTAAACAGCATAACTGTCTGAATGTTTAACTGTGAGAGTAGATTCTCTTCTATTGCTCTAACGGATAGATGTTGAGTCTATCAATAGGAATACAGCGGGATCTCATAGTCTGTTCTCAAGTGTTTTTTATACATGCTCGAAAAGATGGACCTGCGCAGAAGTGGTAGCAACTTGTTGCTCAATTACTTGTAGCCATCCCACTGCCCGCGCTCTTCTCACCAAAACGCCTATAATTATTCCTGTACCAGCCATATAGCTTGTGTACACAACTCCTCAAAAAACAAATGGCAACAAGGCGGCGCATTTTGCGTTGCCTATTGGCATATAGAGAAGGAAGGAGTAGCACGTGGATCCTAAACACAAAGTTCTGTTTACCCCAATCAAAATTGGCAATGTGGAGATAAAGAACCGCTATGCCATGGCACCTATGGGGCCGCTCGGCCTTTCGGATTCCGAGGGTGGATGGAACCAGCGCGGCATCGACTACTACACACGGCGTGCCCAGGGTGGGACGGGCCTCATCATTACAGGTGTGACATTCTCCGACTGCGAAGTCGAAAAACCAAGCATGCCCAATACGCCCAACTCAACATATAACCCAGTGCATTTCGTGAGAACCTCGCGCGAGATGACCGAACGTGTACACGCCTACGGTGCCAAAATCTTTCTGCAAATGTCGGGTGGTTTTGGACGTGTAACCATTCCCACCAACTTGGGTGAATTTCCGCCGGTAGCCCCAAGCGCTATTCCTCATCGTTGGCTCGATAAAATGTGCCGTCCACTCGAAGTCTCTGAGATCAAGAGCATCGTAAAGTCCTTTGGCGATGGCGCATTCAACGCCAAACGCGCAGGCTTTGATGGCATTGAAATTCACGCTGTTCATGAGGGTTATCTTATTGATCAGTTTGCCATCTCGTTCTTCAACCATCGCACAGACGAATACGGTGGCAGTCTGGAAAATCGTCTGCGCTTTGCCCGCGAAATTCTCGAAGAAATTAAGGGTCGTTGTGGAGATGATTTTCCAGTAGCCCTGCGCTTTAGCTTAAAGTCCATGATTAAAGACTGGCGTGAGGGCGCCCTCCCTGGTGAGAAGTTCGAGGAGAAGGGCCGTGACATAGAGGAAGGTCTCGAGGCAGCCAAGCTGCTTGAGAAGTATGGCTACGATGCGCTTGATACCGATGCCGGAACCTACGACGCATGGTGGTGGAACCATCCACCTATGTATCAAAAGAAGGGTCTGTACCGCGAGTTTGGCAAGATGGTCGAGGGTGTTGTGAACATCCCAGTGATTCTTGCTGGTCGTATGGATAACCCAGACATGGCGGCAGAGGCAATTGAGACTGGCGACTGCGACATGGTTTCCCTCGGTCGCCCGCTGCTTGCAGATCCCGACATTGTTGACAAGATCCGTGCTGGTCGCCTGACCGAGATCCGTCCCTGCATTTCGTGCCAGGAAGGTTGCATGGGTCGCGTGCAGGAATACTCTATGATCAACTGCGCTGTTAACCCTCAGGCTGCTCGTGAGCGGGCTATGGCCTATGAGCCAGTTATTGGTGCGCCCAAGCATGTCATGATTATTGGCGGCGGGCCTGCTGGGTGCGAGGCGGGGCCCCAGCGAGAAGA
>OGQD01001496.1_pt1 | contig 14840 bp, 8 predicted proteins | sample 1553091 | NCBI WGS metagenome assembly OGQD01 (sample SAMEA2580290, study PRJEB22360) | human gut metagenome | biome: human gut; feature: human-associated habitat; material: faeces | place: Denmark | collected 2008/2010
GGCCAGTCCCGCCGGCGGGTAGCCACGGCGCTGGCGGCGGCGCTGCTCCTCGCGCATCAGCTCCTCGGCCTCCTGCGGGTGCCGCTTGTCCAGCTCCACCGCGCTCTCGTTGCTGCTCTCGTTGGTCGGCGTCACCGGGGGAATGTCCGGGCGCGGCTTCACCACGTCCTGCTGGGCGGTGACGGGAACCAGGCTGTGCGGGATGGGCGGTAGCATCGGGGTCTCCCAGGTTAACCCTGCTGTCGGCCGGACAGGCTCCAACTTGAACGACCGCTACACTTTCGACCGGGCGCTCAATCAGAGATTCAGCAGCGGGCGTCGCCCTCGGCGCGGCGTTCCGTTAACATACGCGGCTTTTTTCGCAGCTGGGGCTTTTCATGGCAAGTAGTGGCATTGTGCAGTATCAACCGGGGCAGCGCTGGATCAGCGACAGCGAGGCTGAACTCGGGCTCGGCACCATCCTCACTTCCGACGGCCGTCTGCTCACCGTGCTCTATCCGGCGACCGGCGAGACCCGCCAGTACGCCCTGCGCAACGCCCCGCTGACCCGCGTGCGCTTCGCCCCGGGCGACGAGATCACCCACTTCGAGGGCTGGAAGCTGACCGTGCAGGCAGTCGAGGATGTCGACGGTCTGCTGGTCTACCACGGCTTCGACGCCCAGCACGAGCCGTACAGCCTGCCGGAAACCCAGCTGTCCAACTTCATCCAGTTCCGCCTGGCCAGCGACCGCCTGTTCGCCGGGCAGATCGACCCGCTCAACTGGTTCGCCCTGCGCTACCACACCCTGGAACACCAGAGCCGCCTGCTGCAATCCAGCCTGTGGGGCCTGGGCGGCGCCCGTGCCCAGCCGATCGCCCACCAGCTGCACATCGCCAGGGAGGTCGCCGACCGCATGGCCCCGCGCGTGCTGCTGGCCGACGAAGTGGGCCTGGGCAAGACCATCGAGGCCGGCCTGGTGATCCACCGCCAGCTGCTCTCCGGCCGTACCGGCCGGGTGCTGATCCTGGTGCCGGAGAACCTGCAGCACCAGTGGCTGGTGGAGATGCGCCGGCGCTTCAATCTGCAGGTCGCCCTGTACGACGCCGAGCGCTTCGCCGAGAGCGATGCCAGCAACCCGTTCGACGACACCCAGCTCGCGCTGGTCTCCCTGGAGTGGCTGAAGAGCAGCGAGAAGGCGCAGGACGCCGCCTTCGCTGCCGGCTGGGACCTGCTGGTGGTCGACGAGGCCCACCACCTGGTCTGGCACCCGGAAAAGGCCAGCGACGAATACCGCCTGGTGGAACAGCTGGCCGAGATCATCCCTGGCGTGCTGCTGCTCACCGCCACCCCCGAGCAGCTCGGCCTGGAAAGCCACTTCGCCCGCCTGCGCCTGCTCGACCCGGACCGCTTCCATGATCTGGAAGCCTTCCGCGCCGAGAGCGCCAACTACCGCCCGGTGGCCGAGGCGGTGCAGGAGCTGCTGGACCAGGGCCGCCTCTCCGAACAGGGCCACGCCACCATCGCCCGCTTCCTCGGCGCCGAGGGCGAGGCCCTGCTGGCCGCCGTGACCGATGGCGACAGCGAGGCCGCCGCGCGCCTGATCCGCGAACTGCTCGACCGCCATGGCACCGGCCGCGTGCTGCTGCGCAACACCCGCGCCGCCGTGCAGGGCTTCCCCGAGCGCCAGCTGCACCCCTACCCGCTGCCCGCCCCGGAGCAGTACCAGGGGCTGCAGCCGGGCGAGCACGCCGAGCTGTACCCGGAAGTCAGCTACCAGGCCCAGGGCGAAGACGAGGCCTGGTGGCGCTTCGACCCGCGGGTGGACTGGCTGATCGACACCCTGAAGATGCTCAAGAAGTTCAAGGTGCTGGTGATCTGCGCCCACGCCGAAACCGCTCTTGACCTGGAAGACGCCCTGCGCGTGCGCTCCGGCATCCCCGCCACCGTGTTCCACGAGGGCATGAGCATCCTCGAGCGCGACCGCGCCGCCGCCTACTTCGCCGACGAGGAATTCGGCGCCCAGGTGCTGATCTGCTCCGAGATCGGCTCCGAGGGCCGCAACTTCCAGTTCAGCCATCATCTGGTGCTGTTCGACCTGCCGGCCCACCCGGACCTGCTGGAACAGCGCATCGGCCGCCTCGACCGGATCGGCCAGAAGCACACCATCCAGCTGCACGTGCCCTACTTGGAAGGCAGCCCGCAGGAACACCTGTTCCAGTGGTACCACCAGGCGCTGAACGCCTTCCTCAACACCTGCCCCACCGGCAACGCCCTGCAGCACCAGTTCGGCCCGCGCCTGCTGGCCCTGCTGGAGAGCAACGGCGACAAGGCCTGGCAGGACCTGCTGGACGAGGCCATCGCCGAGCGCGTCCGCCTCGAAGGCGAGCTGCACAGCGGCCGCGACCGCCTGCTGGAGCTGAACTCCGGCGGCGCCGGCGAAGGCGAGCGGCTGGTCGAGGAAATCCACGAGCAGGACGATCAGTTCGCCCTGCCGATCTACATGGAAGAGCTGTTCGACGCCTTCGGCATCGACAGCGAGGACCACTCCGAGAACGCCCTGGTGCTGCGCCCCAGCGAGAAGATGCTGGACGCCAGCTTCCCCCTCGGCGACGACGAGGCGGTGACCGTCACCTACGACCGCAACCAGGCCCTGGCCCGCGAGGACATGCAGTTCCTCACCTGGGAACACCCCATGGTGCAGGGCGGCATGGACCTGGTGCTGTCCGGCTCGATGGGCAACACCGCCGTGGCGCTGATCAAGAACAAGGCGCTCAAGCCCGGCACCGTGCTGCTGGAGCTGATCTACGTCAGCGAGGTGGTGGCGCCCAGGGCGCTGCAACTGGGCCGCTACGTACCGCCGGTGGCCCTGCGCTGCCTGCTCGACCCGAACGGCAACGACCTGGCCACCAAGGTCGCCTTCGACACCCTCAACGACCAGCTGGAAGCCGTGCCGCGGGCCAGCGCCAACAAGTTCGTGCAGGCCCAGCGCGACGTACTGGCCAAGCAGATCGGCGCCGCCGAGGCCAAGGTGCAGCCGCGCCACGCCGCCCGCGTCGAGGAGGCGCGGCGGCGCTTCACCGCCACCCTGGACGAGGAAATCGCCCGCATGACCGCCCTCCAGGCGGTCAACCCGAGCGTGCGTCCGGCCGAGATCGAGGCCCTGCGCAAGCAGCGCGAGAGCGGCCTGGGCTTCCTCGACAAGGCGGCGCTGCGCCTGGAGGCGATCCGCGTGCTGGTCGCGGGCTGACGGCCACCCGTGCGAGCCGCCGGGAAAAATCCTCCGCGGCGGCTTTAATGGAGTGTGGCAACTCGCAGGGAGGCCAGAGTCCATGCCCCATCGTCGAAACACTCCGCCGACTCGAAACGCCCTGCGCTGGCTGGGGCTCTGCGCCGGAGCGCTGCTGGCCGGCGGTACGCACGCCTCGGCGCGCATCCTGGAACTGGACTGCGCCGGCCAGCCCTTCGTCGTGGAGGCGCGCCCGTTCGCCGAGAACGCCGCCGGCTCCTCCCAGGTCGACGTGCGCTACCGCTATCGCGGCCAGCCGCTCGCCGCCATCCGCTACGAAATCTTCTACAAGAACCTCGACGCCTACCTGCAGCGCGACGCCGCGCGCACCCGCGCGTTCGGCCTCAATCTCGACACCGTAGGCACCAGCCGCCTCCACGGCTATGACTGGGGCGACACCCTGTACCTGCCGCCCGACGCCTTCTCCGCCAGCGACTTCGAGCGCCTGGCCGCCTGCCTGGAGGCCGAGCGCGAGCGCATCCGCCGCACCTTCGCCGACGCCAGCATCACCAGCCGCACCTTCCTGGGCCTGATGAAGACCCGCACCTCGATGCCCGTGACCGGCATCGCCCGGCTGGTCCACGCCCCGGCGCCGATAGCCGGCCTGTACGGCGTCGGCAACTGGTACTTCGTGCTGGTCGAGGCCGGGGGACGGGTGCTGGTGCACAGCAACTTCACCGCCAACAACCCACCCGTCTCGACCGCGCTGGGCGAGGTCCGCCGCGACGGCAGGTGCCCCACCCTCCTGGCGCCGGCCCGCTACCGGTTCCACGGCAAGGAATACGAGACACGGGACCTGCTGACCCTGACCGACCGCCACGGACGGCGCATGGGTGACGACTTCCGCCTGCAGGTCCGCTGAGCGCCACGCCGCATTTTCCGGCGGCGCGGCGTGCTAGGGTCTGCTCCCGTGGCGGACTCGACAGAAAGGAGGCGACGTGTCCCACGACGACGACATCGACCAGCAGGCCTGGCAACTGCTGCTGGATCACCTGCAAGGCGCCACGCCGCAGCAGCGGCACCTGTTCGCCGCCCGCAGCAACTACGACGGCAATCGCGACGCGCTGCAGTGGCTGGCCGACGACCCGCGCACCGAGCGCGCCACCGCCCTGCTCATGTACTGGGCGCTGGGCGCGGAATTCCATGCCCAGTACGCCACCGACGACGAAGTCCCAGGCTGGGCCAGCGGCAGCCACCGCCTGATCCGCCAGATCGAGGAGCGCTTCCTGGCCGGCTTCTACGCTACGGGCACGCTGTACTTCGACCCGCGCCACGGTCCGGTGCCGCCCGGCGACTACGCGGACGTGGAGCAGAGGCGCCCTATCCCGCCGGCCATGCTGGCCGCCGTCATGGGCAGCGAAGAGGTCGACCTCGACGACGAGGACTACGACGAAGGCCTGCCGATGGCCGTGGCCGAAGCCATCTGGGCGCTCTACCAGCAGGACCGGTGACGACCGGCCAGGAGGCAACATGAACCCAGCCACACCCGCTCCCCGCATCCTGCCCCTCGGCGACATCTGGCCGACGCTGCCGGGCGAGCTGCGCGACCGCTACCTGCGCACCGACGACGATGACGAACTCGACGAGGAAGACCTGGCCTACTTCCTCGAAGGCACCTGCCTCTGCTTCGAGGGCGACACCACGTTGACCGATCAGCAGTGGCAAGCGCTGCGAAACGCACAGGAAACGACCCCGCTGCTGGTAGTCATCGGCGACCTGGTGTTCGCCGGCGATCCGCCGGAATGCGTGGTCACCGGCGATCTCGCCTGCGACGGCTTCTTCCACCACAGCGACTCGAACCGCCTGGTCGGCGGCAAGATCTCGGCGCGCCACTACGCCGCCTTCTTCGGCGGCGACGACGAGACCCTGCACCGCGGCTTCCAGGGCGTGGTGGACACGCCCCACGCGTTCTTCTGGTTCCACGACTGGCGCGACATCCGCCTGCCCGACGACTGCGTGGTGAGCTTCGTCTGCGACGGGCACCACTTCGAGGAGCCCGATCCGGCGGCCTGGTTCTACTGGTCCGAGGACCTGCTCGCCCTGCGCCCGGAGCTGTGCTATTCGCCGGGCTGCTGGAGTTCCGACGAGCCGCACTGGAACTTCGCTGCCATGCGCAAGACGCTCGAGGCAGGCGAGTCGCTGTTCGTCGACGGCTTCGACCCCGCTTGCCTGCCGCTGGTGCGCCAGGCCGCCGATCACTTCCGCCAGCGCCAGTTCAAGGAGGCCTTCCTCGCCAGCAAGGCCGCTCTCGAACTGTCTCCCGGCTACATGCGCCCCTGGCGCGACGCCGGGCTGGCGCTGTACCGGGCCGACGCCCTGGAGCAGGCCATCCCCTATCTGGAACGCGCCGCGGCGCTGATGCCCGAGTGCTACCCCACCCTGCAGAACGAGGCCGTGGACGACCGGGCGCTGTGCGCCCTGCGCCTGGGCGATCTGGAGCGGGCCATCGACCTCACCAGCAGCTCCCTCGAACGGATCACCCACGACCGTGACAAGCGCCTCAAGGCCGTGCTCTATCGCGTGCGCGGCGAGGCCCGGCTGCGCCGCGGCGAACTGGAGCCGGCCCGCGAGGACCTGGCCAAGGCCGCCGACCTGCACTGGAACAGCGCCTTCTACCTCTGGCTGGCCGGCCTGGCCTGCCACACGCTGGGCGACGCCAAGGGCGCCAAGCAGTACCGCGGCCAGGCGGCCCGGCTCGACGCGCAATACGACCGGGACTTCGCCGGGCACGATGGCTCGGACTTCCGCTACAACCCGCCCGGCCGCGTCGACTGGGAGGCGCTGACGCTCGCCGACCTGCAGACGGAGCCGCAGGACGCCGACTACTGGCGCCGCTACCTGCGGCACAAGGCCTACGACAACCGCAAGAGCTTCCGCGCCATCCCGGCCGAATTCCTCACCCGCGACTTCTGCCTGGAAGCCATCGAGCTGTGCCCCGGCCGGCAGGACCACGGCGACATCTGGGTGGCCGAGTTCTTCCCCGAGGCGGTGTTCGACCGCGAGATCGCCGAGCGCCTGCTCGACTGCAGCGCCGCCAACCTGCGCCACGTGCCGCCGCGCCTGATCGACAAGGCACTGCTGCTGCGCGCCAGCCAGGGCAGCTACGACCCCGCCCTGATCCCCGCGCAGCTGCTCGACGCCGAACTGTGCCGCCACCTGGTCGAGCGCCAGGTGCCACCCGATGCCCTGCCCGAGCCGTGGCTCGACCATGCGCTGTGCCTGCACGCCGTGCGCCACTGGAGCAACGCCATAGAGCACGTGCCGGGCCACTACCGGGACGAAACCCTCTACCTCACCGCGCTGGCCCATGCCGATAGCGCCTGGTTCATCGAGAACCGCATCCCGGCGCGCTACCTCGAACCACGGATGCTGTGCCGCGCGCTGGACATCCACTTCGGCCTGATCCAGCAGTTGCCCGGCCGGCTGGTCGACGAAACGGTGTTCGCCCACGCCCATGCGCTCTGCCCGGACGAGGCGCTGTGGGCGCAGCTGACCGCCGAGCACGGCCCGCGCTTCCGCCACCACAGGACCAGCGCCCGGTGCGCCGAACACTGCTGGGCGGTGTTCTGGGACGAGGCGCTGATGCTCGCCGAGATCGACAACCCGGACTACCACCTCTCGCCCTACGAGATCCCGCCAGAGAAGTACACCCAGAAGATTGCCGACGCCGCCTTCAGGCGCGATCCGATCCACCTGTCCTGCATCCCGCGCCCGTTCATCACCCCGGCGATGGCGGAACACTTCGCCGGCCAGTACGCGGACATGCTCCACGACGTGCCGCTGGCCCTGCGCAGCGAGCGGGTCTGCGCACTCGCCGCGCGCCACTCCTGGGACGAAGGCAAGTACTTCCGCCACGTGCCGCTGCGCTGGCGCAGCGTCGAGGCATGCATCCAGGCCCTGAAGCACAGCCCGGACAATGCCGACTTCATTCCAAGCGAGCACCTGTACGCCGTGTTCGACCGCCTGATCGAACGCCACGACGGCGAGTTCGCCCTCGGCTGGCTGTACTGCCAGCGCGGCTTGGGCGCGTTGGTGGGGGGCAACCTGGAGGCGGCGCTGGCCGACTTCGACCATGTGCTCGGCACGCCACAGCCCGCCAGGCCGACCGGCCTGCTGGGCTCGCTGTTCGGCCGCAGGCCGGCGCAGACCGCCGACTTCGACGACGAGGACCGGGAGGAAGCGCGCTTCTACAAGGCCTGGGCCTTGCTGCGCCACGGCCGCCCGGCGGACGAGCTGCTGGCGCGACTCGACGAGGAACAGCGCGCCAATCTCGAACACTTCGAGGTCGCCGAGCCGACCGAACCCTGCGACTTCGACCAGGAGGGCTTCGAGCGCCGCTTGGAAGCCGCCGCCCAGCTCGGCCGCAACGGCGACCACCGCAGCGCGCACGACCTGGCTCGCGAAGCCGAGGCGCTGCTGCGCGAGGCCGGTCACGGCGATCACCACCTGTGGGCCGGCGTGCTCGACCAGCTGCGCTTCTTCAGCGGGGAACTCGGCGAGCACGAAGAAAACCAGCGCCTGTGCCGGGAAATCCTCGAACGCCTGGGCGGCGTGCGGGACTGGCCCTACCTGGAGCGCGACAACCTGATCCGCGCGGCCCGCCGCGCCGCCCACAACACCCTAGCCTGGCGGCTCGCCGACTCGCCAGGGGCAGACGACCTCGCCCGGGCCGTCGAGCACGCCCGCGCGACGCTACGCTTCGCGCCCATCGAGGGCGAGCAGGCCATCCTGCCTTTCTACGAGACCGCCGCCCGGGTGCTGCTGCGCGCCGCCCAGGCGGACCCGGCCCGTGCCGACGAGGCCCGCCGCTACCTGGCGCGCATCCGCGAGCACGGCCTGGTCGACCGGGGCCTGGTGACCGACGCCGAGGTGCTGGCGGCCCTGGAGCGCGAGGCATGAGCCCGGCCCGCTTCGAGGTGGAGGAAGTGTTCCACGGCGACGACGACGGCCTGCTGTGGCTGACCCTGGGCTACGCCTCCCCGCTCGATCCGCTCGACGTGCTGCACATCGCCTGCGGCCAGCCGACCGGCGTGGCCGAGCAGGACGCTCTCTATCTGGAAGGCAACGACCAGTCCCTGGCGGCCAGCGGCCAGGTGCTCGCCCTGGTCGCGCAGGCTGGTCGCGTCGAGCTGCACCTGACACCGGCGGGCGCCGCCGCGCTCGGCCTGGCCGAACGGGTGGTGTTCGCCTTCGACCGGCAACCGGCGCTGTTCCACCCGGCGGCGCTGCAGCTGGCGCGCATGGCGGAGTGCGGGCAGGCCTGCATCCGGGCGGCCGCTGACGGGTGGCCCGAGGCCGAAGCGCATCGGGTCTAAACCCGAGGGGCCGGTTTGCCTTATACTCGGCGGCTTTTCCGCTCAGCCGTCATAGGGTCCCGCCGCGCATGGACAAGACCTACCAGCCGCACGCCATCGAAACTTCCTGGTACCAGACCTGGGAGCAGAACAACTACTTCGCCCCGCAGGGCTCCGGCGAGCCCTACACCATCATGATCCCGCCGCCGAACGTCACCGGCAGCCTGCACATGGGCCATGGCTTCAACAACGCCATCATGGACGCGCTGATCCGCTTCCGCCGCATGCAGGGCCGCAACACCCTGTGGCAGCCGGGCACCGACCACGCCGGCATCGCCACCCAGATGGTGGTGGAGCGCCAGCTGGCCGCCGACGGCATCGCCCGCCACGACCTCGGCCGCGAGAAATTCCTGGACAAGGTCTGGGAGTGGAAGGAACAGTCCGGCGGCACCATCACCCGGCAGATCCGCCGCCTGGGCAGCTCGGTGGACTGGTCGCGCGAGCGCTTCACCATGGACGAGGGCCTGTCCGAGGCGGTCAAGGAAGCCTTCGTGCGCCTGCATGAGGACGGTCTGATCTACCGCGGCAAGCGCCTGGTCAACTGGGACACCAAGTTCCACACCGCCATCTCCGACCTCGAAGTGGAAAACCACGACGAGAAGGGCCACCTGTGGAACCTGCGCTACCCGCTGGCCGACGGCCACAAGACCGCCGACGGCAAGGACCACCTGATTGTCGCCACCACCCGCCCCGAGACCATGCTGGGCGACTCGGCCGTCGCCGTGCACCCGGACGACGAGCGCTACAAGGCGCTGATCGGCCAGTACGTCGACCTGCCGCTGGTGGGCCGGCGCATCCCGATCATCGCCGACGAATACTGCGACCCCGAGTTCGGCACCGGCTGCGTGAAGATCACCCCGGCCCACGACTTCAACGACTACGAGGTCGGCAAGCGCCACAATCTGCCGCTGATCAACATCTTCGACCAGGACGCCGCGGTGCTGCCGGGCGCGCAGATCTTCAACATCGACGGCAGCGTCAACGCCCTGATCGACTCCGGCCTGCCCGCCGCCTACGCCGGCCTGGACCGCTTCGAGGCGCGCAAGCGCATCGTTGCCGACATCGAGGCCCTGGGCCTGCTGGAGAAGATCGACGACCACGCCCTGAAAGTGCCGAAGGGTGACCGCTCCGGCACCGTGATCGAGCCCTGGCTGACGGACCAGTGGTACGTCTCCACCAAGCCGCTGGCCGAGAAGGCCATCGCCGTGGTCGAGAGCGGCGAGATCCAGTTCGTGCCCAAGCAGTACGAGAACATGTACTTCAGCTGGATGCGCGACATCCAGGACTGGTGCATCAGCCGCCAGCTGTGGTGGGGCCACCGCATCCCGGCCTGGTACGACCAGGCCGGGAACGTCTACGTCGGCCGCGACGAGGCCGAGGTGCGCGCCAAGCACGACCTCGGCGACATCCCCCTGCGCCAGGACGACGACGTGCTCGACACCTGGTTCAGCTCCGGCCTGTGGACCTTCTCCACCCTCGGCTGGCCGCAGCAGACCGACTTCCTCAAGACCTTCCACCCGACCGACGTGCTGGTCACCGGCTTCGACATCATCTTCTTCTGGGTCGCCCGGATGATCATGCTGTCCACCCACCTGACCGGGCAGATTCCGTTCAAGACCGTGTACGTCCATGGCCTGGTGCGCGACGGCCAGGGCCAGAAGATGTCCAAGTCCAAGGGCAACGTGCTCGACCCACTGGACATCGTCGACGGCATCACCCTGGACGCGCTGCTGGAGAAACGCACCAGCGGCATGATGCAGCCGAAGCTGGCCGAGAAGATCGCCAAGCAGACCCGCGCCGAGTTCCCCGACGGTATCGCCAGCTACGGCACCGATGCCCTGCGCTTCACCTTCTGTTCGCTGGCCACCACCGGCCGCGACGTGAAGTTCGACATGGGCCGGGTCGAGGGCTACCGCAACTTCTGCAACAAGCTGTGGAACGCCACCAACTTCGTGCTGGAGAACACCGACGGCAAGGACTGTGGCGTCAATGACGAGCCGGTGGAGCTGTCCGCCGTCGATCGCTGGATCATCTCCGCCCTGCAGCGCTGCGAGCAGGACGTCACCCGCCACCTCGACGCCTTCCGCTTCGACCTGGCGACCCAGGCGCTCTACGAGTTCGTATGGGACGAGTACTGCGCCTGGTACCTGGAGCTGGTCAAGCCGGTGCTGTGGGACGAGACCGCCTCGGCCGAGCGCCAGCGCGGCACCCGCCGCACCCTGGTGCGCGTGCTGGAAGTGATCCTGCGCCTGGCCCACCCGTTCATGCCCTTCATCACCGAGGAAATCTGGCAACGCATCAAGGCCCTGGCCGGCAAGGACGGAGCCACCCTGATGCTGCAGCCCTGGCCGGTGGCCAACGAGGCGCGGGTGGACGCCGGCGCCGAGGCCGACATCGCCTGGGTCAAGACCTTCATGCTCGGCGTGCGGCAGATCCGCGGCGAGATGAAGATTTCCATGAGCAAGCGCATCGACGTGGTACTGGCCAACGCCGGCGCCGAGGACCTGCGCCGCCTGGCCGAGTTCGAACCGCTGCTGAACAAGCTGGCCAAGTTCGAATCGATCCGCGTGCTGGCCGCCGGCGAGGAAGCGCCGATGTCCGCCACCACCCTGGTCGGCGACATGCAGGTGCTGGTGCCGATGGCCGGCCTGATCGACAAGGACGCCGAGTTGGCGCGCCTGGACAAGGAAATCCAGCGCCTGGACGGCGAGGTCAAGCGGGTCGGCGGCAAGCTGGCCAACGAAGGCTTCGTCGCCAAGGCCCCGGCCGAAGTGCTCGACAAGGAACGCGCCAAGCTGGCCGAAGCCGAACAGGCGCTGGCCAAGCTGGCCGAACAGCGCGAGAAGATCGCCAACCTGTAAGGCGCCGCCCAAGACCAAGGAGGCCCGCGATGCGGGCCTCTTTCATTTGGGTGTGAACCTCACTCGATGTGCAACGACCGCAGCGCGACACCCAGCACGCGCTCGTCGTTGACGCCGGGCGCCCTGGCGTCGGGCGTCAGTATGCGCAGCACGTTCCTGCCCTCGACGAAGGGCGCGTCCCGCAGGTCGACCACCTTCTCGCCGTTGGCCTGGCCGCTGAACAACGTGGCATCGTTGAGCACCAGCTCGATGTTCTGCTGGCCGAAGGAGGCCAGGTCCAGGCTCAGCTCACCTTTCAGGCTCGCCACGTCCTGCAGCACGAACGTCAGCTCCGCTGACTGCCCCAGGCTCCAGCGATGGGTAGGCTCCGGCGTGGACCAGCCCTTGAAGCCCAGGCGTGGATCGGCGAAGCCGAGGGTGCCCTTCACGGCCGTCTCGTCCTCGTGCAACGGCAGGTCGATGGCAAACCCGCCGTGGCACTGCGGGAAGCGCACGACCTGGTTGAACACCGGGCATGCCAGCACGCGGTAGGAGCCTTGGTTCACGGCAGGCATCGGCACGTCGACGGTGATCTCCTCGCCCTGGGCAAGGCGCTGCGTCAGCGGCAGGGAGACATGGCTCATGTCCCGCCCGGCATTGTCCACAACGCTCACCTGCCAGCCGACAGCATGCTGGTCGTCGGCATGCACCTCCCATACACCGGCGCCCTTCTTCCTGAGCCGCAGCTGCAGGCTGGAACGGTCTGCATTCAACTGCCCTTCGGCCTCGAAGGCGAACATGCCCTCGTCGAGCGACTTCGGCACCTCACGGCGTATGAACAACTGCGGGACCAGCGAGGTCGGGTCCAGCTCGTACCAGCGCTGGAATTCCTGGGTGTAGAACAGCAGCTGGCTGCCCCTGAAGTCCGGCGAGGGCATCAGCTCACCGCTCGACGGCTCGCGGTAGGTGTGCAGCTGGATGACCTTGGGCTGCAGGGACAGCACGTAGTCGTTGTCCCACTTCTGCATGAAACCGCCCGGTAGCCGGGAAATGTGCTGGTTGTTCAAGCCGACCATGTCGATGGTCGGCAGGCCGGAAAAGTAGGGAATGGCGCCGGCGTCCACGACGGCGACGCGGCTGTCGGGCGGCAGGTTCATCTCGGCGATGTGGTGACCCATGATGATGTCGCCATCGGTCGCCATCCGCTCGGTGCGCGCCTCGGCATACAGCTGAGTGGAGAGCCAGATCGAATAGCCGGCGAACGCCAGGGGCAGCAGGCCGACCGACCGGGGCAACCCCACCAGCGCCAGGGCACAGGAGCTGATCATCAGCGGCACGACCGGCATCAGGAAGCGGTAGCCGATCATCCAGTCGCCGCCGACCAGCAGGTTGAACGCGACGTAGCCGCCGACATAGATGAAGACGATCCATGCCCACCAGCCCTGAGCGCCACCACGGCGAATGAGCAGCGCGGTCGCCAGGAGGTAGGGCAGGATCAGGTAGAAATAGTCCGCGGCGAACCGCAGCACGTAGTCGATGCCGACCCGGATCTGGCCGGACAGGTTGCCCGTCTTCGCCGAAACCGTGGTGGGGAACAGCTCGCCGAACAGGCTGTATCGCCACAGCACCAGCATGCCGACGACCATCAAGAAGACCACACCGGCCACGACCAGCCCGCCCCACGAACCTTTCCTGCCCAGCAGAAAGCGGCTGGCGGCGTAGACCAGTATCGCCCCGAAGAACGCGCCACCCTCCGGCCGGGTGAGCGCCAGGCAGCCGAACAACAGGCCCGCCAGTGCGTAATGGCTCGCCTTGGAGGTCTCGAAGGCGAGGTAGCAGGCATAGCAGCTGGCCACGAGCAGCAGGGCGAAGAGGATGCCCTCCATCGCCGCAGGTGCCCACAGCGCCAGCAGCGGGAAGGAGCAGAACATCGCCAGCAGGGCCAGTCTCGACCATGGCTGGAAGGCGCCCTCGAAGCGCCGGTGGATCAGCAAGAGCAGGCCGGCGGTGCCCACGTAACTGGCCAGTCCCAGGTACTTCGCCGCCTGCAGCGGCTCCACGCCCGGCCAGGCGACCAGCGCGCTCAACAGGGTCCAGCTGACGCTGGAGAAACCTTCGACCACCTCGCCGTTGAACGTCAGCCCGTTACCGGCCACCCAGTTCTTCACGTAGACGGAATAGATGAAGGCATCGTCCGGCTGGTAGAACCAGTACAGAACCACATGGAGGATGCCGAGGGCGGATAGGGCCGCCAGCCCCAGATAGGTACCGTTGCGCACAGAAAGCATGTCTTTTCCTTGTTCTTCCACCAGGCGCCTGTTCCCGGTCGCCTGACCATCTCGCTGCCGACCTTCCATCGGACGGGCGAGCTTATACCAGATGGCCGCCGAAAACCGGCCCCCTGTCGGTGGAGCGGCCGGGCCGAGCTGATATCCTCCAGGCCCGACGGTCGCCATGCCGCTCATGGAGGATCACCATGGAAACCAGCAAGACCCGCACCAGCTTCTACCGCCGCCTCTACGTGGCCTGGCTGGTCGACAGCGGCGCGGCCGCCAGCGTACCGGCACTGATGGCCGCCACTGGCATGCCCCGGCGCACCGCCCAGGACACCCTGGCGGCGCTGGCGGAACTGGACATCGACTGCGCCTTCGTCCAGCACGACGGCGAGCGCAACAACGCCGGCCACTACCTGATCCGGGACTGGGGGCCGATCGACCGGCGCTGGGTGGAGGCGCATCTGGCGCAGATCAAGGCGTTGCTCGGCTACCCCTGAAACAATCGCCCGGTATCGATGACGGAAGACGGCATGAATCCACAGTTGCTCTGGGTCCTCGCGCTGCTGCTCGGCGCCATCGTCCTGTTCGCCCTGAACAGGCCGCGCATGGACGCCGTGGGCCTGCTGGTGCTGGTCGCCCTGCCCCTGACCGGCGTGCTCGACATGGGCCAGGCCCTGTCCGGTTTCGGCGACCCCAACGTGGTGCTGATCGCCGCGCTGTTCGTGATCGGCGAGGGCCTGGTGCGCACCGGCATCGCCTACCGCCTGGGCGACTGGCTGGCCGCGCGGGCCGGCAACAGCGAGGCGCGCCTGATCGTGCTGCTGATGCTGGCGGTGGCCGGGCTCGGTTCGGTGATGAGTTCCACCGGGGTGGTCGCCATCTTCATCCCGGTGGTGCTCAGCGTCGCCGCGCGCCTGCGCCTGTCGCCGACCCGGCTGATGATGCCGCTGGCCTTCGCCGGACTGATCAGCGGCATGCTGACCCTGGTCGCCACGCCGCCCAACCTGGTGGTGCACGCCGAGCTGCTGCGCGCCGGGCTGGACGGCTTCGGCTTCTTCGGACCGACGCCGATCGGCCTGCCGGTGCTGGTCCTGGGCATCGGCT
>OGQD01001497.1_pt1 | contig 14831 bp, 16 predicted proteins | sample 1553091 | NCBI WGS metagenome assembly OGQD01 (sample SAMEA2580290, study PRJEB22360) | human gut metagenome | biome: human gut; feature: human-associated habitat; material: faeces | place: Denmark | collected 2008/2010
CGCTGCTCGCGCCCCCAGCGGCGGCGGCTGCGCATCGGGCAGCCTGGCCTGGATCAGCAGCGGGTGGCCGGTCAGGGTCTTGAACTCGACGCGCACGGCAGCGCCGGCGTAGGGCGCGATCTTGCGTTCGGTCTCCACCAGCTCGGCGTTCTCGTCGATGCCTTGCGGGTCGAGGCTGATGGGGTTGTAGCGGTAGGGCGAGAGCGAGGGCACCACGGCGTAGCCGTTGCTGTCGACCCGTGCGCCCTGGCCGCCGCGCACACCGGCACCGTTGGCGCCCTTGGCTTCCACCAGGGCGAAGGTATCGCCGACGTAGGGGCCCAGGGTCAGGCCGCCGCTATGCAGCACCGCCGCGCCGCGCATGCCGCCGTTGACCTGGCGGTAGCTGGCGCTTTCGGCATAGCCGGCGTTGAGCGTGGCGACCGAGGTCTGCTGCTGCAGGCTGCCGTTGAAGTCGGTGCCCTGGCCTTCGCTGTCGCGCCCGGCGGAGAGCGAATAGCTCAGCGTACGGTCTTCGCCCAGGGTGCCGTTGAGGCCGGTCTGGTAGGTGCTGCCGCTGGTGTCGCCGGAGCGCCGCGAGGCCATGGCGCTGAGGTTCGGCGCGCGGCTGGTGGAGCCCAGCGGCATCGATACGCTCAGGGTCAGGGTGTTGTTGCGGTTGCTGCCGTGCTGCAGGTTGTACTGCGGCGGCTGCGACGGGTCGTAGTCGTCATTCACGTCGCGGTACCAGGTGGTCTGCTGGCGCGAATAGGAAAGGTTGTAGCTGAGCTGCCGCCAGGTGTTGGAGTAGCCGACCTGCAGCTGGCTGTCGCGGCTCTTGCCGTCGTAGTAGTCGGCGGTGGAGCCGGACAGGTAGAGGTTGCCGTACTGCCCCAGGCCCTGGTTGACCAGCAGAGTGAACTGGTTGCGCTGCTTGTAGCTGCTCGAGTCCCAGGTGTCGCCATGGTCGCTGGCATCGCGTGCCGAGAGGGCATCGCCGAGGTCGCGGTAGCCTTCGGTGGAGTAGCGATAGCCGGCCAGGGTCAGGGTGGTCTGGGTCGGCTGGAAGGTCCGGCTGTAGTTCAGGCCGACGCGCCAGCCCTGCTTGCGCTGGTTGTTCTCCACGGTGGCGCTGGAGAAGGTGGTGTTCATGCCGAAGGCGCCGTAGGGCGTCGCCAGCACGCCGCCGCCGAGCAGCGCCAGGTAGTCCTCGGCGACGCGCGCGCCGAGGTTGGCGGTGAGGGCGTTGGTCAGGCCGCGCTGGTAGGTCAGGTCGCCGAACAGGTCGTTGCCGTCGCCATACTGGCGCGCCTGCCCGACCGTGGCGCTGTAGCGCGAGAGGCCGGGGCGCATGGATTCTGGCACGGCGGAGAAGGGCACGGAGAAGCGCGAGACGCTGCCGTCGGCCTCGATCACCTGGACGTCCAGATCACCGTCGTAGGCGGTGCCGTAGAGGTCGTCGATGACGAAGGGGCCCGGCGCCACGGTGGTTTCGTGGATCTTCCGGCCGTTCTGGCTGATGACCACCCGCGCATTGCTGTTCGCGGTGCCGCGCACCTGGGGCGCGTACTGGCGCTGCGAGTCGGGCAGCATGCGGTCGTCGGTGGCCACGCGTACGCCGCGGTAGCCCAGGCTGCCAAACAGATTGCCCTCGGTGTAGCTGTCGCCCAGGGTCAGTTCGCTGCGCAGGCCGGGGAGCGCGCGCTGAGCGTAGGTGCGAATGCTGTTCCAGTCGCTGCGGGTATTCCCCGCGTAGCTGGAGTAGGTGTAGTTGGACTGGTGGCGCAGGCGCCACAGGCCGAGGTTCACACCGCCGTTCAGGCCGAGGTAGCCGTAGTCCGAATCGCCGCCGCTGCTGGAGCCTTCGAAGCTCGAACGGTAGAGGTTGGCGTCGTAGTTGACGAAGCCCATGGTGCTGCCGGCGTCCCACTCGTCCGGGCTGACGTAGCCGCGCGGCTTGATGTCGAGCAGCGCCTGGGGCACCGAGAGGTCCAGGCGCAGGCGCGCGGTGTCGAGGTTCCAGGTCGAGTCGGGCAGGCGCTCGGTGAGCCAGAGGCAGATGCCCTGGTCGTCCTTGCCGGCCTTCGGGTCGGGACGCGTACCCAGGCTCTGGCGCAGGAAGCGTTCGCTGAAGCAGGGCTCGGTCCGCTCGCCGCGCTGGCGCATTTCCACTTCGGCACGGGTGGCGTACTGGCCGTTGAGGTAGAGATCGACGTGATAGGTGCCGGGGTCCACCTGGTCGGCGCGGTTGAAGCGCTCGAGGCTGCCGCCGGCGAGGCCCGAGCCCATCAGCAGGTTGTCGTCGAAGCGGTAGTCCGCATCGCCCTGGGCCAGGCCAGCGGCCACCATGGCGAGTGATCCGAGGGCGAAGGGCAGCCGCGGTCCAAGGCCGAGGTCAACGCGGCAGATCATGGCGAAGTTCCACTCTTGCGCCGTAATCGTTGATCAGCAGGGCGGACAGTCGCGCAGGGCCGGCGGGCAATGCCGAGGGCTTCTGCGCCTGCCATTGGGCCTGGCCCATGGGAGCGATCATGCTCGGTTGCAGCTGCCATTGGCGCTCGCCGACGCTGAGCGTCGCGCCGCCGAAGGAGGCGTGGTAGCCGGTGGGGTTCTCGACCTTCACGCTCCAGTTGCCAGCGTTCTGCACCAGCGAAAATCTCAGCTTCTCGGGCAACTGCTCCGGGCTGCCGGCGATACCCGCCGGGCGATAGAACAGTTTCAGGCGGTTGCGCAACATCAGCAGCATCTGGTTCTGGTCGGCCTTGGCGGCGTTGCGTGGCGGAATCTGCAGCACGTTGAGGTGGAACAGCGATTCGCGGTCCTGGGGCAGACCGGAGCCGGTGTAGAGGATGCGCAGGGACTGGCCGCTGCCGGGCGCCAGGCGCGACACCGAGGGGTTCACCACGAATGGCGCCTTGGCAGTGTCCGGCGTGGAGGCGGGATCGTTGACGTCGATCCAGGCCTGGATGACGTTGGGGAAACCATCCTTGTTGGTCATCTGCACAGTCTTTTCCCGAGCGTCGCCGGGGTAGATGACACGGGTGCCGGTGATCACCACGCTGGCCTGGGCGAGCGTGGCGGTGAAGGATGCCAGCAGGGCGAGGGCGAGCGTCGCCGCGCGCAGTGGGAGAGCGTTCATCCGGTTCACCTGTCTTGCCGGATCGTTCCGCGGGCGGTCACCCCTGAACGACGCGGCGCAATGGGGGGAAGCGGCACCGGGGGGCGGTGCCGCGGGGTATCACTCGTAGCGCAGGGTGTAGGTCACCGAGCCGAGTACCGGACCAGGGGTCACAGTGGTCGCTTCGGAGATGTACTGCACCGCATAGTCGTAGCTGGCGCTGGTTTCACCGTCGGCCAGGACGATGTCACCGGCCGCCACGGCAGCGCCGCCCGCCAGGTTCACCGGAGTGCCGGCCGGGCCGTCGAGCAGTTGCAGGGCTACACCGGTCGCACCGCTGGAAGCGGTGTTGGTCAGGTTGCCCGAGGCGGTGGCGTTGGTGGCCTGGAACAGGGTGGTGAAGTGCTCGTCGGCGCCGCTGGGGGCGGCGCAACCGGTCAGTTGCAGGGTGAAGCTGGTCTCGCCGGTGGTCTGGCCGACGGCACCGTTCAGGGCGCTGACCGGCACGCTGTCGAGGATGACGGTGGGATCGGTGTTGCCATCGACGACGGCCGAGCAGGTCTGGTCGGTCACTTCACCACTGAAGTTGATGGTGTTGGCGGCGAAGGCAAGTCCCGGCACAGCGAGGGTCGCTGCGATAGCCAGGGCGGTTGCGTGAAGTTTCATTCTCTTGAGCTCCATGGTCAGGTTTTTCCCGCGTCAATCTTCCCTGTGCGGTGTCAGAAACGCTCTGAGACGAATCTGAAAGCGCAAGCAGGCGCGGGTCCGTTGCCTGACGAGCGGTGCTCAAGCCCGAGGCAGAGCGCTTGGGTGCGGTTCAGCGGAGCATGGTCACCTGTCGCACGAAAAAACTTTTTTCCCGCTTGTCGATTCCCGCCTGCGCGCTTCGACTATGGGGTAACAGCCAGCGCACTGCGTGGGGAGACGACCATGAAGTACCTCTGCCTGATCTACGTGGACGACCAGCGCCTCTCCAGCCTGTCCGGCCCCGAATACCGGCGGTTGATGGACGAGTGTTTCGCCAATGACGAATACCAGCGTCGTGCCGGCCGGGTGCTCGCCTCCGAGGCGCTGGAGACGGTGGCGCGCGCGACCACGTTGCGCCACGGAGATCAGGGGCTGTCGATCACCGACGGACCGTTCGCCGAGACCCGCGAGTACCTCGGTGGCTTCGTGCTGATCGATGCCCGCGACCTCAACGAGGCGTTGCAGGTCGCGCAGAGGATTCCCAGCGGCCGCCTCGGCGCCGTGGAAATCCGCCCGGTGCGCGACTGGGACCGTCACTTCGCCGGGCGCTGAGGCCCGGCGTTTCCTATGAAAGCAACAGCGGGAGAATGGAATGCTCAAGTGGATGGCGTTGGTGGTGGTACTGGCCGTGTCGGCGGTCCTGGTGCTGGCGGCGAATCGCCCGGACACCTTCCGCGTGGAGCGCAGCCTGCGCATCCAGGCGCCGCCGGAAAAGGTCCAGGGTTATATCGAGGACTTCCACCGGTGGCGGCAATGGTCGCCCTACGAAGCACTCGATCCGGGTATGCAGCGCATCCTTTCCGGCGCCGAGAAAGGCCGCGGCGCGGTCTATGCCTGGGACGGCAACGGCAAGGCCGGCTCAGGGCGGATGGAGATCGTCGAGAACGACCCTGGCCGCCGCACCACCATCGCCCTGGATTTCCTCAAACCATTCAAGGCCAGCAACACCGCCGAGTTCACCCTGGTAGCGCGCGAGGGCGGCACCGAAGTGACCTGGGCGATGTTCGGCCCGGTGCCCTTCGTGGCGAAGATCATGCACCTGTTCATCGATGTGGACCGCATGGTCGGCAAGGACTTCGAGGCGGGCCTGGCCAACCTCAAGGTGCTGGCCGAGAAGGGCTGATGCAAGCGGCAACCTGAAGGAGGCGAGCCATGTGCCCTCTGTGCGTATCGACCCTGACGCTGGCCGTGACCAGTGTCCTTTCCGCCGGCGGCGTCAGTGCCTTCGCCGTCACCCGTCTGCGCGGCAAGCGCCGCGCCCGGCCCAACGAGCAACGGGGGCTTTCTCAGGAGCGTCCCCAGGAGCGTGCAACATGAAACTGGCCAATCAAGATTTTCCCCGCGTTGTTTCCCAGGCTGCCTGGCGCCAGGCGCGGATACGTCTGCTGGAGCAGGAAAAGGCCGCCACTCAGGCCCGCGACGCGCTCAACGCTCAGCGCCGCGAGATGCCGGTGGTGCGTATCGACAGGGACTACCGCTTCGAAGGCGCACACGGCCCGCTGCGCCTGCTCGACCTGTTCGAGGGCAGGCCGCAGCTGATCGTCTATCACTTCATGTTCCATCGCGACACGGGGCTGGGCTGCGAGGGCTGCTCCTACCTGATCGACAATCTTGGCCGCCTGGAGCACCTGCACGCCCGTGGCACCACCTTCGCCATGGTGTCCCGCGCACCGCTGGAAGAGATAGCGCCATTCCGTGCCCGCATGGGTTGGCAGTTCCCCTGGTATTCGTCCTTTGGCAGCGACTTCAACTATGACTTCCACGTCAGCGTCGACGAGTCCGTCGCGCCGGTCGAATACAACTATCGCGACAAGGCGGAGCTGGAGAGCCTGGGCCAGGATTACCATGTGCGCGGCGAGCAGCCAGGCATGAGCGTGTTCCTGCGCGACGGCGACCAGGTTTTCCACAGCTACTCGACCTACGGTCGCGGGCTGGAAGCGCCGCTGCTCACCTACCACCTGCTCGACCTCACCCCGCTGGGGCGTGGCGAAGGCTGGGGCGGCATGCCCGACTACCAGGGCAAGGGCATGAACTGGACGCGCTTCCATGACGAATACGACGAAGCCCCGCAGTCGCCCAACTGCTGCGGTTCCTGAAGCCTGAGCAGGAGAGATCCCATGACTGCCGCTGAAATGAACGCTGGCCACGCCGAACTTCACGCGCTGCTGGAGAGCTGGCTGAAAGCCGTGCGCGCCTGCGACGTGGAAGGCATCACCCGCCATTACACCCGTGACATCCTCGCCTTCGATGCGGTGAAGCAACTGCAATTCCAGGGCGTCGAGGCCTATGCCAGCCACTGGCGCGACTGCACGCAGATGTGCAAGGAAACCACCTTCGAGATTCACCAGCTGAGCTTCGAGAGGGGTAGCGAGACGGCCTTCGGGCATTACCTCGCCTACTGTGGCGGCACCGACGACAAGGGCCAGCACAACGCCTCCTGGGCGCGGGTGACGGTGGGCCTGCGGCGCGAGGCGGGGCAGTGGAAGATCGCCCACGAGCACTTCTCCATTCCGTTCGACCCAGCGACGGGGAAACTGTTGTTCGATGCCAAGCCTTGAGGTTGGCCGAACCGGTATCGGCAGGAGCCGGCGCGTTCCTGCAAAAACGCGCCTTCTCCGTAGCCCTCTCCTTCCCGGGGAGGGCTTGGAGCAAGCCGGTTGAGGCGGTGCTGGCCCGGTCTCCTCTTCCTGCGGGTGAAGCGATCCATCGCTTCGACCGCCTCGCCGGCGAGGCTGGCCGGCTCGGCTCGTTACATGCCGGCGAGCAGGCGGCGGGCCAGGCGCTCGCTGCCGGTCAGTTCCGCCAGGTGGCTGAGCTGGTTGCTTTCGTAGGACTGGTTGAAGGTGGCCACGTCCAGTGCCAGGATCTTGCGGAAGGCGGCGATGGCCCCCGGCCCCTTGCTGGCGGCAACCTTTTCGCCATGCAGCGCGATGACGTCGAGCATCGCCAGCGGGTAGCGCACCGGCAGGCCGATCCGGACATGGACCATGCCGATGTTCAGGCGCTTGAGTGCGTAGGCGTCGTCGTACTGGCCGCCGAACAGTTCGGTGAACCAGGCCGCCAGCGTCGTGCCCAGTCGTTTGCTGTCGGTGATGAACTCGCGGGTCGCCTCGTGCTTGAGCAGGCGGTCATAGAAATCCACCACCAACTGCTCGGCAGCTGCTTTCGCCTGCGGCTGCAGGCTGGCCAGCACGGCGCACTCTTCCGGTGAGATATCGATCAGTTGCAGAAGCTCCTTGACGATGAACTCGTTCTTGGTCTCCCAGCTCTTGCGGTCTTCGCTCATGGTCTGCTCTTTTTAAAGAATTGCGTTCAGCTGCTCGATGGTGTCGGACACTTCGAGCTGAATGAGGCCGGTATTGCTGTCGGGCAGCGTGACCAGCGACAGGCAGGCCTTGTTGCCCACCAGGTAGATGAACACTCGGCCTTCGCTGGCCTGCAGGCTGATCTCCCGGGTGCTGCCGACTTTCAGCGATTCGCTGATGCGCTTGCCGACGCCGATGGCGGTGGCGGACATGGCTGCGACGCGAGCGGGGTCGACTGCCTGATCATTGATGACCTGAACGATGGAAATGCCATCCAGCGTGCTCAGCAGGCTGCCCTTGATCGAGGGAATCGCTTTGTTCAGGCGATCGAGCGCCGCCAGTAACTCCGATTGTTTACTCATGGTGAAACCTCCTCCCGAGAAGCGTTTTCTGTCGTTAGATGCACAGCTGGCGTACCAGCTGAATGAGGGCAAGTTCGGCACTCTCCCGGACTTCGGGATTGATCGAGACGACCTGCCCGGCGGGTATGCCGAAGTAGGCGGCGATGTCTTCCGGCATCCATGCGTCGGTGGCGACATCGCCGTGTGTCAGGGCAATGAGGAAGGGAATGGGGTGGCGGCTGGTGACGAATTCGAGAATGCGCCGGGCGTTGGGGAAGTCTCCCGGGCGGTTGCAGGCGACCAGCAGGAGCATGCCGAATGCGCCTTCGCTGAGGACTTCCCACATGAAGTCGAAGCGGCTTTGGCCGGGCGTGCCGAACAGGTGCAGGCTGATGTCACCCAGGTCCATCTGGCCGAAGTCCAGGGCCACGGTCGTCTGGCTCTTGCCGATCTGCTCGCTGCTGAGCTCGTCGGTGTTGACCACAGGGATGGTCGAGAGGGTGCGGATCAGGGTGGTTTTCCCGGCGCCAACCGGGCCCGAAACCAGGATTTTCACGATCGATTTCATTTCAGAAAGCGTCCCAGCAGGCGTTTGGCGAGGGAGTTTTTTTCTTGGGTGTGAGGGGCATGCTGGTGTTCCGAGTAAGCGCGGACGGGCCAGATCTTCTTCACCTCGCGCAACTGCTTGAGGTGCAGCTGCACGGTTTCCAGCGGCATGCCCAGCTTGCCGCTCAGATGCTCGGCGCTGGTGCCGCGCTCCAGCAAGTGACTGCTGCGCACGAGGAACTCGTTGAGGGCGTGGGGCAGTTTCACGTTTCGCCCCTTGATCAGCATGAAGCGGGTCTGCGGATGCGGCAGCTCGTCGGTCGGCCGCTCGCTTTCCGCAGGCAGCAGCAGTTCTTCCCAGTTAAGTGACAGCGAACCGCAGGGGGCGGAATCGTCCGGATGGTTGTCGAAGTGGAAGGAGCCCTGGGCTTCGCCCAGGCGCTTGAGCAGCAGTGAGATTTCGTGGGAAGACTCGAGCGTGCGCTCAAAGCTGACATGGGTGATGCGTCCACCGGACAGGTGCACGCGCAGGCGATGGCCCCCGTCGTTTTCGATCAAGAGATTGCCGGACCGCCCACCGATGACGGAGAGGATTTCCCTGACAGAGAAGTCTGCTAGTTTTCCAAAGATGGCCAAGGCACGTTACTCGCTGGATCTTGAAAAGCTCTCGAACTGGAGCTTTCGGTTATTAGAGCCGCCGTCTGTCGGTACACGCGTTAAGACGTTTCTGAAACTCGCCATTCGCCACGCTACGTCGCGTTCTCCTCGCGGTGTGGTGAATGGAACCTGGGAAGGTGAAACGCACAATGTCCGACCTAACGCCATGCAACGAGCTCTCTGTCCGAACTGTTCCTGATTGACCGAAAATCCGTGCAGGATAGGCGTACCTTTGCTGCCCACGGACCGACGCTTCCCATGCATGAATACGCCCCTCAGGCCTTGCGCGATGTCGTCGACGATATCTACCGCCGCGAATCCCGCCGCGTGCTAGCGACGCTGATCCGTCTGCTGGGGGATTTCGACCTGGCCGAGGAAGCCCTGCATGAAGCCTTCGTCGCCGCCGTGGACCAGTGGCGGCGCGACGGCGTGCCGGCCAACCCGCGCGCCTGGCTGGTCTCCGCCGGGCGTTTCAAGGCCATCGACGGCTTGCGTCGGCGCTCGCGTTTCGATGCCTCCCTGGTGCAGATCGCCGAGCAGTTGGAAGTCGACGCTCAATCGGTGGAGGAGCTGGCGGACGAGAGCGTTCAGGATGATCGTCTGCGCCTGATCTTCACCTGCTGCCACCCGGCCTTGCCGGCAGACGCCCAGGTGCCGTTGACCCTGCGCGAGGTCTGCGACCTGAAGACCGAAGAGATCGCCCGCGCGTACCTCGCGACGCCCTCGACCATCGCCCAGCGCATCGTGCGCGCCAAGGCGAAGATTCGCGATGCGCAGATTCCTTATCAGGTTCCGGAAGCGGCGGAGCTGCCCGAGCGTCTTGCCAGCGTGCTTCGGGTCATTTACCTGGTGTTCAACGAGGGTTACTCGGCCTCCGCCGGCGACTCGTTGACCCGTACCGACTTGTCGGCTGAAGCCATACGTCTTGGCCGGCAACTGCTCGAACTGCTACCCGAAGCCGAAGTGATGGGCTTGCTGGCGCTGATGCTGCTGCATGAATCGCGACGCGAAACGCGCACGGGCGATGAAGGTGAGCTGGTGCTCCTGGAAAACCAGGACCGCACGGGGTGGAACCGTGCGCTGATTGCCGAGGGCCAGCAGCTCATCAGCTCGGCGTTGGCGACCCGGCGCGCCGGCCCTTACACCTTGCAGGCGGCGATCTCGGCGGTACATGCCGCCGCGCCGGACATGGCCAGTACCGACTGGGCGGAAATCGTCGGCCTCTATGACATCCTGTTGGCGATGCAACCCTCGCCGGTGATCGAGCTCAACCGCGCTGTGGCGCTTTCCATGCGTGACGGGCCGGCAACCGGGCTGGCGCAGGTGGATGCGATCCTCGCCCGTGGCGATTTGCAGGATTACCACCTGGCCTACGCCGCCCGCGCTGACTTCTGTCGCCGGCTCGAGCGGCGCGCCGAGGCGCGCGAGGCCTATCAGCGCGCACTGGCGCTGGCCAGGCTGGAGCCGGAACGGCGCTTCCTCGAACAGCGGATTCTCGAGTTGGGCGAGTAGCTAGAGGCTGCTCACCAGGTGCCCGCCGTCCACCGCCAGCACGGCACCGGTCATGAAGGCGCCGGCCTCGCTGGCCAGCAGCAGGAAGGGGCCTTCCAGTTCCTTGAGTTGGCCCAGGCGGCGCATCGGGACGGTGTCGCGGATATACGCCTGGCCCTTGTCGCTGTCGAAGTAGGCGTCGTTCATCTCGGTCTTGAAGTAACCCGGTGCGATGGCGTTGACCCGCACGTTGAAGCGCGCCAGTTCCAGCGCCAGGGATTTGCTCAGCTGCACCACGCCGGCCTTGGCCGCACAGTAGTGGCTGTAGCCGCCGCCCACGCGCAGGCCGAGGATCGAGGCGATGTTGACGATGCTGCCGCCGCGCCCGGCCTTGGCCAGGCGTTGCGCTGCGCACTGGGCGACGCGCCAGACGCCGTCGAGGTTGGTGGAGAGCATGGCGCGCCAGTCTTCCTCGCTGACTTCCAGAGCGCGTTGGCCGTTGCCGATGCCGGCATTGTTCAGCACCACGTCGACCACGCCGAACTGCGCCTCGGCGCTGTCGAACGCGGCCTCGACACTGGCACGATCGGTCACGTCCAGTACCACGGCGTGTGCCTCGCCGCCCTCGGCTTGAATGGCTTGTGCAAGCTGCGCCAACCGCTCGGTGCGCCGCGCCGCGAGCACTACGCGGGCGCCAGCCTGCGCAGCCACGCGGGCCAGATGGGCGCCGATACCGCTGGAGGCGCCGGTGACCAGCACGGTCTTGCCGGCGAGGGAGAAAAGATCGTTGCTCATGGCAGTTCCTTGGTCGGTCAAGCGTAATCGCTGACCGCCAAGGTTAGCCCGATGCGCCCTCAAGGGCGTGCAGGGTGCGCCATTCGCGCGGCTGATGACGTTTTCCGCATGGGTATCGCCCAGGCTCCACCCATCCTGCGACCTCGCTCCATCATGGCCGGTGGAACCGGACGCAGGATGGTGTGGAGCGACGCGATACCCATCGATGAGCGGGTATGCCGCAGTCGGGATCGCCAAAGAAAAAGCCCGGCACAAGGCCGGGCTTTTTCATGACGCGGGAAGCGAATCAGGCAGCCAGCTGGCGCGCCTGCTTCTTCTTCACCTGCTGACGGCAAGCATCGCCGAAAGCCTGGAAGATCTTCACCGAGTCGGGGTTCTTCGCCGCCTGCCATTCCGGGTGCCACTGCACCGCGAAGAGGAAGGAGGAAAGGGTCGGCGCATGGATCGCCTCGACCAGGCCGTCTTCGGCGTGGGCGATGGCTTCGATGCCCTTGCCGAGGTTCTTCAGGCCCTGGCCATGCAGCGAGTTGACGCGGATCTCGTCACCCAGCAGCTGCTGCAACCAGCTGCCCGCTTTCGGGCGAACGCCGTGGGCCGGGCTGTACTGCACGTCGACCGGATCTTCGGGATTCTCGCGATGGTCATTGAAGCCGGGTTCTGCGTAGACCTTCTGGTAGATGTCGCCGCCCAGGGCCACGTTGATTTCCTGCATGCCGCGGCAGATGCCGAAGATCGGCAGGCCACGCGCGATGGCGGCCTTGATCAGGGGGATGTCGAAGTTGTCGCGGTCCTTGTCCTGGCCCTTGCCGGGAGTCTCGTTCTCCTGGCCATACAGGGTCGGATCGATGTTGCTGCCGGCACCGGTCAGGTACACGCCGTCAGCCATGTCCAGGTATTGCTCGAGGTCTTCGATGCCGCAGCAGGTCGGTACCAGTACCGGCACGCAATCGGACTGTTCGACCAGGGGCACGATGTATTTGTGGGTCATTACCTGATAGTCGTGGCCTTTGCGCTCTTGGCTGCCCATGGACATCAGGACGACGGGTTTTCGGAGGGTCTGTTTCTTGTTGCCAATGTTGCTGTTGGACATATGTCACCTTTGGACGGGCTGCAGCCCATCGTTTTTGTGCAGGCGCGCAGCGGAAAGGCGCGCTACCTGAGGCCTCGAGCACTGCCGGGAGCGCACAGAAGGCGAAGTTTCCCGGTCGAAACCTGCCTACCAGCCTGCCAGAGCCGTTAAATATGTCAAACGAATTCGACGGAGGGCGTCAAAAATAATGGCCGATATCTTGTCTGACAATTATTTTAAGTGATTGTATTTGAATGATATTTTCAAATAGCTGTGCGTCCTGAAAAGTCCATTATTTAAAACGTTCGGCGCTAATGGTGAAAAATTCTGCACATTTTTTCATGGCGCTGTGCGGGATCATCCACAGGCGCGCCGGGCGGCGCGCTCTGCCTCGCGGGTTTGCCGTCAGTGGCATTCGACGCGGTTACGGCCGTTCTGCTTGGCCCGGTACAAGGCGCTGTCACTGCGGGAGAGGGCGACCTCGGCGGAACTGTCGCCGGATTCCAGGACGGCGACGCCGATGCTGATGGTCAGCGGTATGCGCTGGCCTGCGTGCATCAGCGGCTGGTCGGCGAGTTGCTGCTGCAGGCGCTGGGCGAACACCTCGGCACTGCCGAGGTCGGCGTCGCCCAGCACCACGGCGAATTCTTCTCCGCCCATGCGGCCGGCGAAGTCGACGCGACGGATGGCCCGGGCCAGGATGCCGGCGAAGTGGCGCAGCGCTTCATCACCCACGGCATGGCCCCAACGGTCGTTGATCGCCTTGAAGTGGTCGATGTCGCACATCAGGATTGCCGCGCTGCGCTCCACGCTTCGCTGCACGCGGCCCAGTTCGGCCTCGATCAGGTGCATGAAGTGGCCACGGTTGGGCAACTGGGTGAGGTAGTCGGTCGTCGCCAGCAGTTGCAGCTCGGCTTCGATGCGCTTGCGTTCGGTGATGTCGGTGATGAAGCCGTGCCAGATCAGGCTGCCATCCTCTATCCGCTTGGGGTGTGCATTGCCTTGCCGCCAGAACACTCCGCGTTCGGGAATCATCACGCGGTACTCGTGGCGCCAGGGCTGCATCTGGAGGGCGGAGGTCTCCAGGGATGCCAGGCAGGCGTCCAGGTCTTCCGGGTGGATCACCTGGCGCAGGAAGCTGGAGTCACTGCGAACCTCTTCGGGCAATACACCATAGATGTCCAGCACGCCGGCGCTGACGTAGGGGAAGGTGCCGGTGCCGTCAGGCAAACGACGGAACTGGAAGACCATGCCGGGGATTTCGTTGGTCAGGTCGGTGAGCAATTGCACGCTTTCGCGCAGTTGTTCGGCGACCTCGCGCAGGGCGGTGATGTCGGTGGTGGTGCCGAGCATGCGCAGGGCATTGCCGGCGGCATCGCGCTCCACCACCTTGCCGCGGCTGCAGACCCAGAGGTAGTGGCCGTCCTTGTGCTGCAGCCGGTGTTCCACTTCATAGGATTCGGTACGGCCCTCGAAGTGGTCGCGCATGGCGGTTTGCACATAGTCGAGGTCGTCCGGGTGGATGCGGGTATAGGCATCCTCGATGCAACTGCCGATTTCGTCGTCGGCGTAGCCCAGCAGTGATTTCCAGGCGCTGGAGTAATGTATCTGGCCGGTGGTTACCTGGCGGTCCCAGATCCCGGTGCCGCTGCCGTCAATCGCCAGGGCCATGCGCCGCTCGCTTTCCCGTAGCGGCGCGCGGGCACGCTCGAGCAGGGCTTCGCCCAGTTCCAGCACGTCCGCCAGCAGGGCTTGCTGGTCCTGGCTGAGCGCTCTGTCGCCATTGCCAAGCAGCAGCAGTCGGGCCCGTGGAAAGCCTTCCTCGTCGCGCAGTGTTTCGCTGGAGAGCAGGTGCAGCTCGCGGCCGTGCTGGTGCAGGGGAGTAGCGGCGGCATCGAGGGAAAGCAGGGTGGTCAGGGAGAGGGCAACGGCGCTCTCGATGCCGAGGTGGCCGAGCAACTGGCCGTGCATGTCGATGAGCAGGACGGCGCAATCGCCACCCGCGTGGCGGGCGAGACGTAGCAGACCGTCGTATCGCCCGTGCTCCTTTACCCCAGGTTTACTGGAAGTTCGCATCCGATAGCAGCTTCTTCAACGGAGGATGGGCGTGGTTCTGGATTGAGTCGCGTGCCGGACATGCGGCACGCGGACGCAGGTGGCTTTATGAAATCACGGCAGTTGAGCGGCCACAATGTCCGCTGGCGACAAGAGCGACGAACGCGCTCGCCCGCCGGGCCTGCGGCGGGCGAGGGGCGGTGTCAGTTGATCAACTGGTCGATCAGCACGGCGTTGGTGTAGATCAGGCTGCCATCACTGGCCCGGTGGCCCACCAGGTGGAATTGCCCACGGTGTTCCACTCCGCCCAGGTACACGCGGAACATGCAGTCCGCCAGTGGCCCATAGCCTTCGGGCATGTGCAGATCGAGGGTGTCGAGGTCGGCATCGACCATCATTTCCCGCTGGCCGTTCTCCTGCAGGTAGACCTCGGCCTGTTCGAGGTGCAGGCGGTCCTGGTCGGTCAGGTAGAAGCGGATGTCTTCCAGCGGCGTGGGTTTCTGCTCGGCGGTGGTCTTGCACCAGCCTTCGAGGGTCATTGCGCTCATGGTGAGGTGCCTCCGGGGTTCGCGTGAGGATTACCACGCTGTCGGAGAGTTGGACCGCCGCGCCGTTGGATTCGATCATTTTTTGTTCAGGCGGTTTGCCGAGCGATAGTAACGGGCATAAAAAAAGCCGCTCCAGAGGAGCGGCTCCCAAGGAGGCCGAGGGGGAAGCACCTGATCGTC
>OGQD01001498.1_pt1 | contig 14831 bp, 11 predicted proteins | sample 1553091 | NCBI WGS metagenome assembly OGQD01 (sample SAMEA2580290, study PRJEB22360) | human gut metagenome | biome: human gut; feature: human-associated habitat; material: faeces | place: Denmark | collected 2008/2010
GTTCTCGAAGATCAGCATAAAAACTCCCTCAAAAAAATTGAAAATGAATTTGATGTAAACATTACCTCATCAGAATTTCTTTCCGCAGAAAACCGAGCCTATGATGTTATTGATGAAGATAACGGAGTTCTCTACAAAAATCTGGGTGTTCTTGTGGTTGAAAATATGGATGAAGCACAGTTGAAAAGCGCTGTGAAAAACGATTCTAACCCGATCGTTTATTTTGAAAAAGAAAGAGATTTTTTTTCGGCGGATGAACTCTCCATTATCAGTGAACTGAAAAAACAGTCCGCAGAGATTGCAGAGAAAATCACCGAGCTGGAAAAATACATTATAAATAAACCGTTACCGCAGAAACCTTTAGTGGAAATGGAATGGGGACTAAAAGCTTTGGGGCTCGGAAATTCTTTATACACGGGAAAAGGTGTTGATATCTGTATTCTGGATACAGGACTAGAACTTTCTCATCCCGATTTTTTCGGAAAAAATATTGAAGGAAAATCCTTCATTGCCGGAGAAGACTGGAACCGCGATCCCAACGGTCACGGAACCCACTGTGCAGGAGTTGCAACAGGAAATATAAGACTGGATAACGGAAAACGGTACGGAATCGCAAAAGAGGCTAATTTAAAAATTGCAAAAGTGCTTTCCGATGCAGGAAAAGGAACCACAAGCAGCGTTATTGATGCCATAGACTGGGCAATTACAAAGAAATTCAGAATTCTGTCCCTTTCACTCGCTTCTCCGGTTCTGCTGAATGAAGCGCCTTCTCCGCTTTTTGAAACCGTGGGTGCAAGAGCTTTGGAAAACAACTGCATCATTATTGCAGCAGCAGGAAACGACAGCAACAGACCGGCTGTTCCCAAACCTGTTTCCATGCCTGCAAACTCCATGTCGGTAATGGCAGTCGGAGCGATTGACGGACAAATGAAAGTAGCTAAATTTTCCAACGCGGGCTTAAATCCTTCAACCGGAGGAAACGTCAATATCTGCGCTCCCGGAGTCGATATTATCAGTTCTTATCCCAAAAATTCTAAGAATAAAAACAGCAATTATTACGCAATGAGCGGAACAAGCATGGCAACACCGCATGTTTCAGGGCTTATTGCCTTATATATGGAACAGTTTCCCGAAAAATCAGCAAAAGAAATCTGGGAACTCGTAGAAATGAAGGCAAAACCCATCGAAGGTTTGAAATACAGAGACATCGGAAACGGACTTATACAGATATAATGATGAAAACATACTTAGCAGTTCTCAAAAAAAATACAGATATCAGACAGCTTGAAAAAGAACTGAAAAAAAACAATGTAAAATTGTCTGCCCACTATAAAACCATAGGAGTCGTAAAACTCGAAAGCGAAAAGCCGGTTTCCGATAAAGATTTTGAGCAGTATTTTATTTCTGTGGAAGAAGATAAAGAAATTTAACAAGATAAATGAAGACATCAGACTTTTCTGTCCGGAGAAGTCTTATTTTTGTTTACTTTGTTAAATTAAAAGAATTAATATGAACTTCAAAATCCCAACCCTTGTTTCTGCGCTTGCCGTGATGTTCTTTTCACAGTCTGCTTTGGCTCAGGAAGCCCCGAAATACAGCTACGTAGAAGCTTTTAAACCATTTTTCTATACACAGACAGGTACGCCTACAAGATCCGCAAGCGGACAGCCGGGACACGCGTACTGGCAAAATTCAGCAAGTTACAATCTCGATGTAAGCCTTAACGAAGCCAAAAACGAACTTACAGGAACCGCGGAAATCACTTATACAAACAACAGTCCGGATAAATTAGGGTTTTTATGGCTGCAACTCGACCAGAATTTATTTGCAAAAGATTCAAGAGGAAATGCAGTCGTACCGACTTCGGGAAGCCGAAACGGAGCGCACGGTGAGGAATTTGACGGCGGTTACAAAATAAAATCGGTAAAACTGGACGGAAAGGATGTGAAATATACGATTACTGATACCAGAATGCAGATTGATCTTCCTGCCGAACTGAAAGCTCTGGGAGGAGTCGCAAAAATTAAGATTGAATATTCTTTCCTTTCTCCAAAATACGGTTCCGACAGAATGGGAATTCAGGATACGAAAAACGGAAAAATCTTTACGATAGCACAATGGTATCCGAGAATGTGTGTGTATGATGATGTCATGGGATGGAATACGCTGCCTTATCTCGGTGCTTCGGAATTTTATCTGGAATACGGAGATATTATGGCAAACATTACCGTTCCTGCCAATCATTATGTGGTGGCTTCAGGAGAATTACTGAATTCAAAAGAAGTGTATTCCAAAGAAGAAATCAGCCGATGGGATCAGGCAAAGAACAGTGATAAAACAGTGATGATCCGTTCTGAATCTGAATTAGGAAAAAATAATTCAACAGGAACAAAAACATGGAAATTTAAAATCAATCAGGCAAGAGATTTTGCATGGGCTTCGTCTCCAGCATTTATTCTGGATGCCGCAAAAATTAACCTTCCGAGCGGAAAAAAATCTTTGGCAATCTCCGCTTATCCTGTAGAAAGTGTAGGGAAAGAGGCATGGAGCAGATCTACGGAATACACAAAAGCGGCGATTGAGCATTACTCTGCAAAATGGTACGAATATACCTATCCGGCTGCAACCAACGTAGCAGGAAATGAAGGCGGAATGGAATATCCGGGAATTGTTTTCTGTCATATGGATTCCAAAGGCGGCGATCTTTGGGGCGTTACAGATCATGAATTCGGGCACAACTGGTTCCCGATGATTGTGGGTTCCAACGAAAGATTGTTTGCATGGATGGATGAAGGATTCAATACATTCATCAACGAACTTTCTACGGAAGCTTTCAACAAAGGTGAGTATTACGAAAAGAAAAATATTGCGCAGATGAGCGGATATATTATGAGTGACGGTTTTGAACCCATTATGGTAGGTCCGGATAATATGAAAGAGAACAGCATCGGAGCTTTGGCGTATTTCAAACCGGGAATGGGACTGCAAATCTTAAGAGAATCTATTTTAGGCCCTGAAAAATTCGACAAGGCATTCAGAACCTATGTTGAAAGATGGGCTTTCAAACATCCTACACCTTGGGATTTTTTCCACACGATGGAAAATGTGTCGGGTGAAGAGCTGAACTGGTTCTGGAGAGGCTGGTTCATCAACAAATGGAAAATCGATCAGGGCATTAAAAATGTAAAATACGTTAACGGAGACTTTAAAAACGGAGCCCAGATCACGGTTGAAAATATCGGACAGTTACCAATGCCGACCAATGTTCAGGTTAAATTTAAAGACGGAACGCAGCAGATGGTAAAATTGCCGATCGAAGTCTGGAAAAGAAATACGGAATGGACATTCAGAATCAATTCCACAAAAGAAATCGATCAGGTGAAACTGGATCCGAATTCAGAAATTCCGGATGTGGATTCTAAAAATAACACATGGAGTTCTGCTGATGCAAAACCGACGGAAAAAGTAAATCTTAAAGAATTTACAGGAACTTTCGGAAGCAAGGATCTTCCGATGAAAATTGTATTTACAGAGAAAAACAACCAGCTTTTTGCTCAGGCAACAGGACAGCAGGAATTTCCTCTGGAATATACCGGGAACAATACGTTCAGTCTGGAAATGGCGCAGATTTCTTTAACTTTCAGTCAGGATAAAAAGTCATTTACCTTTAAGCAGAACGGAAGAGAATTTAAATTCAATAAGGAATAATTTTAATCTTTTTAACCATTAAGTTCTAAATTGAGAGGGTAAACTGTATTAAGGAAAATCATTTTTTTAAATCTTAAAAATTAGAAACTTATATATTCTTAACTCCTTAAATCCATCTTAATGGTTCAATTTAAATAATATATGATTGTCCGTAATTTGCCATAATTGGATAATCTTTGGGTTCTTCGCTGAGTGAAACGCCTTTGCGAACTTAAAAACAGTTAGTATATAAAGAATCTTTGCGAGTCTTTGCGTTAAAAAAAACAGTTTGATTAATAACGGATAATCAATAAATAATAAATCAAAACTTCGGAAAATACTCCGGAGTTTTTTGTTTTTAAATTGAATTTAATATTAAAATTCCCAATTTTAAAGGCTGTTTTAAGGAGAAATCTTACTTTTGTTACTTTGTTAATTAAAATAGATGATTATGAATTACAGATTTTCAATCGTATTCCTGATGGTTTTTGCATTGGGATTTTCGCAGAATCTTAAGGTGATGAGTTTTAATATCAGACTGAATGTAGATTCGGATAAAGAAAATTCGTGGACGAACAGGAAACAGGATGTTGTAGATCTCCTTACGTATTATCATCCCGATTATTTCGGCGTTCAGGAAGCATTGCCGGAGCAGATGAAAGATATAAAAAACGGATTGAAAAACTATGATTATGTAGGAGTGGGAAGAGACGACGGAAAAGAGAAAGGTGAATTTTCGGCTATTTTTTATGATACAGACAGATTGCAGGTTTTAAAATCGGATACGTTCTGGCTTTCGGAAACTCCTGAAAAACCATCAAAAGGTTGGGATGCCGCGTTGAACAGAATTTGTACCTACGCTGTTTTCAGGGATAAAAAATCTAAAAAAGAATTCATGGCACTGAATCTTCATTTCGATCACATCGGAAATGTAGCAAGAGTGAAGTCTTCAGAATTAATTTTAAAGAAAATCAAAGAAATCAATCCTAAAAATCTGCCTGTAACTGTGAGCGGGGATTTTAATTTAACGGAAGATTCAGAACCGATAAAAATTATGTCGCAGAATATGAAGGACAGTTTTTATCATTCAGAAACAAAACATTACGGTCCGAAAGGTACTTTTACAGGTTTCAATGTAAATGAAATTCCGAAGGACAGGATTGATTATATTTTCGTGAAAGGATTTAAGATCAAATCTCACAGACACATCAACGACAGAAGAGAAAATCTGCTGTATCCATCGGATCACTTTCCGGTTTTGGTGGATTTGATGTTTTAAAATGGCTTTAGTCAAATATTTAAGATAATAAATGATTTCTGCTTAATTGTAAGCGATCAAAAAATAATACAAACGGTAATAATTATATTGCCGTTTTTTGTTACTTTTATGTTAAATAAAATACTTATTATAAAAAGATTTTAATGAAAAAGCTTGTTTTGGGTGTATTGTTTTTAGTTTCATGGCAATTTTCCGCGCAGGAATTGTATATGCCGAGAAATATTAAAAAAGCATACGAAAACGGAACCCGTGATCTGTCGGGCGCTCCGGGTAAAAATTACTGGCAGAATAAAGGGATTTATAATGTTGAGGTAAAGGTAGATGCCAATTCTAAGGTGGTTTCGGGAAAGGAAACCATCGTCTATACCAACAACAGCCCAAATGATCTGAATGATCTTGCCATAAGATTTGTTAATAATCTCCATAAACCACAGGCTCCGAGATCAGGCGTTGTTTCCAAAGATTTTCTTTCTTCGGGGTTGCATATTAAATCATTTGCTGTAAATGGTGAAAAATATAACGTAAACAGCGACGATTGGGGAACGGTTGAAAAAATAAAGCTGAATTCAGCCTTAAAATCCAAAGCGAAAGCTGAAATTAAAATAGAGTGGGAGTATCCTTTATCTGTACAAAGCGGAAGAGAAGGACAGATAGATCCTGAAACATTTTATGTAGCCTATTCTTTCCCGAGAGTCTCTGTTTATGATGATTACAATGGATGGGATATGCTTCCGCATTCCGACAGGCAGGAGTTTTACAATGATTTCAACGATTACAGTTTTGCGATTACTGCGCCTAAAAATTACGTAGTCTGGGCAACCGGAGATTTCCTGAATCCAGATGCCGTTCTTCAGTCTGAGTATTTAAAAAGATATAAGTCTTCGTTAAAAAGCGACAAAGTAATTCATATTGCGACTGAGCAAGAAATGAAGTCTGGAAAAGTAACGAAGCAGAATAAATGGAATACGTGGAAATTTAAAGCCAGTCATATCACCGATTTCTGTTTTGCTTTAAGCAATCATTATGTTTGGGATGCAGCAAGTGTTCAGCTTAAAACGAAAAGAGCAAGTGTTCAGGCAGGTTACAAAGCAGATGCAAAAGATTTTGAACATTATGTGGAATGGATGCAGTATAATCTCGACTGGTTTTCTAAAAACTGGCCTGGAGTGGAATATCCTTACAATGCAATGACGGCAATTCAGGGATTTGCTGACATGGAATATCCGATGATGATTAACGATACCAGTATTCCGGATGATTTTCAGGATGCGAGATTAACGGCGGATCACGAAATTGCACATACCTATTTCCCTTTCTATATGGGCATCAACGAAACCCGTTATGCTTTTATGGATGAAGGATGGGCGACAACGCTGGAATATTTAATCGGAATTGATGAAAACGGTGAAGCAAAAGCAAAAGAATTTTATAAAAATTTCAGGGTAAAAAGATGGATCAATGATCCTTCTGCGGAACAGGATCAGCCGATTATTACGATGAGTACTCAGGTAAGCGGAGCAGGTTACGGAAACAATTCTTATGTAAAAGCATCCCTGTCTTATCTGGCTTTAAAAGATTATCTGGGAGATGATCTGTTTAAAAAAGCACTGCATCATTATATGAACAACTGGAACGGAAAGCATCCGATTCCGTGGGATTATTTTAATTCTATGAATACAGGTTCCGGAAAAAATCTGAACTGGTTCTTTAATAACTGGTTTTACACGAATAATTATATCGACCTGAAAGTGTCTTCAGCATCTCAGATGAATGATCTTCTGACGGTAAATCTGGATAATGTAGGTGGTTTTGCGATTCCTTTTGATGCGGAAATCGGCTATGAAGACGGAAGTGTGGAGAAGCTTCATTTTTCGCCATCGGTCTGGGAAAAAGATCAGAAAAAAACAATGCTTACGGTTCCGATTACCAAAAAAGTAAAATCGGTAAATCTTGATGGTGGTATCTTTATGGATTATACACCGAAAGACAATACTAAAACATTATAAATAAATTCCGGCTGTTTCAGAGAAACAGCCGGAATCATTTGTATTAAAATTAACAATAAAGATTAGTATAGTCTTAGTCCTGATCTTGCTCCGTTAGAAGCTACAACAGACTGCATTCTGGTTTTTTGTCCTGCGGAGAACATAAACATGGCAGCATCATCCACATAATCCATATAATTCATGAACATTACAGATCTCTGTACGCCGCTGCAGGTATTGTAAAGAGGGTAGCTTGGTTTTCCTGTGTTAGCTGTTGTTTGTGTAGGTGTATCGCTTACAAGGTCGTTTCCACAGTTCGCATCTCCCCAGATGTGTCTTAAGTTCAGGTAGTGTCCCACTTCGTGGGTGGCTGTTCTTCCCAGATTAAATGGAGAAGAGGCACCGGTTTTACCAAAATAAGGAGCGGCAATTACCACACCATCATTCCATAATCCGGAAGATTCAGGGAAAGTCGCATAACCAAGAACCTGTCCCATATTTCCTACCGTCCAGATGTTTAGATAGTTAGATGGGCTTGTTGCGTCAATTCCTCCGGTAGATGCTTTCTTCATGGCATCATTGGTACCCCAGCTTGTTTTGGTAGTAGATTTTCTCACCACATTTGCCAGTCTGAATCTTACTTTCACATCACCTGCTTTTACCCCCTGAAATTCGGAAGGAATTTTTGAAACATCGGTGTTGGTTCCTGCATAATCCGCATTAAGAACTGCAATTTGTTCTGCAATACGCGCATCAGAAACATTTTCAGCAGTTGTTCTGTATAAGACATTTACCACTACCGGAATTTCAACGGTACCATCGGATAATACTTTTCCCAGCTTCATGTCATTTTCAAATCGTTCAGTTTTGGCTTCGATTTCAGAATATTTCTGTCTCAGCTCCGAACTGTTTTTCAATGCCACTTTTCTGATTTCTTCTGAAGCACAGCCTCTTTGCAGTGCGGTTCCGGAAACGGCAGGAGTGTTTTCAGATCCTTCGGTCTGGTTAGAAATGTTGTCGCTGTTACACGCAGACAGGAAACTCAGCATAAGAGCTCCGAATAATAGTTTTTTCATAAAATACAATATTTTGTTTCGCAGGATGAAATTATATTATTTGAAGTAGATATGCAAGTATTTCACTATATAGTTGAATTATTTTATTATTCAATAAATAATAATTTTAAATATATGTTACTGTATTTATATTTAAATGGTGTTTTTGTTGATTATTTAAAGCTATTATTGAGTAATGATTGAATGTTGATTTTATCCTGCGAAACCATTTTTAATGGCAAAAACTGCAAGACCGACCCGCGTTTTAAGATCTAGTTTATCACAAAGCTGATCTCTGTAGCTTTCTACCGTTCTCGGGCTGCAGCACATTTTATCCGCAATTTCTTTATAGCTGAGTTCTGTAACGGTGTATTTTAAAAACTCTTTCTCGCGGTCGGAAATTTTTACATTATTGGCAGTATCTTCATTGTTCATGTTGGAAAAAATAATTTTCGAAGCCCATTCCGGATAAAAAAAACCGTCATTGTTAAGTTTCGTCAATGCATTCTCCAGTTCTTTTGGGTGTGTATTTTTCAGTAAGTACCCTTTGGCGCCGTTCCGGATCATTTTAATAACGCTTTTATCGTCGCCCTGCATGCTTAAAGCCATCACTTTAATGTTCGGATGATTTTCTTTAAGCCAAAGCACGGTTTCGAAACCGTCCATAATCGGCATACTGATGTCCAGAAGAATGATATCCGGAATTTTGCTGTTATTTTCGAATTTCTGGATCAGATCTTTTCCGTTTTCGGCAACGTAGATTACTTCAAACTCCGGAAAATTATCAATAATTCCTTCTAAAGCTTTTGCGATAAGTACATGATCGTCTACAATTACTATCGTTTTTTTCATGGCTGTCTTTTTAAAATAATGTTGAGCGTAGTTCCCAAATTTTTCTGACTTTCAAGACAGAAATCTGCCCCGATAATTTCGGCTCTGTTTTTCATATTGGTGAGCCCGATTCCGTTGGATTTGATGTTGGACTGATCGAAACCCACCCCATCATCTTTAATATTCAGTTCCCAAAGCGACTCCTGAGAAGTATTCAGATTAATCAGAATATTTTTACAGCCTGAATGTTTGATGCTGTTCTGAATAAATTCCTGAGTAATTCTCAGCAATACGTTTTTATGCACAAAGCTGAGATCCAGTTGATTAAAATTATGCTGAAAATCGACATGGCATTTTTTAAACGCATTGGTATTGTCTACTTCTTCCTGAATTAAAGTTACGATTTCCTTTTGATTAATATTGTCGTCCGTTAATGTTTTTGAAAGGCTCCTGAGATCGTGAAGCGACTGATTGATGATCTGTGAAACCTGCTCAATTCTTTCGCTTACCTCCGGAACTTTATTCTCATACAAAAGCTGCTGCGTGTAAAGGCTCACTAACGTTAATTTCTGCCCGATGTTATCATGAAGTTCGCGCCCGATCTGCTGCATCGTTGCCTGTTGGATTTCGAGCTGCGTCGCTAACAATTCTTTCTGGTGAATTTCGTTTTTTATTTCAATCTCATTCAGATATTCTTTCTTGCGCTGTTTGTATTTGCGGATATAAACCATCACTGCAGCCACAAACAATACAAAGAATATATTGAAAAGGATGATTGTTATTATGAGCTCTGTTTTCCCCATATAAATGAAATTGAGAATAATAAATACATGATGATTCCGGAAACTAAGAAATAATTAAAATACATATTCCATAATTCTGGATACTTGTTTAATAAACTGAAGAACGTCCAAAAAGGTAAAGTTCCGATATAAAATAAAGTGACCCCGAGATTAATGTAAAACATTTTGTTTTTACTGAAATGCAAAATATCCGAAGAGTTAATTTGCCTATAATATTCCATTATCACAAGAACCATCAGGATAAGGCAGCCAAACGTATAATTGAAGGAAAAAATTATTTTTCCTGCTTTAAAAAAATATTCATTGGGAAGAAAGGAAAGCAGATAAATAACAGATAGCGTATAGAATAGTTTTGGTTTTTTTAATGATTTTGCTGCGTAAAGCCAATAGAAAAATAAAAACTCAACAGGAATAACAAAATAATTAAAAAACTTTGGCTTATTATATTCCATTAAATATCCGCCCCATTTCCCAAAAACTTCACATAAAAACATGAGTATTAAATAAATGGAAAAGTACTTCCAGTATTTATCTTTAGCATTCCTATAAAATATAATAGAAATAAGAGCAGCTAGCCCTTCCATCCAGATTAAAGATTCTTGTAGTACTTTTTGAAATTCACTCATTGTGCTTATTCGTGTAAATATAATTTTTTATTAAAAAGATTCGGTTACTTGTGTGGAAGGAGGAGACAGGGTACCATGATTCTGACATACCACCTCTCCCTCCAAACCGGAATTTCTTGCCGAAGCCATCGCTAAAAACTCTCCGTTTCCGCTTGCGCTTAAAGGATTGAAATCATAGCAGAGTTTATCTCCGTTTTCGTCTTCCTGTTTCATGGTAGGAACCAAGACTAAAGTGTGCCTTTGTGCATATTCTGTTCCGATCGGAGTTCCCGACATAATATTCCAGTCTTGCTCTTTAGGATAAGCCGCATAATAAAATCGTATTCCCAAATCCTGATCTGTAACGCGGGAATCGTTTTTCAATGCTTCATTTTCAATGTCTGAAATAAATTTTTTCAGCGTAGCCAGATCAAAATGAATGGAATGGGCATCATCAAATCCTAAATTTTGGTTTATACACGCCAACTGATTTTTTCTGTAGTTCTCTACAAGAGTTCTGATTAAATCGCAATGAAGGGTGTTGGGATTAGAAATTGATTCGGCAGATTCAAATTCTAAGTTGTCTAAATTTGGTTTTGTTTCCATAAAGCTAGTTTTAAAAGGTGTAAGGTTAGTTGGTATTGCAAATCTCGTAAAATTTCAGGGGAATACGACACGGTTTTTTCCTGATTATTTATGGGGTTTTTACGGATTGTAAATTTTAATTAAAATGATAAAGATTTTGGATAGATTTGCAGCGATTTTAAATTCGTTAATCATAAACAATAAAATTATCAAATGAAAAGACAGACTATCGCATTATTTTGCATAGCAATATTTAGTGTTTCATGCGCTAAGAAAGATGAAAACGCAGTGGATGGCAAATACACGGATGATCAAAAGGCTTCTTATTACATAGGTCTGAGTATTGCCCAAAACATGAAACAGGAAGGCTTCAAGGTAGATGCAGATCTTTTGGCTCAGGCTATTAAAGAAGAAATGGATGGAGGGAAAAAGCTGATGCCGGCTGAAGAAATGGAAGCTTTTATGCAGGAGTTTATGCAGAAGCAACATGAAAAAAAGCAGGCTGCAGCTGGCGTACAGGCAGATGAAAATAAGAAAAAAGGTCTGGATTTTCTTGCCAAAAATAAAAGCAATCCTAAAGTAAAGACAACGGCTTCAGGTTTACAGTATGAAGTCTTGCAGGAAGGTGATGGTAAAACAAAACCAAAAGCCTCAGATATTGTACAGGTAAAATATACCGGAAAACTTCTGGATGGAACTGTTTTCGACTCTACCGACAAAAACGGAGGCGCACCAATGGACATTAATCTTGGCGCAGTAATCAAAGGATGGACAGAAGGTATTCAGTTGATGAGCAAAGGGTCTAAATACAGATTTTACATTCCTTCGGAGCTGGCTTACGGAGATAATGGTGCCGGACCAATTCCTGCGGGAGCGACTATTATTTTTGATGTAGAATTGGTGGATATAAAATAGATTGTCACTTCGGCAACAATGAGATTTGTCTATTTCACATCTGATATATTACAAATAAAATTTCCGCAGATTTTTTGGTCTGCGGAAATTCTTCAAAAATAATATATATGAAAAAAACTACTTATAAATCTGTCGGTCTGAAAACCAAACCTGTCTCTTCGAAATAATCCAAAGTGATTCTGTCTCCATCATTTACCGTTCCTGCAAGAATCTCTCTTGATAATTTGTTGAGAACTTCCTGCTGAATCACTCTTTTCAGAGGTCTTGCCCCGAATGCAGGATCATACCCTTTATTCATCAGATAATCTACAGCATCCTGAGTTGCCGTCATAATGATATTTCGTTTCGAAAGCATTTCATTAAATCCTCTTAGTTGATAGGTAACGATTTTTCCGATTTCTTTTTTTCTTAAAGGCTGGAATAATACAACCTCATCAATTCTGTTTAAGAATTCCGGACGTAACGTCTGTTTCAATAAATCAAAGACCTCATCTTTTGTTTTGTCAACAATCTCATCCTGATTTTCATCAGTAATATGTTCAAAATTTTCCTGAATAAGGTGCGAACCTAAATTCGAAGTCATAATAATGATCGAATTTTTGAAATTCACCACTCTTCCTTTGTTATCTGTCAGTCTTCCGTCGTCTAAAACCTGTAACAATGTGTTGAAAACATCAGGATGCGCTTTTTCAATTTCATCTAAAAGAACCACAGAATACGGTCTTCTTCTCACGGCTTCCGTCAATTGTCCGCCTTCATCATAACCCACATATCCCGGAGGCGCACCCACTAATCTCGAAACACTGTGACGCTCCTGATATTCGCTCATATCAATTCTCGTCATATTGTTTTCATCATCAAATAAAAACTCCGCTAAAGCTTTTGCCAGCTCAGTTTTTCCGACTCCGGTGGTTCCCAGGAATAAGAATGACCCGATTGGTTTTTTATCATCACTCAATCCCGCTCTGTTTCTTCGGATCGCATCCGCAACGGCTGTAATGGCCTCGTCCTGTCCAACCACTCTGTGATGAAGCTCGGTTTCAAGATTCAATAACTTTTCTCTTTCAGACTGAAGCAGCTTCGTAACAGGAATTCCGGTCCATTTGGCAATCACTTCAGAGATGTTTTCAGAAGTTACTTCTTCTTTAATTAACTCATTCTGATGATTTTGCATTTCGATTTCAAGCTTTTTCAGCTCTTCTTCCTTTTCGCGCAGCTTTCCGTATTGGATTTCCGCTACTTTTGCGTAATCTCCTGCTCTTGAAGCTCTTTCTGCCTCTAATTTCAGAGATTCTATATCTTTTTTAATCTGCGTTAAATCTTCAGATTTTTGCTTTTCTTTCAGCCATTTGGCGTTAATTTCATTTCTCTGTTCAGAAATCTTCGCAATATCTTCTTTTAAATGATCGATTTTCGTCTGGTTACCTTCTCTTGAAATCGCAGCCAGCTCAATTTCCATCTGCATTAATTTTCTGTCTAAAACGTCCAGCTCTTCCGGTTTCGAATTGATTTCCATTCTTAATTTAGCCGATGCTTCATCAATCAGGTCAATCGCCTTATCCGGTAAAAATCGGTCTGAAATATATCTCTGAGACATTTCCACCGCTGCAATAATCGCCTCATCTTTGATTCTTACTTTGTGGTGCGCTTCATACTTGTCTTTAATTCCACGAAGAATAGAAATTGCCGATTCTGTATCCGGTTCTTCCACCATTACCTTCTGGAAACGTCTTTCTAAGGCTTTATCTTTTTCAAAATACTTCTGATATTCATTTAAAGTCGTTGCTCCAATCGCTCTTAATTCTCCTCTTGCTAAAGCTGGTTTAAGGATATTCGCGGCGTCCATTGCACCTTCACCGCCTCCTGCGCCTACCAAAGTGTGGATTTCATCAATGAAAAGAATAATCTGTCCTTCCGATTTAATAACTTCATTCACCACGGATTTCAGACGCTCTTCAAACTCACCTTTGTATTTTGCACCGGCAATCAAAGCGCCCATATCCAGAGAATATAATGTTTTGTCCATCAGGTTTTCGGGAACGTCACCGCTGATAATTCTGTGGGCAATTCCTTCCGCGATCGCCGTTTTACCAACGCCGGGTTCACCAATCAGGATCGGGTTGTTTTTTGTTCTTCTGGAAAGAATCTGCAACACTCTTCGGATTTCTTCATCACGCCCGATTACAGGATCTAATTTTCCTTCCGCCGCTAATTCGTTAAAGTTTTTAGCGTATTTATTTAAAGACTGATACGTTTCTTCCGAACTTGCAGAAGTGGCTTTCGAGCCTTTTCTTAATTCTTTAATTCCCCCTTCCAGAAGACTCTTGGTAACGCCCATATCTTTCAGCATTTTCGAAACTTCAGAATTGGTTTCCAATAAGGAAAGCCATAAGTGTTCAATCGTTACATATTCGTCGCCCATTTTTTTAGCAATGTTAGGCGCATCAAGCAAAACTTTATTTGCTGATTGTGAAAGGTAAATATTCCCTCCCTGTACTTTAGGGAGCTTCTCTAAATTTTCGCGGTTGCGCTCTCTTACCAAAGCCGCATCTGCTTCAGATTTTTTTAATAAGAAAGGCGATATATTTTCATCTACCTGAAAAATACCTTCCAGTAAATGTTGAGGTTCGATCTGTTGGTTGCCAAATTCCATTGCTACCTGTTGTGCAGCCTGAATTGCTTCCTGAGATTTTACGGTATATTGATTTAAGTTCATATTTTGTATATTTTTGATTCTTTAATTTTTAGTTTCCAATTTTAGATTTTAGACATCAGATTTCAGACCATAAGAGTCAAATAAATGTTAATTTTTTATCAGATTTTCTAATTTCTGATGCCCTTAATCTTTATTTAATCATTTAATTCGGGTACATTATCGCAAAAAGTATTCTATTGTTGAATTTTTAAAAATATGGGACAAATTTTCCGAAATATTTATTTTTAATCTATTTTGAAAAGACAAAATTTCCGATTCGAAGAATTTAAGTGAAAATTATCGGAAGAACCGTCAGATTGGGTCGAATATTAAAATATGCCTAACCTTTTTTTGATTGAACCATTAAGATTTTGAGTAAGATGTTTGTAAT
>OGQD01001500.1_pt1 | contig 14822 bp, 11 predicted proteins | sample 1553091 | NCBI WGS metagenome assembly OGQD01 (sample SAMEA2580290, study PRJEB22360) | human gut metagenome | biome: human gut; feature: human-associated habitat; material: faeces | place: Denmark | collected 2008/2010
TAATATCAAATACATGAATTATGCCAGAAATTCTATTCAAACCACCTTAGATTAAAAACCTGATCATTAAAAAAATTTTTAACCATTAAACAAAGTATTATGAAAATTAGAATATTTACATTCATCTTATCGCTGTTCATGATCCTGAGCATAAGCGCACAAACAGCTTCTAAGTATTTTTATTACTACAAAGGGAAAAAATATTTCCTTCAGTTAGACAAATCATCAATTGCCATTTCATCTACCAATACAGATGTTGCAAGAAATTTTAAAACAACCACCCCGATTGTTGAAAATTTTACCAAAAATTCTCTTTTGAATGATGGGAAAAAAGTGGTAAGCGACAAAAAAAGCTATTATGTAGAAATTGAATCCGACGCTAATATTTCAGACGAACAATACATTGCCAATATCGCTGAAAAAAACAAAAATCCCAATGTACTGGTTGCTTCCCCTTGTTTTATAAGCGGTGAAAAACAAAAAATGGGAATGTCTAATAATTTCTATATAAAACTGAAATCAAAAAATGACCTCAAACTTCTGAATGAATTAGCACAGAAAAACAACGTGGAAGTATTAGGCTATAACGAATATATGCCACTTTGGTTTACGATTTCATGTTCTAAAAATTCCACTCTTCCTACGGCAATAGAAATGTCCGCTTTATTTTACGAAACAGGATCTTTTGAAGCTTCGGAACCGGAATTTATGTATCACAATCTGGAAGCTACGGCAGATCCTTCTTATCCCAATCAGTGGTCACTAAAAAATACCGGACAGTTTGGGGCTTCTTATGCGGGAATTGATATAAAAGCTGAATCGGCATGGACTTTATCCACCGGAGCCAACGTGAAAACAGCCATCTTTGATCATGGTTTCGAAATGAATCATCCGGATCTTGCCGCGAATGTTTTCGGATCAGGATATGATGCGCAGACCAATACTTCACCTTCTGTGGTAAGAGGAAGTCATGGTACCGCCTGTGCAGGAATTGCCGGAGCCGTTCAAAACAACAATTTAGGAATCAGCGGCGTGGCTCCCAATACAAAATTAATTTCCATAAGTATTAATCTTACTTTTGCTGATACACCTCAGCAATTGGCTAATGGTTTCAACTGGGCTACAGCAAATGGCGTAGATGTAATCAGCAATTCATGGGGAGGATATGCACCTTCTACCATCATCGAAAACGGAATTACCAACGCTTTGGTAAACGGCAGGGGCGGAAAAGGGATGGTTGTGGTTTTTGCTGCAGGTAATGAAAACAATACCACGATCAGATATCCAGGAAGCTGGAATCCACAGATATTGGTGGTTGGAGCATTAAGTCCTTGTGGCGAAAGAAAAAATCCGGGCTCATGTGACGGAGAAGGATGGGGAAGCTGCTATGGAAGTCAGCTCGACATTATGGCTCCCGGTGTGAAAATGCCTACCACTGACAGACAGGGAAGCAATGGTTATAATGCTTCAGACTATACTCCTAATTTTAACGGAACATCTTCTGCATGTCCTGTTATTGCCGGTGTAGCTGCCTTAATTTTATCTGCAAACCCTTGTTTAACCGCTCAACAGGTAAGAGATATTATAGAACAGACTGCTCAAAAGGTAAGAACAGATCTTTATGCTTATGCCTCCACTTCAGGAAGACCAAACGGAACATGGAATAGCCAGATGGGATATGGATTGGTAAATGCTTATGCGGCAGTTCAAAGAGCTAAATCAACATTCAGTCTTGCTGCATTCGACAGTTCTGCGGATATCGGTCTGGAACCTAACCCTTCTGCAACGACATGGGCAAATATTTATCAGAGTCCTGATATCTGGAACAGACGCACCAACAGTTCTCTATTAAACTTTACCCATCAGGATCCGGGATATCTTGGACCAGGATTTAACGTGATGAGATTCAGAGTTCGAAATATCGGCTGTACAACTTCTGCCCCAAGTTTTGCAAGATTATACTGGACGATGGGATCTACCGGCGAAACATGGCCAAACTCATGGAACGGAATACAGTTAATTAACGGTTTTTCGGCAGGTGGAGAACTTACTACTCCGTATACAGGATTTAATGCTTCGAATGCGTATGCAACAGGTCAGGGATTCAAAATTCCGGCTCTGGCTCCGGGACAAACTTACATTATTGATGCCAAATGGAATCCGGTAGATCCTGCAATTTATGGAGGTCTTACCGATAATCAGGTTTGCTTCTTAGGAAGAATTGTATCTCCGGGAGATCCGATGTACAACGAAAATCCGGGTCCGAATGCTCCTATTCAGCCTAATGTTACCAATAACAATAACGTTGTAACCCGAAATACAAGACTGGTAAGCTTAAGCGGAACTTTTCCTAAAAAATCAGGATTCTTCTTCGGAAATTATTTTGATTTTGAAAAGAATTTTGATGTTAAATTCAATTTGGTAAAAGATTCTAACGTGCCTTTCAAGAGCGTAGGGAATATTGTAGTAAAACTAAATGATATAGCCTGGGAAAGATGGGAAAACGGAGGAAAGATAATGGAAGGAATGCAGGTGCTGAATTATAACGATCATGAATTTATCATCACAGATCTTCAGAACGCTTCCCTTAAAAATATCAGGCTGAAAGCAGGAGAATATTTCCCTGTTGCGCTTAGTTTCCAACAGGAAAACACAAGTATTACTTCACCGGAAAGCTATGATTTTGCCGCTACTCAAACCATTACAGGAAGTCCTGATGAGTTGTACGGAAGTGTTTGTCATTTCCTGATTACCATCAACCAGAAAGAACCTACAGACGGAGAGCAGTTCTGCGACGAAAAATGCAGACAGGCAAAAGCTCAGTCTACCATTTTACAGGATGTGAAATTATCTCCAAATCCGGCTTCTTCCAATGCTACTTTAGAATTTAATCTGGCTGAAGATGCAAAAGTAAATATCATATTGGCAGATTATAACGGAAAAACACTTAAAACGATTTCCGAATCCGAATCTTTAAGAAAAGGAATCAGCAGAAAAGTATTTTCTATCAACGATCTTCCGAATGGAGTTTACGTAGTAAGTATTCTCGCTAATTCTGAGAAAAAATCTATCCATCTGATAGTAAAACATTAAGAATTAAATATAATTATCAACAAAAAAGAGCAGAAATTTCTGCTCTTTTCGTTTTTTATGCTGTAAAATAAATATTAAGCTGTTGTATCCGGTGCAAAAACTCTTTGCGCCAATTCCTGATCAAAAAGATATAAAGCGGATGGATTATCGCTTACCATTTTGATTTTGGTAACCAACTGAGATGCGCTTGCTTCTTCTTCTACCTGCTCGTTGATGAACCACTGCAGGAAAGAAGTTGTTGCAAAATCACCTTCGTCATTTGCATTTTTCACGATATTAAAAATACTTTTGGTTACTTTTTTCTCATGTTCCAAAGCTTTTTCAAAAATGTCGATTGCGTTTGCAAATTCGTGGGGTGGCTTTGCGATTTCACCAATGATGATTTCTCCGCCTACATCATTTAAATAGTCGAACATCTTATCAGCATGCATTAATTCTTCTTTGCTCTGTACACGGAAATAATTGGCAATCCCGTCCAGATCTTTACCGGAAAACCATGCAGACATAGAGAGATAATATTGTGCAGCGTATTGTTCGTGGGCTATTTGTTCGTTAATTAATTTTGCAATTCTTTCGCTAACCATAATTCGTAAATTTTCAGTCAAAATTAGGGAATAAAACCCCGAAATCAAAAGTTTTAATAGAATTTAATGAAAAAGGACGGAATAAATCCCGTCCTCTTACACATTAAAAAATCAAAATTATAAACTACTTAATTTGCATCCGGAGCCGCCGTGTTCATTGGTTTGTGCATTCTTCCGCCTTTCATTCCTCTTTCTTTCATTGCCACTTTTCTCTCTTCCATTTTTGCTTTTCTGTCCGCCTGCCATTTATCATATTGCTGAGGAGTAAGAATCTGTTTCATATCGGCATCCATCTGTGCTCTTCTTGCCTGTCTCTGATCTTTGTTTTTCTCAAAATCAGCCTTCATTTCAGCTTTTCTTTTTTCGTGAAGTGCTTTAATTTTATCTACCTGAGCCTGATTTAAATTTAAATCTTTCTGCATCTGCGCCATATGTTCCTGCTCTCTCTGCTGAAATTTTTCTTTCATTTCCGCTCTTTTAGCCTGTCTGTCCTGAGGTGTCGGAGTTGTCTGCTGTGCCATTGCAAAACTTCCCATTCCGATAAATGCTATTGCTAAAACTAACTTTTTCATTTTTTTAAATCTTTAATTAATTGTTATACATCTTTTTGATTATTAGTTAAAAAGAAAGTTAAAAGATAAACCTCATAAAAAATGTTAAATTTTAATATAAAATATTTAATGATAAATTAAAAAAAGAGCAGATCATAAATATCTGCCCTCACACCACTTAAATATAATATATGAAAATTAATTTTTTGCAAATCCGGTTCGGAAGCCGCCGTTTCCTCTGCTTTCTCCTCCCCCTCTGTTCTGTTGTTCTCTCGGAGCAGTGTTTTCATTTCTTCGGAATCCGCCATTGTTTCTGAAACCTCCTCCATTGTTTTCTATTCTCGGAGCTTCTTCTCTTCTTACTTCTCCTCCTCTGAAGCCGCCACCTCTGATTCCGCTGTTTTCCGTTCTGTCGTTTCTGAAACCTCCGCTGCTTCTTGTTCCCCCCGCTTCATTACCACTACGGAAACCTCCGTTATTTCTTACTCCGTTATCGTTTCTAAAAACCGGATTATTGTTTCTGTTTTCTGTCTGATTGCGGAAACCACCGTTATTACCGTCTCTTACACCTCCACGGAAACCGTTGTTCGGTCTGTCGCTTCCTCTTACAATATTAAATGTAGGATTATCATATCTGCGGAATCTGGCTCTGTCTACTCTGTAAATATTGATATTTACATTTCTGTAACGCGGCATTGGTCTGCAAATTCCTGCATAATGCGTTCTTCGGTAATTCTGAAAATAAACTACCGGACTGTACCCTCTGTAATAATTATTCTGGAATACCACGAAAACTCTCGGTCCCATAATTCTTTCCAAAGCATAGAATCTGTCATAATACCATCTGTCCGGATTGTATCTGTAGAAATTATTCCATGTGGAGAAACTTACATACAGATTATTCAGTCTTAAGATCTGGTCGATCTGCCAACGATTCAGCCTGTTTTGAGTAAAAAAGCCATTCCAGTTGATGCTTATAATGCTGTTCCTGTAATCATTGTAATTGGTCTGGTAATAATCCTGTGGATAATAATCCTGCGGATAATTGTAGTAATAATCGTCCGGGAAATAATTCTGATCGTCTTCATCACTGTAATATCCTCCGTCATTCTGATAATAGCCGTCATCTTCCCAGCCATTATTCGGATACTGCTGAGCAAACGATAAAGTCGCCATGCCCAAAGCAAAACTGATTAATATTTTTTTCATTTCTATAGTCGTTAATTGGTTAACATAGTCGAATTTCTACTTCTATCTTTTGGATATAAATAAAAAAAAGAAGTTAAATCTTCCGATCCAACTTCTTCTAATTTATTATTAACTAACTGATAATCAAATGTTAAATTTATATTCTTCCGCTGTCTTTAATCCAATAAGCGATTTTTTGATTGAAATCTTCCTGCTGTTTCAGATCTTCCAGATTAAGATGCATTCTGTATCTCCAGTAATGTGGAAAAACTGCGGGATTGTTGATTCTTTCATTATCCATTTTAGGATTGCTAAGATTTTTATCCGTTGCTAAAAACTCCTGAATCGGGAAAATTGCTAACATTGAGTCATTATAAAGATGCTGTTTCATTATAATTTCAGCTAAATGAGGATCCAGTTCTTCCGGAGCTTTTCCATACTGTACCAACTGCTGATTGAAATATTTCTGTGTAAGCGCAGGATCTTCTTTCCACCACTGTCTCAACGTCGAACTGTCATGTGAGGAAGCCGTTACAACATTCAGATAACCTGCATCTTTTGGGTTGTAAAAAGGAATATTATCTGAAGGCATTCTCTGCACTTTTAAAGCAATAATCGCCAGTTCATCCATCACAACAGGAACACAGTCCGGAACAAGACCTAAATCTTCTCCACAGATCAGCATTTCTGTAGCATTAAGAATCATCGGAAGTTTCTCCATCGCTTTTTCATACCAAAGATGATCCTGTCTTTTGAAGAAATAGTCGTGATACAGATCATAGATGGATTTTTTCTCCCAATCCGAAAGATATTTGTAAGATTCTGTGTTGTACACATTAAATCTCGGATGATAAACAACCTGTCCGTTTCGTTCCTCAATTAAAAATAAAACATTGGCACAAAGAGAAATCAACTGATCTTCAATCGGACCTCGTGGATTTTTCTTAAAAAAGTCGGCTAATTTACGCTGTGTATTAAATTCTTCTTTAAATGAATAGGTTCCGTTCTGGTTGTTATTGATAAATTCAAGCGCTTTTCCGCTGTTTTCTCCTAAATATTTCCAGAGAATCTGATCATTGATAAATGGTTTGCAGTATCTGTCGAAATTAAAAGGAATATGTCTCGCACTGAATTCTTCCAGCGTAATAGGAACGGCAGGATAAAAATATCCTAAAATTCCCTGAGTTGCAGAAACCGGCATTCTCCAGATTCTGAAAAACCCTAAAATATGGTCGATTCTCATCGCATCAAAATACTGTTCCAATGCTTTAAACCTGTTTTTCCACCACTTGTAATCATCAGCTTTCATGGCTTCCCAATTGTAGGTAGGGAATTCCCAGTTCTGCCCCAATTCTGTGAATTGATCCGGCGGTGCTCCTGCCTGAAAATCCATTCCGAAAAGCTCAGGTTCAGTCCATGCTTCCACAGAATGTCTGTAGATTCCGATCGGAAGATCTCCTTTCACGGAAATTCCAAGGTTATGCGTATAATCAATCGCATCCTTTAATTGCTTATGAAGCTGATACTGAACCCATGCATGAAGCATAGAAGCATCATAATCTTTACTTTTTGCAGAGAAAAATGTAGAAACCTTTCCTGCAATATATTTTTTATGCGTTTTCCATTCGTTGAAATTTGGAGTCTTGTATTTGTCTCTCAATACACAGAATGCTGCATAAGGAAGAAGCCAGCTCTCATTATCTTTGATGAATTTCTTGAAGTTTCTGTCCTTGTAAATCTTTTCTTTATCTTCATTGAAAACGGTTTTCAGATATTTCCATTTTCCGGAAATCATCTTTTCGTAATCGATTAATTCTAATGAATTTAGCTCTGACTTTTCAGCCTGATAATCTTCAATTAAATCTTTAGGTAACGCAAAATCAAGATTTTCAAGGGAAATATACTGCGGATGAAGCGCATATACAGAAACTGCCGCATAAGGATAAGAATCTGTCCATGAATAATTTGCCGTTGTATCATTAATCGGCAGAATCTGGATAATTCCGAGATTGGTTTCTTTTGCCCAGTCTGCCAGTTTTTTCATATCGGAAAATTCGCCGACACCGAAGCCGTCTTCCGTTCTCAGAGAGAAGACAGGAACCGCAACTCCTGCATCGTGATACATCTGATACAGTTTGAATTTAAAATAATGATCCGAAACAATCTGTAAAACGTCCTTCGACTGATTGGGAAGAGCAAATCTGTTTTCGCCGGTTTCCACATCGATTACTTTGCCTTTACCGGCATCGTAAAGACAGTATTTATATTGAATAAATTCGTTTTCAGGAATTTCCAGAGAAGTTTCCCAAATGCCGAAATCGGTCTGAGACAGATGGATCGCCTTTTCGTAGTCCCAATTTCCTAATGAAGCCGTACTTCCGAATACAACAATCTTCCAGTCCGGATTATAAATCGGAGCTTCTATTCTGAATAAATGCGTATGCTTCTTCAGCACAGAAACTTTTTCCGGCTTGAATGTATTCAGCTTGTTATATAGAATTTTATTATTGAGGTAGTTTTCAGGGAAATTTTTGTTATTCCATTCGTCAAAAACCACAAATTCCTTGTAATTGTGCGGAAAAGTAAGATGATGCGGAACAAACTCCTCGCGAAGAATATTTCCTCTTTCATCGATAAGCTGATAGTGATATGATATGGTTTTGGAAAAGTAATCCACCTCACACTTCCACAATCCGTTTTCTCCGTAAAACATAGCATGAGTCTGATGTACAGAGCCTTCATCTTTGATCATCAATTGCAGATTCTCTCCGACTTTCGCACTGTAACCTACATTAAAGTATAGCTTCATTTATATTTTTTTATAAAAATACATTATAATCCTGAAAAATAAAACTTATTGAATATCAAATATTCATTAAAAAAACCTTTTCAAAATGTCTGAAAAGGTTTCTAAGCTTTATACAAAGTTAAAGATTATTCTGTAACTAAAATTTTCTTGTTTAATAATACTTTTCCGGATTCGTCGGTAATGTTTACCAGATAAGCTCCGCTGATCAGATTTTTAAGATAAACCTGTTGATTTAAAGAACCGTCTTTTACAGATAAATTCTGCTTCATTACATTTTTTCCTGACAGATCGAAAACATTCAGTTTAATGTTTCCTTTTACGGCTTTGTCATTAACATTCACGTTGATCAGCTTTTCATCCACTCTTGTCGGATAAATATCCAGATTGGCATAAGCATTATTAGAAACGGCTTTATCATTCGCAAAATATTTACTTGCCAAATCATAAATATGCAGATTCTGTTCTCCTCCAAGCGGTTTTGCCTGTAAAGTAGCTAGATCCACTTCATAAAGAGGAGCTCCTTTTGCACTTGCAATCACTACTTTTCCTTTTGAATTTACGGCAGATCCGTTTACCGAATAATTTTCAGGAATTCCGGCAATTTTTCCTATGAATTTAGCCTTCATTTCCTTTGGAGAAAGTTTGAAAACATTTCCCGAAGCCGAAAAAACATAGAAATTATTTTCTGCATCCGCAATCATATCCCCTCCGAAACCTGTTTCAATAGTGGTAAAAGAATTTTTTCCGTTGGAAGCATCATCTTTAATGATCCCCAAATCGTTAACCACATATTGATTTCCTTTTCTGCTGATCTGCAAAAACTGTGTTCCGGAATTGTTGATCGCGTAAATATTTCCGTCATAACCTGTTGTCATTCTCGTTACATGAGAATTGATGTCACACGAAGTAACTCTTGCAACATTGTTTTCCACCAGAGTAATTTCTTTCGTTTTTGCATTTAAAACGTAAATATTGGAAGAAAACATCGGCATATAGATCAGATTATTATTGTAAGAATCATAAGCCAGCGTTGCCATATTTACAGCCTGCGCGTTATTGTAGGTATTCTTATCCTCGGTTACAGCGCCGTTCCTGCTCTGTGAGAAAACTCTTGCAGAAGAATCTGCATTAAAAATCTGTTCTCCGGAAGTTCCGCTTGTTCCGTCGATGGCACGGAAATCATTGAAAACAATACTCTGAGTATCTTTTCCGACCAAAGCAAAAAAATCCTGCTGTGCCGAAGCATTTGCGCCCATCAACAACAGGAATAAAGGGAATAAATGTTTTTTCATAGTCTATCCATTTAAATTTTTAATCATTTTATTATGACTAAGTTACGTAATTTTTGGATTGGATTTTAATTTTTTTTTAGTTTGATAATAAGGTTTAGGCTAAGTTTTGAAAATAGATTTCTCCTCCGTCGAAATGACAGTATTATGTATAAAAAATCCCGCAGATTTTGCGGATTTAGCAGATAAATTTGTTTAAAATCTGCGCAATCTGTACAATCTGCGAGAGATATATTAAAAGCCGTAAAGCTTTATTCTAATTCAAAACATAAGAAGTTCCGTCTCTTCCGTCTTTCAGTTCGATACCTTCAGCAAGAAGCTTATCGCGGATCTGATCGGAAAGTTCGAAATTTTTTGATTTTCTTGCCTGATTTCTTAATTCAATTAAAACTTTCAGGGTCTGATCCAGTTTTTCATTATTGTTTTCCTCAATCGTCTGAAGTCCCAAAACGTCGAAAACCAAAGCATTTAAAGTAGATTTCAGTTCCTCTAAATCTTTCGTTGAGATTGTTTCCTTCCCATCATTTAAAGCAAAAATATATTTTACCGCTTCAAATAAATGCGCAATTAAAACCGGAGAATTGAAATCGTCCGTTAATGCATCATACGCTTTATTTTTCCATTCTTCAAGACTGAAACCGGATTGTTTTTCTTCATTCGGAGTGATGCTGTCCAGTACTTTAATGGCTTCCATCAATCTCGTGTATCCCTTTTCACTCGCAATCATGGCATCATTTGAAATGTCTAAAACACTTCTGTAATGTGCCTGCAAAAAGCAGAAACGAACGATGGAAGGATGGAATGGTTTTTCGAAGAAATCATTTTCTCCTGTCACCAACTGCATTGGCAAAATATAATTTCCGGTGGATTTGCTCATACGCTGGGAATTCATCGTCAACATATTGGCGTGCATCCAGTAATTTACAGGAGAAGCATCATTGCAGGCTTTTCCCTGTGCGATTTCACATTCATGGTGCGGAAATTTCAGATCCATTCCGCCTCCGTGAATATCGAAAGTTTCTCCTAAATATTTTGTACTCATTGCAGTACATTCCAGATGCCATCCCGGAAAACCTTCTCCCCAAGGCGAATTCCACCTCATGATGTGAGCCGGAGAAGCTTTTTTCCACAATGCGAAATCCTGCGGATTTTTCTTTTCACCCTGTCCGTCGAGATCACGCGTATTGGCAAAAAGTTCTTCGATATTTCTTTTTGAAAGTTCACCATAGTTTAAGCCTCTTCTGTTGTATTCCAACACATCGAAATACACAGAACCGTTGCTTTCGTAGGCGAATCCTCTTTCAATTAATTTTTGAGTAAGTTCGATCTGCTCTACGATATGACCTGTTGCAGTCGGTTCAATATTCGGAGGAAGCAAATTGAACATATCCAACACTTTATGAAAATCGACTGTATATTTCTGTACGATTTCCATTGGCTCTAACTTTTCAAGACGGGTCTGTTTCACGAATCTGTCGTTGTTCACGTCGCCGTCGTCGGTAAGGTGACCTGCATCGGTAATGTTTCTTACGTAACGAACTTTATAGCCCAAATGCATTAAACTTCTGTAGATGAAGTCGAAAGAAAGGAAGGTTCTTACATTTCCCAAGTGTACATTGCTGTAAACGGTCGGTCCGCAGACGTACATTCCTACATTTCCTTCTAAAATCGGCTTGAATATTTCTTTTTCTCCCGCAAGCGAGTTGTATATTTTTAGTTGCATGTTTTCTTATGAATGATAATTGATGATTAATTAATGATTTTTTTAATTTAATTCAGGATAAGTCTTTCACAACAAATAATTGTTGTAATAAAAATTTTATCTGAAACTTTTTTAAATTTTATCATTATTAAATAGCTTTTAAATGATGTTGTAAATGACTAATATAATCATTAATGATGAATTCCAAAGTAAAAATCTGAGGTTCTGTTTTCGTCATATCACAGGTTCTCTGTAAATCTTCATCCGGAATATTTTCAACTACATGTACAATCTGAAGATTCAAAATCTTCCAAAGAGTGATGATATCCGACGTTGAAATATTCTGATAATTCTGGGCTTTTACCCAAAAATCCTGATCATAGACAATATTCTCATTTTCTTTGTATTGTGTGATTACAAATCTTCTGATATTGGATAAAGCACTGTCACAAAGATGACCTAAAATTTCTTTTTTTGACCATTTTTCTGGTGAAATTTTATATGCCCAATCTTCTTCATTAATTTCTTCGAATTTAAGAAGTTCTTCTTCAACAATATTTTTAAGAATCTGATAGTCCATTCATTTAATTACTTTAATCCAATTTCGCATGGCTTCCCACATAATGAAGAAATTCCTGTCTTGTGATAGGATTGGTTCTGAAAATTCCGCTTAATTCTGCGGTAATGGTAGAACTTGCGGTATCTTTTATTCCTCTGCAATTAACGCAAAGGTGTTTTGCATCAATGATACAGGCAACGTCTTTTGTTCCTAAAGCTTCTTTTAAAGCGTTTACAATCTGCATCGTAAGTCTTTCCTGAACCTGCGGTCTTTTTGCATAATAATCCACAATCCTGTTAATTTTTGAAAGACCTATAACTTCTCCGTTCGAAATGTAAGCAACGTGTGCTCTTCCGATAATCGGCAGGAAGTGATGTTCACAGAACGAATAAACGGTGATATCTTTTTCCACCAACATTTGGCGGTATTTGTATTTATTTGAGAATGTGGAAATTCCCGGTTTGTTTTCTGGAAGAAGTCCTCCGAAAATTTCATTTACGTACATTTTAGCAACACGTTTCGGAGAGTCTTTTAAAGAATCGTCGGTCATGTCTAAACCCAGCGTTTCCATGATTTCCCCAAAAAGTTCGGTAATTTTTTCTATTTTTTCTTCCGGTGATTTATCAAAAGCATCTTCCCTAATAGGCGTATGTTCTTTTCCTGTGAAAATATCATCGTCGTTATCCGTAAAATCAACCATTTTTATTTAATTTGCACAAAAATACGGATAAAATCTGTTCGTCATATTTAATTTGGGCGAAAAACATTATCTTTTACCCCCACTATCATTTTACACCATGATTACTGCTGAAGAAGTACAAAACCAATCTCAGAGAAAGGAATTTTTAGAATTTCCGGCAAGGCTTTATCAAAAAGACAAAAACTATATAAGACCCCGAAATATTGATATCGAAGATATTTTTAACCCTCAAAAAAACAGATTTTTTAAAAACGGCGAATGTGCAAGATTTTTGTTTAAAAATAAAGAAAATAAAACCGTAGGTAAAGTTGCGGTTTTCGTTAATGAAACGTATCAGCAAAAACAGCCGACCGGTGGAATCGGGTTTTTCGATTGTATCAATGATCAGGAAACTGCAGACTTTATTTTTGATCACTGCAAAAACTGGCTTCAGCAAAGAGGAATGGAAGCAATGGACGGACCGATTAATTTCGGGGAGCGCGACAAATTCTGGGGATTGGTAATTGATGGTTTTATTGAGCCTCTGTTCGGAATGAATTACAATTTTCCTTATTACAAAGATCTCTTTGAAAACTACGGGTTTAAAATTTATTTTGAGCAGCTTTGTTTTTCAAGACCTATTTTTGCCGAAGTTTCGAGACTTTTTACGGTTATGCACTCCAAACACAGTAAGAATCCAGATCTTTCCGCAAAACCGATGACGAAAAATAATCTGGAGAAATTCGCCAAAGATTTTACGGAAATTTATAATAAAGCGTGGGCTGCACACGGCGAAGGAAAATGTATGCAGGAATCTAAAGTGCTGAAAATGTTTAAAACGATGAAACCCATCATTAATGAACATATTTCATGGTTTGTTTACGAAAATGAAAAACCGATTGCCATGTGGATGAATCTTCCGGATACGAATCAGTGGTTTAAATATCTGAACGGGAAATTCGGGATCTGGGAAAAGCTGAAGTTTCTCTGGATTAAACAGTTTAAGAAGAACGAAAAAATGGTGGGTCTGGTTTTCGGCGTTGTTCCGGAATGGCAAAGGAAAGGTGTTGAAGGCTACATGATCTGGGAAGGAACGCAACATTTAAGGAAACATACAGATTTTAAAATCACAGAAATGCAGTGGATCGGGGATTTTAACCCTAAAATGATTAAAATTGCGGAAAATCTTGATACTACGGTCACACGAAAATTAGCGACGTACCGTTATCTTTTTGACAGGAATAAGGAGTTTGAGAGGCATCCTGTTTTGTGATTCAATAGATTTCGGCGGCTTCGCCGCCGAAATCTATTGAAAAGAGCTCTGCAAAAATGCAGAACTCCAATCAAAAATTCACTTTTCAGTTTATTAGAATAGCGCTCCGGCTACTTTTTTAATATTATCACTTTTCCCCATGGAATAGAAATGTAGAACCGGAACTCCGAATTCCAGCAATTCTCTGCATTGTGCGATTGCCCATTCGATTCCGATTTGTTTTACGGCTTCATTATTTTTGGCATTCTCCACTTCGTTTATTAAGTCTTCCGGAAGATCAATTTTAAAAATCTGAGGTAAAATCTTTAAATGCTTTTTCGTGGCAATTGGTTTAATTCCCGGGATAATAGGAACCGTGATTCCCATTTCTCTGGCTTTCTGAACGAATTCAATGAATTTTTTATTATCGAAAAACATTTGGGTTACGATATAATCTGCTCCTGCATCCACTTTTTGTTTCAGCCATTTCAGATCATAATTCATTGAAGGTGCTTCCATGTGCTTTTCAGGATAACCTGCAACACCGATGCAGAATTTATTATGCTCATCACAAATTTCATCCTGATTATGCAGATATTTTCCTCTTCCCAGATCGTTAATCTGGTGAACCAGTTCCATTGCACTTCCGTGACCTCCCTGAGTTGGCTCAAAATACTGATGTCCTTTCATCGCATCACCTCTGAGAGCCATCACGTTATCGATTCCGAGATACATACAGTCTACCAGAAGATATTCTGTTTCTTCTTTGGTAAAACCTCCGCAAAGCAGATGCGGAACGGTATCTACATTGTATTTATGCTGAATCGAAGCACAGATTCCCAACGTTCCGGGACGCATTCGGGTAATTCTGCGTTCCATTAATCCGTTTCCTTTGTCGATATAAATATATTCTTCTCTGGAAGTCGTAACGTCAATGAATGGCGGTTTAAATTCCATTAAAGGATCAATATTTTTATAAAGATCTTCAATCCCGATTCCTTTTTGCGGCGGAACAACTTCAAGGGAGAATAAAGTTTTTCCGTTTGCGTTTTTTATATGGTCTGTGATTTTCATTTATTTTTTAGTTTCTTTATAGAACTAAGAATTTGTAGTTTA
>OGQD01001501.1_pt1 | contig 14817 bp, 13 predicted proteins | sample 1553091 | NCBI WGS metagenome assembly OGQD01 (sample SAMEA2580290, study PRJEB22360) | human gut metagenome | biome: human gut; feature: human-associated habitat; material: faeces | place: Denmark | collected 2008/2010
CTGGGTGGCCAGCCACTCCAAGTGCGGCAGCAGCTCGCTCTTGTCCTCCAGCCGGTCGGCCTTGTTCACCGCCAGCAGGATCGGACACTGCACATGCTGGACCTTCTCCAGCACCATCTGGTCCTCGTCGGTCCAGCGGGTGCGGTCGACCACGAACACCACCACGTCGACGTCCTTCAGGGCGGTGAAGGCGCTGCGGTTCATGTAGCGGTTGAGCGCCTTGTCGTTGTGCTTGTGCAGACCGGGGGTGTCGACGTACACCGCCTGCACCTCGCCCTCGGTCTTGATCCCGAGCATGTTGTGGCGGGTGGTCTGCGGCTTGCGCGAGGTGATCGCCAGCTTCTGCCCAAGGATATGGTTGAGCAGGGTCGACTTGCCCACGTTGGGGCGGCCGACGATGGCGACATAGCCACAACGGGTCACGGGTGCGTCAGTCATGGCTGTTCTCCACGCCCAGGGCCACCAACGCGGCGGCGGCGGCCACCTGCTCGGCGATGCGCCGGCTGGCGCCCTGCCCCTGGGTCTTGTCGGTGAGCAGCGCGACCTCGCACTGCACGAAGAAGGTGCGGCAATGCGGCTCGCCCTGGATATCCACCACCTCGTAGCGCGGCAGCTCGGCGGCGCGGGACTGGAGGAACTCCTGCAGGCGGGTCTTGGGGTCCTTGTTGGTGTCCACCAGGGTCAGGCCATCCAGCTCACCCGCCAGCCAGGCCAGGACCCGCGCGCGGGCCACGTCCATACCGGCATCCAGGTAGATCGCACCGATCAGAGCTTCGAGGGCATCGGCGAGGATCGACTCGCGGCGGAAGCCACCGCTCTTCAGCTCGCCCGAGCCCAGCCGAAGATACTCGCCCAGTTCGAAACCCCGGGCCAGCACGGCCAGCGTCTCGCCCTTGACCAGGCGCGCGCGCAGGCGCGACAGCTGGCCCTCGCGGGCCTGCGGGAAGCGCTCGAACAGCGCCTCGCCGGCCACGAAGTTGAGGATGGCATCGCCGAGGAACTCCAGACGCTCGTTGTTGCGTCCGGCGAAACTGCGGTGGGTCAGCGCCAGGAGCATCAGCTCCTGGTTCTGGAAGGTGTGGCCGAGCTGACGCTCGAGGCGGGAGAGGGGGACACTCACGGCATGCGTACGCGGAATTCTTTGTCGAAATTGGCGACCAGGTCGAGATTCTGCACCATCGGCTCACGCTTCTCGTATTTCAGATGGACCCTGAACTCATTGTTCTCGACCTTGACCTCGAGGATATCCTTCAGGTTGAGGTCACGGATGCCGTTGACCTGCATCATCTTGCTGATATGGGCGTAGAACTCCGGTACCGAGCGAACACCAGCGGCCCGGTCGGTTTCCACGGACATGATCGCCTTCTCCATCGCCCAGTAGTCCATGTAGTGCGGGAACATCTTGAAGCCGGTACTGGCCAGGAATGCAACCACGGCCAGCACCATCAACCAGCCCAGCATGGAAAGACCTTTCTGCGAGCGCGCAAACGTCATGATCGACCCCGACTTATCAGTATTGTTGTGATGACTATATACAAGGAGGCGCCATTCGATTGAACAGCGCCTCGCAATTTCCATCGGTCAGCGGATCAGGCCGACCCTGGAGAAGTTTGGCAGGTTGCGCGACTTCGGATCGGGCCAGCTCATCCAGACGGCGAACGCCTTGCCGACGATGTTCTGGTCGGGAACCATCCCCCACAGTTCCTTCGGAATGGCGTCATCGTTCCAGTAGCGGCTGTCGTTGGAGTCGTCGCGGTTGTCGCCCATCATGAAGTAGTGCCCTTGCGGCACCACCCACTCGTCACCGCCGCGGATATTGCGATTCAGCAGCTTGCGGATCATGTGCTCCGCTTCGCCGAGTTTTTCCTGATACACCAGGGTACGCCCCAGCGAACCAGGCTCCTCGCCGAGGAACTGCTCGGCGACCGACTGGCCGTTCACCAGCAGACGCTTGTCAGTGGTGTAGCTGATGCGGTCGCCCGGCAGGCCGACCACGCGCTTGATGTAGTTGATGCTCGGGTTGCTGGGGTAGCGGAACACCATCACGTCGCCGCGCTGGGGGTCGCCCACGTCGATGATCTTGGTATCGATCACCGGCAGGCGGATGCCGTAGGCGAACTTGTTGACCAAGATGAAATCCCCCACTTCCAGAGTGGGCTTCATCGAGCCGGAGGGAATCTGGAACGGCTCGAGCAGAAACGAGCGCAGCACCAGAACGATGGCCAGCACCGGGAAGAAGGACTTGCCGTACTCGACCAGCAGAGGTTCCTTGTTCAGGCGCTGCAGCACCTGCTCGTCCGGCGCGGACACCTGGCCTTCGTAACTGGCGATGGCGGCCCGCCGGCGTGGCGCCAGCAACAGCAGGTCGAGCAGAGCCAGAGCGCCGGATACCGCGACGGCGACCACCAGAAGCAACGGGAAGTTGAACGACATAGGTATTAACTATCCACCTTGAGTACGGCGAGGAAGGCTTCCTGCGGGATTTCCACACTGCCCACCTGTTTCATCCGCTTCTTGCCGGCCTTCTGCTTCTCCAGCAGTTTCTTCTTACGGCTGACATCGCCGCCGTAGCACTTGGCCAACACGTTCTTGCGCAACGCCTTGACCGTGGTCCGGGCGATGATCTGTCCGCCGATGGCGGCCTGGATCGCGACATCGAACATCTGCCGCGGGATCAGTTCCTTCATCTTCTCGGTCAGCACGCGGCCCTTCTGGTGGGCACGGTCGCGATGCACGATCAGCGCCAGAGCATCGACCTTCTCGCCGTTGATCATCACGTCCAGACGCACCAGGTTGGCCGACTGGAAGCGATCGAAGCTGTAGTCCAACGAGGCATAGCCACGGCTCACGGACTTGAGGCGGTCGAAGAAATCCAGCACCACCTCATTCATCGGCAGGTCGTAGGAAACCTGAACCTGGCTGCTGAGGAATTGCAGGTCGCGCTGCACGCCACGCTTCTCGATGCACAGGGTGATGACGCTGCCCAGGTGCTCCTGCGGCACCAGGATATTGGCGCGCACGATGGGCTCGCGCATGTCGAGGATGCCTGCCGGGTCCGGCAGCTTGGAAGGGTTGTCGACGCTGAGCACGTCGCCATTCTTCATTTCCACTTCGAAGACCACGGTCGGCGCGGTGGTGATCAGATCCAGGTCGTATTCGCGCTCCAGGCGCTCCTGGATGATCTCCATGTGCAGCATGCCAAGGAAACCGATGCGGAAGCCGAAGCCTAGGGCGTCGGAGCTTTCCGGCTCGTACTGCAGCGCGGCGTCGTTCAGGGTCAGCTTCTGCAGAGCCTCCCGGAAGTCCTCGAAGTCGTCGGAACTGACCGGGAACAGACCGGCGTAGACCTGCGGCTTGATGCGTTTGAAGCCTGGCAGTACCGCCACGTCCGGCGTGGTGGACAGGGTCAGGGTGTCGCCCACCGGCGCTCCGTGGATGTCCTTGATGCCGGCGATGATGAAGCCCACCTCGCCCGCCTTGAGGTCGTCGGTGGCGGTGTGTTTGGGCGTGAAGACACCGACGCTGTCGACCTGGTGAATCTTGCCGGTCGACTTGACCAGCACCTTGTCACCCTTCTTGATCCGGCCGTGCTTGACCCGCACCAGCGAGACCACGCCCAGGTAATTGTCGAACCAGGAATCGATGATCAGCGCCTGCAGCGGCGCCTCGATCTCGCCTTCCGGCGGCGGGATCACCTTGACCAGATGCTCCAGCACATCGATCACGCCCATGCCGCTCTTGGCACTGCAGGGCACGGCGTCGCTGGCGTCGATGCCGATGATGTGCTCGATCTCGTCCTTGACCCGCTCCGGCTCGGCCTGGGGCAGGTCCATCTTGTTCAGCACCGGCATGACCTCGAGGCCCTGCTCGATGGCGGTGTAGCAGTTGGCGACCGACTGCGCCTCCACGCCCTGGCCGGCATCCACCACCAGGATCGCGCCCTCGCACGCCGCCAGGGAACGGCTCACCTCATAGGTGAAGTCCACGTGGCCGGGGGTGTCGATGAAGTTCAGCTGGTAGGTCCTGCCGTCCTGCGCCGGGTAATGCAGGGTCACGCTGTGCGCCTTGATGGTGATGCCGCGCTCGCGCTCCAGATCCATGGAATCGAGCACCTGAGCCTCCATCTCCCGGTCGGAGAGGCCGCCACAGATCTGGATGAATCGGTCGGCCAGGGTCGACTTGCCATGATCGATGTGGGCGATGATGGAGAAATTGCGGATATGACTCAGGTCACTCACAGATCAGACACTCGAAAAGCCGCAGGCAGGCTGCCCGCCGAAAAATAGCCGGGAATTCTACCTGACCGGCAAGCGCCGCGTCACGCTCATGACGTGGACGGCGGACACAAAAAGGGCGGCCCAGGCCGCCCCGTTGATCACCCGACCTCCCGGCCGGACCTACTCGGCCAGCTTGAAGGTGATAAAGCTGGCCCGTCCCTGGCGCAGGACTCGCATGGAAACCGAGCGGTTGACCGGCAGATCCTTGGCCACCTGGGCGAAGGTCTTGGCCGAATCGATGGCCTGGTTGTTCAGGTGGGTGATCACGTCGCCCGAGCGCAGGCCGATCAGCGCAGCCGGGCCGCCCTGCACTTCCTTGATCACCACCCCGCCACGCAGGTCGAAGGCCTTCTTCTGCTCGGCGGTCAGTTCGACGACCGAAACACCAAGGCGGTTGCTGCTACGCTCCGCACCGGCCTGGCCCACCACCGGCATCTCGCCACCCTCTTCCGGGAGGGCCCCGATCTTCAGCTGGATGCGCTTGCGCTCACCCTCGCGCACAACTTCGAGGCTGGCCTCGCTGCCCGGCTTGAGAGCGCCTACCAGATGAGGAAGGTCGGCGGACATGACGATGGGCTGGCCATTGAGGCTGAGAATCACATCGCCGACCTGCAGGCCACCCTTGGCGGCGGGTCCGTCTTCCAGCACCTGAGCCACCAGGGCGCCGGCCGGCTTGTCCAGGCCGAAGGATTCGGCCAGGTCCTTGTTCACTTCCTGAATCACCACGCCCAGCCAGCCGCGGCTGACCTTGCCCTCGGACTTGAGCTGGTTGGCCACGTCCATCGCCACGTCGATCGGAATGGCGAAAGACAGACCCATGAAGCCGCCGGAGCGGGTGAATATCTGCGAGTTGATGCCGACCACCTCACCATCCAGGTTGAACAGCGGGCCGCCCGAGTTGCCGGGGTTGATCGCCACGTCGGTCTGGATGAACGGCACGTAGCTCTCGTTCGGCAGGCTACGGCCCTTGGCCGAGACGATACCGGCAGTGACCGAATGATCGAAGCCGAACGGCGAACCGATCGCCAACACCCACTCGCCGACCTTGAGCGCCTGAGACTTGCCCAGCTTGACGGTCGGCAGCCCCTTGCCTTCCACCTTGAGCAAGGCCACGTCGGTACGCGGATCGGCGCCGATCAGCTTGGCTTCCAGTTCACTGCGGTCGGACAGGCGCACGATGATCTCATCCGCATTGGCCACCACGTGGTTGTTGGTCAGTACGTAGCCATCGTCGGAAATGATGAAGCCGGAGCCCAGCGACTGGGCCTCACGCTGGCGACCGCCCTGCCCCCGCGGCACCTGCGGGATATTTCGCTCGAAGAACTCGCGGAACATGGGCGGCAGGCCCTCGAGATCGGGTACCTGACCCTGGATCGCCACATCGCGCTGCGGCAGGTTCTGCCGGGTACTGATGTTCACAACCGCCGGCGAGGCCTGCTCGACCAGCTCGGTGAACTCAGGCAAATCGGCACGTGCCAGGGACATCTGCCCCAACAGCAGCAACGCGCACAGACCGGACAACGAGGATTTCAGACCAAGCATCGACTTCAGCTCCATCCACTCACAAGAGACAAGAAAAGGATTGCTGCCACTTATCGCTCAGAATCCTGACGCAAAAGAGCCGACCCGGAACGAAATGCTCGCCTCGGGTCGGCCCGGGAAAACCGATTCACTGTGCCGAACTCTCGATAGCGGTCGCCGCCTGCATCGACATGGCCACACGCTCAGCCGTGCCCGCCGGGATTTCCCCGACCACCGTCACCATCATGTCGCCATTGGTGGTACTCATGCGCCGCGAGACCACGGCCGTGGGGCCTAGCTGGCTACGCGCATCCTCCACCATCGACTCGTGCAATGGTTCGAGGAACACCGTGAAACGGGCCAGACCATCGCCATAGAGCAGGCAGGCGAGGGGCTCGGCCGACGCAGGCGTGCTGCACTGCAGCGCCTGGCTCAGCTCGAAGCCGGGCGGAACCCAGCCGGCCCGCCAGGATTGGGGCAGTTCGGCCATCTTGATCAGTTTGACGGGCTTGCAGGTGTCGCCGGGGGCGAGCGCGGCATCGGCCATCTCGCCACCCATTTCCAGGCTGACGAACTGGAAACGCTCCAGCAGCTGCCCCTTCTCGCTGATCAGCAGCGACTTGAGCGGCAGCGCGGTCGCGTCATCGAGATGCAGTTCGAATGCGTAGCGGTGCTGATCACGCGGAATCAGGGCCAGCACGGTAGCGGGGCGACCCGCAACCCTGGAATGCCCCAGCACACGCAGGTCGTAACGCTGTTCCAGTTGGGAAGCGTCCAGTCCACGGGCCGGCCACTGCGCATCCACCACCTGCTCGGCCAGCGCGCCACTCATGCACTGCGGCTTGCCGTTGACACGCAACACTTCCTGGGCGGGACCGTCCAGCTGCAACAGACGCTCGGTCATGCCAGCTTCGCCACCCTTGCGCCAGATGCCATGGGTAGAAAAGCTGCCATTCCTTTCGTAGATGAAGGTGCCTTTGAAACTCTGTCGATCGGACTGTGCCAATCGTTGCAACCAGCTCTCGGCAGCTTGCGCAGGAAGAACCAGGCAGCTGCCGACCAGGGCTATAAGGGGGATGACGCGCATGTACTCTCTCAGCGATTTTCCAGACTGGCAGCCCGAGCATACGGCAGTGCAGAGTCGCTGCCGGTAGCGGCAGCCTGCTGGGCATGCTGGCGCAGGTAGGCGGGCAGACGCTGCTCATGCCAGCCCGACCCCGCCTGCTCGGTGCTGCGCACCAGCGGCGATGCCGCTTCGGGAGTATAGCCTGCCAGTACAGCCGGCCCCTGCACCTGAGGCAAGGTCAGGCCGGGCTGCGAGCCTTGCTGCTGGGCCAGCTGCGCACCACCCAGCTCGTCCTGGTTGTAGAAACGCACGCCGGCGAGCACGGCCAGGGTCACCGAGGCGGCTACCGCCACGCGACCGACCATGCGCCAGGGAGCGCGGTTCGCCGGCTTGGGCAGCGCCTCGTCGGCCAGTGCGGCAGATACCGCAGCCGCGATATCAAGGCGCGGCTCCAGCAGCTCCTTGTGCATCACCGCACGAGCGATCTGGTAACGGGACCAGGTGCCGCGCAGCTCGGCATCGTCGCCGGCAGCCGCCAGCACTCGACGCAACTCCAGTTCGTCCGCTTCGTTATCCATCACCGCGGACAGCGATTCCTGCAGGGCTTCACGACTCATGGTGTTTCCTCTCTTGGCTGTCGCCGCTGTCTCACATTCAAACTTCCTGCAGCAGCGGCTGCAGGGCTTTGTCGATGGCTTCGCGAGCTCGAAAGATTCGCGAACGCACGGTGCCGACCGGACACTGCATGACGCTCGCAATGTCCTCGTAACTCAGACCGTCGAATTCGCGCAACGTCAGCGCCGTGCGCAGATCCTCGGGCAACTGCTGGATGGTCCGGTGCACAGTGGCCTCGATCTCATCCCGCAACATCGAACGCTCGGGTGACTCGATATCCTTGAGCGCATGATCCCCGTCGTAGAACTCCGCATCCTCTGCGCTGACATCGCTGTCCGGCGGACGCCGGCCGCGCGATACCAGATAATTCTTCGCCGTGTTGATGGCGATGCGGTACAGCCATGTATAGAAGGCGCTGTCACCGCGGAAATTACCAAGCGCACGATAAGCCTTGATGAAGGCTTCCTGGGCGACATCCTGCGCCTCGTGGCTGTCGTGAACGAAGCGCACCACCAGACCTAGAATCTTGTGCTGGTACTTGAGAACCAACAGATCGAAGGCCCGTTTGTCGCCGCGCTGCACCCGCTCGACCAACTGCTGATCGTCTTCCTGGGCTAGCATGAATACTCCTCGTTCGTTCCGGAGGAGATAGGCGTCGGCCAGTCCGTCGATCTGCCAAGATAGACTCGGGCGTTGCGCAAAAGTTCTCCCCTCCGAATAAGCTTTGCGCGGCGTCTCTGGTGCCTTGCAAAGCGTCACAGCGTGGCCGGTCCGACCGCTGCATGAATAATCTGGCCACCGGGGCCATCGCACCAATACGACAGCCACTTTCGGCAACTGTCTTTGGAACTTGAACGACTAAGAAAAGTTCCAGAGCGTTCTTCTCCGTCATAAGCGCCGCTATTGTGCCGCCCACCCCCTCGATATACTAGGCGCCGCCCTTCCACCTGCGGGACCAGTAGTAGATGAGCCGACACTATCAGCACGACGTTCTGGTCATAGGCAGCGGCGCCGCCGGCCTGACCCTGGCTCTGACACTCCCCGCGCATCTGCGCGTCGCCGTGCTGAGCAAGGGCGACCTGGCCAACGGCTCAACCTACTGGGCCCAGGGCGGTGTCGCCGCGGTGTTGGACGACACCGACACCATCGAGTCCCATGTCAGCGACACTCTGAACGCCGGCGGCGGCTTGTGCCGCGAGGAAGCTGTGCGCTTCACCGTAGAACACAGCCGCGAGGCGATCCAGTGGCTGATCGAGCAGGGCGTGCCCTTTACCCGCGACGATGAGCAGGACCGCGAGGACGGCGGCTTCGAGTTTCACCTCACCCGCGAGGGCGGTCACAGCCACCGGCGCATCATCCATGCCGCCGACGCCACCGGCGCGGCCATCTTCAACACCCTGCTGGAGCAGACCCGCAAGCGCGCCAACATCGAGTTGCAGGAGCAGCGCGTGGCGGTGGACCTGATCACCGAGCGCAAGCTCGGCCTGCCAGGCCAGCGCTGCGTCGGCGCCTATGTCCTCAACCGCAGCAGCGGCGAGGTGGATACCTACCATGCGCGCTTCGTGGTGCTCGCCACCGGCGGGGCGGCCAAGGTCTACCTTTATACCAGCAACCCGGACGGCGCCAGCGGCGACGGCATCGCCATGGCCTGGCGTGCCGGTTGCCGGGTCGGCAACCTGGAGTTCAACCAGTTCCACCCGACCTGCCTCTACCACCCCCAGGCCAAGAGCTTCCTGATCACCGAGGCCCTGCGCGGAGAAGGGGCGCACCTCAAGCTGCCCAACGGCGAGCGCTTCATGGAGCGCTTCGACGAGCGCGCCGAACTCGCCCCGCGCGACATCGTCGCCCGCGCCATCGACCACGAGATGAAACGCCTCGGTATCGACTGCGTGTACCTGGACATCAGCCACAAGCCGGCCGAGTTCGTGAAGTCGCACTTCCCCACCGTGCATGAACGCTGCCTGCAGTTCGGCATCGACATCACCCGCCAGCCCATCCCGGTGGTGCCGGCGGCGCACTACACCTGCGGCGGCGTGGTGGTCGATCGCCACGGCTGCAGCGACGTGCCGGGGCTCTACGCCATCGGCGAGACCAGCTTCACCGGCCTGCACGGCGCCAACCGCATGGCCAGCAACTCGTTGCTGGAATGCTTCGTCTATGCCCGCTCGGCGGTCGAGCACATCGTTTCCCAGCTCGACAATGTGACGATGGCGCCAGCGCTGCCGGCCTGGGACGCCAGCCAGGTGACCGACTCGGACGAGGACGTGATCATCGCCCACAACTGGGACGAATTGCGGCGATTCATGTGGGACTACGTCGGCATCGTGCGCACCAACAAGCGCCTGCAACGCGCCCAGCACCGCGTGCGCCTGCTGCTGGACGAGATCGACGAGTTCTACTCCAACTACAAGGTCAGCCGCGACCTGATCGAGCTGCGCAACCTGGCTCAGGTCGCCGAGCTGATGATCGAGTCGGCGATGCGCCGCCGCGAGAGCCGCGGCCTGCACTATACCCTGGACTACCCGGACCTGCTGCCCGAGGCACGCGACACTATTCTGGTGCCGCCCATCTACGCCGGCTGAACTTCAGGCGCACCCGCAGGCGCCTGTGCGCGTCGCGGGCCATGGCGTCACGCCCGATGCAGAGCCCGCGGGTGTGGCGCTCGCCCACCAGGCGAAAGCGCAGCACCACAGCCACCGGCAGCGCCAGGCTGTCCGGCCTCAGCTGCACCGCCTGCCAGCCATCGCGACGATTGAACAACTGCCAGCCCCCCTCGTCGCGGCGCAGGCCGGTGAAGGCCGCGGGATGGGTCAGCAGGATCTGCCGCGGCAGCACCCAGGCGCCGTGCAGCAGGCAGGCAGTGGCGCCGAGCAGCGCGCCCCAGAGTGGAAGGTCGATGAGGAACAGCGTCGCCAGCGCCAGGACCAGCGCCGCGAGGTAGGCCGCCAGCAGCAGGCGCGAGGCCCGCCACCGACATTCGAAGCAGTCACTTGGGTTGGACACGGTCCAGGATCATCCGCACCATGTGGCGCAGATCGGGGTCTTCCGGTTCGCCGCGCTGCATGAACCAGCCGAACATGTCCTGGTCCTCGCACTCCAGCAGCTTGCGGAATCGGGCCTGGTCTTCGGCACCCAGGCCGGGATAGACCTCCTTGACGAAGGGCACCAGCAGCACGTCCAGTTCCAGCATGCCGCGGCGGCTGTGCCAGAAGAGGCGGTTGAGTTCGGTAGCGTCGACCATGCAGCGGCTCCTGTGCAAAGGGGCGCAGTATAACGGCGGGCGGCGTGCTCGGCACCCGCTGACAAGGCGACGGGTGGCCTCTATGATGACCGCCTGACTTTCCAACCAGCGATCGCCCATGGCCGACTCCGCCTTCTTCACCCCCCTGACCCACGAGGCCCTGTTCGCCGTGCGCGGCCCGGACGCCGCCAAGTTCCTCCAGGGACAGCTTACCTGCAACCTCAATTACCTCGACGAGCGGACCTCCAGCCTGGGCGCCCGCTGCACGCCCAAGGGACGCATGGTGTCCAGCTTCCGCATCCTTCAGGAGGGCGACGGCTACCTGCTGGCGATGGCCGCCGAGCTGCTGGAACCGCAACTGGCGGACCTGAAGAAATACGCGGTGTTCTCCAAGTCGACGCTCGGCGACGAGTCCGCCGCCTGGGCGCGCTTCGGCCTGAGCGGCGGCGATGACGCCCTGCTCGCCCTGGGCCTGGAGCTATCGCAGCAGGCCGACGCCGTGGCCCGCGCCAACGGCCTGATCGCCATCCGCCTGCCCGGCGGACGCGCCGAGCTGTGGGCACCGGCGGAGCAGGCCGGGAGCCTGCGCGACCAGCTTGCCGCACAACTGCGCGAAGCCCCGCTGGACGCCTGGTTGCTCGGCCAGGTGCGCGCCGGCGTCGGCCAGGTGTTCGGCGCCACGCGCGAGCTGTTCATCCCGCAGATGATCAACCTGCAGGCGGTCGGCGGCGTCAGCTTCAAGAAAGGCTGCTATACCGGTCAGGAAATCGTCGCGCGCATGCAGTACCTGGGCAAGCTCAAGCGCCGCCTGCAGCGCCTGAAGCAGAGCCAGGGCGAAATCCCGGCGCCGGGCACCGCGTTGTTCTCGCCCGTGCACGGCTCCAGCGTCGGCGAAGTGGTGATCGCCGCCGCCGCGGAGCAGGGCACCGAGTTGCTGGCGGTGCTGCAGGAAGATGCGGTGGCCGATGGCCGCATCCAGCTCGGCAGCCCCGACGGCCCCGCGCTGGATTTGCTGGAAATGCCCTACCAGTTGGACGCGGATCGCGAAATCCAGCGCTAGGTAAAAAAAGCTGATGCACGATCCCGGGCAAACGCGGTACAACCCGGGCAGACCTGAACGAAAGCCCGCATCCGTCCCCGACGGATGCGGGCGAGCGACCCGAGAACAGAAATGAGCAAGCTTGCCGAAAAAGTCCAAGAGGAACTGATCCAGGCCATCGACAACGATGATCTGGTGCTGCCGACGCTGCCCGAGGTGGCGCTCAAGGTGCGCGAGGCGGTCGAGGACCCGAACATCAGCATCCCCGCCCTCAGCAAGGTGATCGGCAACGACGCGGCCCTGGCCGCACGCATCATCAAGGTGGTCAACAGCCCGCTGCTGCGCACCAGCAAGGAGATCACCGACCTGCAGATGGCGGTCAGCCGCCTGGGCATCAACTACACCTGCAACCTCGCCACCGGCCTGGCCATGGAACAGATGTTCCAGGCCACCAGCGACGTGGTCGACCGCAAGATGCGCGAGGTGTGGAACAAGAGCACCGAGATCGCCGGCATCTGCCACGTGCTGTGCCGCCACTACACGCGACTGGCGCCCGACCAGGCCACCCTGGCCGGCCTGGTGCACCAGATCGGCGTGCTGCCGATCCTCACCTACGCCGAAGAGCACAACGCCCTGCTGGCGGACTCGATCAGCCTCAACCACGTGATCGAGCGCATCCACCCGATCATCGGCGACCGCATCCTGCGCGCCTGGGAATTCCCCGAGCCCATCGCCATGGTCCCCGGCCAGCACCTGGACTTCACCCGCAACTCGCCCAAGGCCGACTACGTGGACATCGTCCAGGTCGCCACCCTGCAGAGCTACCTGGGCAGCGAGCACCCCTACACCCAGCTGGACTGGAGCAAGATTCCGGCCTTCGCCAAGCTCGGCCTCGACCCGAACGTGGACATGCAGGCCGACGACGACCTGTCGGCTGCCATGGAGGCCGCCGCCAGCATGCTGAAGTGATCGGCGGCGCTCTTCGCGCGCACTGACTAGACTGCAGGCAGGCCCGGCGGCGCCCCCGCCTCGGGTGGCGATTCGCGCCACGGCCGGGCGGCCCGTGCCCGGTCCGGCCCAGGCAAAGGAAGTGCGCCATGCGTCTGCTGTCTCTGGTCCTCACCCTGCTGATCACGTTCCCCTGCGCCGCCGACGAGATTCGCCTGACCAATGGCGAGTGGCCGCCCTACCTCAGCCAGAACCTGCCGCACCACGGCGTCGCCTCGCGCATCGTCGAGGAGGCCTTCGCCCTGGAGGGCGTGCGGGTGCAGTGGGAGTTCCACCCCTGGGCCAGGGCCCTGCACAAAGCCGAAAAGGGCACCAGCGACGGTAGCGCGGTATGGCTGCGCAGCCCCGGGCGCGAAGAAGCGTTCTTCATCAGCGACCCGGTGGTGGAAAGCGGCTACTACCTGTTCCACCGCAAGGATCGCCCCCTCGACTGGCAGGGGGGGGCCGCCCCAGCCCCCCCCCGCCGAGATCCTGCAGCTCGCCGACGTGCAACGCCCGCCCACCGTTGTGACGGACAGCCGCAAGCAGCACCTCGTACTGTTCTACCGCGATACGTTCAAGTCGCTGGCGGAACTGTCCGACGAGGAGCTCCGTCTCGGTGGCCTACGGGTCAATCCGCGCACCAACATCGCCAGCACCACGACCTACTACAACCACGTGCAGGTGCAGGAGCTGCAGGGCGGAAGCGCGCGGCATGTGACGGGATTGCCGGCCTCGCCGCGTCTGGCAAATTTCACCTGGTCGCCCGACGAGCGCCGGCTGGCGTTCACGCACACGACACGGACCGGTGTGGAAGCGTGGGTGATGGAACTCGCGACCGCGCATGCTACACGCCTGACGGAAGCCCGCGTCAACGCCAATGTCGGCAATCCGCTCACGTGGTTCCGCGACAACCAGGCGTTGCTGGTCCGCATGTTGCCTTCACAGCGCCCGGCGCTGCTCGACACTTCACGCGCCGTCCCGACGGGACCGACGGTTTCGGTAAGCGATGGCAGCAAGGCCCAGAACCGCACCTATCAGGACTTACTGAAGAATCCCTCGGATGAAAGCAATTTCGCCGTGCTTGCCACCTCCGAGCTGCACCGCGTGCCGTTGAAGGGCCGCCCAACGCTCTGGCGTGCGGCGGCCATGTACACGGGGGAGTCGTTCTCGCCGGACGGCCGCTATGTATTGCTGCACACGCTGAAGAAGCCGTTCTCCTACTTGGTGCCCTATGGCCGCTTCCCTTACCGTGCGGAAGTGGTGGAAACCACGGGCAAGCCGGTGGTGACCGTCGTCGATGCTCCCTTGGCGGAAAACCTGCCGAAGGGCTTCATGGCCGTGCGCGCGGGGCGTCGCGACATCGAATGGCGCGCCGACCAACCCGCGACCTTGGTGTGGGCAGAGGCGCTCGACAAGGGCGACCCGGCGAATGAAGTGCCGTTCCGCGACGAGGCCTTTGCCTGGCAGGCGCCGTTCTCCAGCACGCCGCAATCGCTGTTCAAGACCGTCGATCGCGTGCAGGGCATCCTGTGGGGCGACGACACGCATGCGATCGTCACCGACTACTGGTGGAATACGCGCCACACGCGGACCTACGTGCTGGATCCGTCGAAGCCGGGCGCACCACTGCGCGAACTCGTCAGTCGCAGCTACCAGGATCAATACAGCGATCCGGGCCAGTTCGAGACGCGGAAGAATGCAGCCGGCGAGACCGTCCTTGCACTGGATAATGGGCAGGTGCACCTGATCGGCGAAGGTTTCACGCCTGAGGGTCAATTCCCCTTCATCGACAGGATGGAACTGGCCACCGGCGAGAAGGAGCGCCTGTACACGTCGAGGCTGGAAGGCCAGAAGGAGAGCATCCAGGCGCTGCTGGATCTGCAGCAGGGCACGGTACTGGTACGCATCGAATCGCCGACCGAGTTCCCTAACTATTACGTTCGTCACCTGAAGCAGCGGATCGCACCCGTGCCGGTGACGCGCTTCGAGAATCCGTTCAAGGCGTTGCAGGGCGTCTACAAGGAAGTCCTCGCGTACACGCGAGCGGATGGCCTGCCGCTGACCGGCA
>OGQD01001505.1_pt1 | contig 14805 bp, 16 predicted proteins | sample 1553091 | NCBI WGS metagenome assembly OGQD01 (sample SAMEA2580290, study PRJEB22360) | human gut metagenome | biome: human gut; feature: human-associated habitat; material: faeces | place: Denmark | collected 2008/2010
CCAGAGCGTCCCATGGGTGGGCTGGGGGCGCGTGGGTTTGGGAGCCAGTAGTCGCTCTGCTCGCGCAGCGAAGTAACGCTGTGACGGGCGAAGAAGGCTGGGTCCACGCGGCGCTTGGTGGCCTCCCAGTTCACTGCCTTGGCGCCGTTCTCGCAGAACTTCACCCGCCCGTCTTCGGGGGAGTCGCCCCAGGCGCAGCCAGGGCAGTCGAAGCCACCGTTCTGGTTGGTCTTGAGCAGGGCGCGCAGGTTCTTGAACGGCTGTTTGCTGTCCAGCCAGAAGCGCGTGACGCTGATCAGCGCGCCCCAGCCGGCGGCGGCGCCCTTGTAGGGTTGGTAGCGGGGATTTTCTTGCTGCAGGCTCATGGAATCTCTTTCGTTCAGGCGGCTGGTGGCGCCGGGCTGTAGACCCGGGGCGGGCTGCGATGGGGCAGGTGGATCAGGTTCAGGTTGTGCTCGCGTGCCCACTGCACGGTGAGCGAGGTGGGAGCGGACAGGCTGACCAGGGTGGGGAGCCCGGCGCGCACGGCCTTGTGGATAAGTTCCAGGCTGCAGCGGCTGGTCACCACGGCGAAGCCGCCGGCCAGCTCCAGGCGCTGACGCTTGAGCGCGCCGACCAGTTTGTCGAGGGCGTTGTGGCGGCCGATATCCTCGCGGCACAGGCGAATCTCGCCGGCGGCATCGACGAACAGCGCCGCATGCAGAGCGCCGCTGCGCCTGCCGATCTCCTGTACGGCATTGACCCGCTCGCGCAGGTGGTCGAAATGGACGGCGGGTGGCAGGGGAGCGCGCGGCAATACCGGCAGGCCGGGCAGCGCCTGGTCCAGGGCCTCGACGCCGCACAGGCCGCAGCCGGTGTTGCCGGCCAGTTGCCGGCGCTGGTCCTTGAGGGCCCAGAAGGCGCGATTGCTGACCTGCACCTCGGCGGTAATGGCCTCGCCATGTGCCGTCAGGCTCACGTCATAGATGTCGTCGATGGACTCGATGAGGCCGGCACCGAGGCTGAAACCGTGGACGAAGTCTTCCAGGTCGTTCGGCGAGACCATCATCACGGCCTGGCTGAGGCCGTTGTAGGCGATGGCCAGGGCGGTTTCCCCGGCCAATGCGGCGCGGCCCCCGGCTCCTTGCGGGGTGAGTTCGACGTAGCTGTAGCCGTCGGCAGGCACGGCGGCATCCCGGACCGCGGCGCTGGCCGGGCGGGTGATCAGGCAAGGCATGGGCTGAGCCCTGTGGTTCTAGTAATGCAACCAGCCTATGCCGATGCAGGGGCAGCGTCTAATGGCTGCTGTCGATGTTGTGATAGATGCGGTTTATCGGTCGGGCGAGTCGCTGCCCAGCAAGGCCGCTGCTTCGCGGAAGCAGGCTTCGGCCAGCGCGGAGCGTGGTTCGCTGCGGCGCAGGATCAGCCCGAGTGGCGACAGGGTGCGCGCGTCGTCGATCGGGGTCAGCACGAAGTGCTCACCCTGGGCGTCCAGCCCGCTGCCCAGCGGCATGATCGCGCAGCACAGCCCGCGCTCGACGGCTTGCACCAACTGATGCACGGCGTCGGTTTCCAGGCGTGCCCGAGGCGCCAGGCCGCGGCTGCGGAAGCCGTGGTCGATGGACTGGCGGAAGTGCATGCCGGACGAGAGCAGGCCCAGCGGCAGCTCCGCCAGTGCGTCCCAGCTCAGGCTCGGACCGTCGATCTGGAAGTGCCGGCGGTCGTGCAGCAGGCCCATGCGGGTAGCGGCCAGTTCGAGGCTTTCGAAATGTTCGCGGTCGAGGCGGTCGAGGTACGACAGGCCAAGGTCCAGCTGGTTGCGGCCGAGGCCTTCGAGGATGTTCTCCGAACTCAGGGCGAACAGCTGGAAGCGCAGTTCCGGGTGGCGCTGGGCGAACAGCTCGATCAGCTGCATGGGGTCGAAGCCTGCCAGCGGCACCACGCCCAGGCGCAGGGTGCCGACCAGTTGGCCGCGGCAGGCCGCCGCTTCTGCGTAGAGCCCGTCATGCGCAGCCAGCAGGCTCCGGGCCCAGGCGAGTACGCGCTCGCCGGCCTCGGTGAAACCCTCGAAGCGCTGCCCACGGCGCACCAGTTCAAGGCCCAGTTCCTCCTCCAGGCTGCGTACCCGCATCGACAGCGTTGGCTGAGTGACGTGGCAGCGTGCCGCCGCCTGGCCGAAGTGCCGTGTCTCGTCCAGCGCGCAGAGGAATTTCAGCTGCTTGATGTCCATCGGCGGGAAGGCTCCGGGGCGTTCTGTCGGGTTAAGGCGGGATTAGGAGTATTCCGTCAGGCACTACGGAAGTCGGCGACTAGACTCCAGGGGCGCGCGGTCTGCCCAATGCCGGCCGCCTGTCACTGTAACCGTAGGGAGGTTGGAAATGGGCATTTTTGCGTTCGTGAAGGAAGCCGGCGAGAAGCTGTGGGAGAGCATCGTGGGCCAGGAGGCGCAGGCCGCCGAATCGCTCAAGGACCACATCGCCAAGGTGGGCCTGGGCAACCCGAACATCCAGGTCAGCGTCGAGGGCGACAAGGTGATCGCCACCGGTGAAGTGGCCAGCCAGGAAGAGAAGGAGAAGATCCTGCTGGCGCTGGGCAACGTCGCGGGGGTGTCGGGTGTGGAAGACCACATCACCGTCGCTACGCCGGCTGCCGAGGCGCGTTTCGTCACCGTGAAGAAGGGCGATACGCTCAGCGCCATCGCCAAGGCGGAGTACGGCAACGCCAACCTCTACAACAAGATTTTCGAGGCGAACAAGCCGATGCTCAGTCATCCGGACAAGATATATCCCGGCCAGGTGCTGCGGATTCCGGAGTGATGTCCCCGAGCCCGGCCCAGTGCCGGGCTCGTTGTTTCTGCGCCCCTCACAAGCCTTCGAGCAGTGCCCGGTAGTCTTCCTGGGCAGCGAATTCCTCGGTGTCCTTCGGCCCCTGGCGGCTGTCGGGCTGGCGTACTGCAAGCAGATGGCCGATGCCGAAGGTCCGCGCCGCGCGCAGGATCGGCAGGCTGTCGTCGATGAAAAGGCTGCGCGCCGGGTCGAAGTCGACGTCCGCACGCAGTGCCTGCCAGAACTGCTGGTCTTCCTTGGGGAAGCCGTAGTCATGGGAGCTGATCAACCGATCGAGCCAGGGCGCCAGCTCCACTCGTTGCATCTTCAGCGACAGCGAATCGCGATGCGCATTGGTGATCAGCACCGCGCGCCTGCCGTGCTCGCGCAGTTGCGCAAGGAAGAAATCGGCGTCCGGACGCAGTGCGATCAGGTGGGCGACCTCGCGCTTGAGGTCCATGATCGACAGCTTGAGCTCGCGGCTCCAGAAGTCCAGGCAATACCAGTTGAGCAGCCCGGCGTTGTCACGGAACAGCGGCAGCAGTTCGGCATCGGCCTGGGCGCGGCTGATGCCGTGGTGCTCGGCGTACCGTTGCGGCAGGTGTTCGAGCCAGAAGTGGTTGTCGAAATGCAGATCGAGCAGGGTGCCGTCCATGTCGAGCAGGACGGTGTCGATCCGGTTCCAGGGCAGGCGTGGCATGCTGGGCTTTCGCAAAAGGGTGTCGCAATTGCGCCGCCGATGGACGGAATCGGCGCGATATCTGACACGGAGAATCGGAAAAGGCGGGTTATCATAGCCGACCCGGCCACCCCCAGGAGTCGCCCCATGCGTCAGAAACCCACGGTCCTCGCTCGAGAGATCGTTGCCAGAAGCCGGCTTTTCGCCGTCGAGGAGCTGCAGTTGCGCTTCTCCAATGGCGTCGAACGGACCTACGAGCGCCTGGTTGGCAAGGGGCAGGGCTACGGTGCTGTGATGGTGATCGCCATGCTCGACGGCGAGCACGCCGTGCTGGTGGAGGAGTACTGCGCCGGGGTCGACGAATACCAGCTTTCGTTGCCCAAGGGCCTGGTGGAGCCGGGTGAGGACATCCTCGACGCCGCCAACCGCGAGCTGAAGGAAGAAGCCGGTTACGGCGCCCGTCAGCTGGAATACATCACCGAGCTGTCCCTGTCGCCCGGCTACATGAGTCAGCGCATCCAGGTGGTGCTCGCCCGTGACCTCTACGAAGAATCGCTGCCCGGCGACGAACCCGAGCCCATGGGCGTGGACAGGATCAGCCTGCGCGAGCTCTCCAGCCTCGCGCAGAATGCCCAGTTCAGTGAAGGGCGTGCCCTGGCCGCGCTCTACCTGGTGCGCGACCTGCTGACCCAACGAGGGGAGTTCCAGCCGTGATGAATGCCTTCCTGCCTGCCGTGATCGATCTGGTGCACAAGGCGGGCGATGTGATCCTGCCGTTCTGGCAGGGCGACCTGGATGTCCAGAGCAAGTCCGACGAATCGCCGGTGACCGCCGCCGACCTGGCCGCCCACCGCCTGCTGGCCGACGGTCTGCGCGCGCTGGCGCCGGATGTGCCGGTGTTGTCCGAGGAGGATTGCGATATTCCCCTGGAGCAACGGGCCCAGTGGAGCCGCTGGTGGCTGGTGGACCCGCTGGACGGCACCAAGGAGTTCATTTCCGGCAGTGACGAATTCACCGTCAACGTCGCGCTCATCGAGCACGGGCGCGTGATCTTCGGCGTAGTCGGTATCCCCGCCAGCGGCCGCTGCTACTACGGTGGTACCGGCCTTGGCGCCTGGCGCGAAGAGCGTGGTGGCGAGCCCGAGGCCATCGAGGTACGCAGCAGCCCGGAAGATGTCTTTACCGTGGTGGCCAGCAAACGCCATTCCAGCCCGCAGCAGGAAAGCCTGCTGTCCGGCCTCGCGCAGCGCTTTGGCGACCTGAACCTGGCCAACATCGGCAGTTCGCTGAAGTTCTGCCTGCTCGCCGAAGGCTCGGCGGACTGCTACCCGCGCCTGGCGCCAACCAGCCAGTGGGACACGGCAGCCGCCCAGGGTGTGCTGGAAGGCGCCGGCGGCGAGGTGCTGGATACCAAGGGCGAGCCTTTTACCTACGAGGCGCGGGAAGGTTTTCTCAACGAGTCCTTCCTGGCGCTGCCCAAGGCGGCCGAATGGCGCGACGATCTGATCCAGCTGGCCCGCGCGCTGGACTGAACCTACAGAAAAGCTCCTACGCAGTAGTGATCCATGCCCGAATTACCTGAAGTCGAAACCACCCGCCGGGGCATAGCGCCCCATCTCGAAGGCCAGCGCGTCAGCCGCGTGGTCGTCCGTGAGCGTCGTTTGCGCTGGCCGATTCCCGAGGACCTCGACGTACGTCTGTCCGGGCAGCGCATCGTGCAGGTGGAGCGGCGTGCCAAGTACCTCTTGCTCAATGCCGAAGTGGGCACGCTGATCAGCCACCTGGGCATGTCCGGCAGCCTGCGCCTGGTGGAGTGCGGCACGCCGGCAGCGCGCCACGAGCATGTGGATATCGAGCTGGAATCAGGCATGGCGCTGCGCTACACCGACCCGCGCCGCTTCGGTGCGCTGCTCTGGAGTCTGACGCCGCTGGAACATGAACTGCTGCGCCACCTGGGGCCGGAGCCGCTGACCGACGCCTTCGAAGGCGAGCGACTGTTCCAGCTGTCGCGCAACCGCAGCATGGCGGTGAAGCCCTTCATCATGGACAACGCTGTGGTGGTCGGGGTGGGCAACATCTACGCCACCGAGGCGCTGTTCGCCGCCGGCATCGACCCGCGCCGCGAGGCGGGGACCATCTCGCGGGCGCGCTACGTGAAGCTTGCCCAGGAGATCAAGCGAATCCTTGCCATTGCCATCGAGCGCGGCGGTACCACGCTGCGCGATTTCGTCGGCGGCGACGGCCAGCCCGGCTACTTCCAGCAGGAACTCTTCGCCTACGGGCGCGTTGGCGAACCCTGCAAGGTCTGCAGCTCGACCCTGCGCGAAGTGCGCCTCGGCCAGCGCGCCAGCGTCTACTGTCCGCGCTGCCAACGCTGAGGCCGCGGGGCCGCCGTTAAGCTGCCGTCCCGATCTGCCACTCCACCTTCTGCCATAACAACAATGGCCCCCGACGAAGGGGCTACAGGTGATTCATGTCCGGTAACTATCTGCCCCGCAACCCATTCGCCGAGGCACTCGGCCACAGTATGCTGCGCGTGGCCGGCTGGCGTATCGAAGGCGCGTTGCCGCCACTCGACAAGTTCGTGGTGATCGGCGCGCACCACACCTCCAACTGGGATTTCGTGTTGTTTCTCGCGGTCAAGTTCGTGCTGCGGCTGAACGCCCGCTGGTTCGGCAAGCACACCCTCTTCCGCGCGCCCTTCGGCGCACTGATGCGCCGCTGGGGCGGCATCCCGATCCAGCGCCATCTCAAGCTGAACACGGTGGACCAGGCAATCCAGGCCTTCCGCGACAACCGCGAGATGATGCTGATCCTCTCCCCGGAGGGTACGCGGCGGAAGGTCGAGCGCTGGAAAATGGGCTTCTACCACATCGCCCGTGGCGCGGGTGTCCCCATCGTCCTGGCGGCGCTGGATTATCCCGGCCGGCGCATCGTGATCGGCGAACCTTTCTGGCCCACCGGCGACAAGTCAGGGGACCTTCGGCGGATGCAGGCCTTTTACCGGCCATTCGTACCGAAAAAGCCGGAATACGCATTCTTCGGCGATTGAAGGCTGTCACGCGACAAGTCATGGAGCGCTGTTATAGTTATGGCAGTCTGCCTGCCCAACTAAACAAAAAAGGACTTCCTTCCATGAACCTGTTCCGCACCACCGCCACTGCAATGGCACTGACCTGCGCATTCTCGGTGCTGCCGGCCGTTGCTCAGGACGCGGTGAGCAACGTCAGTGGCGACCCGACCTACACCGTAGAGGCCCCGCCGGCCTACGCGATGATGGGCGACCTGATTTTCGCTCGTCCGCTGCTGATCGCCGCCACCGTGGTGGGCACCGCTGCTTTCGTAGTGACCCTGCCATTCAGCGCGGCCGGCGGCAATATCAAGGAAGCTGGCCAGGCGCTGGTCGTCGATCCGGGCAAGGCCGCCTTCGTGCGCTGCCTGGGCTGCACCACCAGCGGCTACAAGAAAGACTGATCCGTCGTCCCGTTCCGGGGCGGCCTGGCCGCCTCGCCGGCCCGGCTTGCCGGGTGAGTCCTGTGGGTAGACCATGAACCTGAGCGGCCTGAAGAAGCACCTGCGTCCGCTGCTTCTGCTGCTGGTCGCTATAGTCCTGGGCTACACCTTCTGGTCCAGTGCCGGCCTGCTGCAGTTGGGAGCGGGCCTGGCGCTGTTCCTGTTCGGCATGCAGTGCCTCGAGGAAGGGCTGCGCGACCTGGCGGGCAGCCAGCTCGAACGCTGGCTGGAAAAGAGCACCGCGACGCGTGGCAAGAGCCTGCTGTTCGGCCTCTTCGGCACCTTCCTGCTGCAATCCTCCACGCTGGTTTCCCTGCTCACCATCGCCTTCATCAGCACCGGGCTGATCCAGCTGGCGGGTGGTATCGCGATCCTGTTCGGCGCCAACCTGGGCGCCACCAGCGGTATCTGGCTGCTGGCACTGGCCGGGCAGAATCTCAGCCTGAGTCCGCTGGCGCTGCCATTGCTGGTGTTCGGCATCCTGCTGGGTTTCAACGGCGCCAAGAGCAAGGCCGCCGGGCGCATCCTGCTGGGGATCGCCTTCATCTTCCTGGGCATCGACCAGATCAAGGAAGGCTTCCAGAGCTTCGGCGATGCCATGGACATGAGCGAGCTGCGTGCCGAAGGCATGCTCGGCGCGTTGCTGTTCGTCACCTTCGGCCTGCTCATCACCGTGGTCCTGCAATCCAGCCACGCCACGCTGATGCTGACCCTGGCGGCCCTGGCCGGCGGGCAGCTGGAGCTGGGCCAGAGCCTGGCCATCGCCATCGGCTCGAACGTCGGCAGCAGCGTCACCACGGCCTTCGTCGGCTCCCTGGGCGGCAACCGCAGCGGGCAGCGGCTGGCGCTGGCCCATGTACTGTTCAATGTCGTGACCGGGGTGCTAGCCTTCCTGCTGTTGTCGCCCTTGACCTGGCTGGTGCACTGGCTGGTGACGCCGCTGGGCCTGGCGGACAACCCGATGATCCAGCTGGCGCTGTTCCATACGCTGTTCAACGGCATGGGCGTGGCGTTGTTCTGGCCGTTGCAGGGCGCGTTGGCCAATGCCCTGGTGCGCTGGTTGCCGGAAGTGGAGGAGCCGGCCGTGCTGATCACCGACATGGCGCCGGCCATGCCGAGCATCGAGCGCACCCATGCGCGCTACCTCAACGAGCGCGCGCTGGATTCCGCCGATGCCGCTGCCAGCGCGGTACTCCAGGAACTCCGACATCTCGGCCGGTTGAGTATCGAGGTGATCTGCCACGCGCTCTACCTGCCGGTGGACATGCTCAGCCAGTCGCGCATCGACGAGAACGAGCTGCGCGCGGCGCCCGACCGCCATGCGCTGGGCGCGGAAGTGCTCTACCAGCGCCATATCAAGGGAGTTTATGGCGATCTGCTGAGCTTCATGGGGCGCCTCGAAGTCCCTCTGGACGAGGAACACCAGCGCTTCTGGCTGTCCTGCCAGGTGGTGGCGCTACAGCTGGTGGATGCCGTGAAGGACGCCAAGCATCTGCAGAAGAACCTGGGGCAGGCTCTGCAGGGCGAGCCTTCGGTGCTGCGCGATACCTATGTCGAGCTGCGCCGGCATCTGATCTCGATGCTGCGGGAAGTACGTGCGCTGGGTTCGCTGATTGGCGGCGATCTACCGCAAGAGGCGCTGGCGGCACGCCTGCAGCTGCTCGACGAAAGCGCCGCCGAATTCGACGGTGCCTTCCGCCAGCGTCTGTTCGCTGCGGTGCGCCGGCACGAGCTGGATGGCCTGCAGATGAGCTCGCTGATGAACGACCTGGGCTACGTCAGCCGCATCATCCAGAGCCTGCGCAATGTGCTGCAACTGGGCACCGAGCATGGCCTTTTCGAGCCGGGCGAGGACGAAGCGCCCGGCCTCATCCTGCCCTGAGGAATCCCTGGTCAGCGCAGCGGTGCCGCCAGTTCGGTAGCCAGGCCGATGCCGCGCGGATCGCTGGCGGACTGCACCTCGCCGGACTTCTTGTTCCACAGCAGGACCTGCTGGTTGCCATAGGCGCGACCCACATCCTTGAGCGTGTAGCCACGGCGCTGCAGGTCGGCCGCTTCGGCAGCGCTGAAGGCGCGTGGTTCGTGCTCGATCACGTCCGGTAGGAACTGGTGGTGGTAGCGCGGCGAAGAGACCCAGCGCGGCACCGGCTTGCCGTCCAGGTAATCGAGCATCGCCAGCAACACCATGCTGGGAATCCGGCTGCCGCCGGGCGTGCCGAAGGCGGCCAGCTCGGTGGGGCTTTCGATGAAGCTCGGGCTCATGCTCGACAGCGGGCGCTTGCCGGCGGCCACCGCGTTGGCCTGGCTGCCGGCCAGCTGGTAGGCGTTGGCGCCGCTGACGTCGGTGGCGAAGTCGTCCATCTCGTCATTGAGCAGCACGCCGGTGCCGGGCACGGTGAAGGCTGCGCCGAAGGGCAGGTTGACCGACAGCGTGGCAGCAACGGCGTTGCCGTCGGCGTCCATTACCACGAAGTGGGTGGTGTGATCGCCCTCGCGCCAGGCGGGCGCGGGTGGCAGCGAAGAGCTGGGCGTGGCGCGTTGCGGATCGATGCCGGCGGCCAGGCGCTTCAGGTAATCCGGTGCGAGCAGTTGGTTGACCGGGTTGGCGACGCGGTCCGGGTCGCCCAGCAGGCCACGGTCGCGGTAGGCGCGGCGCAGGGCTTCGACGACGTAGTGGACGCGCTGCACGGGTTCGGCCTTCTGCCAGGGCAGCTGCTGCAGCATGCCCAGGCTCTGCGCGAGGGCGACGCCACCGGCGGAGGGCGGCGGGGCGCTGATCAGTTCCTTGCCGTCGGCCAGCGGGTAGCGCAGCGCCTGGCGCTCGACGGTGCGGTAGCTGGCGAGGTCCTCCAGGCTCCACACGCCACCGGCGGCGCGCACGCCTTCCACCAGCTTCTGCGCGGTCTCGCCTTCGTAGAAGCCGATGCGACCATAGCGCGCGAGTTTCTCCAGGGTGTTGGCCAGTTGCGGCTGGCGCATCAGGCTGTATTCCTCGGGCAGGTTGCCCTGGTCGAGGAAGATGCGCGCCGTCTCACGGTCCTGGCGCATCGCGTCGAGACGCCAGGAGGCGCGGTCGATGTAGACACGGTCGATGGACACGCCATCGGTGGCCAGGCGGATCGCCGGCACCAGGTTGTTCGCCAGGGTCTTGCGGCCGTAGCGGCTGGTGATGTCCGCCAGGGCGGCGGGCAGGCCGGGGATGCCGGCGGCCAGAGGGCCGTTGAGCGACAGCTGCGGATCGACCTTGCCGTTGCGCTCGTACATCCGCGCGTGAGCGGCCAGTGGCGCGCGCTCGCGGGCGTCGATGAAGTGGTAGGTCGGCGGGCTGCCGGCCTTGCGCAGCAGGAAGAAACCGCCGCCGCCCAGGCCTGAGCCGTAGGGTTCGGCCACCGCCAGCGCGGCGGCGATGGCCACGGCGGCGTCGAAGGCGTTGCCGCCGTCGGCGAGTGTTTCAAGGCCCGCGACAGTGGCGGACGGATGCGCCGTGGCGACGCTGGCCTGGGCCGGGTGTTCCGCGGCGTGCAGCGCGAAGCTGAGCAGCAGCAGGCTGCAGAAGCCGAGCAGGGAGGCGCGGGAGCGGGAGTTCAACGAGGACATGGCATCTCACGAACCGCCGGCATTGCCGGCTGGAAAACCAAATGGGGCGAAGGTGGAGGATAGACAATCCACGGCGCCGCAGGTTTGTGAGAACTCAATGAAAAAGTGTCGAATCGCGCGAAGTCAGGCCTTGCCGGTGAGCTTCTTGTACTTCTCCATCAGCTCTTCCTTGCTCTCGACATGGGTTTCGTCGAGGGGAATGCAGTCGACCGGGCAGACCTGCTGGCACTGCGGCTCGTCATAGTGGCCGACGCATTCGGTGCACAGGTTCGGGTCGATGACGTAGATCTCCTCGCCCTGGGAGATCGCGGCATTGGGGCACTCGGGTTCGCAGACGTCGCAGTTGATGCAATCGTCAGTGATTTTCAGGGACATCGATACAACTCCAACCAGGGCGGCTGCCATGGCGATCGGTAGCAACAAGGATGAAATTGTGCCGTATCGGCGCGCGCAGTGCACGCAGTCAGGGAGTCAACTGACGGAAACCGCCATCCTTGGCGGCGTGCGGATCAGCGCTTGAAGCGCTCGGCCAGGGCGCTGGCCACCGCGGGATGGACGAATTTGGTGATGTCGCCGCCCAGGGCCGCGATCTCGCGCACCAGGGTGGAGGAGATGAAGGAGTACTTCTCCGACGGCGTGAGGAACATGCTTTCCAGGTCGGGTGCGAGCTGGCGGTTCATGTTGGCCAGCTGGAACTCGTACTCGAAATCCGACACCGCGCGCAGGCCGCGCAGCAGGATGTTCGCATTCTGCTCCTTGGCGAAATGCGCGAGCAGCGTGGAGAAGCCGACGACTTCTACATTGGGCAGGTGCGAGGTGACCTGGCGGGCCAGCTCGACGCGCTGTTCCAGCGGGAACAGGGGATTCTTCTTGGGGCTGGCGGCGACGGCAATGATCACCTGGTCGAACAGTCGCGAGGCGCGTTCGACCAGATCGGCATGGCCTTTGGTGATGGGGTCGAAGGTACCCGGGTACAACACTCGATTCATCGCGGCGTCCTGGTCGGCTCTTGTTGGCAGGCGGGTGCAATAGCGGGCGGATGGTAACGCAGCATGTCCGTGGGGCCAAGCGACCTTGGTAGTGCTTCCGTGAGCGGACTACCTGAGATTGGCGGCGAGAGACCCATGAGTCACGCACAAGCCCCGTGCCAGAGCCCGTGCGCGGATTTTTGCGCGGCAAACCAGGTAGGAGCGAGCTAGCTCGCTCCTACGAAGAGCAATTGCGCAGGGAGCGTCAACCCAGCCGCTTGGCCAGGGCGTCGGCCAGTTGCGCGGTGAGGCCGTAGACCGAGAGCTGCGGGTTGGCGCCGATGCTGGTGGGGAACAGCGAGCCATCGTGGATCGACAGGTTCTCCAGCTGGTGGTGGCGGCCGAGGCTGTCGCACACCGACTGCTTCGGGTCCTCGCCCATGGCGCAGCCGCCCATCACGTGGGCACTGCCCAGGCGGGTGCGGTACAGCTCCAGGCTCAGGCTGTCGATCAGCTCGTGTGCTTCCTTGGCAGTCTTCACGTAGCCGGCGTCGGCGTGCAGCGGCAGCACGGCCTTGGCGCCGGCGGCAAACTGGATGTCGGCCATGGTGTGGAAGGCGCGGCGGATACCGTCCCAGGTGTAATCGGTCATCTGGTAGTCGAGCACCGGGGTATCGTCACCGCGCAGGCTGACGGAGCCCACTGCGCTGTCCGGATGGAAGCCGTCGCGCATCAGCGCGAGGATCACGTTGGTGTGCGGCAACTGCTCCATGCGCAGCGCATTGTCTTCGCCGAAGCGGCCGAGCAGGGTGGCGCTGAGCGCCGGTTGCAGCGGCGGTACTTCCAGCTTGTAGGACATGCGTCCGGTGGCGCCGTCGTCCCATTGGAAGTGGTCGGAATAGATCGACTGCGGTGCGCCGTAGAACGGGTTGATCACTTCGTCGAACAGGGCGGCGCTGAAGTTCACCGTGTGCAGGAAGGTGCGCTGGCCGACGCGGCCGTTCGGGTCCGGCGCCTTGGAGCGCAGGAGGATCGCCGGGGTATTGATGCCGCCGCCGGAGAGCACGTAGTGACGCGCCTTGATGGTGATCTTGCGGCCGGTGGGGGCGACGCAGCGCTCGTCCATGGCCGAGCATTCCAGGCCGCTGACCTTGTTGCCGTCGAGCAGCAGGCGGTCGGCGCGGGCGAGGAACAGCAGTTCGCCGCCTTTCTCCAGGGTGGCCGGAATGGTGGTGACCAGCATCGATTGCTTGGCGTTGGTCGGGCAGCCCATGCCGCAGTAGCCGATGTTCCAGCAGCCACGGACGTTGCGCGGGATGACCTTCCAGTGCAGGCCGAGCTTCTCGCAGCCGTTGCGGATCACGTCGTTGTTGGCGTTGGGCGGCATGATCCAGGGCGCGACGCCCAGGCGCTGTTCCATCTTCTCGAACCAGGGCGCCATTTCGGCGACGCTGTGGCCCTTCACGCCGTGTTCCTTGGCCCAGTGTTCCAGGGTCGGCTCGGGGGTGCGGAAGCTGGAGGTCCAGTTGACCAGGGTGGTGCCGCCCACGGCGCGGCCCTGGAGGATGGTGATGGCGCCGTCCTTGCTCATCCGGCCGATGCCTTCCTGGTACAGGTTCGGGTAGGCGTCGGCTTCCTGCATCTTGAAGTCGCTGCTGGTCTTGAGCGGGCCTTCTTCCACCAGCAGCACCTTGTAGCCGGCGGCGCTGAGGGTTTCGGCAGTGGTGCCGCCGCCGGCGCCGGTGCCGACGATCACCACGTCGGCCTCCAGGGTCAGGTCCTTGTCCAGGCGCGAGCCGTTGTGGACTTTCCAGCCGCGGGCCAGGCCCTCGGCGAACAGATCGGGTACGGGCATCGGAAATCTCTCAGGCGAATTCTTGTTGTTCTGGCGAAATCAGATTTTCGGCGGGCCGGGGTAGCCGCAGTGGCCCCAGGATTCCGGGCGGCTGTACCAGGCCATCATCACCAGTTGCAGCAGCGAGCTGTGGCCCATCTTCAGCAGGGAGATGAAGCTGTTCTGCCAGCGGTTCAGGAAGTTCTGCACATCCTGCGCGCTGGCGTTGTCCCAGCTGCCCCAGATGCCGGTGAGCGGCCCGCGGGTGATCGGCAGGGCGAGCACGTCGAACAGTTGCACGGTGAGCTTGAGCATTTCCGGGGAGAGGTGGTTGAGGCTGTTGTCCAGGCTCTGGAGGGTGCCTTTGACCGCCTCGGCCATGCGCTCGGCGGGCACGGCGCCGGCCAGCATCACCGGGATCAGCGCGCGCAGGAACGGCAGGTCGGAATAGCGCAGCACGGCAAAGCCATTGGCCGGAGTGCTGGTGGAGCAGCCGCTGAGGCTGGCGGTAACGCCCGCCGTGGCGAGGAAGGCCCCGCCCAGCAGGCCGATCTTGAGCACGCCGCGCCGGGAGAGTCCCGGCGCGCTCAGGGAGGTGTCTGTCATTCTTGTTTTTTCACCTGTGTCTTGGAGGGTGCCGGTCAGCGAATGAACAGCTTGTAGACCAGCTTCTGCAGCGATTTACCGTAGGGTGGGTAGATCACCCGCGCAGCGTTGAAGCGCGGCTTGCTGAATACGCCCTTGGCCTTGGAGAAGGTCAGGAAGCCTTCGTGGCCGTGGTAGTGGCCCATGCCGGAGGGGCCGACGCCGCCGAAGGGCATGTCGTCCTGGGCGACGTGCAGCAGGGTGTCGTTGAGGCACACGCCGCCGGAGTGGGTCTGCGCCAGTACGTGGTCCTGCTCGCGCTTGTCATAGCCGAAGAAATACAGGGCCAGCGGCCGATCGCGCTCGTTGACGTAGCTGAGCGCCTGGTCGAGGGTCTGGTAGGGGATCACCGGCAGCAGCGGGCCGAAGATCTCTTCCTGCATGATCTTCATCTCGTCGGTCACGTTCAGCACCAGCGCCTGCGGCAGGCGGCGGCCCTGGGCCTGCGGGAACAACGGGATGACGGTGGCGCCGCGGGCCTGGGCGTCGGCGAGGTAGCCGTTCAGGCGCGACAGCTGGCGCTCGTTGATGATCGCGGTGTAGTCCGGGTTGTTTTCCAGTGTCGGGAAGAAGCCCTGGACCACCTGGCGGTAGCTCTCGACGAACTCGTCGACGCGGTTCTGCGGCACCAGCACGTAGTCCGGTGCCACGCAGGTCTGCCCGGCGTTGAGCGACTTGCCGAAGGCGATGCGCTCGGCGGCGTCCTTCATCGGCACGCTGGCCGAGACGATGGGCGGGGGACTGCCGCCCCCGTCCGGCCCGCTG
>OGQD01001507.1_pt1 | contig 14793 bp, 28 predicted proteins | sample 1553091 | NCBI WGS metagenome assembly OGQD01 (sample SAMEA2580290, study PRJEB22360) | human gut metagenome | biome: human gut; feature: human-associated habitat; material: faeces | place: Denmark | collected 2008/2010
AGATGGTTGTCACCCTGATCAAGCCGATCGCCATGGACGACGGCCTGCGTTTCGCGATTCGCGAAGGCGGCCGTACCGTTGGCGCCGGCGTGGTTGCCAAAGTCATCGAGTAATCGACGGCTGTTGAGGAAAAGGGCCCTTCGGGGCCCTTTTTCTTTGATTGGTTAAAAGTTGACACCCCCTGGGGGCATCCGTACAATCACGCCTCCTTTTAACGGGCGTAGTCCGTCCGTTGGGGAAAGCAGAGATAGAGTCTGAGGTCAAAATGCAAAACCAACAAATCCGTATTCGGTTGAAGGCTTTTGACCATCGCCTGATCGATCAATCCACCCAGGAAATCGTGGAAACCGCGAAACGTACTGGTGCTCAGGTGCGTGGTCCTATTCCTCTGCCTACTCGCAAAGAGCGGTACACCGTTCTGATCTCCCCGCACGTCAACAAAGACGCGCGCGATCAGTACGAAATTCGTACCCACAAGCGTGTTCTGGACATCGTCCAGCCGACGGATAAAACCGTCGACGCGCTGATGAAGCTCGACCTTGCGGCAGGCGTGGAAGTGCAGATCAGCCTCGGCTAAAACCTGGCGGTTTTAGTCGTGTAACGCTCTGAAATGGGCGGCCATAGCGGGTGAAAGCCCCGTACACTCATGAGGTTTACAACATGACTATTGGTGTAGTCGGTCGTAAGTGCGGCATGACCCGCATTTTCACCGAAGAAGGTGTCTCCATTCCGGTCACGGTCATCGAGATCGAGCCGAATCGCGTCACCCAGTTCAAATCCGAAGAAAGCGATGGCTACCGCGCTGTGCAGGTAACCGTGGGCGAGCGTCGTGCTTCCCGCGTGACCAAGGCTCAGGCTGGCCACTTCGCCAAGGCTAATGTCGCTGCTGGTCGTGGCGTCTGGGAATTCCGCCTGGAAGAAGGCGATTACCAGGCTGGCGATCAGATCACTGCCGAACTGTTCCAAGCTGGCCAACTGGTGGATGTCACCGGTGAGTCCAAGGGTAAAGGCTACGCCGGTACCATCAAGCGCTGGAACTTCCGCGGTCAGGACAATACCCACGGTAACTCCGTTTCCCACCGTGCTCCGGGCTCCATCGGCCAGTGCCAGACTCCTGGTCGTGTCTTCAAGGGCAAGAAAATGTCCGGTCACCTTGGCGCTGAGCGCGTGACCGTGCAGTCCCTGGAAGTGGTCCGTGTCGACGCCGAGCGTAATCTGCTGCTGGTCAAGGGTGCCGTTCCGGGCGCTCCCGGTGGCGACGTGCTGGTACGTCCGGCTGTCAAAGCTCGCGGTTAATAGGGGAAGCTGAGATGCAACTGAATGTAAATGGCGCTCAGGCTATCGAAGTCAGCGAGCGCACTTTCGGCAGCGAGTTCAACGAGACACTGGTTCACCAGGCTGTCGTCGCCTACATGGCTGGCGGTCGTCAGGGCTCCCGTGCTCAGAAAACTCGTGCTGAAGTCACCGGTGGTGGCAAAAAACCGTGGCGTCAGAAGGGCACCGGTCGTGCTCGTTCCGGTTCCAGCGTTGGTCCGATCTGGCGTGGCGGTGGCGTTACCTTCGCCGCCCGTCCGCAGGATCACAGCCAGAAGCTGAACAAGAAGATGTACCGCGCTGCTCTGCGCTCCATCCTCTCCGAGCTGGTTCGTCAGGATCGCCTGGTCGTGGTCGAAGACTTCGCCGTCGACGCCCCGAAGACCAAGGCTCTGCTGGGCAAGCTGGATGGCATGGGTCTGTCCGATGTGCTGATCGTCACCGAAGCCGTCGACCAGAACCTGTACCTGGCTGCGCGCAACCTGCCGCACGTTGATGTTCGCGACGTTCAAGGCTCCGATCCGGTCAGCCTGATCGCCTTCGACAAAGTGCTGGTTACCGTGTCGGCCGTGAAGAAATTCGAGGAGCTGCTGGCATGAACCAGGAACGCGTATTCAAAGTGCTGGTTGGCCCGCACATCTCCGAGAAGGCCTCCGTGCTGGCAGATGGTTCGAGCCAATTCGTTTTCAAGGTTGCCGTTGATGCAACCAAGCTGGAAATCAAGAAGGCCGTCGAAAGCCTGTTCAGCGTGAAGGTAGACACTGTCCGCACTGTCAACGTACAGGGCAAGACTAAGCGTACCGCTCGCGGCCTGGGCAAGCGTAACGACTGGAAGAAGGCGTATGTCTCCCTCCAGGCGGGCCAAGATCTCGATTTCACCAGCAGTGCTGAGTAAGGTAGGGGCGCATCATGGCAATCGTTAAATGCAAACCGACTTCCGCTGGCCGCCGTTTCGTGGTCAAAGTGGTCAATCAGGAGCTGCACAAAGGCGCTCCTCATGCTCCGCTGCTCGAGAAGAAGTCGAAAACTGGCGGCCGTAACAACAACGGTCGTATCACCACTCGCCACATCGGCGGGGGGCACAAGCAGCACTACCGTCTGGTCGATTTCCGCCGCAACAAGGATGGCATTCCTGCCGTCGTCGAGCGCGTGGAATACGATCCGAACCGTACCGCCCACATCGCTCTGCTGAAATATGCCGACGGTGAGCGTCGCTACATCATCGCGCCGAAAGGCGTGAGCGCTGGCGATCAACTGGTATCCGGTGCCGCTGCTCCGATCAAGGCCGGTAACAGCCTGCCGCTGCGCAACATCCCTGTCGGTTCGACCATTCATGCGATCGAACTGAAGCCGGGTAAAGGCGCTCAGCTGGTTCGCTCCGCTGGTGCTTCCGCTCAGCTGGTAGCTCGTGAAGGTGCCTACGTCACCCTGCGTCTGCGCTCCGGCGAGATGCGCAAGGTGCTGTCCGAGTGCCGTGCGACTCTGGGTGAGGTTTCCAACTCCGAGCACAGCCTGCGTTCCCTGGGTAAAGCCGGTGCCAAGCGTTGGCGCGGCGTTCGCCCGACCGTTCGTGGTGTTGCCATGAACCCGGTCGATCACCCGCATGGTGGTGGTGAGGGTCGTACCTCCGGTGGTCGTCACCCTGTTTCGCCGTGGGGCTTCCCGACCAAGGGTGCCAAGACTCGTGCGAACAAGCGTACCGACAACATGATCGTCCGCCGCCGTAAGTAATTAGAGGGATACGACAGTGCCGCGTTCTCTGAAAAAAGGTCCTTTTATCGATCTTCACCTACTGAAGAAGATCGAAGTGGCGGTGGAAAAGAACGATCGCAAGCCGGTTAAAACCTGGTCGCGTCGCTCCATCATTCTGCCGCAGATGGTCGGTCTGACCATCGCTGTGCATAACGGTCGTCAACATGTCCCGGTCCTCGTGAACGAAGACATGGTCGGCCACAAACTCGGCGAGTTCGCTGGTACCCGCACTTATCGTGGGCACGCTGCGGACAAGAAAGCCAAGCGTTAAGGGGTAAGGAAGATGGAAGTAGCCGCTAAGCTCTCGGGCGCTCGTATCTCCGCCCAGAAAGCCCGCTTGGTCGCCGACCAGATCCGCGGGAAGAAGGTGGGCGAAGCGCTCAACCTGCTGGCTTTCAGCTCGAAGAAAGCCGCCGAGATCATCAAGAAAGTGCTGGAGTCGGCCGTTGCCAACGCCGAGCACAACGAAGGCGCAGACGTTGATGACCTGAAGGTCAGCACCGTTTTCGTCAACGAGGGGCGTTCGCTTAAGCGCATCATGCCGCGTGCCAAAGGCCGTGCTGATCGCATCGTCAAGCGGTCTTGCCATATCACTGTCAAGGTTGCGGACAAGTAACGGAGTCGATCAGATGGGTCAGAAAGTACATCCCGTTGGCATCCGCCTGGGAATCGTCAAGGAGCACACCTCCGTCTGGTACGCAGACAAGCGTCAATACGCTGATTATCTGTTTGCCGACCTGAAGGTGCGTGAGTACCTCCAAGACAAACTAAAAAGCGCGTCCGTAAGCCGTATCGACATCGCTCGCCCGGCTCAAACCGCACGCATCACCATCCACACCGCTCGTCCCGGCATCGTGATCGGCAAGAAAGGTGAAGATGTTGAGAAGCTGCGTCAGGACCTGACCAAGCAAATGGGTGTGCCGGTGCACATCAACATCGAAGAGATCCGCAAGCCGGAGCTCGACGGTATGCTGGTAGCTCAGAGCGTTGCTCAGCAGCTGGAACGCCGTGTCATGTTCCGTCGCGCCATGAAGCGCGCCGTACAGAACGCCATGCGTATTGGTGCCAAGGGCATCAAGATCCAGGTGAGTGGTCGTCTCGGCGGTGCGGAAATCGCCCGTACCGAGTGGTACCGCGAAGGTCGTGTGCCCCTGCACACCCTGCGTGCCGATATCGATTACGCCACCTACGAAGCGCACACCACCTACGGTGTGATCGGTGTGAAGGTTTGGATCTTCAAGGGCGAGGTCATCGGTGGCCGCCAAGAAGAGCTGAAGCCTGTCGCCCCGGCGCCTCGCAAGAAAGCTGCTAAGTAAGGAGTACGCAACATGTTGCAACCCAAGCGTACAAAATTCCGCAAGCAGATGACCGGCCACAACCGTGGTCTGGCCCATCGCGGTAGCAAGGTCAGCTTCGGCGAATTCGCCCTGAAAGCTGTTTCCCGTGGTCGCCTGACTGCTCGTCAGATCGAATCGGCCCGTCGTGCCTTGACTCGTCACGTTAAGCGTGGCGGCAAGATCTGGATCCGTGTGTTCCCGGACAAGCCAGTTACCAAAAAGCCCCTCGAAGTGCGGATGGGTAAAGGTAAGGGTGGCGTCGAGTACTGGGTAGCTCAGATCCAGCCGGGCAAGGTGCTGTACGAGATCGAAGGTGTTCCGGAAGAGCTGGCGCGTGAGGCTTTCGCCCTGGCTGCTGCAAAGCTGCCCCTCGCCACCTCCTTTGTTAAGCGGACGGTGATGTGATGAAAGCGAAAGAACTCCGTGAAAAATCGGTTCAGCAGCTGAACGAGCAACTGCTCGGTCTGCTGCGCGACCAGTTCAATCTGCGCATGCAGAAGGCAACTGGTCAGTTGGGGCAGTCTCACCTGCTCTCGCAAGTGAAGCGCGACATCGCTCGCGTGAAGACTGTGCTCAACCAGCAGGCAGGTAAGTGATCATGGCTGAAGCTGAGAAAACCGTCCGCACGCTGACTGGCCGCGTCGTCAGCGACAAAATGGACAAGACCATCACCGTTCTGATCGAGCGCCGCGTCAAGCACCCGATCTACGGTAAGTACGTGAAGCGTTCGACCAAGCTGCACGCCCACGACGAAACCAACCAGTGCAAGATCGGCGACAAGGTCACCATTCGTGAGACCCGTCCGCTGGCCAAGACCAAGTCCTGGGCCCTGGTGGAAGTCGTCGAACGTGCCGTGGAAGTCTAAGGACTAAGGGTCGGAGAAAGATATGATTCAGACTCAATCCATGCTCGACGTCGCTGACAACAGCGGTGCTCGTCGCGTTATGTGCATCAAGGTCCTTGGTGGTTCGCACCGTCGTTACGCCGGTATCGGCGACATCATCAAGGTCACCGTGAAGGAAGCGATTCCGCGCGGCAAGGTGAAGAAAGGCCAGGTAATGACCGCTGTCGTGGTCCGTACCCGTCACGGCGTACGCCGTGCCGATGGCTCGATCATCCGCTTCGACGGCAACGCTGCTGTTCTGCTGAACAACAAGCAAGAGCCGATCGGCACCCGTATCTTCGGGCCGGTGACTCGTGAACTGCGTTCCGAGAAGTTCATGAAGATCGTCTCGCTCGCCCCCGAAGTGCTGTAAGGAGAAGCCGTCATGCAAAAGATTCGTCGTGACGACGAGATCATCGTCATCGCCGGCAAAGACAAGGGCAAGCGTGGCAAGGTGCTGAAAGTGCTGGCTGACGATCGTCTGATCGTCGGCGGCATCAACCTCGTCAAGCGTCATACCAAACCGAACCCGATGGCTGGCGTTCAGGGCGGTATCGTCGAGAAAGAGGCGCCGCTGCACGTTTCCAACGTCGCCATCTTCAACGGTGAAACCAACAAGGCTGACCGCGTTGGCTTCAAAGTCGAAGACGGCAAGAAAATTCGTGTCTTCAAGTCCACCCAAAAGCCGGTTGGCGCTTGAGAATCATAGGTAAAACACCATGGCACGACTGAAAGAGATTTACCGGAAGGAAATCGCGCCCAAGCTGAAGGAAGAACTGCAGCTGGCCAACGTGATGGAAGTTCCGCGCGTTACCAAAATCACCCTGAACATGGGTCTTGGCGAAGCGATCGGTGACAAGAAGATCATCGAGAACGCCGTTGCCGATCTTGAAAAGATCACCGGTCAAAAGCCCGTCGTGACCTTCGCCCGCAAGTCCATTGCTGGCTTCAAGGTTCGTGAAGGCTGGCCGATCGGTGTCAAGGTGACTCTGCGTCGCGATCGTATGTACGAGTTCCTGGATCGCCTGCTCTCCATCTCCCTGCCGCGCGTGCGTGACTTCCGCGGCCTGAATGCCAAGTCCTTCGATGGCCGTGGCAACTACAGCATGGGCGTGAAAGAGCAGATCATCTTCCCGGAAATCGATTACGACAAGATCGATGCGCTGCGTGGTCTGGACATCACCCTGACCACCACTGCCCGTACGGACGATGAGGGTCGTGCTCTGCTGCGCGCCTTCAACTTCCCGTTCCGCAACTGATTGGAGTTTGGATCATGGCCAAAATGAGCATGAAGAACCGTGAGCTGAAGCGTCAGCAAACGGTAGCCAAGTACGCCAAGAAGCGTGCCGAGCTGAAAGCTGTCATCGCCAACCCGAACTCCACTCCGGAGCAGCGTTGGGAAGCCCAGATCGCCCTGCAAAAGCAACCGCGTGACGCCAGCGCCAGCCGCCTGCGTAACCGTTGCCGCATCACCGGTCGTCCGCATGGCGTGTACCGCAAGTTCGGCCTCGGCCGTAACAAGCTGCGCGAAGCTGCGATGCGCGGTGATGTACCGGGTCTGGTGAAAGCCAGCTGGTAAGAAAAAGCGAAGCCGGCCTAGCTCCGGCTTTGTTTTATCGATCAAGCCCCTTTTGGGGCTTGATTCATTTTTGATCGATCTCTAGAATGTCCGGCTCTCCTGAGCCTGGCATTTGCCGAGCTCGAGGATGGTTCCAGCCGAAAGGCTGTTCTTTTTGTATCAGGAGCATCTAGCCCATGAGTATGCAGGACCCGTTAGCGGACATGCTAACTCGTATCCGTAATGCCCAGATGGCTGAAAAGTCGGTAGTAAGCATGCCGTCTTCCAAGCTGAAGGTGGCAGTAGCCAACGTTCTGAAGAATGAAGGTTACATCGCGGGATACCAGGTCAGCAGCGACGCCAAGCCGCAGCTGTCCATCGAGCTGAAGTACTTCGAAGGCCGTCCGGTCATCGAGGAAGTGAAACGCATCAGCCGTCCTGGCCTGCGCCAGTACAAGCCTGTCGATCAGCTGCCGAAAGTTCGCGGCGGTCTGGGCGTTTCCATCGTCTCCACCAACAAAGGTGTGATGACTGATCGCGCTGCACGCGCTGCCGGTGTCGGCGGTGAAGTGCTCTGCACCGTGTTCTAAGGGGGGATAAGCATGTCTCGCGTTGCTAAGAACCCCGTCAAGCTGCCGGCTGGTGTCGAGGTCAAACTCGCAGGCCAACAGCTTTCGATCAAGGGTGCCAAGGGCTCCCTCGAACTGAATGTGCACTCGTCCGTGGAAGTCATCCAGGACGCCGGTGAGCTGCGTTTTGCCGCCCGCAATGGCGATCAGCAGAACCGTGCCATGGCCGGTACCACCCGTGCACTGGTCAACAACATGGTCATTGGCGTGAGCCAAGGCTTCGAGCGCAAGCTGCAGCTGGTCGGTGTGGGCTACAAGGCCCAGGCCAAGGGCCAGGTGCTGAACCTCGCGCTGGGCTTCTCCCATCCGATCGACTACGAACTGCCGCAGGGCGTTACCGCCGAAACCCCCAGCCAGACCGATATCCTGATCAAGGGCATCGACAAGCAGCTGGTCGGTCAGGTAGCTGCGGAGATCCGCGACTTCCGTCGTCCTGAGCCTTACAAAGGCAAAGGTGTGCGTTACTCCGACGAAGTCGTACGTCGCAAAGAAGCTAAGAAGAAGTAGGGCATAGCAAATGAGCGAAAAGAAAGAAACTCGTCTGCGTCGCGCTCGCAAGGCACGCCTGAAAATGCGCGAGCTGGAAACCGTACGCCTCAGCGTGTACCGCTCTTCCCAGCACATCTACGCCCAGGTCATTTCGGCCGACGGCGCCAAGGTTCTGGCCAGCGCCTCGACCTTGGACAAAGAACTGCGTGACGGCGCCACCGGCAACGTCGACGCGGCCAAGAAAGTCGGTCAGCTGGTTGCCGAGCGCGCGAAAGCCGCTGGCGTCACCCAGGTGGCGTTCGACCGTTCTGGCTTCAAGTACCACGGCCGTGTGAAAGCGCTGGCTGATGCTGCTCGTGAAGGCGGGCTGGAGTTCTAAGTTATGGCAAATCACGAGCAAAAGCGCGATCGCGACAATCGCGGCGACGATGCCCAGGGCGAAGGCTACATCGAGAAGCTGGTCCAGGTTAACCGCGTTGCCAAGACCGTAAAGGGTGGCCGTATCTTCACCTTCACCGCGCTGACCGTGGTGGGTGATGGTAAAGGTCGCGTCGGTTTCGGCCGCGGCAAGTCCCGCGAAGTGCCGGCCGCCATCCAGAAGGCGATGGAAGCTGCGCGTCGCAACATGATTCAGGTCGACCTGAACGGCACCACCCTGCAATACCCGATGAAGTCCGTCCATGGCGCGTCCCACGTGTTCATGCAGCCGGCTTCCGAAGGTACCGGCATCATCGCCGGCGGCGCCATGCGTGCCGTGCTGGAAGTGGCTGGCGTGCAGAACGTTCTGGCCAAGTGCTATGGCTCCACCAACCCGGTGAACGTGGTGTACGCCACCTTCAAGGGTCTGAAGGCCATGCAGTCGCCGGAATCCGTGGCTGCCAAGCGTGGCAAGAGCGTCGAGGAGATCCTCTGATCATGGCTACCGTCAAAGTCACTCTGATCAAGAGCACCAACGGCCGTCTGGCCAACCACAAAGCTTGCGTCAAGGGCCTGGGCCTGCGCCGCATTGGTCACTCCGTGGAAGTTCAGGACACTCCTGAAAACCGCGGCATGATCAACAAGGCTTACTACCTGCTGCGTGTAGAGGGTTAATCCATGCAACTGAACGATCTGCGTTCCGCGCCGGGTGCCCGTCGCGAAAAGCACCGTCCGGGCCGTGGCATCGGTAGCGGCCTGGGCAAGACCGGTGGCCGCGGCCACAAAGGTCAGACCTCCCGTACCGGTGGCTCCATCGCTCCGGGCTTCGAGGGTGGCCAGCAGCCGCTGCACCGTCGTCTGCCGAAGTTCGGCTTCGTTTCCCTGAAGGCCATGGATCGCGCTGAAGTGCGCACTTCCGAGCTGGCCAAGGTGGAAGGCGACGTCGTATCCCTGCAGTCGCTGAAGGATGCCAACGTCATCAACCAGAACGTGCAGCGTGTGAAAGTCATGCTGTCCGGCGAGGTTGGTCGCGCGGTCACCCTGAAAGGTATCGCCGCCACCAAGGGTGCGCGTGCGGCCATCGAAGCAGCTGGCGGTAAGTTCGAGGACTAAATGGCTAAGCAAGGTGCTCTCTCCGCGCTAAGCAATGGCGGGTTGTCCGAGCTCTGGGCTCGACTGCGTTTCCTGTTCCTGGCGATCATCGTCTATCGGATCGGCGCGCACATTCCGGTGCCCGGAATCAACCCTGACCGGCTGGCCGACCTGTTCCGACAGAACGAGGGGACCATTCTTAGCCTGTTCAACATGTTTTCCGGCGGTGCGCTGGAGCGGATGAGCATCTTTGCACTGGGGATCATGCCGTACATCTCGGCATCGATCATCATGCAGCTGATGACCGCCGTCAGCCCGCAGCTGGAGCAGTTGAAGAAGGAAGGGGAAGCTGGCCGTCGCAAGATCAGCCAGTACACCCGCTACGGCACTCTCGTCCTGGCGATCGTCCAGGCCGTCGGCATGTCCGTCGGCCTGGCCAGCCAGGGCGTCGCATTCTCGGGTGATTTCGGCTTCCACTTCGTGGCGGTGACGACCTTCGTGGCCGGCGCCATGTTCATGATGTGGCTGGGCGAGCAGATCACCGAGCGGGGTGTCGGCAACGGTATCTCGATGCTGATCTTTGCGGGCATCGTGGCCGGCTTGCCGTCGGCGATCGGGCAGTCCTTCGAGTCTGCCCGTCAGGGCGATATCAACATCTTCGCCCTGATCGCCATCGGTCTGCTGGCGGTAGCGATCATCGGTTTCGTGGTGTTCATCGAGCGTGGCCAGCGCCGCATCGCGGTGCACTACGCCAAGCGTCAGCAGGGCCGCAAGGTCTTCGCTGCGCAGACCAGCCACCTGCCGCTGAAGGTGAACATGGCGGGCGTGATCCCGGCCATCTTCGCCAGCAGCATCCTGCTGTTCCCGGCTTCGCTGGGGACCTGGTTCGGCCAGTCCGACGGCCTGGGCTGGCTGCAGGACATCTCGCAGGCGATCGCTCCCGGCCAGCCGTTGAACATTCTGCTGTTTAGTGCAGGGATCATCTTCTTCTGCTTCTTCTACACGGCGCTGATGTTCAACCCGAAAGACGTAGCGGAAAACCTGAAGAAGTCCGGTGCCTTTATTCCGGGCATCCGTCCGGGCGAGCAATCCGCGCGCTATATCGATGGCGTGCTGACCCGCTTGACCATGTTCGGTGCTCTGTACATGACGGCCGTTTGCCTCCTCCCGCAGTTCCTGCAGGTTGCGGCCAACGTACCGTTCTACCTTGGCGGGACCTCGTTGCTGATCGTGGTCGTGGTTGTCATGGACTTTATGGCCCAAGTGCAATCCCACCTCGTGTCTCACCAGTACGAGTCCCTGATGAAGAAAGCCAACCTGAAGGGCTATGGCGGCGGAATGCTCCGCTGACATGGTTTCCGTAAGGTTCTAGGAGTTACTGATGAAAGTTCGTGCATCGGTCAAGAAGCTGTGCCGCAACTGCAAGGTCATCCGTCGCGACGGCGTCGTGCGCGTGATCTGCAGCGCGGAGCCGCGTCACAAGCAGCGCCAAGGCTGAGTGTGAGTCACGCGTAATGAGCCCGGCAGCTAGTGCGCTGCCGGGTTGATTCTTTGTTATTACAGCGCTAATATCGCGCGCCCTATTTCTTGGCTTCCAGGGCGTGGGTAGCTGTCAATTGGAGTTCCACTGAATGGCCCGTATTGCAGGCGTCAACATTCCGGATAACAAGCACACTGTTATCTCGCTGACCTACATCTACGGTGTTGGTCGCACCACTGCGCAGAAAATCTGCGCGACCACCGGTGTCAATCCGGCGGCAAAGATCAAGGATCTCTCTGACGAGCAGATCGAGCAACTGCGTGGCGAAGTCGCGAAGCTCACCACTGAAGGTGACCTGCGTCGCGAAGTCAACATGAAGATCAAGCGTCTGATGGACCTGGGCTGCTACCGCGGTCTGCGTCATCGCCGTGGCCTGCCGGTCCGCGGTCAGCGCACCAAGACCAACGCGCGCACCCGCAAGGGCCCGCGTAAGCCGATCCGCAAGTAATTGCGCCCGCGAATCGACAGGATATAAGTCATGGCTAAGCCAGCTGCTCGTACTCGTAAGAAAGTCAAAAAGACAGTGGTTGATGGGATCGCCCATATTCACGCGTCTTTCAATAACACCATCGTGACCATCACCGACCGTCAGGGCAACGCCCTGTCCTGGGCTACCTCCGGTGGTTCCGGTTTCCGCGGTTCCCGTAAGAGCACCCCGTTCGCTGCCCAGGTGGCTGCCGAGCGTGCCGGTCAGGCTGCTCTGGAATACGGCCTGAAGAACCTCGACGTGAACGTCAAGGGCCCGGGTCCGGGTCGCGAATCCGCTGTGCGTGCTCTGAACGCCTGCGGCTACAAAATCGCCAGCATCACCGACGTGACGCCTATCCCGCACAACGGGTGCCGTCCGCCGAAGAAGCGTCGCGTGTAATAGGAGACAGTGAAGAATGGCTCGTTACATTGGTCCCAAGTGCAAACTGTCTCGTCGTGAAGGCACCGATCTCTTCCTGAAGAGTGGTGCGCGCGCGCTCGAATCCAAGTGCAACATCGAAGCGGCTCCCGGCCAGCACGGCGCTCGCCGTGGCCGTCAGTCCGACTACGGTACCCAGCTGCGCGAGAAGCAGAAAGTCCGCCGCATCTACGGCGTGCTGGAGCGTCAGTTCAGCGGTTACTACAAGGAAGCTGCCCGTCGCAAGGGCGCTACCGGCGAGAACCTGCTGCAGCTGCTGGAGTGCCGCCTGGACAACGTGGTTTACCGCATGGGCTTTGGTGCCACTCGCGCCGAATCCCGTCAGCTGGTATCGCACAAAGCCATCACCGTGAACGGTTCGACCGTGAACGTCCCGTCCTACCAGATCAAGGCTGGTGACGTGGTTGCGGTTCGCGAAAAGGCCAAGAACCAGCTGCGCGTTGCCCAGGCTCTCGACCTGTGCGCCCAGCGTGGTCGCGTTGAGTGGGTTGAAGTAGATGCTGAGAAGAAATCCGGCGTGTTCAAAAGCGTTCCGGTTCGCGGCGATCTGTCCTCCGACATCAACGAAAGCCTGATTGTCGAGCTCTACTCCAAGTAAGGGCTAGAAAATAGGTGCATCCATGCAGAGTTCGGTAAATGAGTTCCTGACCCCCCGCCACATCGATGTGCAGGTGGTCAGCCAAACCCGCGCCAAGATCACTCTCGAGCCTCTCGAGCGTGGTTTCGGCCATACCCTGGGCAACGCGCTGCGTCGCATCCTGTTGTCCTCCATGCCTGGCTGTGCAGTAGTCGAGGCCGAGATCGACGGCGTACTCCACGAGTATTCCGCCATCGAAGGTGTGCAGGAAGATGTGATCGAGATCCTGCTCAACCTGAAAGGCCTGGCCATCAAGCTGCACGGTCGTGACGAAGTCACCCTGACTCTGGCCAAGAAGGGCTCGGGTGTGGTCACTGCTGCCGATATCCAGCTGGATCACGACGTCGAGATCGTCAATGGCGATCACGTAATCGCCAACCTGGCGGACAACGGCGCTCTGAACATGAAACTCACCGTGCGTCGTGGCCGTGGCTACGAGCCGGCTGACGCCCGTCAGAGTGATGAAGACGAAAGCCGTAGCATCGGTCGTCTGCAACTGGACTCCTCGTTCAGCCCGGTCCGTCGTGTTGCCTACGTGGTGGAAAACGCCCGTGTCGAGCAGCGTACCAACCTGGACAAGCTGGTCATCGACCTGGAAACCAACGGCACCCTGGACCCTGAAGAGGCCATCCGTCGTGCCGCGACCATCCTCCAGCACCAACTGGCGGCCTTCGTTGATCTGAAGGGCGACAGTGAGCCGGTAGTGGTCGAGCAGGAAGACGAGATCGATCCGATCCTCCTGCGTCCGGTCGACGACCTCGAGCTGACCGTACGTTCGGCCAACTGCCTGAAGGCGGAGAACATCTACTACATCGGTGATCTGATCCAGCGCACCGAAGTAGAGCTGCTCAAGACGCCGAACCTGGGCAAGAAGTCCCTGACCGAGATCAAGGACGTTCTGGCCTCCCGTGGTCTGTCCCTCGGTATGCGCCTCGACAACTGGCCGCCGGCAAGTCTGAAGAAGGACGACAAGGCTACTGCCTGATCGTCCGTAATCACCGAACCGAAAGTTTGGTAAGGAATTTCAATCATGCGTCATCGTAAAAGTGGCCGTCACCTGAGCCGCACCAGCGCCCACCGCAAGGCCATGTTCCAGAACATGGCGGTGTCGCTGTTCGAACACGAACTGATCAAGACCACCCTGCCGAAAGCCAAGGAACTGCGCCGCGTTGCCGAGCCGCTGATCACCCTGGCCAAAGTGGACAGCGTTGCCAACCGTCGTCTGGCCTTCGACCGTACCCGTTCGAAAGCCATCGTCGGCAAGCTGTTCAACGATCTGGGCAAGCGCTACGCCACCCGTCAGGGCGGCTACCTGCGCATCCTGAAGTGCGGCTTCCGCGCTGGCGACAACGCCCCTATGGCGTACGTCGAGCTGGTTGACCGTCAGGTCGCTGGCGAAGCCGTAGAAGCTGCTGAATAAGCTGCTTCTGCTGTACAAGAAACCGGGCCTGGCGCCCGGTTTTTTGTTGCCACATGAAAGCTTTCAGCTATCGATCTGTTCGACTCAATAAATTGGTTGGATCGAATGCTCTCTTCTAGACTTTTCCCATCACTGGCCACGAGGCCAGCCGATCGAAGGCTGATGAGGAGAAGAAAAAATGGAGCAGAAGAGCGAAGGCAAGTGCCCGTTCTCGGGCGACACTACCCCCAAACACACTGCCGGTGGCGGTACGGCGAATCGCGACTGGTGGCCGAACCAGCTGCGCGTGGACCTGCTGAGCCAGCATTCGTCGAAGTCCAACCCGTTGGGGGAAACATTCGATTACGCCAAGGCCTTCAGTAGCCTCGACCTGGATGCGCTGAAGCAGGACCTCAAGGCCCTGATGACCGATTCCCAGGACTGGTGGCCCGCCGACTTCGGCCACTACGGCCCGTTGTTCATCCGCATGGCCTGGCACAGCGCCGGCACCTACCGTACCGGTGACGGCCGTGGCGGCGCCGGCCGCGGCCAGCAGCGCTTCGCCCCGCTCAACAGCTGGCCGGACAACGTCAGCCTGGACAAGGCGCGCCGCCTGCTGTGGCCGATCAAGCAGAAGTACGGCCAGAGCATTTCCTGGGCCGACCTGCTGATCCTCACCGGCAACGTCGCCCTGGAGTCGATGGGCTTCAAGACCTTCGGCTTCGCTGGCGGCCGCGAAGACACCTGGGAGCCGGATCAGGACCTCTACTGGGGCACCGAAACCACCTGGCTGGGCGGCGACGCGCGCTACGGCAAGGGCGGGGAAGGCACTCTGGTGG
>OGQD01001511.1_pt1 | contig 14735 bp, 15 predicted proteins | sample 1553091 | NCBI WGS metagenome assembly OGQD01 (sample SAMEA2580290, study PRJEB22360) | human gut metagenome | biome: human gut; feature: human-associated habitat; material: faeces | place: Denmark | collected 2008/2010
TGATGCGGGTCGCCCGCCGCGCGCGCCGGCCGGCCCCTGCCGATCGGCGCTGCGGTGCGCGAGGCCGCCGAGCAGGTGCGCGCTGGCCGCCCGCTCGCGCACGCGCTGGCGGCCGGGCGTGCCTTCCCGCCGCTGCTGATCCACATGGTGGCCAACGGCGAGGCCACCGGCCGGATCGACCAGCTGCTCGACCGCGCCGCACGTCTGCAGCAACAGGAGCTGGAGACCCGTACCGCCGCCCTCACCAGCCTGCTCGAACCGCTGTTGCTGCTGGTGATGGGAGCGGTAGTCCTGCTGATCGTGCTCGCCGTGATGCAACCGATCATCGAAATCAACACCCTGATGAGGTAAGTCCATGCCCCAAAGTTTCCCCCGCCTTGCGCGCGGCTTCACCCTGATCGAGGTCATGGTCGTCATCGTCATCCTCGGCGTGCTCGCCGCGCTGGTCGTACCCCGCATCATGAGCCGCCCCGACGAGGCGCGCGTTATCGCAGCGCGCCAGGACATCGCCTCGCTGATGCAGGCCCTCAAACTCTACAAACTCGACAACCGGCGCTATCCCAGCACCAAACAAGGACTGGGGGCGCTGGTCGTGCGCCCGACCGCAACGCCGCTGCCAGAGAACTGGAAGGCCTACGTCGAGCGCCTGCCGGCCGACCCCTGGGGCCACCCCTATCAATACCTGGCACCGGGCGTGCATGGCGAAGTCGATGTATTCAGCTATGGCGCTGACGGCCGCCCGGGCGGAGAAGGTTTCGATGCGGATATCGGCTCCTGGCAGCCTTGAGCGCCCTGCGCCCAGGCAGCGCGGCTTCACCCTCGTTGAACTGCTGGTGGTCCTGGTCATCATTGGCATCGCCAGCGGCGGTATCGCGCTCACGCTCGACCACGCCCGTGCCAACGACGGCGAGCGCGAGGTTGAACGCTTACGGCGCGCGCTCGAAAGTGCGGCCAATCGCGCCGAACTGCGCGGCAGTGCGCTCGCGGTGGACTTTCTCCCCGACGGCTACCGTTTCAGCGAGCGCCAACCCGACGGCGGCTGGCGCCGGCTTGAGGCACCGCCGGAGCTTGCCCCGCGTAGCTTCAGCAGCGACCTGCGCCTGGTTTCGTTGCAGGTCAACGCACGCACGAATCGGCAGGCGATGCTGGCGGGATCGAGCAGCATGAACACTGCGGGCCCGACACGGGCAGGCGGCAGCCGGCGGATCATCTTCGGGGCGCGCGCCCCCGCCTTCGAACTGGTGCTCGCCACCGCAGGCGCACGCTACCGGATTCGCGGCAGCATCGATGGCCGTATCAAACGTCTGCCCGCCGTGGAGGTTGCGCAATGACACGCCCCCGCACGGCCGCCCGAAGGGGGCGTTCATCCGCCCTCGGGGAGGATGTCGCGCAGCGGCAGGAGGGTGGTCCAGTGAGCGCGGTGTTGCATGAACGACGAGCCTGCCTTCACCCGCTTCGTTCTTCGCCTCGTTCTTCGAGGTATACGCGCGGCTTTACCCTGATCGAGACCCTGGTTGCACTGACGATTGTCGCCGTCGCCCTGTTATCGGCACTGCGCGCGATGGGTGCCACGGCCCAGTCGACAGCCGCCCTGCGTGAGCACACCCTGGCCAGTTGGGTCGCACAGAACCGCCTCGCCATGCACCGCGCCAACGCTACCTGGCCGGCAATCGGCGAGTACCACGGTGAGGCTGAGCAGGCACGCATCACGCTGCGCTGGGAGGAGAAGGTGAGCGGCACACCCAATGCGCTCTTTCGCCGCATTGATGTCCGCGTACTCGACGCGCGCGCAGAGCGCACCCTCGCCACCCTGAGCGGCTTTGCCGTGCGTCCACTGCGCTGAACGAGCCCATGCCGCCGCGCCTGCTTCCCCACATGTTTCCCCACCTGCTTCCCCACCCGCGCCGCTCATTCGCACCGCGTATCCACCGCAGTGATGCGGGGCTTACCCTGATCGAGCTCATGGTGGCACTGGCCTTGCTGGGCGTCATCGGTTTGCTCACCTGGCGCGCCACGAGCCAGCTCGTCGATGCGCGCACGCGCATAGGAACCGAACTCGCGCACTGGCAGGCCGTGGTACACGCCAGCGCGCTGATCGAGCGCGAGCTGATGCAGATTGCCCCGCCGGAGCTGGCCGAAGGCGGGCAGCGCGCGCTTGAGCTTGAGGCCGCCGGCGACGGCCGGCGCAGTCGTCTGGCATGGACCGTGATCGGTGGCGAACAGGGTTTCGGCCGCGTCGAGATCCGTCATCAGGATCGCCGCCTTGAGGCGCTTGTCTGGCCGGACCGGGAGGCGCTGGGCGAACCGATCCGTCTGCCCCTCCTGCTGGATGAGGTCGACGCCCTGCACTGGCGCTTGCTCGCCGCCGGTCAGGCGTACAGCCAATGGCCCGCCACCGAGGAGCACCAGCGCAACCGTGGCGTGACAGCCCCCCCGCTACCCGATGCGGTTGAATTCACCATGGAGCTTGCCGATGTCGGGCCCGTTACCCGTGTTTTCGCGCTGCGCTAGCCGGGCCGGGCAGCACGGTGCCGCAGTCGTGCTGGCACTGCTGACCGTGAGCTTTGCAGCCCTGCTGGCCGCCGGCGCAGTCGCCGATTTCGGTCACGGCCTGACCCTGTTGGGAGGGCGTCACGATCAGGCCCAGGCGTGGCAGCTCGGGCGGGCAGCAGTGGACTGGTCGCGCAACATACTTGCCGACGACGCGCGCCGCACGCCGAACGATCATCTCGGTGAGAGCTGGACAACCGAAATCCCGGTCACCGCAATCGGCAATGACGCCAGCGAGGGCAGCGTGGGAGGGGCAATCCGGGATATGTCCGGACGCTTCAACCTGAATGATCTCGCGCCGCATGGCCGCCCTGACAGGCAGGCAATTGCGCGTTTTGCGCGCCTGCTCGGCCTGGTCGGCATGAATGCCGAACGAGCCAATGCTGCGGCACAGGGGCTCGCCCGCCATCTGCAGGCAGGCAGTACCCATCCGGGTGCCGAAAACGGGGCCGCTGCGCTCCCGGGGGCGCGCAGCGGCAGCACACTGGTCGAAACGCGCGAACTCGTGCTGCTCGGGCTGATTCCCGCAGCCGACTTCGCCGCGCTTGAAGCACACATCGTCGCAGCGCCGCACGGGGCGACAATCAACATCAACACCGCGAGTGCGGAAGTCCTCGCCGCCGTGCTCGACGGCCTGAGCCTGGACGCAGCGCGCAACCTGGTTGCAGCGCGTGAGCGGGCCTGGTTCCGTAACCCCGGCGACTTGCAGAGCCGCCTGCCCAAAGGTGCCAGCCTGCCCGCTGACGCAATACTCGACGTGCGCAGCCGCTATTTCCTCGTCACGGTTACCGCCATCCACGGCGATGCCGTATTGAATCTTCAAGCCATGCTCGACCGCCAGTCGAACTGGCCCACCATCCTCTGGTACCACACGCCATGACCACTACCCTGATGCTACTGGCCGGCGAGCGCTGGCCACGTGACCCGGTCGCCGACTGGGTGCTGCTCGACAACGCGCAACGGGTGCTCGATAGCGGGCGCAGCGAACCTTGTCACTGGCCAGCAGCCGATCGCCACGAAATCGTGCTGGCCGGCAGCCGCGTCATCTGGTTCGATCTTGAGTTGCCGCCGGCACCCAAGCGTGAGCAAACGCAACTGATCCGTTACGCACTCGAAAGCCATATTGCGCGTGATCACGACCTGCAACATCTCACCATCACCGGCCGCGACCCAGGGAGTGCACGCGTGGGCGTACTGGTGCTGGCGCGTAGCGAACTGGCCATGCTGGTCGCCACCTGCAAGGCGCTCGGCCGGCCGCTCGACGCGGCACGCAGCGCATTGCAACTCGCCCCGCCTGCCCGCGACACCTGGACGTTGGCGATCCTGCCTGGTGCCACCGCAGTGCTCCGGACGGGGCCACGCACGGGCATCGCGCTCGACGCTGACAGTGTGGACACGCTTGCCGAATGGATCACCCTGCAACTCAATGCGACACCCGCTGCGGTACGCCCCGCCCAGCTCGAAATACGCCAGAGCCCGGGTACCTCCTTTGCCGAAGCCGCTGCGCTGGCGGTGCGGATCGGGGTCGAGGTGCGGGAAGGTCCGGCGCTGGATTGGTGGCAGCGAAGGCGCGATGTCGCCAATCTGCTGCACGGTGAATTTCTGCCTGCGCATGGCGAGGACGACGGGTGGCGAGCGCTGCGCCGACCCTTGCATCTCGCCGCGAGTGCCGCAGGCATCTGGCTGCTGGTGCAGGCGGTACAGGTCGGAATTGATGGCCGCGAGGAGCGCGCCCTGCGCGAACGTGGCGAGCGCCTTGCCGCCGAGGCACTCCCCGGCCAACCCCTGCTGGAGCCGCAGATGCAGCTGCGCCGGGCCTACGCGCGTGCCCTGCAGGCACATGGACAGGTCGCAGCCAGCGATTTTCTAAGCCTGCTCGACCTTGCCTTCGCAGCCGGTGTGCCGCAACCCCAGGCACTGCTTTACGAGGAAGGTCGGCTCAGCCTGGAGCTGGACAGCGGGCCACCCGCCGACTTGCTCGCACGCCTGGAGGCCCGTGGCCTGGCTGCACGTACCGACGGCAAACGCCTGATCCTCGCCACCCGTCCCTGAACGCCCTCAGTCCGCCGATCCATGCACCCCACCCCACGCACCCCACCCCTGCGCCACGCGCCCTGAGATCACCACCTGTCCGCCCGTCCGACGTAGCAAGAGTCCACCCTCATGACCCTCTCAGCAAACCAGCCCCACCCACCGAGCGCACCCCCATCGGCGCGCACCGCGCCAACCACGCGCCTGCGCGCCAGGTATACAGCCTGTACACCACGCGAACGCCGCCTGCTCATCATCGCCCTTGCCGTCGTGCTCAGCGGTGGTTTGATCGCGTTGGCCGATTACCTTGCAAGCGAGCGCGAACGACTCACGCGCAGCCTGCCTGCGGCGCATCTCGCTTACCTCGGCATGGAACAGGACAGTCTGGGCCTGGCTGCGCTAAAGGAACATCCCGTCCCCACGACACGCCCGCTCTCCGCGCTGGCCGAATCAATCCAAGCTTCGGCCAGCGTGCGCGGGGTCGTGGTCGAGCCGAGGCTGAACGGCGATGTCATCGAAGCCAGCGGCACCGCAACCCTGGCAGCCCTGGTGAACTGGCTGGCCGCCCTGCAAGCCGAACAACGCCTGCGACCGATCCGTCTTGAGGTACAGCCTGCGACAGTGGACGGACGCGCGCGCTTCGCGGCCGTGTTGGAGCTCAGTGCGCAGTGAGTGTGAAATGAAACTGGCAGCAAGAGTGCTGTTGTTCACCACGGCAGTCGGTGTCCTGATCGTCACCAGCGCACCCGCTGCATTGCTCGACCAGATGCTGGATCGCCTGAGCCATGGCCAGTTTCGCCTCGCATGGGCAACCGGTACGCTCTGGAATGGTCAGGCCCGCCTGGCCACATCGGACAGCAGCGCGGCGCTGCACCCGGTCAGCGACCTGAGTTGGACGCTGGAACCGAGTGGCCTCCTCGAAGCACGCCTGCGCTGGGTAGTGAAAATCGACGGTAACGCCCCGGCGACACTGGAAATCCATCCCGGCGGCGTCGCACTGCAGCGCCTCACGCTACAGCTGCCGCCCGCCGTCGCGCTCGCTGCCGTTCCCCACGCGATTGCACGTGCCGGGTGGCGCGGTGTGCTCGACCTGCGTATTCCCGCCCTTGCATGCACCTGGAGCGGAGGCTGTGAGGGCAGAACACACGCCGAATGGCGGGCAGGCGGTGTAGACATCCTGCCTGGGCAGGCGCTCGGCGATCACCGCATCGACGCCACGATCACCCCATCGGCAACAACCCTGGATATCCACGCAATAAACACCCGAACCCTCGCCATCAATGGAAAGATTGAGCTGGAGTCCGGACGCCGCCCCCGCCTCGACCTCGAACTGGGTGGTGATGCCCAGCTGCTTGGCCGCTTGCGCAGCATGCTGGAAAAGTTTGGCGGGGTTCAGGACGGGGCACGTTTGCGCATCCGCTCCTGAACGAGTGGTAGCCAGGATCAGCAGATTCGCAAGGTGCGGGGCGCGATGATGAAAATACAGGATTGGGTTATTTTTTATTTCCAGCGCCGGGAAATCAAATATGCTGCACAAGCAACTGATTAGGGTACCTTTGGGCTGTTCCGCCGATACCTTGTTATGAAATTTCCAGGCAAGTCATTGCATAGTACAGAGGTTGAACATAGACTCCGAGCAAGCTATGGTGCCAACCCAAAGTGCGCCAAATAATGCAAATGACATTCAACCGGCCAGGATGCCCGTTCGGCACTCGAACATGACGCTCCATCCTGTCAGCAAAACCCCCTCGTTCGTTCACGCCAGCCGCATCCCGGCGCTGATCGCCGCTGCGTTGCTGGCGGCCGCAACGCCTGCCGCAGCGCAATTCTCGCCCGGCCCGGAATACTTCAATCAGCGCGCGTTGGCCACCATCAATGTTCTGCCGGCCTACAACGCCGGGCTGAGCGGCCAGGGCATCAGGATCGGCTTGGTCGATAGCGGGATGAACCCCGATCACCTCGAATTCAGCGGCGCACTCGTCGCCGCCTACGATGCCCTGACGGGGCAATCCGGAACGAGCAATTTTTCCAGTTTCCTGGTCGATTACGGGGGGCACGGCAGCCATGTGGCGAGCATCGCAGCGGCACGGCTGGATGGGGCCACGCGCCCATACAACATCCAGGGCGTGGCCTACAACGCCAGTCTGGTGATGAGCGCCCTGGACTTCATTCCCGAATTGACCCAGCAGCAGATCGCTGCGGCGATCGACTACGCCAGCAGCCAGGGGGTCAAGGTCATCAACAACAGTTGGGGATCGGACTCGGCCGGAGCGGGAGATCCGCAGGCGTTCTACGAAAGCAACCTGGCATTAAATCGCCCCGTCATCGACGCGATCCACACCGCCCTGGATCGGGGCAGCGTGATTGTGTTCGCCGCCAGCAACGAAGGCGAACCTGGCAAGGTGGCGATCAATCCCTCCGTGGAGTCCACCTTTCCCGCCTACGATGCGGCGCTGGCGGCCAAGGGGGGATTTATCGTCGTCGCCGCGACGACGAATGACGGTAGCGCGCTGACGGATTACTCCAACCGCTGCGGCGTCGCCCGGAATTACTGTATCGCTGCGCCGGGGGGCGATGATCGGAACTTGTTACCGGGCGAAACCCCGGGCGACGCATGGATTCTCGGCGCCGACGCGCAGTCGGTTTCTGCGTATCTGCCTTATATAGGCACGTCCATGGCTGCGCCGGTAGTTTCCGGCGCGGTCGCCCTGGTGGCCGAGCAATTTCCCTGGATGAGCAACAAGAACCTGGCCACGACGATCCTGACCACCGGCAGCATGGCGGCGAGTCCCGATGCGGAATGGGGGCGGGGTTTGTTGAACGTGGGCAAGGCCATCCAGGGGCCGGGCATCTTCGAGGAAACCTTCGTGGCCGATGTCACGGCGGGTCATACGTCAACGTTCGGCAATGACATCGCAGGCAGCGCCGGTCTCACCAAACTCGGGGCCGGTACCCTGGCCCTGAACGGGATCAATACCTACGTTGGCGCTACCACCGTCAATGGCGGCAGCCTGAAAATCAACGGTTCCATTGTGTCTAGCGCCACGGTCGGCAGTGGCGGCAGTCTTGGCGGCACGGGAACGGTGGCAGACGTGATCGTGGCGAATGGCGGCAGGCTGGCTCCGGGCAACTCCCCCGGCACGCTCACCGCATACGGCTCGGTCGTGCAGCACCCCGGCAGTGCGCTTGATATCGAGATCGATGGCCCGGGCAGCGGCAACGGCGCCGGCAACTACAGCCGCCTTGTCCTGACCGGCATGGGCAGCACCTACACCGCCGGCGGCAGCCTCAACGTGCTACTGCGTGGCATCAGCGCGCCGGCCAGCAATACCTACAGCCCGACCTTGGGCCAGCACTTCGCGTTTGTCAGCGCCCCCGGCGGCGTGCTGGGCAGCTTTGAGCATTTGAATCAGCCGGCAGAGGGTTTGCTGCCCGGCACCCGCCTCGATCTGGTGTATGGCACAACGGGGCTGGCGCTGTATGCCACCCCTGCTTCGTATGCCGACATCGCTGCGGCGGGCGTGGTCAGCAACAGCAATCGCCAACAGGTGGGTGCCATTCTGGAAGGGCTCCGGCCGGTAGCCGGCCGGCGGGAGAGCAAGCCCGGCATCAAGCGGCTGTTCGACAGCCTGGCGGCACAATCGGCCCGCACCCTGCCCATCGGCATCGACCAGATCGGCGGCGTCGGTTATGCCCAGTTGATCGGCATGAATCTGGAAAACAGCAAATTCCTCGTTAATCAGACCCTGGGCGCACTCGCCCGCCAGCGTCGCGGCGAGCGCCCGGCCCGGCAACGCGCCGATGATTCTGGCATACCCGGCGAAGCGCGTGAAGAACTCTGGGGGCAGGCAATCGGCCGGACGACGACATGGCGCGGCGACGACTTCGGCTATCGCATGAATGATGCGCTGGGCGGCCTCATGGGCGGCTTCCAGAAGCGGCTCGACGCCCATACGCTGGCCGGTGTTTCCGTGGCTTATGCGGAAAGCCGCCCACGGCTTGACCAGGGCATGGGCAGTGGCCCGCAACGAAACCTGCAAGTGATGGGCCATGCCAGCCGCACCTTCGATGCCGGCTATTACCTGCAAGGGGCGGTCGGCGGCGGCATCGGGCGCATCGATGCGACGCGCCCGCTAGCCATGCTCGGCGCGCAGAACCGGGCCACGATCGACACCCTCAACGTGGCCGCATCGATCGCAGGCGCTTGGGCGACGGCAGCGCACAATGCGCTGCGCCATGAGATCTCGTTCGGGCTGCACTACCTGTCGCTGCGCAGCCTTGGGTTTACGGATCGCGGCAGTCAAGCACTGGACGCGCTGCATGCCGAGCCGCGCCAGCATACGTCCCTGGCGGCGGCACTTGGCGGCTCGGTCAGCATGCCGTTTGCGGCCCTTGGCAGCAATTGGCGCATTACGGGACAGGCGAATCTGGCGCACGAATTTGCCGCCCGCCGCACCGCGCTGGATGCCCGCTTGTTCGGACAATCCATCAAGATGAAGGGTGCCGCAATCGGCCGCGATCGACTGACCCTGGGCGCGAGCCTCACGGGTCAGGTCAACCGGCTGACGCAAATTGCATTCGAGATCAGTCACGAGTCGGCGACACGCTGGAATGCCACTTCACTGGGGTTTTCGGTGCAACGGACGTTCTGAAATTGCGCCAGGGGCTACACGACAGGGCCTACTTTTCCAGCGCAACATTCGCGGCCCCCTCCGCGCCGACATAGACGGCCAGCAGCCTGACGATGCCACTCCCCTGATTCTCGCCGCGATGCGGGACGTGCATGGCCTCAACCAGCGCATCGCCCTGGCGGAAGGTTTTTACCCCCTCCGGGCCGTAATCGACGGTGAGTTCACCTTCCAGAATGTAAGCGACCAGCGGTACCGGATGGCGGTGAAACGCAGCCGCAGTCCCCGGAGCGACCGTCACCACGGCGACCGTGATCCTGGGCACTCCGGCGGGGTAATGAATATCTTCACCCACCACCGTCTTGCCCGTAACCAGCAATTCCTGCACGGGATAGTAGGTTTCCTCACGCGCTTGTACGCCACCAGCCAAGAGGGCCGATAGGGCCAACAACAGGATCAATCGCTTCATGGGATTCCTCACTCCGCAGCCAGACGAATCGTCAGGCGATTACTCGTGGCATCGGCGCAGTAATCAATGCGCTCGGCCAGGTTATTGATGATGGTCAGCCCCAGCTCATCGGGCAGCGCCGCGCTGTCCAGCGGGTTGGGCGCGTCGCCAGGAGATTCGAATGCCAGTTCGACGCTGCCGGTCTTCTCGGCATAACCCAGGGTAATTTCCAGCGCCGTCGCGGCAAGGCGTGGCCGATAGATGGCGAGCAACTCTTCCAGCAACAGCAACAGATGCTGCCGCATCTTTTTCGGCAGGATCTGTTTTTCGCAGAACTGCTCGACTTCGGCATTGATGGCGTAGAGATCGAAATCCTCGCTTTCAATGCGCAGACAAACGCTGCGGACGCGGTGGATGAAAGCGCGGGTTTTTTCGCGCTGCGGCTGTTCGAAGATCTGCGCCGGCGACCCCTGCTCGTAGATGACGCCCTCGTCCATGTAGAACACCCGGTTCGAGACATCACGGGCGAAATCCATTTCGTGGGTGACGATCAGCATGGTCAGCCCTTCCTTCGCCAGGCGGCGCATGACGGCCAGCACCTCGCTGACCATGGTCGGATCGAGCGCCGAGGTCGGTTCGTCGAAGAGGATGATTTGCGGCTCCATCGCCAGGCAGCGTGCAATGGCCACACGCTGTTTCTGCCCCCCCGAGAGTTCATCGGGAAAACTATCGGCCTTTTCGGCCAGGCCGACCAGCTTGAGCAGTTCGCGCGCCCTGGCTTGCGCCTCGGCTGTGCTGCGCCCCAGCAGCTTGATCGGCCCCAGCGTCAGGTTGTCCAGCACCGAAAGATGGGCAAAGAGATTGAAGGACTGGAACACCATGCCCATCTTGCGCCGCATTTTCGGCACGTCTGTCGCGGGATCGAGGAGATTGACGCCATCGATCTCGATCCGGCCACCGCTGGGCTGGTCGAGCAGATTGAGGCAACGCAGGAAGGTGCTCTTGCCGGTGCCGGAGGGGCCGATGATGGAAATCACCTCGCCTTTGGCAACATCGACCGTCACATCCCTGAGCACGGTCAGCGCGCCGAACCGCTTCGTCAGATGCTCGACCTTAATCATGCGTGGCCTGCCTTGCGACGGTATTTCGGGTCAGTCACCCGTTCCAGATATTCGAGCGACTGCAACAACACCCAGGAAATCAGGAAGTAAAGGATGGCAATCATCACCAGCGGAAAGAAGGCATCGAAAGTGCGGCTGCGGATGATGTCGCTGGCCTTGGTCAGATCCTGAACCGCGATGTAGCCGACGATCGAGGTCATCTTGACCAGGGAAATGAACTCCCCCTTGAACACCGGCAGAATCCGATGCAAAGCCTGCGGCAGCACGACGTTGACGAACGTGGATACCCGAGTGAACCCCAGGGCAATGCCGGCTTCCATCTGGCCCTTGTCGACACCCTGAATGCCGGTACGGAAAATCTCGGCGCTGTAGGCCGCGAAATTCATGCCGAACGCAATGACGGCAACCAGCACCGGATCAATGCTCACCGAGGCAAACACCACATAGAAAATCAGCATCAGCAGCACCAGCACCGGGGTACCGCGCAGCACCGCGATATAAAGGCGGGCCGGCAGATTGAGCAGACGCCGCGCCGACATGCGCATGAAGCAGATCGCGCCGCCGAGCAGCGTCCCCAGGAGGGTCGACAACACGGAAATGATCACCGTGGTTTTCAGGCCGTCCCAGATCAGCAGGTAACGGTTTTCGACCAGGATGTTGCTGTGAAAACTGGCCGCAACCCCACGCAGCCAGCCCGACAACACACCCGGCTCAGCGGCCACAACAGGCAGCGGCGCACGCACCAGGACACTGATCTCGTTGCCGTGGAAAGGCCTGGAGTAGCGGATCAGCTTCTTGCGCTCCTGCGTGACGTTGAAGTTGGAAATCGCGAGGTCGATCTTCTTCGCCTGCAGCGCCGGAATCAGGGCTTCAAAGTTGTAGTCCACGATTTCGACGGGCCTGCCGAGGCGCTGACCGATCAGCTGCATCAATTCAATATCCAGACCAGCCAGCTTGCCGTGCACGTAAAAAGTGAAGGGTTCGTGCTGGCCGCTGGTCCCCACGCGCAGCACGCGCCCCTGGCCTGCGTTTTCAAAATCGGACATGGGCGGCGGGGTCGTGTAGTGGCTATCGATCCATTTGGCGCGCAGGCGCTGCAACTCACCCTCCTGTTCGAGGGCGGTCAGAACCTTATCGACTTCGGCCTGTAGCGCCGCGCTGTCCTTGTGCATGGCCGCAGCAACATCCAGGCTGGCAATCGCCTGTTCGATGACCTGCAATTGCGGATTTCTTGCCACCAGGTTGAACAGCACGCTCCGGTCATAGACGTAAGCATCCACTTTGCCGGCAGCCAGCGCCAATGCCGCATCCGCCGACGTGTTCATTTCGACAAAATGCGCCGCAGGAAAATGCTTGCGCGCGGCGTGATCCCCTGCCGATCCGGTCAGCACCGCAATGCGCTTGCCATCCAGGTCTTGCAGGCGCAGCGCGGTATCCTGCGCCCAACAGCCGCCCGCCGCAAGCAGCAGGCCAACGGCGAGCAGCTGGAAAAACCTTTTCATTGCCGCCGGGTCAGGGCTTCATTTCCCGCACCAGCGCAGCGATGCCGCCGGTGTAATAGGGTTCGGAGAACAGCACCTTCTTGGCCCGCTCATCGGTAATGGTGATGCAGGCGGCAATCATGTCGACCTTGCCGGAAATCAGCGCCGGGATCAGCGCGCCGAATTCCATGTTCACCACTTCCAGCGTCTTGCCCTGCTGCTGCGCCACCCGCCTCGCCAGCTCGATATCGAAGCCGACAACCTGCTGCGAGCCATCAACGAAGGAGAACGGTTCGGTGATGGCTGCCGTGCCCAGCCGCAGCACGCCCGCTGCGCCGCTCAGGGCAATCTCGGGCATCGCCGCCGGCTGGCCTTTTTTCGGGAACCAGCGCGCCTGCATTTCGTCGTAGCCGCCGCCTTGCCTCAGATCCTGGACGACCGTATCAATCGCCGCCTTGAGTGCCTGGTTTTCCGGCTGCACGGCAAAGCCATAGCTGTCGACGGTAATCATGTCCGGCAGCACCCTCAGCCCATCGTTCTTGGCGGCGATGTTCTTCAGGATCGGTTCATCGTAGGCCACCGCATCGGCCTTGCCTGCCTTGACTGCCAGGGCAGCGTCCAGAACCGTATTGAAATACTGGAATTTCGCCTGTGGAAACCTGGACAGCACCAGCGTATCGGCGGCGGTGCCTGTCGGCACGGCAAAGGATTTATCAGCCAGCTGCGCCAGGCTGGCAACCTCGGTTTTCTGGACACAACCGCCGGCCAGAAACAACGCAGACAACATCAGACAACCACCCAAAACCCTGGAAAACAGTTTCCCCATCACAGCCTCCCCCTGAAAAGCAAACAGTATAATTCGACTTTTCCAGGCCTGCGTACGCCATATTTCCCTATTTTTTGGCTTCTTCGTGCGCCCGACATGCATGCGTAAAAGCAACGCCCGGATAGTCGGCCTGCGGGTAGCGGGGCGGCAAAGCACCGGAGCGCGCACCATCGAGGAAACCGGGCACTTCAACAGGCGGATGCGCTTGCGCGATCTTGAGCGCCGCATCAAACGCAGCCTGGCTTATCTCCAGGGTGCGAAATTGCCGCTTCCCCAGCAACACCCGCCGAGGAAGCGCAGCGTCCGGCAAAACTGGCGTTTAGCGTTTGGTCACACCAACGAAAACGTTATCCACCAAAGGCTTGGCGTCGACCTGCGGGACGTGGCAGGTGTCGCACTGGTAGCGGGACATTTCCACGGCCGGGTTGCCGTCCTCGTCCAGCACCGTTTTCGAGAAGTGGCTGGCGCCCATCTTGGGCAGCTTCTTGCCGCGCAGCTCGTCGGTGATGTGGCATTCCAGGCAGCCGTTGTCGTCGTAGGTGATGGGGACGTATTTTTCAATGGCGTGCGGCACCAGCGGCGGCTGCGTGAGGAAGGTGCGGGTAATCAGGTGCTGGTCGCCGACGCCGGGCGTCTTTTCCGAGTAGCTCTTGCTGACCGGGGCGTGATCGGGACGATCGACGCCGTCGCCGCGCATGGAGACGAGTTGCGATGTGGAATTGCAGCCGATGAAACCAGCCAGGAGCGTAGCCAAAGTCACGCCAATCAGAGTTTTTTTCATGTTGATCTCCTGCCACGGAAGAAAATAAATATCGGGTTGAAAAATCAGGGAGCCGCGCCGGAACCGGAGCAGGCCGACGCAGCCGCTGTGGCCCGCAGGCCGAAACGGAATACTTCTTTCGAGCACACGTCGATGCAGCGCCCGCAGTTGGTGCAATTGGCTTCCAGAATCACCGGACCGGCGCCGCCGACGGCTTTCAGGGCCGGGCGGATCACCTGCTGCTCGGGGCAGACGGCGAAGCAGTCCATGCAATCGTTGCAGGCCTCCCTCTGCGGCAGGCGCACGCGCAGCAGCGCGCCCTTGCCGAGCAGGCTGTAGAACGCCCCTACCGGGCAGAAATGCCCGCACCAGCCGTGCCGCATCACGAACAGGTCGAAGAGGAAGATGCTCAGCACCACCAGCCAGGCCAGCCCCATCCCGAAAATCAGGCCACGATGCAGCATCGAAACCGGGTTGAGCATTTCCCAGGCGATCGTGCCGGTCAGCGCGCCGACCACGAAGGTCATGCCGAGAATCCAGTAGCGCACGCTGCGCGACACGTGCGGCCCGCCCTTGATGCCCAGGCGGGAACGCAGCCAGGCGGCGGCATCAGTGACCAGGTTGAGCGGGCAGACCCAGGCGCAGAAACTGCGCCCGCCGACCGCGAGGTAGAACAGGAGCACGATGGCCACGCCGATCCAGGCCAGCTTTTCCGGCCATTGCCCGGCCAGCAGGGATTGCAGCAGGACGTAGGGATCGGTGAGCGGCAGCGTGCTCAGGGTGTAGCTGTAGGCAAGGTTGCCCTTGACGATCCACCAGCCAAACCAGGGGCCGACCAGGAACAGCGCGAGAATGCCGAGCTGGCTGGAACGGCGCAGCAGCAGCCACTT
>OGQD01001512.1_pt1 | contig 14735 bp, 13 predicted proteins | sample 1553091 | NCBI WGS metagenome assembly OGQD01 (sample SAMEA2580290, study PRJEB22360) | human gut metagenome | biome: human gut; feature: human-associated habitat; material: faeces | place: Denmark | collected 2008/2010
GACGGCGGGCCGGGCGCCCGCCGTTTTTTCATGATGGATCGAAGCCAATGCGTAAAGCCTTGATCGTCGCGCCAAGCTGGATCGGCGACACCATCATGGCGCAGCCGTTGTTCGCCCGCTTGCAGGCGCGCCATCCCGGCCTGCAACTGGATGCGCTCGCGCCGCGCTGGGTCGCGCCGGTCCTGCGGCGCATGGCGGGCATCGGCGAGGTGATCGACAACCCTTTCGGCCACGGCAGCCTGCGCCTCAAGGAACGCTGGCGGCTCGGCCGGCAACTGGCCGCACGCGGCTACGACAGCGCCTTGGTGCTGCCCAATTCGCTCAAGTCCGCGCTCATCCCCGCCTTCGCCGGCATTCCCCGGCGCATCGGCTTTACCGGCGAAGCGCGCTATGGCTTCATCAACGTGCGCCACCGCCTCGACCCGGAAGCCCTGCTGCTGATGCTCGAACGCTTCATGCAACTGGCCGAAGCGCCGGGCGCGCCGCTCGAACGCCCCCTGCCCTACCCGGTGCTGCGCTCGACGCCGGAAGACCAGGCGCAAACGCTGGCCAGCCTGGGCATGGTGCGTCCGGAAAAGATCGCCGCCTTCTGCCCCGGCGCCGAATACGGCCCGGCCAAGCGCTGGCCGGCGGCGCATTTCGCCGAACTCGCCCGCCTGCTGGCGGCGCGCGGCTACACCTGCTGGCTGTTCGGGTCGCCCAAGGATCACGCCATTGCCGAGGAAATCAGCCAACAAGCAGCGGGCTGCTGCCTCAATCTGTGCGGCACGACCACGCTCGATCAAGCAGTTGACCTGATCGCGCTCAGCGATTTTGTGGTCTGCAACGACTCCGGCCTGATGCACGTTGCCGCCGCGGTAGGCCGCCCGCTGGTGGCGCTCTACGGTTCTTCCTCGCCTGGTTTCACGCCGCCCCTGTCGGCGCAGGCGAAAATCCTCAACCTGAACCTCGATTGCAGCCCCTGCTTCAAGCGCGAATGCCCGCTCGGCCACCTCGATTGCCTGCACAAACTCATGCCATCCGCCGTATTGGCAGCCTGCACCGACTGGATACGACCATGAGCCAGATCCCTTCCTTCGCCACGCCAGAAGAACTGGAAGCGGCCTTCTACGAAGCCATTGCCGCGCACGACGCCGACACCCTGATGCGCTACTGGTCGGACGACGAGGAATTGCTCTGCATCCACCCCACCGGCGTGCGCCTGTCCGGGCAGGCCGCCATTTACGAAAGCTGGCGGGCGATTTTCGCCAACACCGCCATGCGTATTGAATACGACACGCTGGCGAGCTGGCAGGGCAGCGTAATGGCGGTGCATCACCTGACCGAGTTGCTCTACATCGCCGACGACCCCAGCCCGCACGGCCCGCTCTACGTCACGCACTACTACCTGCGCGGCGCGCACGGCTGGCGTCTGGTCTGCCGCCACGCCTCGGCCGCCGACGACGGCCATCAGGCCATGGCCGACGCGCTGCCCCACACCCTGCACTGATTTTCACGGAGCTTTCCCCTATGCACCCGCTGCCCGCCGAAATCTTCAAAGCCTACGACATCCGCGGCATCGTCGATAAGAGCCTGACTCCGGACGTGGTGCGCCAGATCGGTCGGGCGCTCGGCTCGCTCGCCCGCGAGCAGGGCCAGAGCGCCATTGCCGTCGGCCGCGATGGCCGCCTGTCCGGCCCGGCGCTCGCCGGCGCGCTGATGGAAGGCATCTGCGCCGCCGGCATCGACGCCATCGACGTCGGCTGTGTGCCGACGCCGCTCACCTACTTCGCCGCTTATGAACTGGGCTGCAACTCCTGCGTTTCCGTCACCGGCAGCCACAATCCGCCCGATTACAACGGCCTGAAGATGGTCATCGGCGGCGCCACGCTGGCGCTCGACGCCATTCAGGCGCTGAAAAAACGCATCGAGGACGGCGCATTCCTCAGCGGGGCCGGACAGCGACGCAGCGCCAGCGTGAATGCCGCCTACGTCGAGCGCATCGTCGGCGACGTCAGACTCGCCCGCCCCATGAAAATCGTCATGGATTGCGGCAACGGCGTGGCCGGCGCGATTGCCCCGGAACTGTTCGAACGCCTGGGTTGCGACGTCGTGCCGCTGTATTGCGCAGTGGACGGCAACTTCCCCAATCACCATCCCGATCCGTCGAAACCGGAAAACCTGGCCGACGTCATCCGCGCGCTCAGGGAAACCGACGCCGAAATCGGCATCGCCTTCGACGGCGACGGCGACCGCCTGGGCGTCGTCACCAAGGATGGCGAAATCATCTATCCCGACCGCCAGCTGATGCTGTTCGCCGCCGACGTGCTGTCGCGCGCGCCCGGCGGCACCATCATCTACGACGTCAAATGCACGCGCCTGCTGGCGCCGTGGATACGCCGGCACGGCGGCGTGCCGCTGATGTGGAACACCGGCCACGCGTTGGTCAAGGCCAAGCTGAAAGAAACCGGCGCGCCGCTGGCCGGCGAGATGAGCGGCCACACCTTTTTCAAGGAACGCTGGTACGGCTTCGACGACGGCCTGTACACCGGCGCGCGCCTCTTGGAAATCCTCAGCCGCTCGGCGGACGCCAACGCACCGCTGAAAGCCCTGCCCAACGCCCCCGCCACGCCGGAACTCAACATCAAAATGGCCGAAGGCGAGCCTTTCGCCCTGATCGAGCGCCTGCAAAAAGACGGGCATTTCACGGGAGCGGAGGAAATCATCACCATCGACGGCGTGCGCGTCGAATACGCCGACGGCTTCGGCCTGGCACGCGCCTCCAACACGACGCCCGTCGTCGTGCTGCGCTTCGAAGCCGACGACCCCACAGCCCTTACCCGCATCCAGGCCGATTTCCGTCAGGCGCTGACCGCCGTCTGGCCGGGTCTGGCGCTCCCCTTCTGAATCGCACCACCGCCATGCAGCCGCTCCCGCAGCCCCCCGCCAATCTGTTCGCCCGCATCCTGGCCTTCCTCCTGAGCGCCGCCCTGATCGTCGCCGGCGTGATGTTCTCCCTCGTATTTCTGGCCATCGCCGCCGTCGCCGGCCTCCTTCTCGGCGGCTGGTTCTGGTGGAAAACCCGCGCCCTGCGGCGCGACATGCGGGCCTTCAACGACAGCCTGCAAGCGGCGGCGCGCAACGAAACCGGCACCGAAAACAGCATGAGCGGTGAAATCATCGAAGGGGAGTTTCAGCGGGAAGGTGGCGACCCCCACCAGACAAATTCACCCTCAAAACACCTGCCCGAGCCGGATAACCGCGCCTGAGCCGGTTCATGACGTGGATCAGGCGACAGCTATCTTGACTCGCTCCGGGTTTCAGAACCCGATACGCGGCACGTCGGCAACGGTCGTTTCCGCTGTTTCTTCGCGCAAGGAAAAATCAGGAAAGTGTCCCGGCCAGACTGGCAAAGCTCGCCCCCTGCGCATCCTTGGCGGACAGTTGGGGGGGAACGGTGGGCCAGGTGATCGCCAGGTCGGGATCGTCCCAGCGGATACAGCGTTCGTATTCCGGGGCGTAGTAGTCGGTGGTCTTGTAGAGGAATTCTGCCGTTTCGCTCAGGGTGAGAAAGCCGTGGGCGAAGCCGGGCGGGATCCACAGTTGCTTCTTGTTTTCCGCCGAGAGGATTTCCGCCACCCATTGCCCGCAGGTCGGCGATCCGGCGCGGATGTCCACGGCCACGTCGAACACTTCGCCGGCCACCACGCGCACCAGCTTGCCCTGGGCGCGGGGCGCGAGCTGGTAGTGCAGGCCGCGCAGGACACCACAGGCCGAGCGGGAATGGTTGTCCTGCACGAATTCGACCGGCGCGCCGAGCGCCGCCGAGAACGCCTGCTGGTTGAAGCTCTCGAAGAAGAAGCCGCGCGCGTCACCGAATACGCGAGGTTCGATCACCAGCACTTCGGGAATATTGGTCGGCGTCGCTTTCATCCGAGCACCTTGTCCTGCAACAGATTCAGAAGATATTGCCCATAGGCATTCTTGGCCAGCGGTTGCGCCAGCGCGGCCAGTTGTCCGGCGTCGATCCAGCCCTGGCGGTAGGCCAGTTCTTCCGGGCAGGCCACTTTCAGACCCTGGCGTTTTTCCAGCGTGGCGATGAACTGGCTGGCGTCGAGCAGGCTGTCGTGGGTGCCGGTATCCAGCCAGGCGTAGCCGCGCCCCATGATTTCGACGTTGAGCTGGCCGCGTTCCAGATAGCAGCGGTTGAGATCGGTGATTTCCAGTTCGCCGCGCGGCGAGGGTTGCAGTTGGCGGGCCAGTTCGACGACCTGCTGATCGTAGAAATACAGGCCGGTAACGGCGTAATTCGATTTCGGCTGCGCCGGTTTTTCTTCCAGGCTCAAGACCCGCCCGTCGGCATCGAATTCCGCCACGCCGTAGCGTTCCGGATCGGTCACGTGGTAGGCAAAAACGCTGGCCCCGCCGTCGCGCTGATCGGCATTGGCGAGCAGATGATGAAAATCGTGGCCGTAGAAGATGTTGTCGCCCAACACCAGGGCCGACGGCGCATCGCCGATGAAATCGGCGCCGATGATGAAGGCCTGCGCCAGCCCGTCCGGACTGGGCTGCACGGCGTATTGCAACTGGATGCCCCACTGGCTGCCGTCGCCCAGCAACTGCTGGAAGCGCGGCGTGTCCTGCGGCGTCGAGATCACCAGAATCTCGCGGATGCCGGCCAGCAGCAAGGTACTGAGCGGGTAGTAGATCATCGGCTTGTCGTACACCGGCAACAGTTGCTTGGATACGGCCAGCGTCGCCGGATGCAGGCGCGTACCCGCGCCGCCAGCGAGGATGATGCCCTTGCGCTTGATGCTCATGCGTTTCTCCCATAGTGCTTGCCCACCCAGTCGCGGTAACCGCCGCTGGTGACGTTGGCGACCCATTGCGGGTGATCGAGATACCAGCGCACGGTTTTCCGCATGCCGGTGGCGAAGGTTTCCGCCGGTTTCCAGCCCAGTTCGCTTTCCAGCTTGCGCGCGTCGATGGCGTAGCGGCGGTCATGGCCGGGGCGGTCGGCGACGAAGGTGATCTGGCTGCGGTAGGAAGCGCCGTCGGCGCGCGGGTTGAGTTCGTCGAGCAGTTCGCACAGGGTGTGCACCACTTCCAGATTGGTTTTCTCATTCCAGCCGCCGACGTTGTACACCTCGCCCAAACGTCCGGCTTCGAGCACCCGGCGGATGGCGCTGCAATGATCCTTGACGTAGAGCCAGTCGCGGATCTGCCGGCCGTCGCCGTAGATGGGCAGCGGCTTGCCTGCGAGCGCGTTGTGCAGCACCAGCGGAATGAGCTTTTCCGGGAAGTGATAGGGGCCGTAGTTGTTGGAGCAATTGGTGGTCAGCACCGGCAGGCCGTAGGTGTGGCGGTAGGCGCGCACCAGATGATCGGAGGCCGCCTTGCTCGCCGAATAGGGGCTGTTCGGCTCGTAGCGGTGGGTTTCCGTGAAGGCGGGCGCGTCCTCCGCCAGCGAGCCATAGACTTCGTCGGTGGAGACGTGCAGGAAACGGAAATCCCGCTGGCGCTCGGCCTCCAGCGTGCCGTAATGGGCGCGCACCGCTTCCAGCAGGCGGAAAGAGCCAACGATGTTGGTCTGGATGAAATCTTCCGGCCCGTGGATGGAGCGGTCGACGTGCGATTCCGCCGCGAAATTGACCACCGCGCGCGGCTGGTGTTGGGTCAGCAAGCGTTCCAGCAGGCCGGCGTCGGCAATGCTGCCGTGCACGAAGACGTGGCGCGCGTCGCCATCCAGGCTGGCAAGGTTTTCCAGATTGCCGGCGTAAGTCAGGGCATCCAGATTGACCACCGGCTCGTCGCTTTGCGCCAGCCAGTCGAGAACGAAATTACTGCCGATAAAGCCGGCGCCGCCGGTGATGAGAATCATCGTAAAAAACCTCGCCGCAAGGGCAAAAAAATCATGAATCCGAAAACTGCAAGACCTTACCGCAGGGGCGCGGAGGAATGGAGTTACGCAGAGGAAAGCGATGCGAACCGCTCATTCGATCTCCTCCGCCTTTCTCTGCGCCCTTTGCGCCTCTGCGGTGAATCTTTCAACCATCCGCCGCCCGCCTCAGCCCCCGGCCCACTCGCGGCGGGCCTGCCGGGCGATGCCGAAAATATCTTCCAGGCGCTCGCCGTCGCCTGCTGCCAGGACGTCGCGCAATTCGGCCAGTTGCGCCTGATAGCGATCCACTTCCTGCAACAGCGCCTGCCGGTTGGCGAGGCAGATGTCGCGCCACATTTCCGGGTGGCTGGCGGCGATGCGGGTGAAATCGCGGAAGCCGGAAGCGGCGAAGGTAAAGAACAGGTCGGCGTCCTCGCGCACCGCCAGATCATGCACCAGGGCGTAGGACAGGAGATGCGGCAAATGGCTGACGGCGGCGAAAACGCGGTCGTGCTGCTCCGGCGTCAGTTCGTAGATGTCGGCCCCGCACAGCGCCCAGGCGCGTTTGATGCGATCCAGGCGCTCGTCGTTGTTTTCCGCCAGCGGCGTCACCACCACCTTCTTACCTCGGTACAGATCGTGGCGCGCCGCCGCCGGGCCGCTGTTTTCCGCTCCGGCAATGGGATGCGACGGCACGAACTTGCCGATATGCCCCTTGAACGCCGCCCGCGCCGCCGCCACCACGTCGCCCTTGGTTGAGCCGCCATCGGTAATCAGCGTGTTCGGGCCGAGATACGGCGCGATGCGGCTGAAAATTTCCGGCATCTGCGCCACCGGCGTTGCCACCAGCACGATGTCGGCGTCGCCGATTTCGTGCGCCGGGTTGATCCCTGCGCGGTCGATCACGCCGATTTCCTGCGCCACCCGCAAGGTGCCGGGCGAGCGGCCAAAACCCACCACTTCCTCGACCGCGCCCACCGCCTTCAGGGCCAGCGCGAAGGAGCCGCCGATCAGACCGGTGCCGAAAACGACGACCTTGCCGAATTCAGGTTGGCTGGCGTCCATGTTTTACAGCGCCCGCCCGAGCGCCTCGATGAAGCGCGCATTTTCCGCCGCCGTGCCGATCGTCACCCGCAGCCACTCCGGCAGGCCGTAACCGGCGATGGGGCGGACGATGACGCCCTGTTCCAGCAGCTTCTGGTTCACCCGCGCCGCATCGCCCACGCGGAAGGTCACGAAGTTGCCGCCCGACGGAATGTATTGCAGCCCCAGGCGTCCGAGCGCATTGACGATGTCCGTCATGCCGGCGCGGTTCAGCTCATAGCTCGCCTGCAGGAATTCGGTGTCGTCCAGCGCCGCCAGCGCCGCCGCCAGGGCCAGATTGTTCACGTTGAAGGGCTGGCGCACGCGGTTGAGCAGGTCGGCGACGGCGCTCGAAGCCATCGCGTAGCCGATGCGCAGGCCGGCCAGACCGTAGATTTTGGACAGGGTGCGGCACACCACGAGATTCGGGAATTCGGCGATCCAGCCCGCCATGTCGACCCGCGCCGCAGGCGGCAGGTATTCGTTGTAGGCTTCGTCGAGCACCACCAGCACCTCCGGCGGCACGTTTTCCAGAAAGGCGCGCACGTCGGCGTAGGGCAGGAAATTGCCGGTCGGGTTGTTCGGGTTGGCGATCCACACGACGCGCGTATCCGGGCGGATCGCCGCCAGCATCTCGGCCAGATCGTGACCGTAATCGAGCGCCGGTACCTGGATCGCTTCAGCGCCGCTGGCCTGGGTCGCCAGCGGATAGACGGCAAAGGCGTACTGCGAAAACACCGCCGAGCGCCCTGGCGCGAGGAACACGCGCGCCGCCATTTCCAGCACGTCGTTCGAGCCGTTGCCGAGCACCACCTGATTGGCGGCCAGCCCGGCGCGTTGCGCCAGTTTTTCGATCAGCTCGAACTGATCCGGGTAGCGTGCCACTCCGGCTATCACCTCCTCCATCGCCGCCAGCGCGCGCGGACTCGCGCCGAGCGGATTTTCATTGGAGGCCAGCTTGACGATGCGCTCGACCGGAATATTCATCTCCCGCGCCAGCTCGGTAATCGGCTTGCCCGGCTGGTAGGGCGAAATGGCGCGCACGTAAGGCAGGGCGAAGTCAGCGATAGCGGCGGAAGACATGAGCTGAAAACCTCTCAAAAAACAGCGCCCGGATAGGAGCCGAGCACTTTCAGATAGGCCGCGTTGGCAGCCAGTTGTTCGAGCGCCGCCTTGATCGTCGGCGTTTCGCGGTGGCCTTCGATATCGACGTAAAACACGTATTCCCAGAGCGCATTGCGCGCCGGGCGCGATTCCAGCCGGCACATCGACACGCCGGCGGCGGTGAGCGGCGCCAGCAAACCATGCAGCGCGCCGGTGCGGTTGGGCGTGGACATCACCAGGGAAGTCTTGTCGCGCCCGGAAATCCCGGCATCCTGCCGCCCCAGCACGAGGAAGCGGGTGGTGTTGTTCGGTTCGTCCTCGATGCGCTCGGCGAGTTTGGGCAGTTCGTAACGCGCCGCTGCGGCTTCGCCGGCAATCGCCGCCGCGCCGCTTTCCGCCGCCGCCAGTTGCGCCGCCTGGGCGTTGCTGCCGACCGAAATGCGCTGCGCCTGCGGCAGCATGCGGTTCAGCCATTCGTGGCACTGCGCCAGCGACTGGGCGTGCGAGTACACCTTGCGGATGGCGCTCAATTCCGCTTCCCTGGACAGCAGGTTCTGGTGAATGCGCAGCACCACTTCGCCGCAGATCTTGAGCGAGGTCGACAACAGCAGATCCATGGTGCGCCCGACCGCGCCCTCGGTGGAGTTTTCCACCGGCACCACGGCGTAATGGGCGTGGCCGGCCTCCACTTCGCGGAACACGTCGTCGATGGAATCCTGCGGCAGCAGGCAGGCGGCATGGCCGAAATGCTTGGTGGCGGCGGATTCGGAGAAAGTCCCCAGGGGGCCGAGAAAGGCGATGGACAGCGGCTGTTCGAGCGCCAGACAGGCCGACATCACCTCGCGGAAAAAGAAGGTGACGTTCTCGCTGGGCAAGGGGCCGGGGTTTTCATCCTGCAAGCGGCGCAGCACCTGCGCCTCGCGCTCCGGGCGGTAGATGAAACCGGCGTCGCCGAATTCCGCCTTGATTTCGCCTACCTTCTGCGCGCACCGGGCGCGCTGGTTGAGGAGCCGGAGCAATTCGCCGTCGATGCGGTCGATGTCGGCGCGCACGCCGGAAAGAGCCTGTTGCAGATCGTCAGTCATGGATGCGGGTAAAAAATCAGCCCTTGCGCCGGGCAAAATCGTTCATGAAATCGACCAGCACGCGCACCGAGGCGAGCGGCACGGCGTTGTAGATCGAGGCGCGCATGCCGCCGACCGATTTGTGGCCTTTCAGGCCGGCCAGACCGGCATTTTTCGCTTCGGCGAGGAAGGCGGCATCGAGCGCCGGATTGGCGAGCACGAAGGGAACGTTCATGCGCGAGCGGCAATCGGGATCGACCGGGTTGGCGTAGAAACCTTGCGAGGCGTCGATGCAGTCGTACAGCGCCCGCGCTTTTTCGACATTGACCTGCTCGATGCCGGCCAGGCCGCCCTGCGCCTGCAACCACTGGAAAACCAGCCCGGCAATGTAAACACCGAAAGTCGGCGGCGTGTTGAGCATGGAGCCGTTGGCCGCCTGCACCGCGTAATCGAGCAGGGTCGGCGCGGCGAGCGGAGCCATGCCGAGCAGATCCTGGTGAATGATGACGAGCGTCAGCCCGGAAGGGCCGATATTCTTCTGCGCGCCGGCGTAGATCAGGCCGAATTTCTCGACGTCTACCGGGCGCGACAGGATGTGCGAGGACATGTCCGCCACCAGCGGCACGCCGGTATCCGCAATGCGCTCGGCGGGAATTTCGATGCCGTGGATGGTTTCGTTGGTGCACACGTGCAGGTAGGCGGCGAAGGGGTCGAGCTTGATTTCCTCGGCCACCGGCAGGCGGGTGTAATTGCTGTCCTTGGTCGTCGCCGCGAGGCGCGCGCCGCTGCCCTGGGCGAGCGACGGCGCAATTTTCTGCGCTTCCTTGAAGGCTTTTTCCGACCAGCTGCCGGTGACGATGTAATCCGCCGAGCGCCCGGCGAGCAGGTTCAACGGAATCTGCGCGAACTGCTGCGTCGCGCCGCCCTGCAAAAACAGCACCTTGTATTGCGCGGGAATGCCGAGCAAGGCACGCAGATCGGCTTCGGCCCGCTCGATGATGGCGGTGAATTCCTTGCCGCGATGGCTCATTTCCATGACGCCGCAGCCCGCCCCCTGCCAATCCAGCAATTCTTCCTGCGCCTGACGCAACACGCTTTCCGGCAGGGCCGCCGGGCCGGCGCTGAAATTATGGATGCGCGCCATGTCAGTTATCCCCGGCGGGACCGTCGGTTGCTGCGTCAGCCGCCGGTTCTGCGGCAGGGCTGGCAGCTTCTCCGCCTTCGACGTTGTTTTCAACACCGTTTTCTTCGGCCACCCCATTTTCCTCGGCCACCGATTCCGCAACCTTTTCCAGCCCGGCCAGCTTCTCGCCGTCGTCCAGCGCAATCAGCGTCACGCCTTGCGTCGCCCGGCCCATGCCGCGGATCTCGGAAACGCGGGTGCGGATCAGCACGCCGCCGGTGGTGATGAGCATCACCTCGTCGTCGTCATTGACCAGCTTGGCGGCGATCACCACGCCGTTGCGCTCGGAATCGGCGATGGCCTTGACGCCTTGCGTGCCGCGCCCGGAATGGCGGAAGTCGGCGAGCACGGTGCGCTTGCCAAAACCGTTTTCGGTGGCGACCAGCACCGTCTGCTGGTCGTCCTCGGCAACCAGCAGCGAAATCACCGTCTGGCCGTCCTGCAACTTCATGCCGCGCACGCCGCGCGCGCCGCGGCCCATCGGCCGGACGTCCTCCTCGTCGAACCAGACCGCCTTGCCGGCGTCCGACACCAGCACGATGTCGCTCTGGCCGGTGGTCAGTTCGACGCCGATCAGGTAGTCGTCATCGAGCAGATCGACGGCGATGATGCCCGCCTTGCGCGGGTTGGAGAAATCGGACAACGGCGTTTTCTTGACCGTGCCGCTGCGGGTGGCCATGAAGATGTATTTGTCGTCGGCGAATTCCTTGACCGGCAGCACGGCATTGATCTTCTCGCCTTCTTCCAGCGGGAAGAGATTGACGATGGGCTTGCCCCGGCTGGCGCGGCTGCCCTGCGGCGCTTCGTAGACCTTGAGCCAGTAGCAGCGGCCCCGGTTGGAGAAGCACAGGATGTAATCGTGGGTGTTGGCGACGAACAGGTGGTCGATGAAATCCTCGTCCTTGATCGCCGCCGCCTGCTTGCCGCGCCCGCCGCGCCGCTGGGCGCGGTAGTCGGCGAGCGGCTGCGCCTTGATGTAGCCGCCGTGCGACAGCGTGACCACCATGTCCTGCGGTGTGATCAGGTCTTCGATGCCGAGTTCCTGCGTGTGCAGCACGATTTCCGATTTGCGCTCGTCGCCGAACTGCTCGCGCACCGCCGCCAGTTCGTCGGCGATGATGGCGGTGATGCGCTCCGGGCGGGCCAGGATGTCGAGCAGGTCGACAATCTTGTCCATCACTTCCTTGTATTCGCCGACGATCTTGTCCTGCTCCAGGCCGGTCAGGCGTTGCAGGCGCAGTTCGAGAATGGCCTGGGCCTGGGCATCCGACAAGCGGTAGCCCTGCGCCGAGAGGCCGAATTCCGGTGCCAGCCCTTCCGGGCGGGAGGCGTCGGAGGCGGCGCGTTGCAGCATGTCCTCGACCACCGGGCTGCGCCACTGGCGGGCCATCAAACTCTGCTTGGCGTCCGCCGGCGTCGGCGCGGCCTTGATGAGCGCGATGATTTCATCGACGTTGGAGAGCGCTACCGCCAGACCTTCGAGAATGTGGCCGCGCTCGCGCGCCTTGCGCAGTTCATACACCGTGCGCCGCGTCACCACTTCCCGGCGGTGCGCCAGGAAGCATTCGAGCATCTGCTTGAGGTTCAAGAGGCGCGGCTGGCCGTCGACCAGCGCCACCATGTTCATGCCGAAGCTGTCCTGTAACTGCGTCTGCTTGTACAGGTTGTTGAGGATGACCTCGCCGACCTCGCCGCGCTTCAATTCGATGACGATGCGCATGCCGGACTTGTCGGACTCGTCGCGGATGTCGGAAATGCCCTCGATCTTCTTTTCGTTGACCAGTTCGGCGATCTTCTCGATCAGGGTTTTCTTGTTCACCTGATAGGGAATTTCATCGACGATCAGCGCCTGCCGGTCACCCTTGCCGATGTCCTCGAAATGGGTGCGCGCCCGCATGACAACGCGCCCGCGCCCGGTCTTGTAACCTTCGCGCACGCCCATCACGCCGTAGATCAGGCCGGCGGTGGGGAAATCCGGGGCGGGGATGAGGTCGATCAGGTCGTCGATGGCGATCGCCGGGTTTTCCAGCAAGGCCAGACAGCCGGCGATCACTTCGCGCAGGTTGTGCGGCGGAATGTTGGTCGCCATGCCCACCGCGATACCGGCGGAACCGTTGATGAGCAGGTTGGGAATGCGCGTCGGCAGGACCGAAGGTTCCAATTCCTTGCCGTCGTAGTTCGGCACGAAATCGACGGTCTCCTTGTCGATGTCGGCGGTCAGGTCGGAGGCGATACGGTCGAGGCGGCACTCGGTGTAACGCATGGCGGCGGCGTTGTCGCCGTCGATCGAGCCGAAGTTGCCCTGGCCGTCCACCAGCGTGTAGCGCAGCGAAAAATCCTGCGCCATGCGCACCAGCGTGTCGTAAATCGCCGAATCGCCGTGCGGGTGGTACTTACCCATGACCTCGCCGACGACGCGGGCGCATTTCACGAAGGGCCGGTTCCACACGTTGTTGGTTTCGTGCATCGCGTACAGAACGCGGCGATGCACCGGCTTCAGGCCGTCGCGCGCATCCGGCAAGGCGCGGCCGACGATGACACTCATCGCATAATCGAGATAGGAACGCCGCATTTCCTCTTCGAGGCTGATCGGCAGGGTTTCTTTGGCGAATTGTTCCATTTTTTGCTGTCCGTGCCACCGGGGCGGCGCTGTGTTTGATGCGAGTCCGCTTGCAGCTTGTCTGGCTGTTGCAATGCGGAACTTGGAGAATCTGCTATTTTAACACGCCAACCCCTCATAACGCTTGCCCCACATGACACCGACACCCCAAAGCATCGACCTGCTGCTGGAAGCACGCTGGATCGCCACCGCCGAACAGGACGGCGTCCTGAAAAACCACGCCATCGCCATCGACGGCGGCAGGATTCTCGCCATCCTGCCCATCGCGGAAGCCCGCGAACAGTACCTGCCGCGCGAAAAGACGCAACTCGACGAGCACATCCTGATTCCCGGCCTCATCAACCTGCACACCCACGCCGCCATGAACCTGCTGCGCGGCATCGCCGACGACCTGCCGCTGATGGACTGGCTGCAAAAACGCATCTGGCCGGCGGAAGGCGCGCTCGTTTCCAGCGCCTTCGTGCTCGACGGCACGCGGCTTGCCTGCCACGAAATGCTGCGCGGCGGCATCACCTGTTTCAACGACATGTATTTCTTCCCGGAAGCCGCCGCCCAGGCCGCCGGCGAATTCGGCATGCGCGCCATGCTCGGCATGACGACGCTGGAATTCCCCACCCGCTATGCCAGCGACGCCGAGGATTACCTGCGCAAGGGGCTGGCCGCACGCGACGCCAACCGCGACCCGCGCATCCACTTCGCCCTCGCCCCGCACGCCCCCTATACGGTCAGCGACCGCAGCTTCGAGCGGATCGCCACGCTCGCCGAGCAACTCGACGTGCCGGTGCACTGCCACATTCACGAAACGCGTGCCGAAATCGAGCAATCGCTGACCGAGCACGGCGTTCGCCCGCTGGCGCGCCTGCATCGCCTGGGGCTGGTCAATCCCGATTTCATCGGCGTGCATGCCGTGCATCTGGACGACACCGAAATTCAACTGCTGGCCGCACAAAACGCCAGCATCGCCCACTGCCCGACCTCCAACCTCAAACTCGGCAGCGGCGTCGCCCGCATTGCCGACCTGCTCGCCGCCGGCGTCAACGTCGGCCTGGGTAGCGACGGCGCCGCCAGCAACAACCGCCTCGACATGTTCCAGGAAATGCGGCTGGCCGCCCTGCTGGCCAAAGGCCACGGCGAAGACGCCAGCCTGCTGCCGGCAGCGCAAATCCTGCGCATGGCCACCATCAACGGGGCCCGCGCGCTGGGCCTGGCACATCTCACCGGCTCCCTTGCCCCGGGCAAAGCCGCCGACATCGTCGCCGTGGCGCTGGGCGAACTCGATTGCCAACCCTGCTACGACCCGCTATCCCATCTCATCTACGTCGCCGGGCGCGAGCAGGTCAGCCACGTCTGGATCGATGGAATGTGTCGTATCTACAACAAAACCCTGCAAAGTCCACATGCAATAAGCTTGGATGCCAGCTTGGCCCTGTGGCAGAATAGGGCGCAAGTTTGCGCAAGAGATCATGAACCGTCATAATCCGATGCTGCTAACCGTCACAACCATCAATTTCTCAACGAGGGAAGAGATTATGCTGAAGAACATCGCCAAGAAAACCCTGGCTGCCGCCCTGCTCGCCAGCGTCGGCTTTGCCGCCGTCGCCCAAGAGCGCGTTTACGTCATCGACCAGCGCGACGTCGTCGCCAAGTCCGGTTTTGGCCTGTGCTGGCGCACCGGCTACTGGACCCCGGCCGCTGCCGCTGCCGACAAGGCCGGTTGCGAGTGCGACAAAGACCTGATCCCGGCTGACGTCTGCGCCGGCAAGGCCGCCCCGGCTCCGGCTGCCGCTCCGGCTGCCGCCCCCCCCCAAACCTCTTGCCCTT
>OGQD01001517.1_pt1 | contig 14699 bp, 15 predicted proteins | sample 1553091 | NCBI WGS metagenome assembly OGQD01 (sample SAMEA2580290, study PRJEB22360) | human gut metagenome | biome: human gut; feature: human-associated habitat; material: faeces | place: Denmark | collected 2008/2010
TGGCCGCGTGGCGCGAGCCTCCCCCGGCTGCAGCACCCCATCCGCTACGGCCGCCAGGGCCAGATGCCGGCTCAGCTGGAGCGTCTGGGTAAAGACCAGGTCCACCTGCTGGCTGCCTACGTGTACAGCCTGTCACATGGCGAAGGTGAGAAGAGCGCCGAATAAGCCTCCCTTTCCTACACCCATAGCGACACCCAGCGGCGCCGGTTTCTACACCGGCGCCGCTCTATTTCTGGGTCCATAATTCCTTGCGCGACCAACTGTCGCACCGTTGCAACACCCACCACGCCGTATCATTGTTAGGCGTGCAAGCATATTTCTGACCCTCTCGGCATGTATCGACAGGGCGCCCTCCCGCTGCCGTGGAATGCACTGATGAGCAAACAGATTCCGGTCCAGGACGTCACTCCGCCCACCAAGGGCAAGGGTGAAAGCGTCGACCTTTATGCCTCCCGGGAAAAGATCTACACCCGAGCCTTTACCGGGTTCTTCCGCAACCTCCGCTTGGCCGGGGGCGCCCTCCTCTTCCTTCTCTATTTCGGCACCGTATGGCTGACCTGGAACGGTCGCCAGGCGGTCCTCTGGGATCTGCCCGAGCGCAAGTTCTACATCTTCGGCGCGACCTTCTGGCCGCAGGACTTCATCCTTCTCTCCGGGCTGCTGATCATCAGTGCGTTCGGCCTGTTCTTCATCACCGTGTTCGCCGGCCGCGTCTGGTGCGGCTACACCTGCCCGCAGAGCGTGTGGACCTGGATCTTCATGTGGTGCGAGAAAGTCACCGAAGGTGACCGCAACCAGCGCATGAAGCTCGACAAGGCCGGCTTCAGCGGCAACAAGCTGCTGCGCAAGGTCGCCAAGCACAGCCTCTGGCTGCTGATCGGCCTGGTCACCGGCCTGACCTTCGTCGGCTACTTCGCCCCCATCCGCGAACTGCTGATGGAACTGGTCACTGGCGAAGCCGACGGCTGGGCCTACTTCTGGGTCGGTTTCTTCACCCTCGCCACCTACGGCAACGCCGGCTGGCTGCGCGAGCAGGTGTGCATCTACATGTGCCCGTATGCGCGCTTCCAGAGCGTGATGTTCGACAAGGACACCCTGATCGTCTCCTACGATCCGCGGCGTGGCGAGAGCCGTGGTCCGCGCAAGAAAGGCGCCGACTACAAGGCCCAGGGTCTGGGCGATTGCATCGACTGCACCATGTGCGTTCAGGTCTGCCCGACCGGCATCGACATCCGCGACGGCCTGCAGATCGAATGCATCGGCTGCGCGGCGTGCATCGACGCCTGCGACAGCATCATGGACAAGATGAACTACCCGCGTGGCCTGATCAGCTACACCACCGAGCACAACCTGTCCGGGCAGAAAACCCATCTGGTGCGCCCGCGCCTGATCGGCTACGCCATCGCCCTGTGCATCATGATCGGCCTGCTGATCACCGCCATCCTCCTGCGCCCGCTGGTGGGCTTCGACGTCAGCAAGGACCGCGTGCTCTACCGCGAGAACGCCGAAGGCCGCATCGAGAACGTGTACAGCCTCAAGGTCATGAACAAGGACCAGAAGGACCATACCTACGTACTCAGCGCCAAAGGCATGGATGGCCTGATCCTGGAAGGCAAGAAGGAAATCTCGGTCGCGGCCGGGGACATCTTCAGCATGCCGGTGGAACTCTCCATCGACCCGGAGAAGCTGCCCTCCACCACCAACGAGATCAGCTTTACCATCCAGTCGGTGGACGACCCGTCCATCAGTAAGGAATCCACCAGTCGCTTCATCGGTCCGCGTGTTCGTTGAACCAATGCTGAACGAATTGGCACCCCATGTTGCACATGGGGTGCCAGTAGCGATCCAAGGACGTAGAATTCGCCCGCCCCTTCACCGGGCGGCGTCCCGCAAGGCGCCGCCAGCGAGAGATCAAAGAGCATGCAATCGGCCATGAAGACACCCGTGGAACCCTGGTACAAGCACCTCTGGCCGTGGATCATCATCGCCATGCTGGCCACCTCGATCTTCCTCAGCCTGACGATGGTCAATATCGCCGTGAACAACCAGGACTCCCTGGTCAGCGACAACTATTACGAAGCCGGCAAGGGCATCAACCGCTCCCTTGACCGCGAGCACCTCGCCCAGCAACTCAAGCTGCGGGCGAAGATCAGCTTCGACGAGCTGACCGGCGAAGTGGACCTGCGCCTCACGGGCGACAGCCATCCGGCCACGCTTACCCTGAACCTGCTCTCCCCCACCCTGGAATCCCAGGACAAGCACCTGGAACTGCGCGCCAGCCCCGCCGAGCCGGGCCGCTACACCGCCAGCCTGGATGCCGCCGTGAAGGGCCGCCGCTTCGTCGAGCTGCTCGGCGAGGAGAACGGCAAGACCTGGCGTCTGTTCGAGGAAGAAAAGGTCGCTCCCGGCGCTACCTTCGACCTCGGCGACGAGCCCCTCAGCGGAGATGAAGCCGAGCGCCCATGAGCGCCGCGCTGCTCTGTTACCACTGCGCGCTGCCGGTCCCGCCCGGCGGCCGCTTCACTGCGCCAGTACTCGGCGAAACCCGCGAATTCTGCTGCCCGGGTTGCCAGGCCGTGGCCGAGGCTATCGTTGCCGGCGGCCTGGAAGGCTATTACCGCCACCGCACCGAAGCCGCCCCCAACCCTGACGCCCTGCCCGAACAGCTCGTCGACGAGCTGAAGCTGTTCGACCGCCCCGACGTTCAGCAGCCCTTCGTCCAGCATCAGGGCGATCTCGCCGAGACCACCCTGATCATGGAAGGCATCAGCTGCGCCGCCTGCGGCTGGCTGATCGAGAAACACCTCAAGGGCCTGCCCGCCGTCGCCGAGGCTGGTCTCAACCTGTCCAACCACCGTCTGCATGTGCGCTGGTCCGACAACGAGCTGCCGCTGAGCGAGCTGCTTGCCGAACTGCGCCGTATTGGTTACGCCGCGCACCCCTTCCAGCCGGACCGCGCCGCCGAACAGTTGCACCAGGAGAACCGCAAGTCCCTGCGCCAGCTGGGCGTCGCCGGCCTGCTGTGGTTCCAGGCAATGATGGCGACCATGGCCACCTGGCCGGAATTCAACATCGACCTGAGCCCCGAGCTGCACGAAATCCTGCGCTGGGTGGCGATGTTCCTCACCACACCCATCGTCTTCTACTCCTGCCAGCCGTTCTTCCGTGGCGCCGTGCGCGACCTGCGCACCCGCCACCTGACCATGGATGTCTCGGTGTCCCTGGCCATCGGCGGCGCCTACCTGGCTGGAATCTGGACCGCCGTCACCGGCCACGGCGACCTGTACTTCGACGCCGTCGGCATGTTCGCCCTGTTCCTGCTCGCCGGCCGCTACCTGGAACGCCGCGCCCGCGAGCGCACCGCCGCCGCGACCGCCCAGTTGGTCAATCTGCTGCCCGCCTCCTGCCTGCGCCTGGACGGCAGCGGCCAGAGCAGCCGCGTACTGCTCAGCGAACTGAACGTGGGCGACCGCGTGCTGGTCCAGCCCGGCTCGGTGATCCCCGCCGATGGCCTGATCCTCGACGGCCAGTCCAGCGTCGACGAATCCCTGCTCACCGGCGAATACCTGCCGCAGCCGCGCCAGAGCGGCGACAGCGTCACCGGCGGCACCCTCAACGTCGAAGGCCCGCTGACCGTACAGGTCAAGGCCCTGGGCGGGGACAGCCGGCTGTCAGCCATCGTCCGCCTGCTCGAACGCGCCCAGTCGGACAAGCCGCGCCTCGCCGAACTCGCCGACAAGGCCGCGCAGTGGTTCCTCATCGCCTTGCTGGTGCTGTCCGCCGTGGTCGGCCTGTTCTGGTGGCAGCACGATGCTTCCCGCGCCTTCTGGGTCGTCCTGGCGATGCTGGTGGCGACCTGTCCCTGCGCACTGTCGCTGGCCACACCGACGGCCCTGACTGCCGCCACCGGCAGCCTGCACAAGCTCGGCCTGCTGGTGACCCGCGGCCACGTGCTGGAAGGCCTGAACCACATCGACACGGTGATCTTCGACAAGACCGGCACCCTCACCGAAGGCCGCCTCACCCTGCGCGCCGTGCGCCCGCTGGGCTTGTTGGACAGCGACACCTGCCTGGCACTGGCTGCCGCGCTGGAGAACCGCTCCGAACACCCTATCGCCCGAGCTTTCGGCCGCGCACCGCAGCCCGCCGAGAATGTCGAGAGCCACCCCGGCCTGGGCCTGGAAGGCCGGGTTGGCGAGCGTCGCCTGCGCATCGGCGAGCCGTCCTTCGTCTGCGCCCTGAGCGGCAGCGACGCGCCCCAGCATCCGCAGGAACCCGGCCAGTGGCTGCTGTTGGGCGATGACAGTGGCGCCCTCGCCTGGCTGGTGCTGGACGATCGCATCCGCGAAGACGCCGCCGACCTGCTCGAAGCATGCCGCGCCCGCGGCTGGCGCACCCTGCTGCTCTCCGGCGACAGCTCACCCATGGTCGACCGGGTCGCCGCCGAACTGGGCATCGACGATTGCCGTGGCGGCCTTCGCCCGGATGACAAGCTCGAAGTCCTGCGTCAGCTGCACCAGCAAGGCCACCGCGTGCTGATGCTGGGCGATGGCGTGAACGACGTGCCGGTACTGGCCGCTGCCGACATCAGCGTCGCCATGGGCTCGGCCACCGATCTGGCGAAGACCAGCGCCGATGCCGTGCTGTTGTCCAACCGCCTGGACAGCGTGGTGCAGGCCTTCGGCCTGGCTCGTCGCACCCGTCGGGTCATCATCGAGAATCTGGTCTGGGCGGGGCTGTACAATGGGCTGATGTTGCCCTTTGCTGCCCTCGGCTGGATTACGCCGGTGTGGGCTGCGGTGGGCATGTCGATCAGCTCGCTGACCGTGGTGCTCAACGCCCTGCGCCTGACCCGGCTGCCCAAGGGCGCCGGCGCCCCGACAGCGACCACCGCCCTGCCAGCCGCCCCACAAGCGGCGCAGGCGCTGCCACGGAGTTGAAATGCCCGCTCTCTACATAATGATTCCGGTTGCCGTGGTGATCGTCGGCATCTGCATCGCGATCTTCTTCTGGGCGGTGAACAGCGGCCAGTACGACGACATGGACGGGCCCGCCCACAGCATCCTGTTCGACGACGAGGATCCCAAGCACCAGGCCGGCATCGATGAAGCCGAGGGCGATGCCTCGCACAGCAGCCAGAAACAGGACAAGCGCGATGCCTGAACTGGCGCCGCTGCTGGCGTCCGCGCTGATTCTCGGCCTGCTCGGCGGCGGTCACTGCCTGGGCATGTGTGGCGGCCTGATGGGCGCGCTGACCATGGCCATCCCGCCGGAGCAACGCGGACGTCGCCTGCGCCTGCTGCTGGCCTACAACCTCGGACGCATCTTCAGCTACGCCTGCGCCGGCCTGCTGCTCGGCCTGGCCGGCTGGGCCGTGGCGCGCACGCCATTCGCCGCAGCGTTGCGGGTGATCGCCGGCCTGCTGCTGATCGCCATGGGCCTTTACCTGGCCGGCTGGTGGAGTGGCCTGACCCGCATCGAAGCGCTGGGTCGCGGCCTGTGGAAGCACATCCAGCCCTTCGCCAGCCGCCTGCTGCCTGTCGCCAGCGTCCCGCGCGCACTGCTGCTGGGCGCACTGTGGGGCTGGCTGCCCTGCGGGCTGGTCTACAGCACCCTGCTCTGGGCCACCAGCCAGGGCTCGGCCATCGACAGTGCGCTGCTGATGCTCGCCTTCGGCCTCGGCACCTGGCCGGTGCTGCTGGCGACAGGGCTCGCCGCCGAGCGCATCACCGCGCTGCTGCGCAAGCGCAGCGTGCGCATGGCCGGTGGCATCCTGGTGATCCTCTTCGGCCTGTGGACCCTGCCCGGCCCGCACCAGGCCTGGATCATGGGCCACGAGATGCACGCCAGCGCCGGTATTGCCCACCATAAAGCCGCTTGATACAGGTCAACAGGCCTCTATCGGACTCTCCCTAGACTGCGCAGGAAAAGCTCGCCACCGGGGAACATCGGCATGCTCGACAATATTCGCTGGGACGCAGATCTGATACGCCGATACGATCTGTCCGGCCCGCGCTACACCTCCTATCCCACAGCCGTGCAGTTCCACGAAGGAGTCGGACCCTTCGACCTGCTGCACGCGCTGCGCGATAGCCAGAAGGCGCAGCGCCCGCTCTCGCTCTACGTGCACGTCCCGTTCTGCGCGAACATCTGCTACTACTGCGCCTGCAACAAGGTCATCACCAAGGATCGTGGCCGCAGCGCCCCCTACCTCGCCCGTCTCATCCACGAAATCGAGATTGTCAGCCGTCACCTGGGCCGCCAGCAGCAAGTCGAGCAGCTGCACTTCGGCGGAGGCACCCCGACCTTCCTGAGCCCCGGCCAGTTGCGTGAACTGATGGCGCAACTGCGCACCCATTTCCACTTCGTCGAGGGTGACTTCGGCGACTACGGCATCGAGATCGACCCGCGCGAGGCCGACTGGTCGACCATGGGCCTGCTCCGCGAGCTGGGCTTCAACCGCGCCAGCATCGGCGTGCAGGACTTCAACCTGGATGTTCAACAGGCCATCAATCGCCTGCAGAGCCTGGACGAGACCCGCGCCATCATCGACGCAGCGCGCACCCTGCAATTCCGCTCGATCAACATCGACCTGATCTACGGCCTGCCCAGACAGACCCCGGACACCTTCGCCCACACCGTCGAGCAGGTCATTGCCCTGCAGCCCAACCGGTTGTCCGTGTTCAACTACGCGCACCTTCCCGAACGTTTCCCGCCACAACGCCGGATCCTGGCCGAAGACCTGCCCTCCCCTGGGCAGAAGCTGGAAATGCTGCAGCGCACCACCGAGCAGCTCGAAGCCGCCGGCTACCGCTATATCGGCATGGACCACTTCGCCCTGCCGGACGACGAACTGGCGATGGCCCAGGAAGACGGCACTCTGCAGCGCAACTTCCAGGGCTACACCACCCACGGTCACTGCGACCTCGTTGGCCTGGGGGTTTCCTCGATCAGCCAGATCGGCGATCTCTACTGCCAGAACAGCAATGACATCGCCGACTACCAGAACACCCTCGACCAGGGCCAACTCGCCACTCGCCGCGGACTGCACTGCAACAAGGACGATCTCATCCGCCGCGCCGTGATCCAGCAACTGATCTGCCATTTCCAGCTGGACTTCGAGGACATCGAGGACCTCTACAACATCGACTTCCGCGGCTACTTCGCGGAAATCTGGGACGATCTCGAGCGTTTCGCCCGCGATGGCCTGATCACCCTCGGCCCGCGCGGCATAGACGTCAGCGCTTCCGGCCGGTTGCTGGTGCGTTCGCTGTGCATGCTGTTCGACCGCTACCTGCCCATGCAGAACCTGCAGCGCTTCTCGCGGGTCATCTGACGCCCGAGTTCCGCGCAGACGACCGACGGTGCGAGACCAACTGTCGCACCCATTGATACAGGATATGTCGGTCGTCCGAGGGTGTAGGAACAGCCCTGCCCTAGTACTTTTCGAAAGGATTCAAGCCCCGATACCCCGCCGCACTTCCTCATCCCCGTCGCTGGAACCAGCGATTCAGACAGGTCGCCAACTGGCGCGCGACTTGCAGTCTGCGGTACCCTTGGTTTTTGTGTGCCATCCCATTCAAGGAACACTCATGGCCGAAACCATCAAAGTGCGCGCACTGCCACAGGCGCACTGCAAGGATTGCAGCCTGGCTCCCCTCTGCCTGCCCCTGTCGCTGAACCACAGCGACATGGACGCCCTCGATGAGATCGTCAAGCGCGGCCGCCCCCTGAAGAAAGGCGAGTTCCTGTTCCGCCAGGGCGATGCCTTCGGTTCCGTCTTCGCCGTGCGTTCCGGCGCGCTGAAAACCTTCAGCATCACCGACGGCGGCGAAGAGCAGATCACCGGCTTCCACCTGCCCAGCGAGCTGGTCGGCCTGTCCGGCATGGACACCGAGAGCTACCCGGTATCGGCCCAGGCCCTGGAAACCACCTCGGTGTGCGAAATCCCCTTCGAACGCCTGGACGAACTCTCCGAGCAGCTGCCGCAACTGCGCCGCCAGTTGCTGCGGGTGATGAGCCGGGAAATCCGCGATGACCAGCAGATGATGATGCTGCTGTCGAAGAAGACCGCCGACGAGCGCATCGCCACCTTCCTGGTGAACCTCTCCGCGCGCTTCCGCGCCCGTGGCTTCTCGGCCCAGCAGTTCCGCCTGGCCATGTCGCGCAACGAAATCGGCAACTACCTGGGCCTGGCGGTGGAAACCGTCTCCCGCGTGTTCACCCGCTTCCAGCAGAACGGCCTGATCGCCGCCGAAGGCAAGGAAGTGCACATCCTCGACTCCATCGAGCTGTGCGCACTGGCAGGAGGCCAACTGGAAAGCTGATTTGCCCGAAAGCTGACCACCCGGTTGACTTTCCGGTCATCGAAAACGGGCTCGCCACACGGCGGGCCCGTTATACTTTGGCCTCTGCAAAAACCGCATCAGGTGCACATCCAGCATGATCCTCAACCCACTCGACCTGAAGTCCGTGATCCGTGCCGTTCCCGACTTTCCCAAGCCCGGCGTCATGTTCCGCGACATCACCCCGCTGTTCCAGTCGCCGCGAGCCCTGCGCTTCGTCGCCGACAGCTTTATCCAGCGCTACGTCGAGGCCGACTTCACCCACATCGGCGCCATGGATGCGCGCGGCTTCCTGATCGGTTCGATCATCGCCTACGAACTGAACAAGCCTCTGGTGCTGTTCCGCAAGCGCGGCAAGCTGCCGGCCGACGTACTGGCCCAGGCCTACGAGACCGAGTACGGCGAGGCCCTGCTGGAAGTCCACGCCGACAGCCTGTGCGAAGGCGACAGCGTGCTGATCTTCGATGACCTGATCGCCACCGGCGGCACCCTGCTGGCCGCCGCGCAACTGGTACGCCGCATGGGCGCCAGCGTGTTCGAGGCCGCTGCGATCATCGACCTGCCGGAACTGGGCGGTTCGACCAAGCTCAACGACGCGCAGATTTCCACCTACAGCCTGACCGCCTTCGCCCTCGACGAAGCCTGATCGGCGCTGTTTCCGAAAACGGGCGCTACGGCGCCCGTTTTCGTTTCCGGCCTTCGCACGGGCGCCCCATCCAATGGCTGGTGATGACCGCTTTGGCCTGATTCGACCCCGCCGCGGCCGGAAATGACCTGGCGATTGTCCGACAAGACTCCGAACATGACATCAACCGATGACACATTCGAAGGTGGCATCGCGAACTAACGACAGGGCTTGCCTGGGTGCCGTACCTGCCACGCACCTCGCTCCCGCCCGCACAACAACAAGGAGTTAGTCATGAACGCCAGTACCACGCCGATCCGCGCCAACTTCCCGGTCCGCCGCATGGATTTCACCTTCAGTGAAACCCCGAAGTACTGGTGGGACGGGCAGCCCTTCATGACCCACTTCATGAACAACCTGTCTTCGCTGTTCCCCTACGGCGAGAAGTTCTTCGTCGACAGCGTGCGTGCGGTGCGCGAGCGCATCCAGGACCCGCAGCTGCAGAAGGACGTCAGCGCCTTCATCGGCCAGGAGGCCATGCACTCCAAGGAGCACGCGGCCTACAACGAATACGCCGACGAGCACGGCATCGACCTGGAAACCCTGGAACTGCGCATCAAGGTGCTGCTCGAATCGATCAGCAAGGTCACCACCAAGAAGCATCAGCTGGCGATCACCTGCGCCCTGGAACACTTCACCGCGACCATGGCCGAACAACTGCTCAAGCGCGAAGACCTGAGCGGCCAGATGAAGTCGGACAAGATGTACAAGCTGTGGATGTGGCATGCCGTCGAGGAGAATGAACACAAGGCAGTGGCCTACGATGTCTACCAGCAGGTCTACGGCGGCTACTTCACTCGCACCGCGGTCATGCTGCTGACCACCGTGATCTTCCTCAGCGTCATCGCCGGCTTCCAGATCAACCTGCTGCGCCGCGATGGCCAGCTGTTCAACTGGCGCAGCTGGAAGCATGGCCTGGGCGTGCTGCTGCACCCGCGCCGCGGCTACTTCGTCAACCTGATCCGCCCCTGGCTGGACTATTTCCGCCCCGGCTTCCACCCCTTCGACCACGATACCAAGGCGCTGGAAACCCGCTGGAAAGAGCAGCTGGACTTCGCCGGCTGATCACCGCCAAACCTCGCTCAACGTCGAAAAACGCCAGGCATCGCCTGGCGTTTTTCATTTTCACCGCGCACCGCGACAACCAGTCACTACACTGAGCAGGGTTTCCGGAGTCCAATGGAACGCGCAGCTCATGCAGAACCATGTCACGAATTGCGAGCCAAGGAGGTTAGATGCCCCACCAAGCCCCCTCCCCTTGGAAGGTTCCGCTCGTCCGTGAGCTGACCCTCATCCTGCTGATCAAGCTGACCCTGCTGCTGGTCATCAAGGCCGTCTGGTTCGGCCAGCCTACCGTCCCCGGTGACGGCTCCCGCGTCACCAGCCAGCACCTGCTCGGCGACAGCCGCCCGAGCGACGCCGAGAAGGAGAGCGCCCGATGATTTCCGAAGCCGTCGTAGACCTGTCGCGCCTGCAGTTCGCGATGACCGCCATGTACCATTTCCTGTTCGTGCCGCTGACCCTCGGCCTGGCCTTCCTGCTGGCGATCATGGAGTCGGTCTACGTGATGACCGGCAAGCAGGTGTACAAGGACATGACCCAGTTCTGGGGCAAGCTGTTCGGCATCAACTTCGCCCTGGGGGTCACCACCGGGCTGACCATGGAGTTCCAGTTCGGCACCAACTGGGCCTACTACTCCCACTACGTCGGTGACATCTTCGGCGCGCCGCTGGCCATCGAAGGCCTGATGGCCTTCTTCCTCGAATCGACCTTCATCGGCCTGTTCTTCTTCGGCTGGGACCGCCTGTCGAAGGTCCAGCACCTGTCGGTGACCTGGCTGGTGGCGTTGGGCTCGAACCTTTCGGCGCTGTGGATCCTGATCGCCAATGGCTGGATGCAGAACCCGGTGGGCGCGGAGTTCAACTTCCAGACCATGCGCATGGAGCTCACCGACTTCGGTGCGCTGCTGTTCAACCCGGTGGCCCAGGTCAAGTTCGTCCATACCGTCGCCGCCGGCTACGTCACCGGGGCGATCTTCGTCCTCGCCATCTCCAGCTACTACCTGCTGAAAAAGCGCGACCAGGGCTTCGCCCGGCGCTCCTTCGCCATCGCCTCGGCCTTCGGCCTGGCCTCGATCCTCTCGGTGATCATCCTTGGCGACGAGTCGGGCTATGAGATCGGCGACGTGCAGAAGACCAAGCTGGCCGCCATCGAGGCGGAATGGGAAACCCATCCTGCCCCCGCCGGTTTCACGCTCATCGGCCTGCCCAACCAGGAGGAGCAGCGCACCGACTATGCGATCAAGATCCCCTATGTGCTCGGCCTGATCGCCACTCGCTCACTGGACAAGGAGGTCACCGGGATCAAGGACCTGCTGGCGCAGCACGAGGCGCGCATCCGTCACGGCATGACCGCCTATGCCCTGCTGCAGAAGCTGCGCGGCGGTGACAAATCCGAGGCTACCCTGGCGCAGTTCAATCAGGTGAAGAACGACCTCGGCTACGGTCTGCTGCTGAAGAAGTACACGCCCGAGGTGATGGACGCGACCGAAGAGCAGATTCGCCTGGCCACCCTCGACACCATCCCCGATGTGTTCACCCTGTTCTTCAGCTTCCGCATCATGGTCGGCTGCGGGTTCCTCATGCTCGCTCTGTTCGCCTGTGCGTTCTATGCCTCGGCGCGCAAGAACGAGGAGCGCAAGCGCTGGCTGCTCAAATGGGCGCTGTGGAGCCTGCCACTGCCCTGGCTGGCCGCGCAGACCGGCTGGTATGTCGCCGAACACGGCCGCCAGCCCTGGTCCATCGGTGAGGTACTGCCGGTGCACCTGTCCGCTTCCAGCCTCAGCACCGGCGATGTCTGGGGCTCGCTGCTGGCGTTGATCGCCTTCTACAGCCTGCTGCTGGTGGTGGAGATGTACCTGATGATCAAGTTCGCCCGCCTCGGTCCATCGAGCCTGCACACCGGCCGTTACCACTTCGAGCAGGGCCATGCGGCCAGCGGCGCGGCCACGGCGTAAGGAGACGATCATGGACTACGAAACGCTGAAACTGACCTGGTGGGTGCTGATCGGAGTGCTGCTGATCGGTTTCGCCCTCACCGATGGCTTCGACATGGGCGCCATGGCACTGATGCCCTTCGTGGCGAAGACCGACAGCGAACGACGGGTGGCGATCAACACCATCGCCCCGCACTGGGACGGCAACCAGGTCTGGTTCATCACCGCCGGCGGCGCCCTGTTCGCCGCCTGGCCGATGGTCTATGCCACCGCGTTCTCCGGGTTGTACTGGGCGATGCTGCTGGTGCTCTTCGCCCTGTTCTGCCGCCCCGTCGGTTTCGACTACCGCAGCAAACTGGAAAACCAGCGCTGGCGTGCGGTCTGGGACTGGGCGCTGTTCGTCGGTGGCTTCGTCCCGGCGCTGGTGTTCGGCGTGGCCTTCGGCAACCTGTTCCAGGGCCTGCCTTTCAGCCTCGATGAGATGATGCGGCCGTCCTACCACGGCAGCTTCTTCGCCCTGCTCAACCCCTTTGCCCTGCTCGCCGGAGTGGTCAGCCTGAGCATGCTCTGCCTGCACGGCGGCGCCTGGCTGATGCTGCGCACCGACGGAGAACTGGCTGAGCGTTCCAGGCGGGCCGCGCAGTTGTGCGCACTGGTCTACCTGCTGACCTTCATCGCTGCCGGTGCCTGGGTCAGCCTAGGCATGAACGGCTTCGCCCTGCTCTCGAGCATCGACGGCAATGCGGTGCTGAACCCGTTGAACAAGGAAGTTGCGCTGTCCAACGCCGGCTGGCTGGCCAACTACCACGCCTACCCCGCGACCATCGCCGCCCCCATCGTCGGCATCCTCGGCGGCCTGCTGGCCCTGGCCGCGGCCAGCGGCGGGCGCGGCGGCCTGACCTTCCTGGGCAGCGCCCTGGCGATCATCGGCACCCTGTGCACGGCAGGCTTCGCGCTGTTCCCCTTCGTCTTCCCCTCCAGCGAGAACCCGGCGGCGAGCCTCACGATGTGGGACGCGGTTTCCAGCCACAAGACCCTGGGCATCATGTTCGTCGTGGCCTGCATCTTCGTACCGCTGATCCTCTGCTACACGCTGTGGGGCTACGTGAAGATGTGGGGCCGCCTGAACCGCAAGCACATCGAAGCCAACTCCCACGGACTCTACTGAAGGAGCAACCGCATGTGGTACTTCACCTGGATACTCGGCGTCCTGTTGGCCTGCAGCTTCGGCATCATCAATGCGCTGTGGCTGGAAACCACCCAGGATCTGGACAGTGACGACGACTGACGCAACCTTCCTGCGCCACCCCGCCAGCCGCACCTTGTCACTGCTGCTGGCGATTCCCCTGGCGCTGGTCCTGCTGATCCATCCCGCCGCCATGCTCGACACCCAGGGCCGCTACAGCCATGGCCTGCTGATGCTGGCGATGCTCGGGGTCAGCGCCGGTTTCGTCCACGGGGTGGGCTTCGACCCACGCGGCCTGCCCTGGCGCTGGGTGTTCGGGCCGCTGTGCGGCTGGGCACTGATGGCGCTGGGCTACGCGCTCCTGCTCAAGGCGCAATTGGGCCTGTAGAACCACGACGGGCTCATTTCAGCCCTCGGAGCGCCGCGGCAGGTCATCGACCGTGTCGAACCAAGACAGTTGCGACGAACACCATACGTGGCACTGCGGCTCGATCCGCTCCGGCTCGTCCAGGGTGACGATGTTCAGCCCTACCGTTTCACCGTCACGCACGCGGAACTCCATGGGCGTACCGCACTTCACGCAGAAGCGCCGCTCGCCGTCTTCACTGGAGCGCCACAGGCCGAGTTCGCCGGCGGTGTAGGCAAACCCCGCCAGCGGAATCACCGCCCACGGAACAGCCGGCGCGGCATTGGCCTTCTGGCAGATGCGGCAGTGGCAATAGCCGATTTCCTCCGGTTGCGCATCCACGCGGTAGCGCACCGCGCCGCAGGCGCAGCCGCCGAAGAGGGGAAAAGGCAACATGGTGAGGCTCCCGTGACAGCCTAAGCAGACTCAGAGCCTATCCAACATTCCCAGGGTCTGCAGGACCGCGACACCGGTGAAGAGCAACAGGATTTGTCGCTGGGCCAGGGCGCAGACCTCCTCGCGCAACTCCGGCGGACGCTCCAGGTAGTCCAGCGACTGCTGGAACAGCTGCCGGCTGATCAGCCGCGACAGCTGGTCCAGTTCGCCCACCTCGACGTCCGGTAGCAGATGGAATTGGCGGATGTCCTCGGCCATGTCCTCGCCGAATTCGTCCATCACCCGCGCCAGTGCCTCACGCAGTACCGGCGACGGCCCGTGCAACTCGCGCACGCCGATGATGAAAGCCTGCGGGTTGCGCTCGACGAAATCAAAGAACAGCCGCACAGTCTCCCGGGTGACGCGCTGGCCGCGCTCCAGGTCCAGGCCGAACGGCACACTGGCCGCGCTCGCCCCCGGTAGCGCGCGCTCGGCCGCCTCACGGCGCAGGTCGCGCAACGGCTGGCGCAACTGGGTAGCGATGTCGCGGATGATCGCCAGGCCCAGGTCGTCCACGTCGCTGAAATGCCGGTAGAAGGTGTTCGGGTTCAACCCCGCTTCCCGCGCCAGCTCCCGCAGCCCGAGGTTGCTCAGGCTGCGCCGGCTGGGCGCCCGGCGGCGGGCCCCCGCCGCTCGGAGCCCGGAAA
>OGQD01001519.1_pt1 | contig 14695 bp, 9 predicted proteins | sample 1553091 | NCBI WGS metagenome assembly OGQD01 (sample SAMEA2580290, study PRJEB22360) | human gut metagenome | biome: human gut; feature: human-associated habitat; material: faeces | place: Denmark | collected 2008/2010
TGCCGCAGCCCGTCGAGCAGGCCGAACCGGCCGGCCCCGGCCTGCTGTGGCGCCACTACAAGGGCCTGCTGGCGCAGCCGGGCATGCTGGCCTGGTTGGCGGTGGTGCTGACCTTCAAGCTCGGCGACGCCCTCGGCTCGCCGATGATCAAACCGATGCTGGTGGACCAGGGCTGGTCCACCGCCGACCTCGGCCAGCTGACTCTGATCAGCAGCGTCGCGGGTATCGGCGGCGCTCTGCTCGGTGGCCTGCTCTACGCCCGCCTCGGCGCGCTGCGCTCGTTGCTGACCTTCGGCGCGCTGCAGGCCCTGGGTATCGCGGCCATGGCATTGCTGGTGGGGCGCGGTGGCGAGACCGTGCTGGTCTACGCGGTCTCGCTGTTCGAGCAGGTCGCCGACGGCATGTCCACCGTGGCCCTGTTCGCCGTGATGATGCGCATGTGCCGCCCCGAGCACGAAGGGGCCGACTTCACCCTGCAGGCCAGCGCCCAGGTGCTGCTCGCGGGTCTGGTGGGCGGCTGCAGCGGCCTGCTGGCCAAGGCCGTCGGCTTCGAGGTGCTGTTCGTCGGCGCCGGCGCGCTGGGCGCGGCCGTGCTCGGGGTCGTGGTGTGGTGTTTCGCACGCCAGGCGCGGGAACGGCTCGCCTAGCCGATCATCGGCCTGCCTTCGGGTAGCTGCTCCGCTTTCTAGAGGCCTCGCACAGGACGCCCTTGTTGCCAGCGGCGGCGTGCCGCAAAATCTGCAGTGATTTCGGCCGCTCGGGCGGATTTCCTGGTAGTCGACCGGTGTTTGCGCCGTAGCGGTTGGCCTGGAAAAGGATGGGAAAGGCTGTATCGTGAGCGACTTGCCCTTTTTGCGTTGTCCAAGCGTGCGCAGAGGGGTGATATGACTATCCGGGGTTGTCTTTGTGAGTCGAACTGATGTTTTGCAGGAGGTCCGTTCCGCCAAGGCCGAGGCATGCGTTTCGATCCTGATGGCAACCTATAACGGTGCGGATTTCATCCGGGAACAGCTGGACTCCATCCTGCGGCAATCCCATCGAAACTGGGTACTGCACGTGTCCGACGACGGCTCGACCGATGCCACGCTGGATATCGTTCGCGAGTACGCGGGGCGCCTGCCGGATGGGCAGGTCCTGCTGTACGAGGGGCCGCGCGATGGGTTTGCCCAGAATTTCCTGTCCCTGCTCCGCCGCCCCGAGGTCAAGGCGGATTTCTACGCCTTCTGCGACCAGGACGACATCTGGCTCGAGGACCGGCTGACCCGCGCATTGAGCCAGATGGCCCCGGTCCTGGTGGCGGACGTGGGGGTGCTGTACTGCTCCCGGACCTGCCTGGTGGACGAGGTCGGCAACGCGATCGGTTTCTCGCCCCTGTTCCTGAACCGGCCGGACTTCCGCAACGCGCTGGTCCAGAGCGTGGCGGGCGCCAATACGATGGTGTTCAGCAACGCCGTGCGCGATCTGCTGGCCCGGGTGCCCCAGGGGGCCGACGTCATCTCCCACGACTGGCTGGCCTATATCCTGACCAGCGGCAGCGGTGGCGCGGTCATCTATGATCAGGAGCCTTCCATCTACTACCGCCAGCATGGGGACAATCTGATGGGCGCCAACGCCACCCTGCGCGGGCGGCTGGAGCGGCTGTTCAAGATGCTGCGCGGCGAGTTCCGCGCATGGAATTCCAGCAACCTGCGCATCCTGGCGGACTTCGTGGACGACCTCACCACCCAGAATCGTCGGGTTCTGGAGCTGTTCTCCCGCGCCCGCGACGCTGGCTTCTTCAGCCGCGTGATCTTTCTGAGGCGTTCCGGCGTGCGCCGCCAGACCCGCCTGGACAATGTGGCGCTGCTGATCGCCACGATCCTGGGAAGGATCTGACGCCGCTCGGCTGGGCGCGCATGGCGCCCCTCGCGCGAATCACTGCCTTTACGACGAACAACTGATCTCCAGCCGCTTGCCCCATTCCGGTGGGCGCTCGGTGTAGCGTTGCATGCCGGGTTGTTCCTCGAACGGGCGTGACAGCACCGCATGGAGTTCGCGGACCGGCCCGTAGTCGCCGCGTTCGGCCGCTTCGATGGCCTGCTGGGCCAGGTAGTTGCGCAGCAGGTAGAGCGGATTGACGGCGTGCATGCGCGCGCGGCGGGCGTTCTGGTCGTCGCCTTTCCGGGCCGCGCGTTCGCGATAGGCCTGGCCCCACTGGTCGAAGCCGTTCAGGTCGATGAAGTCGTCGCGCACCACGGCCAGTGCCTGCGCAGGCGCCTGGTCGCCCAGGCGGCGGAAGAACAGGCTGTAGTCCACCGCGCCGTTCTGCATCAGTTGCAGCAGGCGCTCGATCAGTTCGGCGTCGCCGTCCTCGGCCCGGGTGAAGCCCAGGCGGCGGCGCATCAGGTCCAGGTAGTGGGCCTGGAACAGCGGCAGGAACAGGCCCAGGATTTCGCGCAGTCGCTCCACCTCGACGAAGGGCGTCAGTGCCTGGGCCAGGGCGCTGAGGTTCCAGTGGGCGATGGGCACCTGGTTGCTGAAGGAGTAGCGGCCGGTGTCGTCGGAGTGGTTGCAGATGTGGTTGGCGTCGAAGTCGTCGAGGAAGGCGTAGGGGCCGTAGTCGAAGGTGATGCCGAGGATCGACATGTTGTCGGTGTTCATCACGCCGTGGCAGAAACCGTAGGCCTGCCAGCAGGCGATCATCTGCGCGTTGCGCTCGACCACTTCGCGGAAGAATGCCAGGTAGGGCTTCTCGTCGTTCAGGCTGTCGGGGAAATACTCGCGCAGGACGAACTCGCCGAGTGTCTTCAACTGCTCTTCCTGCTGGGTGTAGTAGAAGTACTCGAAGTGGCCGAAGCGCACGTGGCTGGGCGCCATGCGCAGCAGCATGGCGCCGGTTTCCCGGGTCTCGCGCCACACCGTGGTACTGGATCCGGTGACGCACAGGGCGCGGCTGCTGGGGATGCCGAGGGCGTTGAGGTATTCGCTGGCGAGGAACTCGCGGATCGACGAGCGCAGCACGGCGCGGCCGTCGCCCATGCGCGAGTAGGGGGTCTGCCCGGCGCCCTTGAGGTGCAGGTCCCAGTGCTCGCCTGCAGCATTGACCACTTCGCCCAGCAGCAGCCCGCGGCCGTCGCCCAGGCGTGGGTTGTAGGAGCCGAACTGGTGCCCGGAATAGACCATGGCGCGCGGCTCGGCTTCTTCCCAGAGCTTGTGGCCGGCGAAGATTTCCGCGAACACCGGGGTATCCGCCTCGCTCGGGTCGAGATCGAGCAGGGCCATGGCCGAGCGGCTGGCGACGACCAGGCGCGGGTCGGCGATGGGATCGGGCAGGACTTCGGTGGAAAACACGTCGCCCAGGCGGGCGAAGCGGTTATCGAAGGCGAGTTCGTCGAGCTTTTTCACAGGCTAACTCCGGACATGTCCGAGTATTGTGCTCGGATATGTCCGGAGGCGTCCAGCCTCAGGCCTTGTCGCCGTTGGGCTTGTCCTGGCTGATCTTCACGGGCGTGGCGGTGGGCTGCTGCTGGCCGACGATGACCTGGGCTTCCTGGCCCTGGAAGTTCTTCAGGAACACGTCGACCTGGTTGAAGGCCATGTCGATGCCGGCCTCGCGGAAGGCCAGGGCGATGCGAGTCAGGGTCTCGTCCACCGCCGGATTGCGGTCGCCCAGTTCGCGCACATGGAAGCGCAGTTCGTAGTCGAAGGTGCTGGCGCTGATGGTGGTGAAGTACAGCACCGGTTCCGGGTCGCGCAGGATGCGCGGGTTGGCGTGGGCCGCGTCGAGCATGATCTTGCGCGCCAGCGGCAGGTCGCTCTCGTAGGCCAGACCGATCTTGATGGTCACCCGCGTCACGGTATCGCTCAGCGACCAGTTCACCAGTTGCCCGGTGATGAAGGTCTGGTTGGGGACGATGATTTCCTTGCGGTCGAAGTCGGTGATAGTGGTGGCGCGGATACGAATCCGGCTGACGGTGCCGGACAGCGTGCCGATGGTCACCACGTCGCCGATCCGCACCGGGCGCTCGAAGAGGATGATCAGGCCGGAGACGAAGTTGGAGAAGATCGCCTGCAGGCCGAAGCCCAGGCCTACCGACAGGGCGGCCACCAGCCATTGCAGCTTGTCCCAGCTCACCCCGAGGGTGGACAGCGCGCTGACGAAGCCGATGCCGCTGATGGTGTAGGACAGCAGGGTGGTGATGGCGTAGGCGCTGCCCTGGGCCAGGGTCAGGCGTTGCAGTACCAGCACTTCCAGCAGGCCGGGCAGGTTGCGCGCCAGGGCCACGGTGACAGCCGCGATGACCATGGCCATGAGGAAGTCGCTGAGGCTGATCGGCGTGGTGGAGGCCGCGTCGCCTGTGCCGCTGGTGTATTGGTAGAGGGTCACGTTGTCGAGGTACGAGACCACGCTGATCAGGTCGGCCCAGACCCAGTACAGGGTGACCACGAAGCCGATCAGCAGGCCCAGGCGGATCAGGCGCATGGACTGCTCGTTGATCTGCTCGATGCCCAGGGTGGGCTCTTCCACGACGACCTCGCTGCCCTCGATGCCTTCCTTGGGGGCGTTCTGCCGCTTCGCCAGGGCGCGCTGGTAGGCCAGGCGGCGCGCGGCGACGCCCATGCCGCGGACGAAGGTGGCTTCCACCACCATCCAGAACATCAGCAGGAACAAGGTGTCGATCAGCCGGTCGGTCAGCTTTAGCGCGGTGTAGTAGTAGCCGAAGCCCACGGCGAGGAACAATGCCACTGGCAGGGCAGTGAAGCCCAGGCCGACGACCATCTTGATCATCGACGGACGCTCGCTGGACGGGCTGTTGAACAGCAGCTGGGCGAGCAGCCAGGTCATGGCGCCATAGCCGAACAACACCACGGCGATGCCAATCACGTCATCGGCGAGGGACGCCGGTGAGTGCTCGGCGACGGTCACCACCGCGACCAGCGACATCACCACCAGGCCCAGTCGGCGCATCAGCTTGCCGAGGAACTGCACCTGCGACTGGCTCCAGTGGAAGTGTCGCTCGGCGATGCCGCCGGGGCGCAGGATACGGTGTGCGGTGTAGAACACCAGCCAGACCTGCGCCATCTCCAGCAGCGCACTGCCCAGGGTGGCGTTCTGCCCACGGGCGTCGAGCAGCAGGGCGAGGCCGGCGATGGCCAGGGCCAGCGTTCCGGGCAGCGCCAGCAGCACCGCGAGCAGTAGAGCCAGCGGGGTGTGCGCCTGGCTGTCACGCTTGAAGTGGCCGATGTCGTCGTTCAGCGATTCCAGCTTGTCGTAGAGGAACTTGCGCTTCCACAGCAGCCCGGCGACCAGCAGGAGCAGCGGCAGGAACAGGAAAGGCCGGTCGATCAGGCCTTCGAACAGCTCCTGCACACCCGATCCCCAGGGCACTTCGGCGAGCTGGTGGTGTAGCAGAGTCGGGGTCATCTTGAACCACGACAGGTCCAGCGGGCGGTTGCTGGGGATCCAGAACATCTGCTCGTCGAGGGTGGCGCGCAGGCTGTCGCTGGTTTCCTTGAGCTGCTTCTGGTTGAGCTGCAGCGTAATGGCTTCGTTGAGCAGCGCGTTGAGTTCGTGGTTGAGGCGCTCCATCAGCTCCAGGCGGGTATTCACCAGCTCGTTGAGGTCGTGGCGCAGTTGCGGTGTGACGCTTTCCTGGGCCTGCTGGGCAAGCAGGTTGTCGATGTAGAGCTGGGTGTTGTTGATTTCGTCGCGCTTCTGGTTCAACTCGAACTGGTAGAGACGCAGGTCGGCGATTTCGTCGGCGAGGTCCTGGTCGGTCTTGATCACCGGCAGCGATTGTTTCTGCTGGTAGAGGATCTTCGACAGCAGCAGGCTGCCGCGCAGTACGTTGATCTGCTCGTCCAGCGCCTGCTCGCCCTGGGTCAGGTTGTCCAGTTGCTGCTTGGCCTCCAGGTTGCGCCGGGTGAGCGTGTTAAGGCGGTCGGTGGTGCGCAGCAGGTAGTCGGAGAGCTTGAGGTTGGTGGCGCTCTGCTGGCTCAGCAGGCTGTCGGTGCCGGCAGCCTGGTCGGTGTCCTTGGACAGTTTGGCGACAGTCTGTTCGGATTGCTCGCGGCGCTTGTCGCTGATCATCGTCTGCAGTTCGAGGGTCTCGCGCTCCTCGCGGCCAATGCGTTCGGCGAGCAGGTCGCGCTGGCTGGAAGCGAGGTCGAGCAGCAGGTTGTTGCCGGCCAGTTGCTTGCGCAACAGCGGGTTCTGGGCAGTGAGCAGGGCCTGTTCGGCAAGCAGTTCGTTGCGATGCTCTTCGCTGAGCGTCTTGCTACCGTCCTTGCCGGCCTTGAGGATGCCGGCGATCTCCAGCAGGCGTGTCTGGTTCTTGCTCAGATCGGCCTGGGCGCGCTCGGGACGGGTCTGCGCAGTGAGGATGTCGCTCTTGGCGTCCACCAGTTCTTTCTGCCACGCGGCCAGTTGGGTGGACTGCTCGTTGAGGGTCATTTCCAGCTGGGTAGCGTTGAAACCGGCGTAGCGTTGGCTGGCGGGCTTGTCGCTGCTGCCCTTGAGGCGGCTGAGCGCCTTCTGGTTTTCATTGATCAGCTTGGGTGCGTCGGCCAGCTTGCCGTTCAGCTCCTGCAATTGCTGCTCGGCATCGGTCTTGGCGGCGAGCAGCTTGAGCGTGTTTTCCAGGGTGGCCTTGAGCGCTTTGGCGTCCGCCTCGGGCAGCTTGCGGTCGGCCAGACCGTCGAGGCTCTGTTGCACCTTTTCGGCGCTGGGCACGGTGGTATCGGCGGCCTGCGCGGGCAGGCCGGTGAACGCGCCGCACAGGAGGACGGCAGTCAGAAAGGTACGCAGCAGGAATGACATGGTCGCGATCAGCGGCTCGTGCAAAAAGTGGAGTGAGGGTAGTGCTGGCGGGCCGGCACCCGCAAGCGGGCACCGGTAGGCGGTCAGAGGAAGAGCCCGGGACCGGGACGGCCTTCCGGGAATTTGACCCCGACCTTGCGGATCTTGTTCCCGTCCAGGGCGGCAACGGTCCAGGTCAGGCCGTTCCATTCCACCTGGTCGCCGATGATCGCCTGGCCGCCGATTTCCTGGGCGATGAAGCGGCCCAGGTTCTGCTCGCCATCCACGCCTTCGAGCTTTAGGCCGTAAAGCGAGGCCACGGCGGAGAGCTGGGCGTCGCCCTCGAGGACGAAATCGCCGAAGAAGCGCGCGCTCAGGCCGCGGTCCGGCGCCTGACTGAACAGCTTGCCCAGCGGCGAGAGGTCATGCTCGTGGCCGATCACGCAGAGGATGTCGTCGGCTTCGAGGATGGTACTGCCCGAGGGGTGCAGCAACTGGGTGCCACGGAACAGCGCGGCGATTCGGGTGCCTTCGGGCATCTTCAGCTCGCGCAGGGCGGCGCCGATGCACCACTTTTCCTTGCTCAGGTGATAGACGAACAGCTCCCACTCGCTGGTGGGGTGGACTTCCAGGCCGGCGCGGGAGATCGGCGCCGGATCCGGTGGTACCACCACGCGCAACAGCTTGGCGGCCCAGGGCAGGCTGGTGCCCTGCACCAGCAGCGAGACCAGCACGATGAAGAAGGCGACGTTGAAGAACAGCTGGGCGTTGGGCAGCCCGGCCATCAGCGGGAACACCGCGAGGATGATCGGCACCGCGCCACGCAGGCCGACCCAGGCGATGAAGGCCTTCTCGCGGCCATGGAAGGCGCGGAACGGCGCAAGGCCCACCAGCACCGACAGCGGACGGGCAAAGAGGATCATCCACAGCGCCAGGCCGAGAGCGGGCAGGGCGATGGGCCAGAGGTCGTGTGGCGTGACCAGTAGGCCGAGGACCAGGAACATGCCGATCTGCGCCAGCCAGGCCATGCCGTCGAGCATGTGCATGATGCCGTGGCGCGAGCGGATCGGCTGGTTGCCCAGCACCAGGCCACACAGGTAGATGGCCAGGATGCCGCTGCCGTGCACCGCGTTGGCCACGGCGAAGATCAGCAGGGCGCCGCCGGCGGCCAGCACCCGGGGCGTTCTCGCTGTGGATGAGCCGCGCGGCGCGGCCAGGGGGGGGTAACAAGCCGTTGGCCAGGTGGATGCGATTGATCACCTGCAGCAGCAGCCAGCCGCCACCCAGGCCCAGTACCGAGCCGATGCCGAACTCGCGCAGGAAGTGCCAGAGGAAGCTCCAGGACAGGCCGCTCTCGCCGTGGGCAAGCATGTCGATCAGGGTAACGGTGAGGAATACCGCCATGGGGTCGTTGCTGCCCGACTCGATTTCCAGGGTCGCGGTGACCCGCTCGTTCAGGCCCTTGCCGCCCAGCAGCGAGAACACCGCCGCAGCGTCGGTGGAGCCGACGATGGCGCCGATCAGAAGGCCTTCCATCCAGCTCAGCTTGAACAGCCAGGCCGCGGCGATGCCGGTCAGCCCTGCGGTGATCAGCACCCCGGCAGTGGCCAGCGACAGCGCGGGCCAGAGTGCCACACGGAAACTCGACACCCGCGTGCGCAAGCCGCCGTCCAGCAGTATCACCGCCAGCGCCAGGTTGCCCACCAGGTAGGCCATGGGATAGTTCGAGAAACCGATGCCGCCGGGGCCGTCGGTGCCCGCGATCATGCCCACGGCGAGAAAGATGACCAGGATCGGGATGCCCAGGCGCGAGGACAGCGAGCTGACCAGGATGCTCATGCCGATCAGCACGGCAGCGATCAGGAAATAGCTGTTGATGGCCACGGCATCCAATATGTCGACCTCCTGGGGGATAGGGGAGTGGCGACGCTACTCGAGGATCAGGATGCAGGCCGCATGCCAATCGATTCTAACCTGCGGATTTACAAGGCTGTCAAAGGTTTGTTGAGGACCGTTCGACGGTGCTTTCAAGCCAGCCTGCACTGCCTTGCCAGGTGGGCACCAGATTGAGCCCGGAGAGTGCGGTGGGCGCCCATTTCAGTGCCTCTTCCAGAGGCAGTCTGACGGCGTCCAGGCAGGATTGCCTGTCTCGTTGCAGGATGGCGCGGGCATTGGCGACCTCGCCGGCGATGCTGTGCCCGGCATCGGCGCTCAGGGCGCGAATCTGCGTGTGCCATAGGTGGCGCGCCGAGCTGCCGGTGACGCCGCAACTGCCCAGCGGGTCGTAATAGGACGAGCCGAACTGCGCATAGCCGGCATTGACCAGTGCGTTGAAGTAGCGGCTCTGCGAGGTGATGGATTTGCTGTCGCCACCGCGCAGCACGGCAAGCCCGTCGCTCATGGCCTTGTCGATGTCCTTCAGGTAGTCGTCAGCGTGCTCGAAGGCTTCTGTGCTGGGTGCGCTGTAGATCGGCGAGGTGCTTGGCGAAAGGGCGGTGTCTCGCTGTTTGCCGTCGTCGGTCGACCCGGTGTTGAACAGGACGAGCGTGCAGCCCAGTGCTGCAGCGATAGCGAGCAGAGGCAGGAAGTTCTGGTAGTGGCGTTGGAGTGACGGGAGAGTGACGGTCTGCATGGCCATGGTCGAGAGGGATGGAGAATGCGCGGTCGCTATTCAATTGCATCTACCTCAGGCCTTGCTGTCGGTCGGTTCGGTGCTTCTCGTGGGAAGTATCCTCCAATTCTTTAGGCTGTCTTCTGTCAGCTTGTGGGGCGCTTCCGCGGTCGGCGACGCGGCCTTCATCCGGACATAAAAAAGCCCCGGACGTGACCGGGGCATAAGGGACATACGAGACGCTTAGAACCAGGCGTCCTGCATGGTGGAACAGGTGTCGTCGCGGGCTTCGAGCAGCGCCAGGTCATGGTGGCAGGACGGCACTTCCCAGGTCAGGAAGTAGCGCGCGGCCTGCAGCTTGCCGCGGTAGAAGTCGGTGTCCGAAGCATCGCCTCGTGCAAGGCCCTCTTCGGCGCGGATGGCCTGCTCCAGCCAGCGCCAGCCGATCACGGCGTGGCCGAAGACCTTCAGGTACAGCGCGGAGTTGGCCAGGCCCTGGGCTACGCGGCCCTGCATCAGGTCGCCGAGCAGGCTCAGGGTGGTGGCCGACAGGCGCGCCATCAGTTGTTCCAGCGGCTCGCGCAGCTTGTCCAGCGACGGGTGCGCGCTGGCGCGCTCGCAGCACTGGTTGATCAGGCGGGTCAGCTGTTTCAGGCCGGCGCCATTGTTCTGCGCCAGCTTGCGGCCGAGCAGGTCCAGCGACTGGATGCCGTGGGTGCCTTCGTGGATCGGGTTCAGGCGGTTGTCGCGGTAGTACTGCTCCACCGGGTATTCGCGGGTGTAGCCGTGGCCGCCGAGGATCTGGATCGCCAGTTCGTTGGCCTTCAGGCAGAACTCCGAGGGCCAGGACTTGACGATCGGAGTGAGCAGGTCGAGCAGTTCGTGGGCCTGCGTGCGCTCTTCCTCGGTGGGCAGGGTTTCGCAGTCGTCCACCAGGCGCGAGGCGTACAGGCCCAGGTCAAAGGCGCCCTCGACGTAGGACTTCTGGGTCAGCAGCATGCGCTTGACGTCGGTGTGCTGGACGATGGAGACGGGCGCCGAGGTCGGGTCCTTGGCATCCACCGGGCGGCCTTGCGGGCGCTCGCGGGCGTATTCCAGGGAGTACAGGTAGCCGGCGTAGCCGAGCATGATCGCGCCCATGCCGACGCCGATGCGCGCCTCGTTCATCATCTGGAACATGTAGGCCAGGCCATGGTGTGGCTTGCCCACCAGGTAGCCGACGCACTCGCCCTTGTCGCCGAAGTTCAGCGCGGTGGAGGTGGTGCCGCGCCAGCCCATCTTGTGGAACAGGCCGGCCAGAGTCACGTCGTTGCGTGCGCCGAGGGAACCGTCGTCGTTGACCAGGAACTTCGGCACGATGAACAGGCTGATGCCTTTCACGCCGGGCGGGGCGTCCGGCAGCTTGGCCAGGACCATGTGCACGATGTTCTCCGACAGCGGGTGGTCGCCGCCGGAAATGAAGATCTTGTTGCCCTTGATCCGGTAGCTGCCGTCGGCGGCCGGTTCGGCGCGGGTGCGGATATCCGCCAGCGACGAGCCGGCGTGGGGCTCGGTCAGCGCCATGGTGCCGAAGAAGCGCGCGTCGATCATCGGCTGCAGGAACCGGCGTTTCTGTTCTTCGCTGCCGAAGGTCTCGATCAGGTGGCTGGCGCCCATGCTCAGCATCGGATAGGACGAGGTGGCGATGTTGGCCGACTGGAAGTGCGCGAAGCAGGCGCGCGACAGCAGATGCGGCAACTGCATGCCGCCCTGTTCGAAGCTGCGCGAGGCGTTCTGGAAACCGGCTTCGTTGAACGCATCCACTGCCGGCTTCACTTCCGGAATCAGCACCGCGCCGCCGTCGACGTACTGCGGTTCGTTCTCGTCGTTCTTGCGGTTGTGCGGGGCGAACAGCTCTTCGGCGATGCCGCGCGCGGTGGACAGGGCCGCATCGAAGGTCTCGCGGTTGTGGTCGGCGAAGCGTTCGCGCTGGGTCAGGGCCTCGGCGTCGAGCACTTCGTAGAGTTCGAAAGCGAGGTTGCGGGAGCTGAGCAGGGTCTCGGACATGGATCGACCTCCGTGGGAATTGGCGCAGTCTAGTCTGGTGAATGAAGCGCGCACAGAATCATCCATGAGCGTGATAAAGGGCTAAAACACTCGGCTCCCGGCAGGCCCCCGGCGACGGCGGACTCGCACCGCACCCGCCGCAGGACCTAAACTGCGCGCCTTGAGGAGTCCGCTATCCATGAACTACCGCCATGCCTACCACGCCGGCAACCACGCCGACGTGCTGAAACACATCGTCCTTGCCCGCATCTTCGCGCTGATGGCGCGCAAGGACACGCCCTTCGCCTATCTCGACAGCCATTCCGGCATCGGCCTGTACGACCTGCTGGGTAATGAAGCCAGCCGTACCGGCGAATGGGAGTCGGGCATCGGTCGCCTGTGGGAGCGCGATGACGTGCCGGAGCTGCTGCAGGACTACCTGGAGGTAGTCCGCGCGCTGAATCCCGATGGCGGGCTGGAGTTCTACCCCGGTTCGCCTGAGCTGGCGCGGCGCCTGACCCGCCCGCAGGATCGGGTGATGCTCAACGAGCTGCACCCGGAAGACGGCCGCCTGCTCAAGGTCAACATGGCTGGCGAGCGCCGCATCTCGGTGCATCAGGGCGATGGCTGGTTGCTGCCGCGGGCTTTCCTGCCGGTTTCCGAGAAGCGCGGGGTGCTGTTGATCGACCCGCCCTTCGAGCAGCCCGATGACCTGGAGCGCTGCGTAACCGCACTGGACGAAGCCATCGGCCGCATGCGCCAGACCGTGGTTGCCATCTGGTACCCGATCAAGGATCGCCGCCAGCTCAAGCGTTTCTACCAGCGCCTGGAAAAGAGCTCGGCGCCGAAGATGCTCCGCGTGGAGCTGTGCGTACATCCGGCCGACACGGCCGACCGCCTGAATGGCTCCGGACTGGTCATTGCCAATCCACCGTGGCCGCTGGACGAGGAACTGCGCGGGCTGTTGCCCTGGCTGGCCCAGACGCTGGCGCAGAGTGAAGGCAGCAGCCAGGTGGACTGGCTGATCGCGGAATGAAAAAAGCCCTGGCAGTGCCGGGGCTTTTTCGTGATACGGGCTCGATCCTGATGATCTGGCGCAGGCGCCGTGCTGATCGAGGACGGAGCCCAGTCCTGCAGATATGGCTTACGCCGGCAGGCAGACGCCCGTGCCGCCCAGGCCACAGTAGCCGTTGGGGTTCTTCGCCAGGTACTGCTGGTGGTAGGCCTCGGCATAGTAGAACGGCGGCACCTCGCGGATTTCCGTAGTGATCTCGCCGTAGCCCTTGGCGCTCAGCTCCTTCTGGAAAGCCGCGCGGCTGGCGTCGATGGCAGCCTTCTGCGCCTGGTCGAACCAGTAGATCACCGAGCGGTACTGGGTGCCGGTGTCGTTGCCCTGGCGCATGCCCTGGGTCGGGTCGTGGGATTCCCAGAACACCTTGAGCAGCGCCTCGATGCTGGTTTCGCGCGGGTCGTACGCCACCAGCACCACTTCGCTGTGGCCGGTCAGGCCGGAACAGACTTCGTCGTAGGTCGGGTTCGGCGTGAAGCCGCCGGCATAACCCACCGCGGTTACCCAGACGCCCGGCTGCTGCCAGAAGCGCCGCTCGGCGCCCCAGAAGCAGCCCAGGCCGACAACGATCTGCTGCACGCCGGCGGGGAAGGGTGCAGTCAGCGGGTGGCCATTGACGTAATGCGCTTCGGGCACCGGCATCGGGCTCTCGCGTCCCGGCAGGGCCTGGGCGGAGCTGGGCAGTTCCAGTTTGTGGGCAAGTATCTGCGAGCGCAGGGTCATGGCATTCGTCTCCTGTCGAATAGGGGCGGCAATAGACTCGGGTACTCGCCGAAGATTACAGCGTTTGTTTTGCTTTGCGGGAGGTTTGAGACAGCTCGTGCGAATGGCTGCGGGCACGCCGCGCCAGAGTCGTTCAATGCGGGCGGCAGGGGTAGCGCTGCAGGCTGGAGGAGAGGTCGTGGCTGGGGATGGGCTTGTCGAACAGGTAGCCCTGGCCGATGTCGCAGCGGTTGCGCCGCAGGAAGGCCAGCTGGGCGGCGGTCTCCACGCCTTCGGCAACCACCTGCAGCTTGAGGTTGTGCGCCATGGCGATCACCGCCGAGGTGATCTCCATGTCGTCCTGGTTGTCCGGGATGTCCTTGATGAAGCTGCGATCGATCTTGATCACGTCGATGGGGAATTTCTTCAGGTAGCTCAGCGACGAGTAACCGGTGCCGAAGTCGTCCATGGCCAGGGTCAGGCCGAGGTTCTTCAGGCGTTCCAGCTGCTGGCGGGTGTCGTCGGTGGCGTCAAGCAGCAGGCTTTCGGTCAACTCCAGTTCCAACTGCGAGGCCGGGATGCTTTCCTCGTGGAGGATCGCGGCGATGGAGCCGACCAGGTCCGGGTCGCTGAACTGCTTGGGCGACAGGTTGATCGCCATGTGCAGCTCGCCCAGGCCTTTGGCGGCCAGTTCCCGCACCTGGCGGCAGGCCTGGCGGATCACCCACTTGCCGATGGGGATGATCAGGCCGGTTTCCTCGGCCACGCTGATGAATTGGTCCGGGCGGATCATGCCCTTCTCCGGGTGCTGCCAGCGCAGCAACGCTTCCAGGCCCAGCAGCGCACCGCTGCGCAGGCACAGCTTGGGCTGGTAGTGCACGGCCAGTTCGTCCTGCACCAGCGCGCGGCGCAGGTTGCTCTCGACGAACAGCTTGTAGCTGGCCTCGGCGGTCATCGCCTCGGTGAAGGTCTGCACCTGATGCTTGCCATTGGCCTTGGCCTTGTGCAGCGCAAGACCCGCGTGCTTCATCAGCGTCTGCGGATCCTGACCGTGTTGCGGCGCGTAGGCGATGCCCACGGAGCCGGTGATGCTGATCAGCTGGTTGTCGACGAACAGCGGCTTATCGAGCACAGAGAGAATCTGCGCTGCAATCTTCTCTCCACGGCCGGCCACGGACTCTTCCAGCAGTACGGCGAATTCGTTGCTGGCGAAGCGCGCCAGGGTGGCGCTGTCACTCAGGCTGCTGCGCAGGCGGCGGGCGAGGTTGGCCAGCAGTTTGTCGCCGGTCTGGTGGCCGAGGCTGTCGTTGATCCGCTTGAAATTGTCGATGTCCACCAGCAGCAGGCTCAGCGAGTGCTCGCTGCCCACCTGCAGGCGTTCTTCCAGGGCATTGATGAAGAAGTGCCGGTTGGCCAGGCCCGTGAGATTGTCGCGGTAGGCGAGCTTCTCGATGTGCTGCTGGGCCAGCTTGCTCTGGGTGATGTCTTCGTAGATGCCGATGTAGTGGGT
>OGQD01001520.1_pt1 | contig 14670 bp, 15 predicted proteins | sample 1553091 | NCBI WGS metagenome assembly OGQD01 (sample SAMEA2580290, study PRJEB22360) | human gut metagenome | biome: human gut; feature: human-associated habitat; material: faeces | place: Denmark | collected 2008/2010
CGGCCAATCAGTAGACAGTGCCGGATCTCGAGATAGCGCGCATGGGCAGCATTCACATGGTCGCCACGCGCCTCCAGCGTGGCCCGCGCCGCATCCAGCCGGCGGGCCGGCCAACCCAGGTCGCGCTGGGCCAGTGCGATCTCGGCCTCGGCCACCACGCAGCGGGCACGGGCCACGGCCTCGCGGACCCCAAAGGCACGCGCCGCGCTGTGCACCAGCGCCTTGGCGCGCGCCAGATCACCCAGCTGTGCCATGGCGATGCCACGCAGCGCCAGTGCGGGCGCATCGCCGCGCAACGCCACCCGGTTCAGAGCGCCAAAGGGGTCACCGGCGGCCAGCGCGCGGGCCGCGGCCGTGATCAGAGAGTCCATGCCTAGTTCGCCATGCGGCGCACCATGGACAGTCCACGCCGCGCATGACAGAAAACTGCCATTGTCATGCGAAGCAGGGCATCGTCAAGACCCCTTCACCGCCGCCCGAGCCCGCTCCGCCAATGGCAGTGCCGCTAGAGCGTGTTATGCACTCTCTAGGGCCTGTTCACATAACGCACGGGGAGCGCGTTGTGCAGCCTGGGTGGGATGCAACGCCACAGGCCGCCCCAGGCTGCGCAACCCTTTGAGCAAGCCAGGCCCCGAGGGTTATGTGAACAGGCCCTAGACAAGGTTGAGCCCGCCGTCGCACAGCAGGATCTCGCCAGTCAGATAGTCCGATGCCACGAGCATGGCCACGGCCTGGGCAACATCCTCGGGGCTGGCCGCACGCCGCATGGGCGCGCGCTCGCGCCATAGCTGCTGCGCCTGGGTCCAGCCGGCGGTCAGCGGCGTGTCCACCAGGCCGGGCGCCCCGGCGGGGGTCCTGCGCCCGTGGCCGCCTGCTGGTGACTGCCCGTGCGCAGCCGCTGCGTTCGGTGGATACGCTGCGCTTCTCGGTGAAGCACGGCGAAAGCTTCAACTCGCCGCTGGAGCTGCTGGTCCACCTGCTGCGCGACCAGGGCGAAATCCTCACCCGCATCGTCCGCGAAACCAGCATCAGCGTCGACCGCATCGAGGACCAGTTGCTGTCCTCGCGCCTCTCCGCCAGCCGCGCCGACCTGGGCGGCATGCGCCGGGTGCTGGTGCGCCTGCAACGCCTGCTGGCGCTGGAGCCGGGCTCGCTGATGCGCCTGCTCAACCGCCCGCCGCTGTGGCTGAAGGAAGACGACGTGCGCGTGCTGCGCGAGGCCACCGAGGAGTTCTCCCTGGTGATCAACGACCTCACCGCCCTGGGCGAGCGCATCAAGCTGCTGCAGGAAGAGATCGCCGCGAAGATCAACGAGCAGAGCAACCGCACGCTGTTCACCCTCACCGTGGTCACGGTGCTGGCGCTGCCGATCAACATCATCGCCGGCTTCTTCGGCATGAACGTCGGCGGCATTCCCTTCTCCAGCGACCCGGAGGGGTTCTGGATTCTGGTCGTGCTGGTGGCCAGCTTCACCGGCCTGGCCGGGCGCTGGGCGTTTCGCAAGCGCGACGACTATTGACCGAGTCTCCCTGCAGGAACAACTGTCTTCTTCTGTGAGCTCGTGCCTACGCTTTTCCCTCTCCCCAGCCCTCTCCCTGAAGGGAGAGGGAGCGGTATGTGCCGGCTGATGCCATGGTGTCAGCCTGCTCCATTTCAGTCCCCTCTCCCTTCAGGGAGAGGGTTAGGGAGAGGGTAAGTACCCGCTGAGGACTCCCAAACTACGTAGAAGCGGGCCAACTCCCGCGCCCAGGCAAAAAAGGACCGGCTCAAAGGCCGGTCGAGGGGGAAGAATTCGTCGTCAGCGGCAGACGCGGGCGATGGCCGCCGCCAGGTGGTCCAGGCGTTCGCCGTCGAGCCCGGCGATGTTCGCGCGACCGCTGCTGACCAGGTAGATGCTGTGCTCCTCGCGCAGGATGCGCACCTGCTCGGCCTGCAGGCCGGTATAGGAGAACATGCCGCGCTGGATGGCGATGTGCGCAAAGCGCTCCGCCAGCCCGTGGGGGCGCAGGGCTTCCACCAGGCCGATACGCAGGTCGGCGATGCGCCCGCGCATGGCGTCCAGCTCTGCCAGCCACAGGTTCTTCAGTTCCGGGTCGCCGAGGATGGTGGCGACCACTTCGGCGCCGTGGGCCGGTGGGGTGGACCACAGGTTGCGGGCGAACAGTGCCAGTTGGCTGCGGATGTCGGTGAGCTTGTCGGCGTTCTCGGCGCAGACGATCAGCGCGCCGACGCGGTCGCGGTAGAGGCCGAAGTTCTTCGAGCAGGAGCTGGTGATCAGCACTTCCGGCAGGCTCTCGGCCAGCAGGCGCACGGAATACGCGTCCTCCTCCAGCCCATCGCCCAGGCCCTGGTAGGCGAAGTCCAGCAACGGCAGCAACTCGCGGCGACGGACGATCTCCAGCACGCGCTGCCACTGCGCGTGATCCAGGTCGAAGCCGGTGGGGTTGTGGCAGCTGGCGTGCAGCAGCACCACGTCGCCCTGCGGGATTTTCTCCAGCATGGCGAACATGGCCTCCGCGTCGAGACGATTGTCCGCGCCGACGTAGGGGTAGTGCTTGATCGGCACGCCGGCGGCGGCGAACAGGGTCTCGTGGATCGGCCAGGTCGGGTCGCTCAGCCAGATATTTTTCCCCGGCAGGCAATGCGCGATGAACTCCGCCGCCAGGCGCAGAGCGCCGGTACCGCCGGGCGTCTGCGTGGCGTCGGCACGCGAGTCGGCCAGCAGCGGCGAGGTGACGCCCAGCACCTGCTCGCACAGGCGAGCGGCGAACAGCGCGTCGCCGTGGCTGCCGACGTAGCTTTTGGTGGTCTCGCTATCCACCAGGCGCTGCTCGGCCAGCTTCACCGCGCGGGGAATCGGCGTGAGGCCCTGGGCGTCCTTGTAGACGCCCACGCCAAGGTCGAGCCGCGCGGGGTTGGGGTCGGCCCGGTAGGCTTCGAGCAGGCCCAGGATCGGGTCGCCCGGTACGCGGGTGACCTTGGCGAAATGGCTCATTTGCGTCCCTCTGCTTTCGCGGCCAGCTCGTCGGTGCGCGCGGCCATGATGAAATCGTTGCGGTGCAGGCCCTTCAGCTCGTGGCTCCACCAGGTAACGGTGACCTTGCCCCACTGGGTCAGCAGGTCGGGGTGGTGACCTTCTTCCTCGGCGATGGCGCCCACCGCGTTGGTGAAGGCCAGGGCATGGCGGAAGTTCTTGAACAGGAAGACCCGCTCCAGCTCCATGTGATCGTCGCGGACCTCGATATTCCAGTCCGGGATCTGCTTGATCAGCACCGCCAGTTCTTCGTCGGACACCTTCGGGGCGTCTGCGCGGCAGGCTTCGCAATGGGCTTGGGTAAGTGCGGTCATGAAAGGTTCTCCTTGTCGTGGGGGGGCATAGGAGTGCGCTCGCGACCCATCTTAGGCTCGCTAGCACGTCTCATCCTAGGCACAGATGGGATCGATTGCAGCGGATCAGGCGGCCTGTTTCGGCGGAAACTTCGGCGCGTGCAGGCCCAGACGCATGGCTTCGCGCACCAGCGCCATGATGTCCTCATGGGCCAAGTCGAACAGGCGCTTGAGCTCAGGCAGCACGAAATACAGGGGCTGCAGGATGTCGATGCGGTACGGCGTGCGCATGCATTCCAGCGGGTTGAAGGCCTGGTGCTCGGGCGCATCGGAGAGGCTGTAGACTGTCTCCTTGGGCGACGAAAGGATGCCGCCGCCGTAGATGCGCAGGCCTTGCGGGGTGTCCAGCAGGCCGAACTCGATGGTCATCCAGTAGAGGCGGGCGAGGTACACCCGTTCTTCCTTGCTGGCGGCCAGGCCGAGCTTGCCGTAGGTGTGGGTGAACTCGGCGAACCAGGGGTTGGTCAGCAGCGGGCAGTGGCCGAAGATCTCGTGGAAGATGTCCGGCTCCTGCAGGTAGTCCAGCTCCTCCGGGGTGCGGATGAAGGTGGCGACGGGGAATTGCTGGCTGGCCAGCAGCTCGAAGAAGGTCTGGAAGGGAATCAGCGCCGGCACCCGCGCCACGCGCCAGCCGGTGGTGGCCTGGAGTACCCGGTTGATTTCGCCCAGTTGCGGGATGCGGTCGTGCGGCAGGCCAAGCTGTTCGATGCCGTCCAGGTATTCCTGACACGCGCGGCCTTCGATCACTTTCAATTGGCGGGTGATCAGGGTGTTCCAGACCTGATGCTCGGCTGCCGGGTAGTGGATAAAGCCATCTTCATCAGGTTGGCGGGCCACGTACTGCGTTGTCTTCATGGGTGCCCTCATAGGTACTGTGGCGTCGAGGCCTTGTTGTTGTGATGACCAACAGATAGCGCGAGTCGTGCCGCCGATCAGCCCCCTGTTCGCGGTGTTTTCAGGCTGCCAGAGCTGTAATCCGTAAAGAAAAAATTACGCAAAGCGGCGCGGGCATCCGGCCATGGCTTGAAGGTGCGGCTTGGTGTCACATATTCTTGACGGTAATTTCCGGCTGCCTTGCGAAAATCCGCGCCGGAGCGCCCACCACAACGACAACCACGGGCCCGCCATGCGCATCAAAGTGCACTGCCAGAACCGCGTCGGCATCCTGCGCGACATCCTCAACCTGCTGGTCGACTACGGCATCAACGTCAACCGCGGCGAAGTCGGCGGCGAGCAGGGCAACGCCATCTACCTGCTCTGCCCGAACCTGATCAACCTGCAGTTCCAGTCGCTCAAGCCCAAGCTCGAAGCGGTGCCCGGCGTGTTCGGCGTCAAGCGTGTCGGCCTGATGCCCAGCGAACGGCGCCACCTGGAGTTGAACGCATTGCTGGCGGCGCTGGAGTTCCCGGTGCTGTCCATCGACATGGCCGGGCAGATCGTCGCGGCCAATCGGGCCGCCGCGCAGCTGCTGGGCTCGCGGGTCGACGAAGTGCCGGGGATTCCGCTGTCGCGCTACGTCGAGGACCTCGACCTGCCGGAGTTGGTGCGAGCCAACAAGGCACGCATCAACGGCCTGCGCGTGAAGGTGAAGGGCGATGTGTTCCTCGCGGACATCGCGCCGCTGCAATCCGAACACGACGAGAGCGAGGCGCTGGCCGGCGCCGTGCTGACGTTGCACCGCGCCGACCGCGTCGGCGAGCGCATCTACAACGTGCGGCGCCTGGAGTTGCGCGGCTTCGACAGCATTTTCCAGAGCTCGCGGGTGATGGCCGCCGTGGTGCGCGAGGCGCGCCGCATGGCGCCGCTGGATGCGCCGCTGCTGATCGAGGGCGAGACCGGCACCGGCAAGGAACTGCTGGCCCGCGCCTGTCACCTGGCCAGCCCGCGCGGGCAGTCGCCGTTCATGGCGCTGAACTGCGCCGGCCTGCCCGAATCCATGGCCGAGACCGAGCTGTTCGGCTACGGCCCGGGCGCCTTCGAGGGCGCGCGCCCGGAAGGCAAGCTCGGCCTGCTGGAACTCACCGCGGGCGGCACGCTGTTCCTCGATGGTGTCGGCGAGATGAGCCCGCGCCTGCAGGCCAAGCTGCTGCGCTTCCTGCAGGACGGTTGCTTCCGCCGCGTCGGCAGTGACGAGGAGGTGTACCTGGACGTGCGGGTGATCTGCGCGACCCAGGTGGATCTGTCCGAGCTGTGCACCAAGGGTGAGTTCCGCCAGGACCTCTACCACCGCCTCAACGTGCTGTCGCTGCACATCCCGCCGCTGCGCGAATGCCTGGACGGCCTGGAACCGCTGGTGCAGCACTTCCTCGACCAGGCCAGTCGGCAGATCGGTTGCGCTCTGCCCAAGCTCTCGTCCCAGGCGCTGGACCGCCTCGGCCGCTACCACTGGCCGGGCAACGTGCGGCAGCTGGAAAACGCGCTGTTCCAGGCGGTCTCGCTGTGCGAGGGCGGCACCATTCGCCCCGAACACATCCGCCTGCCGGACTACGGTGCGCCGCATCCGCTGGGCGACTTCTCCCTGGAGGGCGGGTTGGACGCCATCGTCGGTCGGTTCGAGAGAGCGGTGCTGGAGCGGCTCTACCGCGAGCACCCGAGCAGCCGGCAACTGGGCAAGCGCCTGGGGGTGTCGCACACCACCATCGCCAACAAGCTGCGCCTGCATGGGTTGGGGCAAAGCGAGGAGTCCTGAGCGACTCCCAGGAACTGAACGCAGCGGGAAAAACAAAACCCCGGCACCGGGCCGGGGTTGTGCACTCGCGTTCGGTCAGCTCGCCGTCACTGCGCCACGCGCGCCATCAACCCTGCCGCCTGGCGCATGCGGGTGATGTATTGCGCCACCTCGCGTTCGGCATCGAAGCGGGTGAAGTAGGGCCCTTCGAGAGTCCCTTCGCGGGTGGAGAAGAAGTACTGGCCATTGACCGCGCTGATCCGATCGCTGCGGTAATGGGTGGCCGCCTGATTGTCGCCGACACGTTGTCCCAACATACCCTGACCTCCCGTACAAAAGGATTAATTGATTCGAGTGTATGCCGCAAAGCCCCGCCGTACAGGGGCTGCAGGGGGATGGCGACGAACGGTTGGGTTTTGTCTCAGCGGTGAAACACCTGGCGGGCAGAGCTTCCCGCCAGCTTGGCTATGCTCAGTGTCCAGCGCGCCCGGGGCGCCAGGGCAGGGTCGATACGAGTGCTTGATTTTGGTTATAAGAAAATCAAAATATATTCTTTTTAATGCGTAAAGACCTTGTGCATAGTGGCTACCAACACGAACAAGGAGAGACCCATGAGCTTGCGACTCGGCGACATCGCCCCCGACTTCGAACAGGAATCCAGCGAAGGCCGCATCCGTTTCCATGAATGGCTGGGCAACAGCTGGGGCATTCTGTTCTCCCACCCGGCCGACTTCACCCCGGTGTGCACCACCGAGCTGGGCCTGACCGCCAAGCTCAAGGACCAGTTCGCCGCCAAGGGCGTCAAGGTGATTGCCCTGTCCGTCGACCCGGTGGACTCCCACGTGAAGTGGATCGACGACATCAACGAGACCCAGAACACCGTGGTCAACTTCCCGATCATCGCCGACGCCGACCGCAAGGTCTCCGAGCTGTACGACCTGATCCACCCGAACGCCAACGACACCCTCACCGTGCGTTCGTTGTTCGTCATCGACCCGAACAAGAAGGTGCGCCTGACCATCACCTACCCGGCGAGCACCGGGCGCAACTTCAACGAAATCCTGCGCGTCATCGACTCGCTGCAGCTCACCGACAACCACAAGGTCGCCACGCCCGGTAACTGGCAGGACGGCGACGACGTGGTGATCGTGCCCTCGCTCAAGGACGAGGAAGAGATCAAGCAGCGCTTCCCCAAGGGCTACCGCGCCATCAAGCCGTACCTGCGCCTCACCCCTCAACCGAACAAGTGATTCTCCGCTCCCCATCCGGGGAATCACTCACGCCTCGAGCGGGAAATCGGGCCGGTCCGCCGGCCCCTTTTTTATCTTTCACGCGCGGACCACGCCGCGCTTTTTTATTCGCTCCACCACCAAGGATCTGACTTGCCCGCCAGACGGGAAGAAGACACCAGCCCACGCCAAGGAGAACGACCATGGGTCATTCCACCTGGCGCCGCAGCCTGGCCGTCGCTCTTCTCGCGAGCCTGCCGATCGGCGCCTACAACAGCCCCGCCCAAGCCGCCGACGCACCGAAGGAGGTGCGCCTGGACTACGCCTACTACGCGCCCACCAGCCTGGTGCTCAAGCACTTCGGCTGGCTGGAGAAGTCCCTCAAGCCGCAGGGCACCGAAGTGCGCTGGGTGTTCAGCCAGGGCAGCAACCGTTCCCTCGAATACCTCAACGCCGGCAGTACCGACTTCGCCTCCACCGCGGGGCTGGCCGCCGTACTCAGCCGCGCCAACGGCGCGCCGCTGAAGACCGTCTACATCGCCAGCCGGCCGGAGTGGACCGCGCTGGTGGTGCCCAAGGATTCGCTGCTCAAGTCCGTCGCTGACCTCAAGGGCAAGAAGATCGCCGCCACCAAGGGCACCGATCCCTATCTGTTCCTCCTGCGCAGTCTGCAAAAGGCCGGGTTGGACAAGAACGACGTGGAAATCGTCCACCTGCAGCACCCGGACGGCCGCGCCGCGCTGGAGCAGGGCAGGGTGGATGCCTGGGCGGGGCTGGACCCGCACATGGCCGCCAGCGAACTGCAGGCCGGCTCGCGGTTGCTGTACCGCAACGTCGACTTCAACAGCTACGGCGTGCTCAGCGTCACCGAGAAATTCGAGCAGGAGCAGCCGGAGCTGATCAAGCAGGTCATCGCCGCCTACGAAGAGGCGCGCCAGTGGGCCATCGCCCATCCGGAGGAGACCGCGAAGCTGCTCGCCGAGGAGGCCAAGCTGCCGCTGGAAGTGGCCAAGCTGCAGCTCTCGCGCACTGATTTCAGCAAGCCGCTGCCGGGCGCCGAACAAGTTGCCGCGCTGAAAGCCGCCGCGCCGATCCTGATCGATGAGCAACTGGTTCGCCCGGGCACTGATGTCACCGCCGTGGTGGATCAGCTGATTGCCCCGCAACTGGCCGGCGAGGTGATTGGCAAGGCTGGCGCTGTCGCCAAGGCGGAGCAGTAATCCATGCCAACCCAGAGCCTGCGCCTCGCTCGCCAGCGCCGCCTGCCAAGGCTGCGCTGGCCGCGACTGAGCTGGCGCGCCTGGCTGCTGCCGCTGCTGCTGTGCGCGGTGCTGGAGCTGGTGGTACGCGTCGGCTGGCTGCCCGAGCACCAGATGCCCGCGCCCAGCAGTGTCGCGCTGACGCTCTGGCAACTGGCCCAGGGCGAGCTGTGGAGGCACGTGGCGGCCAGCCTCGCACGGGTGGCTGCCGGCTTCTCCATCGGCGCGGCGTTGGCCATCCTGATCGGCACCTGGGTCGGCCTCAGCCAGCGTGCCGAGGCTTATCTCGAACCGACTTTCCAGGCGCTGCGGGCCATTCCCAGCCTCGCCTGGGTGCCGCTCCTGCTGCTCTGGCTGGGCATCGACGAGACGCCGAAAATCGTGCTGATCGCCCTCGGCGCTTTCTTCCCCGTGTATCTCTCGCTGGTAGCCGGCGTGCGTAACGTCGACCGCAAGTGGGTCGAGCTGGGCCGCTTGTATCACCTCTCGCCCTTTGCCCTGGTGCGGCGGATTCTGCTGCCGGCCGCGCTGCCGAGCCTGTTCACCGGCCTGCGCGGCGCCCTGAGCCTGAGCTGGATGTTCCTCGTTGCTGCCGAGCTGATCGCCGCCACCCGTGGCCTCGGCTATCTGCTCAGCGACGGCCGGGAAACCTCGCGGCCGGACATCGTCATCGCCGCCATCCTGGTGCTGGCAGTGCTCGGCAAGCTCAGCGACAGCCTGCTCAAGGCGCTGGAGCAGCGTGCGCTGGCCTGGCGCGATACCTTCCTGGGCAATGGAGAGAGCTGATGAGCGCCTTGCTGGAACTGCGTGATATCCGCAAGAGCTTCTCCGGCGTGCGGGTGCTGGACGACGTCAGCCTGAGCCTGGCGCCGGGCGAAGTGGTCAGCCTGCTCGGCCCCAGTGGCTGTGGCAAAAGTACCCTGCTGCGCATCGCCGCCGGGCTGGACGACGAGTTCGCCGGCTCGCTGGAGCGCAACCCGCTGCTGGGTTTCGGCCCGGACGGCGACACCGGTCGTGGCGGCGGTGGCGTCGGCGTGGTGTTCCAGGAGCCGCGCCTGCTGCCCTGGCTCACCGTGGCGCAGAACATCGGTTTCGCCGACGGCTGGCTGGCCGATGACCACCGTATCGCGCACCTGCTGCGCGACGTGGGCCTGGAAGGCAAGGGTGACCTGCTGCCCAAACAACTTTCCGGCGGCATGGCCCAGCGCGCGGCCATCGCCCGTGGTCTGTACGGTCGTCCGCAGGTGTTGCTGCTGGACGAACCCTTCAGCGCGGTGGACGCCTTCACCCGCATCCGCCTGCAGGACCTGATCCAGCAACTGGCGCTGGAGTACGACATCAGCATCCTGCTGGTCACCCATGACCTCGACGAAGCCTTCTACCTCAGCGACCGCGTCCTGCTGCTGGGCGGCACGCCCAGCCGCCTGCGCCGCGAATTCCCCGTGCCGCTGCCGCGCCCTCGGGATCGTCGCGCCGTCGAGTTGGCCTTCCTGCGCGGCGAAGCGCTGACCGAGCTGCACCAGTCTCACGTCATCTGACTCATCACTGTTCTGTGGGAGCGAGCTTGCTCGCGAACCGCTTGATGCCGGAGCTGCCCGGAAAGCGTTCGCGAGCAAGCTCGCTCCTACATTTAAAACAAAATAGTATAACCAAATGAAAAAATAACATTTATTGGAATATGAGGTTGCCTGTTAAGGTCTATGCACATTGGTTAGCAGGGCGGCATTTGTATCGTCCTGATCGTTATAAGGAAGCGTGCAGATGTATGTAGTCACCCTAGCCGGCAGCCCCAGCCAGCGTTCCCGCTCCGGCGTCCTCCTGGACGTCGCACGGAACTGGCTGCACGCCCACGGCGCCGAGGTGCGCTCCTACTCCGTGCACGATTTTCCGGCGGAAGACCTGCTGCATGCACGCTTCGACAGCCCGCGGGTGGTCGAGCTGATCGAACAGGTCCTGCGCGCCGACGGCCTGGTGATCTCCACCCCGGTGTACAAGGCATCCATCGCCGGTGCGCTGAAGGTCATTCTCGACCTGCTGCCGGAGCGGGCGCTGGCGCACAAGGTGGTGCTGCCCCTGGCTACTGGCGGCAGCAACGCGCACATGCTGGCGGTGGACTACGCGCTCAAGCCGGTCCTCGCTGCGTTGAAGGCACAGGAAACCCTGCATGGGGTGTTCGCCGAAGAGAGCCAGGTGCAATACCCCGAGGGCAATTCCCCGGCGCGCCTGGAACCGACCCTCGAACACCGACTGCTGGAATCCCTGGAACAGTTCCATGGCGCCCTCGCGCGCCGGCCGAAACCCATCGACCCGAACCTGCTCAACGAACGGCTGATCAACGCCCGCTGGAGCATCTGACAGACAACCCCACGCAGGAGAGCGCCAAGCCCCAACCCGGCAGGCGGCAACTGCGTCACCAACAAGAAAAGGCCCTCACCGTCCCGTCAACGGGACCGCAGGTCCGGCAATCACACTCGACGAAGGATCACTCCCATGCGGACCCTTACTTTGCGTAGTGGACTGGCGGCCCTGCTGATCGCGGCCCTGTCCTACAACGTCCAGGCGGACGAACAACCCGGCACCCTGCGTATCGGCTATCAGAAATACGGCACCCTGGTGCTGCTCAAGGCCCGTGGCACGCTGGAGAAGCGCCTGGCCGAGCAGGGCGTCAAGGTGCAATGGACCGAATTCCCCGGCGGCCCGCAGCTGCTCGAAGGCCTGAACGTCGGCAGCATCGACTTCGGCGTCACCGGCGAAACCCCGCCGGTATTCGCCCAGGCCGCTGGCGCCGATCTGGTCTACGTGGCGCACGAACCGCCGGCGCCGACCAGCGAAGCGATCCTGCTGCCCAAGGATTCGCCGATCAAATCCGTCGCCGAGCTCAAGGGCAAGAAAGTCGCCCTGAACAAAGGCTCCAACGTGCACTACCTGCTGGTGCGCGCCCTGGAGAAAGCCGGCCTGAAATACACCGATATCCAGCCCGTCTACCTGCCTCCGGCCGACGCCCGCGCCGCCTTCGAGCGTGGCAGCGTCGATGCCTGGGTGATCTGGGACCCGTACCAGGCCGCCGCCGAGAAACAGCTCTCCGCCCGCACCCTGGTGGATGGCACCGGCCTTGTGGATAACCACCAGTTCTACCTCGCCACCCGCCCGTACGCGAACCAGCACCCGCAGGTGATCACCACCCTGATCGACGAAGTGCGTTCGGTGGGCGAGTGGTCGCAGCAGAACCCGCAGCAGGTGACCGACCAGGTCGCGCCGCTGCTCGGCCTGCCGGCGGACATCACCTTCACCGCGGTGAAACGCCAGGGCTACGGCGCCCAGCCGATCACCCCGGACGTTACTGCCGCGCAGCAGAAAATCGCCGACACCTTCACCGACCTGAAGCTGATCCCCAAGAAGCTGAGCATCAAGGACGTGGTGTGGACGGCGCCTGCCAAGGTCGCTACCGCCCAATGATTCCCTTGTAGGAGCGAGGGGGACGCCTAGTCCTTGCTCGCGAACCCGCCCAGCTCCAGAGCTGCCGGGAGTTTGTTCGCGAGCAAGCTCGCTCCTACGAAGAACAGCAGCAACACGTACACCCATCCCATCATCGCGCGGCTACGCCACGCCGGCGCGCTTATCTGGAGTTACAGCGATGAGTCTCAACATCTTCTGGTTCCTGCCGACCCACGGCGACGGCCACTACCTGGGCACCGCCGAAGGCGCCCGTGCCGTGGACCACGGTTATCTGCAACAGGTCGCCCAGGCAGCCGACCGCCTCGGTTTCGGCGGCGTGCTGATCCCTACCGGCCGCTCCTGCGAGGACTCCTGGCTGGTTGCCGCCTCGCTGATCCCGGTGACCCAGCGCCTGAAGTTCCTGGTCGCCCTGCGTCCGGGCATCATTTCCCCGACCGTGGCCGCCCGCCAGGCCGCAACCCTCGACCGGCTCTCCGGTGGGCGCGCGCTGTTCAACCTGGTGACCGGCGGTGACCCGGACGAACTGGCCGGCGACGGCCTGCACCTGAGCCACGCCGAGCGCTACGAAGCCTCGGTCGAATTCACCCGCATCTGGCGCCGCGTACTGGAGGGCGAGACCGTCGACTACGACGGCAAGCACCTGCAAGTGAAGGGCGCCAAGCTGCTCTACCCGCCGATCCAGCAACCGCGTCCGCCGTTGTACTTCGGCGGTTCCTCCGACGCCGCGCAGGACCTCGCTGCCGAGCAGGTCGAGCTGTACCTGACCTGGGGCGAGCCGCCGGCCGCCGTCGCCGAGAAGATCGCCCAGGTCCGCGAGAAGGCCGCCAGGCAAGGCCGCAGCGTGCGCTTCGGCATCCGCCTGCATGTGATCGTCCGCGAGACCAACGACGAAGCCTGGCAGGCCGCCGACCGCCTGATCTCCCACCTGGACCAGGACACCATCGACCGTGCCCAGGCGTCCCTGGCGCGCTTCGATTCCGTCGGCCAGCAACGCATGGCCGCCCTGCATGGCGGCAACAAGGACAAGCTGGAGGTCAGCCCCAACCTCTGGGCCGGCGTCGGCCTGGTGCGCGGCGGTGCCGGCACCGCGCTGGTCGGCGATGGCCCGACCGTGGCGGCGCGCGTGAAGGAGTACGCGGACCTCGGCATCGATACCTTCATCTTCTCCGGTTACCCGCACCTGGAAGAGTCGTACCGGGTCGCCGAATTGCTCTTCCCGCACCTGGACCTCGCTCGCCCGCAGCAACCGCAGGAGCGCGGCTACGTCAGCCCGTTCGGCGAGATGGTCGCCAACGACATCCTGCCCAAGGCGGCATCGGCGAGCTGATAAGGCGGTCGGGCGGAAAACGCGCCGCGTGATCCGCCCGACGAAGAATCCGGAGAGACGAAATGAGCAATTCCAATCAACTCGCCCAGCGCCTCGCGCCCTGGGCCCTGCCGGTGGGCCTGGTGGTGATCTGGCAACTAGCGGTGGAATTCGGCTGGCTGTCCAGCCGTATCCTGCCGGCGCCCAGCGCGGTGGCCGAGGCGGGCTACCACCTGGTGGTCAGCGGCGAACTGTGGCAACACCTGGCGATCAGCACCTGGCGTGCCGCCGTCGGCTTCCTCATCGGCGGCAGCATCGGCCTGGTGCTGGGGCTGATCACCGGCCTGTCGAAGTGGGGCGAGCGCTTCCTCGACAGCTCCGTGCAGATGATCCGCAACGTGCCGCACCTGGCGCTGATCCCGCTGGTGATCCTGTGGTTCGGCATCGACGAGTCGGCGAAGATCTTCCTGGTCGCCCTCGGCACGCTGTTCCCGATCTACCTCAACACCTACCACGGCATCCGCAACATCGACCCGGGCCTGCTGGAAATGTCGCGCAGCTACGGGCTGTCCGGCTTCGCCCTGTTCCGCCAGGTGATCCTGCCCGGCGCGCTGCCCTCGATCCTGGTCGGCGTGCGCTTCGCCCTGGGCTTCATGTGGCTGACCCTGATCGTCGCTGAGACCATTTCCGCCAACTCCGGCATCGGCTACCTGGCGATGAACGCCCGCGAATTCCTGCAGACCGACGTCGTAGTCCTGGCCATCCTGCTCTACGCCGTGCTTGGCAAGCTGGCTGATCTCGCCGCCCGCGGCCTTGAGCGCGTCTGGCTGCGCTGGCACCCGGCCTATCAGGTCAAGGGAGGTGCGGCATGAATGCGGTGAACAACCTGCCTCAGAAACTCAAGAAAGGCATTCCGCTGGCGCTGGAAAACGTCCGTAAACGCTTCGGCGAGCGTGAAGTGCTCAAGGGTATCGATCTACGGATTCCCGCCGGCCAGTTCGTCGCCATCGTCGGCCGCAGCGGTTGCGGCAAGAGCACCCTGCTGCGACTGCTGGCCGGGCTCGACGAGGCCAGCGACGGGCAACTGCTGGCCGGCTCCGCGCCGCTGGACAGTGCCCGCGAAGAAACTCGTCTGATGTTCCAGGACTCGCGGCTGCTGCCCTGGAAGCGGGTGATCGACAACGTCGGCCTCGGCCTCAAAGGCGACTGGCGCAAGAAGGCGCTGGACGCGCTGGAAGCCGTGGGCCTCGCCGACCGCGCCAACGAGTGGCCGGCCAGCCTGTCCGGTGGCCAGAAGCAGCGCGTGGCCCTGGCCCGTGCCCTGATCCACCAGCCGCGCCTGCTGCTGCTCGACGAGCCGCTGGG
>OGQD01001522.1_pt1 | contig 14665 bp, 10 predicted proteins | sample 1553091 | NCBI WGS metagenome assembly OGQD01 (sample SAMEA2580290, study PRJEB22360) | human gut metagenome | biome: human gut; feature: human-associated habitat; material: faeces | place: Denmark | collected 2008/2010
AGCGGCAAGCGGAAGGCATTGCGGCGGCGAAAGCCCGTGGCGTGAAGTTTGGCAGGCCTCCAAGACCACTTCCAGATAACTTCTATGATGTTCACAAAGCATGGAGAGATAAGAAAATAACCCTTAAAGAAGCTGCTGAAGCCTGTAATTTGCCCGTAGGCACGTTCTATGGGAAAGCCATTCAGTTTGAAAAGTCCACCTAAGCAAATACTTTGCAAAATTTTGAAATGTGTACTTTTCAAAACGCCAACAAAATCTTGGTGAAGTCGCCAAATTCTCTTGAATTGGAGCGGGATTTGTGGCATAATGCCTTATAAAGAGTGAGCTTTGCAAAATTTTGAAAAGTACACCTTTTAAATTCAAAGAACACTTCGAAGCAACCGCTAACCCAAAAGTGAGTATGCTATTTTCAGCTATAATATTAAGTTCCACTACTGTAATTATAGGATGTCTTGTCGTGTTAATTACCGAATCTTTGTACAACTTGCTCTACAACCTTCCATCCGCTCCACCTGAAATGGGTGGCTTGCTTGGGCAATCAAAAAACACAATTAATACCATTTTTGTCGATTCAGGAAAAATATCTTTTAGGAAATCTTGCCAGTATGTTCCCAATGAATTGCTTTTGAATCAAACAATATCGGACTGGGACGCTCAAGGAATTATTTTTAAAGGAATATTTCACACCCATAAAGAGGGGCACGGATGTCAATGCTTGTCATCTGCGGATATTGTCTATATTCGATCAATTATGAATGCTTATGTGAAAAAGTTGTATTTTCCGATTGTTATTCCTCATACTGGAGTTTTCCCTTATCTCGCAGTTTATGATCAATTATCCGGACTTTCTATTACGCCCGAAGAATTGAATCTGACACTTTAATACAATAAAAAGGAGAAAAACATTATGGACAAAAACAATATAACCTCTGTGAAAATTCCTGCGGGTGCCTTTTGCGGACACAACTGTTCTGACGGATGTATCTATTGGAACCCTTATGACCGTGATAGTAATGGCCGCCAGTACTGTTCGCATTATGATGCTTACTACTATCCGAGAGAGCGCCAAGGATGTCTTAGTTATGAAGACTAATTGCTTCGATTGCACGGAGGGCGTACCCCATGATGTGGCATTTCTATGAGATTCCGTACATTCCCGATTTAGAGCTAGTTAAATATCAATCTCTTGGTGAACAAGGTATAGATGGTATTCTTGAGCGACATAATCGTTTTTTACGTCAATGGCAAAGGAATACTGTTCTAATCCATACAACCCTACATTTTTTCCTTAGCTATACTCATGAACGTCCAAAAGGGAGTCGTCTGCAAATTTTCTTGGCATTTTCTTCCGATCAGACTGTAAACTTTGAATCAATAGATGCGCTTATGCAAGCAAGTCCTTTAGCTGACTACTATAAGATTGCTCCTATTGAAGATGTTCCTGTTTGCTTGCGGAAATCATTTGCAAATATTCTTCTAGTCAAAAAACAAGAACAAACACGTCTTTCCACAGGAGATACGCTATTTACAGTCGAAGGCTGGAAATCCAATCCCAAGTCACGTCTTTATGAAATGGAAAAAACCGCAGAGGCTCTTAATGAGGATATGGTTTATCATATTTCAATCTATGGAAGTGACACCTATAAAACTGCACAGCAGGCCTTACAAAAGCCTATCGCAATTCTACGTGAGAAAGCATTGGGCCGTAGTGGTCAAATCACCCTCGCCGATAACAAAAATCGTCCGCGAGATGTCTCAGCCGAAGAAACCCTACGGATATACGAAGAGTTTTTATCAGATGTTGCCAAATCGCCTTGTTTTTTTGCCAACATTTTACTTTACGCAAACAAAAAAAGTAGTGCGCATTTTTTGATGGATGCTGTCTGCGGAGAAGCTATCAAAGAAGGAACTTGTGAAATTCAGGAAATTCCCAGTACGGCCACACCGTTGGAATTGCAGGAAGTAAATCAGCCTTACTGCAATCTTCTACCACCCTCTTTAGCATTCTGGCCAACCGCTTATACACTTGATGAACTTTCTTCTTTCTTTCGGCTTCCAATACTATTTGATGGCGAGAATATCGAAATAAAGAAGGAAACTGCTCCGAAGTTGGAGCAAACTGGCATTTACCTTGGACAAACCAACAATGGGTTGAGCGCTTTTATCGATGCATCATCCTTCAAAAAACACGCTTTCATATGTGGTGTTCCCGGCTCTGGTAAAACTAACACCATGCTGCATCTCGCTAATAGCCTATGGCATCATAAAAAGCTAATCAAGGATGATACCGATAATTTGTCGGTCACTTTTAAAGAAGAAAGTGATCCTATTCCTTTTTTGGTTTTGGAACCCGCCAAGCGTGAATATCGAGAACTTTCTAGGTATGATATTCCAGAGTTAATTATTCTTTCTCCTTCAGCTAGTACAAAATTTCCTATGAGGTTGAATCCCTTCGAATTCCCGAAAGGACTCACACTTTCAGAACATATCTCTAAACTGTGTCAGGTTTTTGAGGGTGCTTTTCCGATTGCTCCACCAGCTCCTTTTATATTGGATAAAGCTATCGAAGGTATTTATCGAGCACATGGTTGGAATACCAATGATATTAACACCGGGGAAAAAGAATATCCGACCATGTCGGAATTATATGATCGCTTTCAAAAAGAACTTAGCCAAACAACTTATGACAGCGAAATTCAAGGTAATATTCAATCTGTTCTGGAAATGCGTATTGGCAGTCTCCTACGTCGGGAAATGAAGGACATTTTTGATGTAAAACACTCTACATTCTCTCCAGAGGAATGGCTAAAGCACCCTGTCATTGTAGAACTCGAATCGTTAGGAGAAGGCCCTGCCAACTTTGTTACGTTGTTATTATGTACCCTCATTCGAGAAACTTTGAAAGCCTCTCCTCGTGCAGATGAAGAAAAGGTTGTCCGGCATATCATTTTTATCGAAGAAGCCCATAACCTTATCGCTCCTGAAGCACAAGTAGCATCTGGTCAAGATTCAAATCCTAAAATTGCTGCTACAGCATATATCGTTAAAATGTTAGCAGAGGTTCGTGCTTTACGCGAAGGTATTATCATCGCAGACCAGCTTCCTACTGCTATGGCACCTGAAGTTATTAAAAATACTAATATCAAGCTGATTCATAGACTTACCTCTATAGATGATCGACAACTGATTGGCAGCACAATGTCTGCTAGTGGCATTCAACTAGAACATGTTGCAGTTTATCGTCCGGGTGAGGCCCTAATGTCTTATGAAGGACTTCAGCGACCATTTGAACTCAGAATTCAAGAGCAAAAAGGTCATGGTTCTGAAACGCCCAATGACGACGAACTATATGATATTATGCTTCACAAGCCAGCATTTTTTCAGTTGGCGCAAAAAGAAGAAAATCTAAAGCTAGAAACTCTAAAAGAAAATGTTAAATCACTAAAGAAAAAGGAGGTTGAAGCTCTTTGTGCACTCTCCGAATATGACTCATCCGTACATACATCCACTCAAATCACAGATTTCTATTGGCACATGGAAAATATTTACACCTCGATTGTAATACTTCGTTCACAATACCGAAGAGACTGTCAGGCGATAAATGAACTTTTCATTTCAGCCGAAAGAAAAGCGATGTTGGATGAATTGATTCGCAGTATAGGAGAATCTCTCCAACAAAAAATCAAAAATAACGTTGTTTTTCTTGATTCGAATGGCCAATTAGAATGAGGTATTATTATGGCTGAAAATTTTAGTATTGAGCATTCCAGAACGAAAATCACTGAGGTAAAGAAAACTATTGAAGATAAAAAACAAAAGCTGGACGAGTTAAAGCAACAAAAAAAGAGTCTTATGGATGCCGGGCTTGCGTTGGATTCTTCAAATTTAGATTCAGCTGTTCAAGCTACCCTTATGGAAAGCATTAACGATTCTCTGCGTGATGTTGAGAACAAAGCTTATGACGTTTCGAAGGATGCAAATCAGAATCTACAGAGCCTTGAACAAATCCGGCAAAATGTTGACGATGAAATCACAGATAGTCAAAAGGCGAAGAAGAAACTCGACCAAACCAAGAAGCTGTTAGACACATTAGGTGTTGGAAAATCATTGGAGAAAGGAGTAAACAAGCTGGATGACCACTTACAGGAAGCAACCGGCTTAAAAGGTGAAGTCATTTCAGCTATGCAGGATTTGGAAAAAGTCTACCGTCAGTTAGATCAAATTTAAAATGGGAGGAATTATTTATGGGCTTACTCGGATCTCTTTTTTCGGCAGCCGCCGATATCGCAAAGGAAACTATCACAGAAACAATGAATCAAAATGAAACCGAAAAATTCATTAAGATAATGATGGAGCGCGATGCTCAAAACGCTGAAGCAAATGAAAAACTCTATCAAGACTGGCTCACGCATGAAAGAAGCAACTATTTTGCGGCTAAAAAGAATACTATCATTCATGATGCCTTTGATGTTCTGATGGATTCTTTTGAGGATACCGGAAAATTTGATTTTTCTGCTGTGGATAGTTTGAGCGATGAACTGAAGAGCAGCGATAGCTATAAGCAGGAGGCAGCTGATGTTGTTAATCTATGCTGCGAAGCTCTAGTTAAACTGCATCAAAAGTGTTGTATTTCCATTCGATTTGTTATGCAGACAATTCACAATTTACAGCGCTTCGCCGATATTGTCCCTAGCATTCGAGGCTTGGATCGTCATTATGATGCTTTCTTCCCTGTTGACAATGCCGATTGCAGTTTTTTGACAGATTTCGACAGCATTGCGGAAGGATTAGAAGCTGCCAAAAATGATTCTGATAATTATCTCGCGATGGTTGGAAGCAACAGTCCGTTGTCAAGGCTTGCAGCTTTGAAAGATATTTTGAAATCGGAAGACTATGTTGCTGCTGTTTCCAATTTACTTTTTGCCGATCAAGAGGTTGCTCCTTATGCAGGTATGAAAAAAATGATTCTCTGTCTCTCTATGGAGGAAACAGACGAAGCTACCGCTCTTCTTTTGGATACATATTGTACGGTTATTATGAATTATTTACGGCTTTCAACAGCTAAAGAAAAAGTCGGAAAAGATAATCCTTTTATTTCTGCATCAACAGAGCAAATCCTGCCAATCGATCTTTTGATTGCTCAATCTATTAAATCTTCGAAATCTGGTAGCCCGCAGGAAGTTGATGCCAATCTCGATGAGTTCCTTGAATATTATCCTCTGATTTGTACATCTAGCTGGGAAGATCAGCTTTTCATACTTCAGAAAGTTTTTGCTTACCTCAAAATGTATTCTCAGGAGAGAAAGGTTCTTGAATTTTTAGTCAAAAACAATATTCCTCGTACTGAGCAAATTGATCGTCGGTTAAACTTTTTGAAAAATCTTAATCAAAATGACATTAGTAATGCGGCCAACAGCATAGAGGAATTTAGCATTCAGACAAGTGATAATGAAATTGCATATGATTATCGATTTATTTCTTGGACAGTTTCGGAAATAAACTCCTATATGAACCTTTTAACTAGCGAGGACAAAACACTCGATCTTCCTATGGTTGTTGCTGAATGGAACAAGAAAATTCCTCAAAAAAATATTCGCTGGAGTACAGATGCTATGCAAGTTTACCTTGATAAGTATCTCCATGAAAATTTTGGTGATCTGTATACAACCAAAATTAAAAACTGCGGTGCAGTACTCTCAAATGAAGTAGAGTACGAGCCTTCCGTCTATATTGAAGCAACCGACAGCGCTAAATATCCGTGGCTTTCGTTTGTTGTTACTGGTGAACAGCTTACCATGACACAAGTTTCCTTCGCTATTTATGCGTTGTATCTGCCTACGAAAGACTCCCAATGCACTCAGGCGGTTGATACAATCGAACAGAATCAGAAATACCAAAATCGACTGATTACTTTAAAACAAGCTCAGAATCCTAAAATCAAGAATTATATTGAGTCCATCAATGAAATTCTGATTTCTGGTCTTGAAGCATGGCTAAATAACAACAATACTTCTAGCATGTATGATTAAGGAGAAAAAGTATGGAAGACATCAATACCTTAACTCAAAAAGCCAATTCAGGTGACGCTGTTGCCATGCGTAAGCTGGGTTATGAATACCTGATTGGAAAAAACATTCAAAAAGACGAAAAAAAGGCATTTCAACTTTTCCGTGCAGCTGTTTGGGAAGGCGATTTGAATGCGACAATATACTGTGGCTATTGCTGTAAAACTGGTGCCGGTCTTGAAAAGCCTAACATCGTCGCAGCCGCACGATACTACGAGTATGGTGCACGTGCAGGAGTTGCCGCAGCGCAATATGAACTTGCCAGAATCTATATTGATAAAGAGATGGGGGATGCTTGCTTTATTGGCGGTGCTAATCCGTATATCGGTTGCGAACGATGGCTGAAAAAAGCTGCGGAACAAAACTACATCTATGCTGAAGAGTTGCTCGCCGATAAATATTATGAGGGTGTTTATATCGTCAAAGATGTTAAGGCTGCAATTTATTGGTATGAAAAAGCAGCAAACCAAGGCAGCGTCTACGCTATGTATCGGGCCGGATACATTTATTACTCCGAACCAATCGACTACAACAAAGCTGGTCAGTGGTTCTCACTCGCCGCAGAAAAGGGAGACAAAGATGCCGAAGAAGTTTTGCGCAATAATCTGAGGTATAATCGCTTTACCAAAAAATGGGACGCAGTTCGTTAATCGAACTATTTCCGAAATAGCATAAGAGCCGCGCATCCATGTCGTTTTTGACCTCATGAATGCGCGGCTTTTATAAAGTGCAAAAGGAGTGTGATACCATTGACCCAACCGAAAACAGACCTAGCCTACCTCCGCAGCGAAAAAGCCAAAGCAGAGCAAAAGCTGCGCTCTTGCCAGCACCGAGAGAAGATCCTTGAACGACAGATGTCGGAGCTGAACCGGAGAGAGCGTGTGCATCGCCTTTGCACTCGTGCCGGAATGCTGGAAAGTTTTCTGGTCTGTCCGGGAGAATTGACCGATGATCAGGTGATGGAACTGCTCAAAATCTCGTTTCGTCAACCGGAAGTCGTGCTGGCACTTGCAAAGATGGTGCATGACGTTCACGAACGCAGCAACGTCCAAAACTCTTTAGAATAAAGGGCGCAATTATACACCGTTCCGGTGAAATTGCGGTCTTGCAGACGGCTCGATGAAATCGAAGCTGGCGTTTATGCGCCAGCCCGATTCCATCCCAAGGGAAACTGCGTTTTCCTTGCGCTGCTTTGCAACTATCCTTTTGCTCGCTACCATAAAACACGCATAGAAAAAGCCGATTGGAAATAGCAACGTTTCCAATCGGCTTATCTTTTTGTTAGGCAGATTTCTTTTCAGCTAATGCCCGGACTTCCTCAATTGAAAGGTCGGTGTATTTTGCCACCTTTTCACAAGGCACACCATCTGCCAACATTGCCAATGCGTGTTTGACCGATGTTTCATGCTCGGTTTCATCCCGCATCTTTTCCATAGCTCTGCACATAGCTGCCACTCCCTTCGTATCTTCTTTAAAATAACGAACTCTCTGCGCCAAAATGGAATAATTCATATCCTTCGAGTTGGTACAGAAAAAGTCATGCATTAGTTTTCCCAATGCAGTTTCGTCCTTGATTTGTGAGTTCACATAAACGATGTGAGCCTGATCGTTGAAAAACGTTCCCGTTTCCCGGACTGTACGGTCAACATGATAAATTGGAAGACCTGCCTTTAATACGTCATTTTCGGTGATAAAGATAACGTATGTTTCGTTCAGCGCATCGTAATCATCGCCCGCGTCAGTCAGGTTTGCATCCAACAGACTACTGTTATACCGTGCACGTTTTTCACTCGCACCACGGTCACTGCGCTGCACCTCAATATTATATGCACGGTTTTCCCGATCTACCGCCAAAATATCCAAACGAACGGAACGGCCTTGCAGGTTTTTAATGCTGTACTGGCCGTGAACCTCTTTAACGGTTAAGTCATCACGTTTCAAGATGATCTGCAAAAGAAACTCAGCACAGGCACGTTCTTCAAACACCGCAGCCATGAAATCATCATCAATCAGACGTAGCCCACGCAACCGCTGCAAATCTTCTTCATGTTTCCGTTCAAAATCCAGTTCCTGTTGTGATTTTCTTTCCGACATTGGCTCACCAGCTTTCTGCTTACTTATCCAAAATAATAGTACCATAATTCCGTGATTTTTACAAGAGAACGATTCAAATGTCATCAGGGGGTGATGCCTATTCCGTGTCCGCATTTCAAAATCACCATCGTCAAGCGCAGCCAAGGGCAGTCCGCTGTTGCCGGGGCCGCTTACCAGAGCGGCGAACGGCTGTTCAGCGAGTACGACCAGAAAACAAAATTCTACAACAAGAAGAAAGAACTTGTCCACGCCGAAGTCATGCTGCCGTCCCATGCACCACCCGGATTTGCAGACCGTGCAACGCTCTGGAACGCCGTGGAAGCCGTGGAAAACCAATGGAACTCCCAGCTTGCCCGGCGCATCGTGCTGGCGTTTCCGGTGGAGGTGCCGAAAGAACAGTATCTCTCCATGATAAAGGAATTCTGTCAGGAGCAGTTTGTTTCCAAAGGGATGATCGCTGACTTTGCCATCCACGACAAGGGCGATGGAAACCCACACGCCCACATTCTGCTGACGCTCCGGGCAATGGATGAACACGGCAGGTGGCTCCCGAAAGCCCGAAAGGTGTACGACCTTGACGAGAACGGCGAGCGCATCCGGCTCCCTTCTGGGAACTGGAAGTGCCACAAGGAAAACACCGTGGACTGGACGCTTCCGTCCTACTACGATTGGGAGCTCAAACAGACCGTCGCACTTCACCCCGGAGTGAAATACACCTACTACGAATTCACCAACCTACCGCGCAAAATGCACGTACTGGAACTCGACCTGACGAACGACGCCGTGGAGATATCCACCTCGATGGCCGACGACCTCGTACCCAATCCCAACGGCAACAACAACAGCAACAACGGCAAAAACATCCGCGAGACACTCTCGGAAAACTGCAACCGGAAGCGTGCCGAAGGACAAAACATCATCGCCGGCATCAATTCGGGCTTCTTCAATTCGCATGACGGATTCCCCCGCGGACTGCACATCGAGGAGGGACGCCCCGACTTCGTCAACAACAAGAGCGTCCGCACGTCGCTGACCAACCATGCGAATGCCTTCACTTTCTTCAAGGATCGTACGGTGAGCTGCGGCAAAAAGACCTTCTCCGGCAAAATCGAAGTCGGCGGTACGGAATACGAATACCACTCGATCAACGACACGATCCTGCGTTCGGGCAGCACGTTGCAAGAAGCCAACCTCTATACTGCACGGTACAAGAAAATACCCCATCCCGACGCTCCCTCGCTGACCAATACGCTCTCCAAAAAGGCGCTCTACGTCGTCGCGAAAAACAAGTCGGGCAATCCCGTGACGGTCAACGACGGCTGGTTCAAAGCCACTGTAACCCAGATCGCGGACGGTCGTTCGACGGAGCTCGCCGAAGCGCCCTATCTGACGGCCCTCGACGAATGGGCCGTACAGCTCACCGGCGCGACGGCCGAAACGCTCGCCGGAAAACTCTCCGTGGGTTCGACGCTCCGTATCCGCGCAGACGTGACGGTCAACGGAATCTCGACCCCGATTCTGACACAGAACTCCACGATGTATCAGTTCATGGTCGACGGCGAAGACAAGAGTTTCGACACAGACAAATACGACCCGATGACTTACGTGGGCATCGACAAGGCCGGAACGAAAGTCTGCTTCTTCGTCATCGACGGCCGTCAGGACTGGATTTCGATGGGCGTAAAATTCTATGAAATGGTCCGCATCGCCCAAAAATTCGACTGCTGGAACGTAACGAGATTCGACGGCGGCGGTTCGACGGCCCTGTGGCTCTACACCGACGGCGCGGGCAAAGTGGTCAACAAACCCTCCGACTCGAAAGGCGAACGCTCGTGCATGAACTACCTCCACGTGCGGATCAAACAATAATCCCATAAACAGCAAGAAAAATGAGAAAGTTTTCGAACATCATATCGCTCGCCGCATGTTTCGTTCTTCTTTGGGGATGCGACGAATACGACGACGGAGAGCTGCGGCAAAACATCGATGCCATCGAGCAGGAACTCACGGAGACCGAAAAGCGTGTCGAGCGACTGAACGAAGAGATGAATTCGCTTTCGGCGTTGATCAACAGCAGCTTCATCTCCTACCTCAAACAGGACGACGAGGGCAACTACGTCATCAGCTACCGCGACCACGGCGGCGAAACGAAGACCGTTACCCTCGCCACGCAGGACGACGTGGTAACCGCTCCGATCGTCGGTGCCGGCGAATTCACCGACGGGAAACTCTACTGGCGTACGACCGCTGACAACGGCAAGACCTATCAGTGGCTGCTCGACAAGGAGGGCAAGATGATGCCCGTGGGCGGTGTACCTCCCGCGATGGACATCGATGCCGAAGGATTCTGGATCGTCGACGGCCAGCGTCTCACGGACAAGGAAGGCAATCCCATACTGGCCAACGATGTCAGCAACACCCTCTTCCAGAAGGTGGAGACCGACGAAGAGAGCGGTATGGTCCGCTTCACGCTCGCCGACGGAAGCACCTTCGAGATTCCAGTGTTCGAAGCCCTGAGCATCCGGTTCGATGCAGCTCCCGTAACGGCCGTCCCCGACCGTTCGATACCGGTCGAAATCGAATACACCGTAGCGGGCAGCGAAGCCGAAACGGCGTATGTCGACTACTTCACGGCATGGAACGTAACGGTGAAAATCGACAAATACACCCGTACGATCTCGGTGAAGCTGGACGAAAATGCCGAAGAAGGCAATGTCGTCGTCATCGCCTCGGCCGGCGGCAATACCGTTCTCAAACCATTATTCTTCACCTATGGAACGGCCCAGATCGACCCTCCGACGTGGGATCCGCAGTTCGGAACGGGAGCGGAGGTCGCCCTCGAAGGCGAATTCACGGAATTCGACATCAGGGTGTCGGCCAACATCGACTATGAGGTAACGATCGCAGAGGAGTGTCAGTCGTGGCTCAAACCCGCCCCCAAGACACGCGCGGAGACGGTCACGACGACCCACTCGTTCGTAGCCGACTACTATGAAAACGACAGCGGCGCTGACCGCAAAGGCTCGATCACATTCTCGAATCGCCCCTACGGCATCACCGTAACGCTCGGCGTCCGCCAATCGCCGGTCGTTCCTGACACCCCGACCGAACCGGGCATCGCAACGGGCGCAGACCTCGTGGCCTTTGCCAAGGCCGTCAACGCCGGCGGAAGCACGGATCGTTGGGAGAACGCTTCGGGAGAGGTGGTGCTGCTCAACGACATCGATCTGACGGAACTTACCGAATGGACTCCGATCGGACAGGGCAAGGCCACCGGATCGCCCTCCTACAATACGTTGACAAACCCCTTCACGGGCGTGTTCGACGGCCAGGGTTTCACGATCAAGGGAATCCGATGGACCTTCAACGTCGAGAACGAGACGACCCATCTCCACGGCCTGTTCGGAGCGATAAAGGACGCTACGATCAAAAACCTCAAACTGGGCGCCGCAGGGGATCAAATTACCCTCGCGGGTACGAGTCAGAACGTCGTATCGGCCGGTGCACTGGCGGGTTACGCCGAAGGATCGACGATCGTCAACGTCACCAACAATGTCTCGGTGATCCTCACGGGCGACAATCCCGACGCCACGCTGATGATGCTCGCCGGTATCGCCGGATGCATCAAGTCCACGACCATCGGCGGCGAAACGAAAGACGACGCCGTCATCAACAACGGCGATGTGAAGACCGGTCGCATCACCAACACAACCAACGGGGGTACGGGTATGAACATCGGAGGCATTTGCGCCTTCACGCTCGGTGCGGGAACCAAGCTCAACTACTGCACCAACAACGGCGAAATAAGCGCTCCCACAGGACGCGGCGGCGGTCTGGTCGGCACGCTGGGCGGCAGTACGACCGAAGAGAACGGCACGGTGATCGCCAACTCGACCAACAACGGAACGATACAGGACGATGCCATCGGTCAATACGGCGGCAGCAAGGACTACTACAACTATAAGCGCATGGGCGGTCTGGTCGGCGGTACGGTTACCAACAACAACCTCCGCATCGAATACTGCACCAACAACGGCAATGTCTTCTCGCAACTGGGATGCCGTACGGGAGGTTTCGTGGGCCACAATCAGGCGACGATCGTCGGTTGCGTGAACAAGGGAACGATCCTGGCCAACATCACCTACGCCTCCGGCGAACCGCAACACGGACCCGGTTGGGCCTGCGGTTACAGCGGCAAGAAGCTCGTCACACAATGCGCCAAGGGAGGTCGTGTCGGCGAATGGGATACCTACAAGGACAATCCGGGCAGCGCTCCCGAGGCCACGAACGACAACGCCCTGTGCTACAAGAACGGCGATTATTTCGATCCGTCGCAGAACTACTAACGCTTAATTCAGACATCCATGAAACGATTTCTATATCTCTTGCTCCTCACGGCGACAACCTTCGTCTACGGATGCAGCGACTACGACGATTCGCAACTCAGCGGACGTCTCGACGACATCAAGGAGCGGATCGCAAAACTTCAAGACCGCATCGCCTCGCTCAACAGTCAACTCGCCGACCTGAGCGAACTGACATCGGGCAACGTCATCACGGAGATGACCGAAGACTCCGAAGGCAATTATATCATCACCTACAAGGACAACAAGAACGAGGAGAAGAGCATCGTACTGGCCACTGTCGGCCAGATGCTCAACGTCCCGCTGCTCGGTGTCGAACTCGACCCGCAGAACAATCTATATTACTGGACCGTAACGGCTGACGGCAAGACTTCGCCGCTGCTCGACAAAGCCGGCGAAAAGGTGCCCGTAAGCGGATACACGCCCGAAGTCTCGGTCGACGCCGAGGGATTCTGGACCGTCAACGGCGAACGGTTGAACGACGCCGAAGGAGATCCGATCGAAGCCAACGACGGCGAAAGCTGCCTGTTCAAGGATATTGCCCGCGACGCCAACGGCAACCTGTCGCTGACGCTCGGCGACGGGAAGGTCATCACGCTCCCCATCCAGCAGGTACTGAATCTCACGCTCTCGACAGCAATCAACACCACCGTCGTCGACCCGACGGTTCCCGCAACCATCGAATATGAACTCCACGGCGAACATGCCGCGGAAGCACTGGTCGGCATCGCCGAGGCCGAAGGGGTCGAAATCGTCCTGGACAGGAAACAGCAGCGGATCACCGTCACCTTCCCGACCGGATTCGACGATGGATACATGATCGCAATGGCCTACGACATGCAGGAGCATACGGTACTGCGACCGGTATTCTTCACCAAGGCGACGAGCGATCGGATCGAGATCCGAACGGCCGAAGAACTCGTGCAATTCGCCGAAAACGTCAATGCCGGAACGGGCGCACAGCGAATGACCGCCGTATTGATGAACGACATCGATATGACGAAGATCGCGTCGTGGATTCCCATCGGCAACGGTTCGTTCGTCGCCACGGCTTCGGAATCGAAAGTCGAGGGTGCGGCTTTCGAAGGGACGTTCGACGGTCAGGGCCACGCGCTGCTGAACTGCAAGATGACCGGAGCACTCACCTCGGACAATCAAGTCTACGGACTGTTCGGCATCCTCAAAGGCGCCACGGTACGGAACCTCGTATTGGGTGCCGAAAGCGGCGACACGGGGTCGTTCACCGTTTCGGGCAACGGAACGACCTCGACCGGCGTCATCGCCGGCGCCTGCGTCGACTCGAAGATCGAGAAATGCACCAGCTATCTACCGATGGTTTGCGAAGGCAACAACTCGGCAAACAAGCTGATGACCATGGGGCTCGTCGGCTTCGTCTACGGCGCCGGCACGAGCGAGGATACCGTTTCGCAACTGACCGATTTGACAAACTACGGTGCACTGAAAGCGGATCCGGGTGCCGCCAACGCCAACGGATTCACCTCGACTCAGGTCGGAGGCATCGCCGGATTCTCGAACACCTCCCGCACATCGACCTTCGCCAATCGGTTCCTGCGCTGCATAAATCACGGAGACATGACCGTTTCGACAGGACGCGCTTCGGGCATCGTCGCCGCAGCCAACACCTTCACGCACATCGTCGAATGCGAGAACTACGGCGACATGATGAATACCTATGCGGGCTCCAAGGGCGGACGTCTGGGCAACATCACCTGCATCCTCGGCACCCAGTCGATCATAAACGGCTGCACCAACCACGGCGACGTCGTGACGACCAACTCCCAATCCCACGCCGGAGGACTGCTCTGTCTGTCCAATGCCACAGACTGCGAAATCATCAATTCGGCCAACTACGGCAACGTAATCTCCGACCTCACGACCTACCGCGGCACGCTCGTAGCCAATATCAACAGCCTCGGAAAGATGGACAACAACATCGCAGGCGGCGGAATAGGATCCTACAACGGCGGCGACTACGAAATGGTCGCCATCAACGAAATGAATTTCATGGATTATATCGGAAAGATCAAGGCCGGCAACGAAGAGCGCGTGACCAATACCAAGTACGGAGGCGAGGTCTCGACGGCCAAAGGCATTCGCACGGCCGACGATCTCGTGGCTCTC
>OGQD01001524.1_pt1 | contig 14653 bp, 14 predicted proteins | sample 1553091 | NCBI WGS metagenome assembly OGQD01 (sample SAMEA2580290, study PRJEB22360) | human gut metagenome | biome: human gut; feature: human-associated habitat; material: faeces | place: Denmark | collected 2008/2010
CCGACATACGGCGTCCGCTTCTGACCGGTCGTTGGCTGTCATCTCTTTTTCGTGCACTGGTAACCCACAAAGCGCCTGGATGTCGATGGCTTCGCAGAGACCAGCCAGTGTTTCCATGGCCAGGCAGATCCGACAATGCGCATATCCCTCGAAATCAACCGGGTCGATAATCTTTGTCGCCACGCGCCACGCCTCACCATTGAGCATCGGTAGCCCAGCAGATAGCGCTCAGTGAGATGGGCTGCCTGGCATGAGTCGGGTTGAGGCGGATCAAACCGGGACCGGTCTGACTGGCGTGGGTGGAGTCAAGCGAGAGGGACATTTGTACTTTTGTACCTTTTCTGGACAGCGGTGAAGCGGGGTTACGACAATAGCGAGCAGTGTACGGCCCTCCGAACACGGAGCGGCGCGCCAGGAAAGGAACTCAAGTCATGCTTTACCTTACCGATGTGCAACCTGCCTATTGCCCAAAGTGTGGCAAGCCCATGGAGCCGAGGCTGCATGGCTGGGAAGCACAGGATCGCTTCTACAACGCCAAGCAGCCATTTATCTGCGATTGCGGTGCGCGTTATCTGCTCAAGGAGAATGCCGTTGACAGTGCATTCGATCATGCCGAGCCAGTGGGGGGCGATGCCGGCTTTGATCGCGCAGCCAGGATGAACGTGCTATACGAGCTGTACGTGGTTCTCGGAGCTCTCGACGCCCCCGAGGCGGTGCTGGACCAGGTATTAGCCGCAGCCGAAGGTGATCCGCTGCCGTACTCCACGTTGCTCCCTTTCGAGAAGATATAAATGGACAGAATTCATTGGTTTGCCGTCCCAAACCCCGAGCAGAAGCGATTCCCCGAATGGAGGCGCTCTTTCGGTATTAGCGACAACGGCATCGTCTTTGTGCCGGCTGCGATGGCCGGTGACGATACAGAGTTGAACGTCATGCTCTGCGCGGCAGCCGAAGGTCAAAGCACGTTAGTCCACCTTGATCATCACTTCGTACCCAGCGATTGGCTCAAGCGAGAGTTCCCCAAGCACCTCGAACTGATCGAGATCATCGAGGCTCGTGCACAATTGACACTGGCGGAGGCCTTTCAGCAGCACGAGGCGTAGGGGGAATTGGCCATGGGTGGTGCGACGCCCGGCGCAAAAGGCACGTGAATGGAGCTTAAGGGCAGCGTGAATCGGGCCCCGGGCCAGCGTTCTATAATCGTTCTATAGTCGCTCTATAATTACCTATAAAGTCCATTCTAGAGCGGTTCAGCTGCCTGTAAGTGCTAACAGCGAGACCGATTACGATCATGCTGCGCTGTCGCCCTTGATGACTGCAACAATGTTAATGGGAAGCTGAAAGTTGAGCCAAGGGACCAGCATGAAGCTCAAGGGCGGGTTTAGCTGCAAGGCCGCCAAAGGATATGGCGGGGTCTATGTAGCGCATGGCGGACTTGATGTCTTTCCAGCCTACATAAGTCATCAAGGCTTTTAAATCCCAGCCATTTGCCGTGGCCCAGGTGGCGAAACCTCGGCGCAGCGAATGGCTGGTGTATAACTCGGCCGAGATACCGGCGCGTTGCAGGATGTCCCGCAGCAAACTGATCAGGCTACCGGGGTGCAGCGCTTTGTCGTTCAGGTGCCCCCAGCGATCCAGGCGGCGGAACAGTGCGCCGCGGGCAATGCCGGCGGCACTGATCCAGTCGAGATAAGCCTGCACCGGGCAGAGGCACTTCAAGGCTGGTACGTAATGAGTCGTGCCAAGGTTATCCCGGTCTCCCTTGGTTTGTGGCAGGAACAGGCTCATGCCAGCACCCGCTTCAGCCTGGATATACTCGACCCGCAGTCGGCAGAGTTCGTCGCTGCGAAATCCCCGCCAGAAGCCTATCAATAGCAGCGCAGCATCACGCCGGCTGCGCAACAGGCTTGCCAAGTCGCCCGACTGCCGAGCCCGTTCGGCTTCCTGATTCAGCCACTGAATTACCTGTTCCAGGTGCTGCAACTGCAACGGCGCAGCCTGCTTCGTTTGCGCCGGATGCAGGGTGCGGATGCCTTTGAGCACCTGGCGCACCGTGGGCGACTTGGTTGGATCAGGAAAGCCCTGGGTGATATGCCACTGGGCCAGAGCGGCCAGGCGCTGTTTGAGCGTGCTGCTGCTCAGGGTGTCGGCATAGTCCACCAGGTAGCGCACGATGCTATCGCTGGTGGCGGGCAGAAAGCCGCCCCAGGTCACTTCAAAGTGCTCGATGGCCGACTGATAGCTGCGGCGGGTGTTTTCCCGCGTGCCGGCTTGCAGATAACGCCCGACGTCTTTCATCGCTCGAAATACCCTTTGTGTACTGAGAAACGGCAGCTAAGCGACCGTTTGCGCCTATCGTATGCAATAATTCGTGATTATCCAATTTTAATTCAGCTTCCTTCTAGTGCAAACTTTCGCTGAAACATAGAATGTAAATACAGGGTATGTAATACAGTACGTAATTGTAGGAGGCCAACATGGCGCGTGGCGGTATCAACAAGGCGGTGGTACAGAAGGCTCGCACCGCCCTCCTCGCCCGCGGCGAGCACCCGAGCATCGATGCGATACGGGTTGAACTGGGCAATACCGGTTCGAAGACCACCATTCACCGCTACCTGAAAGAGCTGGAACCCGCCGACCGCAGCCGCGGGGCGGTGCCGCTTTCGCTGAGCGAGCAATTAGCCAACCTGGTGAGCCAACTGGCCGACCAGTTGCAGGAGGAGGCGCAAGCCGCCGTCGCCGGCGAGCGGGAACAGTTGGGCCGCGAACGGATCGACTACCAGCAGCGGATTCAACAGGCCGAAAGCCGCATCCAACAGCTGGAAGGTCAGGCTGCCCTCGACGCCGAACGACTTCAGGCGACTCATCACGAGCTGCAGCAAGCACGCGAGCAGCGGCAGCAGACCGAGGTCGAGAACGCCCGCCTGCAGCAGGCCAATCGCGATCTGGAGGAGCGGCTACAGGATCGCGACGCACAGATCCATTCGCTAGAGGAAAAGCACCAACATGCACGCGACACCCTGGAGCACTACCGGCAGGCCAGCAAGGAACAGCGCGAACAGGAACAGCGTCGACACGAGTCGCAGGTGCAGCAGTTGCAACTGGAAACGCGTCAGCTGCAGCAGACGTTAATCGTCAAGCAGGACGAACTGACCCAGCTGAATCGCGACAACGCGCGCCTTCTCACCGAAGCAAGGCAGCTGCACAAGGATCAGCAGGCCCAGCAACGTCTGCTGGATCAGAAAGCTCTGGCCCTTGAAGCTCTGCAGAGCCAACTCAGCGCGATAGAAGCCATCAAGCTGGTCCTGGAGCAGCGCAATCAGGATCTACAGGGCGAACTGGACCGCTTGAGCAAGTCCAAGGCCAGGCGAGGCACCCGCCGACAGCCACGGAATGCCGAGCGCGCAACCGTGGCAGTAGATAAATCGGCTCCGCCAGCAAAAAGCAAAGCTGGCCGAGACGACTAGATCGACAAACCAATACTCGAGGACGTGGATCACTTGCCCCGCCGCGCGGCGGTCAGCTGCGACTTTCAACCCAGGATCATTCAGGTTGGTTTCAGTTCGGACAGTTTAGGTAGCAGATAGGCCGGGTCACAGGCGAGCTGGCGTGCAATTCGATACAGCTTCTCTACGGTGATGCTTACTTCACCCCGCTCAATCCGCCCCATATAGCTGCGGTCGATGCTGCAGGCCAGCGCCAGGGCATCCTGAGAAATCCGGCAGGCCTTTCTCTGCGCTCGGATGCGTTCGCCCAACGCTTTCGCCAACTTATCCATGACCGTCTCAATTCCGCTGAGACGGCAATATCATGCGTTTACGGACGCACAGGCCACGGACTATAATCCGTATTTTTCGCGCTATCCTCTCTGGTGCCGCAATGAAATCAGCCTCGTTCACCTTCGACAGGCGGCTGTATGAGCTGCTTCAGGAGGAAGGCCGCACACGATTCACGATTCGTGAACTGCGCGATGCCTACGCCAAGCGCCTCGAAGGCATGACCTATCGCATCGGCGATGTGCGCCGCTATGTGTATGAACAGATACGCCGAATGTTACGCATAGGTTGGCTCGTGCATGACGAAGAGCGCCGCGTACGGGGACAGGTCTACCACCTCCTATCCATCCCGACACATCTGCAGCTAGAGTTGATTGACAACGGGTTCGAGAACAGCCGTAAGACTGCTGGTGAGCCAGACCGGGCACCATCAACTTCCGATAATGCAGCAGTGTCGCCTGAACCCTCACCCGGTATGGATCAGCATCTGGAGACGCTTCTCAAAGAGGTCCGATTGGACTTCCTGGCATCGATGGGCGAGGCGGAGCGATATAAGCTGCTTCTTGAGGATATGCCGCATCTCCGCGACAAGGTCGAAAGCGAGTATCTGGAGGCCAGAGACCGAAGCTCACGCCTGCTGGGCCATCTCCACGCCATCGAAAAGACGCTCAAGACACTTGCCTCCGCACGATGACCACACAACTGCGAAACTGGCAGCGCCGCTGCATCGACAAAGCGCTTGAACGATTTAAATCCACACCCCACTTCTTCTGCCAAGCGACGCCAGGCGCCGGCAAGACGCGCATGGCGGCTGAACTGGCCAGCAGGCTACTTGGTCAGGGCAAAATCGATCTGGTGCTCTGCTTCGCGCCATCTTGCCAGGTGGTCGAGGGCTTTCGCGCATCCTTTGCTGCCGTTCTCGGTAGACGCTTTGACGGCCAACTCGGCGCAGCAGGCGCAGCGTTCACCTATCAGGCCATGGAGTACCGAGATGAGGCGTTCTGGCAACTCCTCACTGACTATCGAGTGTTTGCGGTGTTTGACGAGATTCACCACTGCGCCGGCCACGATCTATCACTAAGCAACTCTTGGGGCCAGCAAATTCTTCAGCGAATACAAGACAGGGCCACTTTCACCTTGGCGCTATCTGGTACGCCTTGGCGTTCAGACGACCGGCCCATTGCTCTGGCTCGCTATTCGAGCCCCGAAGGGCATCTGATCTGCGACTACCGCTACGGACTGAAAGAAGCCATCACTGATCAGGTATGCCGCGCACCCCGCATTGTCCTGCTCGACAATCAAAAGGTGAAACTTACCGAAGAGCTGGACACAGAGTGCACTGTCAGGATGTTTCCGAGCATCGCCAAACTATTGGGCGAATCCCCTGTCACCTACGAAGAGCTGCTGCGCCATGACGAAGTGATCGATCAGTTGCTCAGTCGTGGGTGCAGCAAGCTGGATGAGCTTCGCCTGATCAAGCTTGATGCAGCAGGTTTGGTGGTTGCCACCGATATCGAACACGCCCAGCAAATTGCCCGGGCCCTGGAAGCCCGGGGTGACGATTGCCGCATCGTGACCAACATAACTCCCGCCGCACAACAAGTGATCAATGAGTTCAGACACAGCAACTGCCGCTGGATTATCGCTGTGGGAATGATCAGTGAAGGTACGGACATCCCACGCCTTCAGGTATGTTGCTACCTGAGCCGCATCCGCACCGAGCTGCATTACCGACAAGTACTAGGGCGAGTGCTTCGACGCACAGGCGAGCCCGATGATCAAGCGTGGCTATTCATGTTGGCGGAGCCGGCATTGAAGTGCATGGCGGAAAGAATTGCAGATGATCTGCCGGATGACCTGGCGGTGCTTAACGAGGTCCAGATGCCAACCTATACCTCAAGCTCCATTTCCGGCTTGATTGGGTCTGCCGACAATGTCGACAGAGTGGATGGCAGTACTGAAAATAGCAACGCACAGGTATTTGGAGCCGTCGCTACGTCCCGCATCTCTCTGGAAGACTCTGCCCCCGAACCAAGCTACCAGGTCAGCTTTTCCAAGCACTATCGTCAGCAGTTGCTGGCTTGCTTTTGATTTCTTATGTAGATATCAGAGCTCAGACGTCGGCTTTTGTGGTTGGCTGAATCAGGAGGCAACGCATTGACCCTTCCCCACGAGAGAACCCGCAGCGTCATCAAGACCGAAGAGTTCCTACGAGAACTCTCTCGCAACACTGAGCTGCCCCAGGACATCCGCAGCTATGCAAAAAGCCTGCTCAGGCATTACCCGTCAGCTAACCAAATTTTCTCGTTAGGGCGCCTCGAAGAGTGCCTGGTGATTGATGCGCAAGATGATGAATATCGACGAAGGGTAATTGCTTTCCATCAGCCGCTCTTCAGTTCGTCATTAAACTACACGCTATAGCCATAGGGTAAGTAATGATCCGCGCTGATAGAGTCCTTTCGGTAACTGCCCGCGTTGCTCAACGAGTCAAGCTGACTCCCAAAGGACAGCCATTCAGTATCCGGCGATTCGCGGAATTTGGAACGAGAAGCGCCGTATCTAAAGCAATAAATCGACTGGTCAACCGAGGTGAACTTGAGCGGGTGTATCGAGGAATCTACATGCGACCGAAACCCGGTCAATACACAGCATGGGTTCGCCCAAACGTATGGCAAGTGACAAATTTGATTGCCAGCCAGAACCACCAGGTTCTGCAGCTTCATGGCGCAGATGCGGTCAGATTGTTTGGACTGAGCACCCAAATGCCGCTTATTCCGATCTATTACACAAGCGGCCCCAGTCGATCAATTTTTATAGGGAAAGCTGAAATCCGTTTGGTTCATGCTCCGCCAATGGTCATGCAGCACTGCGGAACCGAGGTAGGCACCGCCATCAGCGCATTATTTTACCTCGGTAAAGACAACTCTACCCCGGAGTGTATTGTCACAATTAAAAAGGCGCTTAAACCTGAAGACCTAGCGAAACTAATGACATCCAAAATTCCAAAATGGATGCGCGTTGCGTTGGAGGCATAACCTGCCCCAATGAAAAAACGCCCTAGTACAGCGCCCCTTGATGCCCAATGCGATCGGTATCGACCGATCATTGATGGATTTTGAGTTGACAAGTAAGGATAGGAATTACTTGCTTCAGCTTGTCAATTTTCCGCAGTACCAAAATACCTTTTCATAGGCAGAAACAAGATTCACGATTTGTCATATTTATGCACGAACAGAGTTGCGTAGACTAACAACCGCTAGTCAAGAACTGTTCCGAACAAATGCAGGCCGAGCACACCCTCACGAGCATATCTGACCTCTTGGAGTTGAAGGTGGCGATCCAATAACGGAAAGTCCTTCCTGGGAAAACCACCCAAATAACGATGCAGTGCTCTATACCCGGCCCCATCGACATAAGGAAAGGCTGCAGCCCGATGTAAGTCCCTAGATATTAGTAGACCAATCTTTGCATCCTCACACGCTTCAATGAACATCAAAAATCTTGAATAAGGAATAATATCTAGCAATGAAGCAGCAAATATCATGCTTCCAAATCTACTTGGCGGGTCCGCGATGGAAGCCCCCTTGAATATGCTTTGCTCAAAGGAGGTCGGATCAGAAAACCGCATACCTCTCTCTGTCTGAAAATGGATTCTCGCAGATCCACCTCGACCACCATGAAAAGGAGCTTGAAGAAAAATACAGAATAACTTATTGAATAAATCAACCACGATATATCTCCGACTAGCTCTGCTACCAGTAAGAAAGTGCTCAATCTTCATAAGAGTGGTACAGCGGAAACGTGAAAACCATGGGTCTTCCGCCACATTACTTCTTGAGACCGAATTACATTCTTGGACAAAAGCATCCCACGCTTTCGAGTAACGAGACGCATCAGATAGCGCGACCAATTCCTTTTTATGCATACTGCAAATACATGAATGGGAATAGCACCAACTTTTTCGCCATATAGGTAAATGACCATTGGCTACGTCATTTCGCAAACAGTCCGGACAAAAGAAACGGCGATAACTCCATTCAACTGCAGTTCCATTACGTAAACCGAAATAAACACTCAACCATTCTGGATTAATGTCCTCACGCCCTTCCCCCAGGCGTTGAGACGCTGAAAAAAAATCAACATCTGGATCAGCGGACCTGAACTCTAGCCCTTCCCACCAATGCAACGGACGTTCGGCCAATTCCAGGCGCGTAAATTTTATTATATGCCGATTAAGGCTGCACCGAAAAAGCCATGACGATAGCGTCTCGTCAAAATTCGGCGTTAGTAGCGCACTTAATCTCACATCTAGTAGCCCCAGAGATTTTTGTTTGCACGCTGCAGCATATTCAGATCAATTTTCTCAACGCCTAGCTTTACTGCATAACATGCAGCACTTCTAATCAACTCGAGAGTCTTGTCCATTCGGCCATAGGTAATAGATAAAATCGACCTTACCATCTCCTCAGAATAGAGCTGCGATGGCATTCGCAATGGCAATGATTCCTCGACTTCTAGCAAGAACGATCTAAAACCCTCATCTTCACACCAATCCGTAAGCGTAACCTCATGAAATCGCCTTTTAAATTCATCATTGGACTGCAGGGCATTCCGCGCGCTAACGGTGCCAAAGCAAAATAACTTCAATCCATACTCGACCCCAAGTAATTTCTTGAGGATTGACATATTAACTCGCTGCTCTTGCTTAGGACGCAAAAGTGCATCATGAAATTCATCGATAACCAAGCCCCAAACTCTTCTAAGCCTGATAACCTCTCTAATTTCATTTGGGATAATATCCGAGCCGCTTTTAGGTCTCACCCCAGAGGCTAGAGGCAAACCGAGAGCCAAGGCGAGTTCGGCTTTAAGGCTTTTCTTGACGCTTATCTCAGGCGACTCGGCCATGGATATAACAACCAATCCTTCACTATTCTTAATTCGCTTCGGGATTTGTGATATTATGGCCGTTTTCCCCGAACCACCAGGGCCGATCACGAGCAGCGCGGGGGCATTAATGCGATCTGGGACTTCCGCAATATTATTCATCATTCTAAAAACTGCTTCGCTGGAATTATTATCAACCCAAAGCTCATTATGAATTGCGGCTATTCGAGTATCCACATCGGCGGATAAATACTTCTGTATGTCAGATCGAACGTGTTCGCTACTCATTTGCTCCCCCCAGATCTGAATCTTTCCGGAAGAGCTGAATAGTCAGGCTTGACTTTTTCGGGCTTAACTGCCGGATTGTCGCCAATAGGACCAGGGTAGGCATCAAGATAGGCTTTTTCCGCAGCTTTTCGGCGTCTTTGCTTACGCGTTAAGACGATGCTCTCTTTCTCGATGCCCTGCTTTTCCCTGTAGGCTTTAAGCCCTCCAGCACTATCAATTGCCCCGACTCGAACTGGCCGCCTATGTAACCTGCTTGCACGATATTCTTCATAACTTGGTGCTTGGATCGTTAAGTCGGATAGACGAATTGAGCAGAACTGTCCATTTAACTTAACCCACACCTCATTCAAATTAAACGGATCAAATTTAACAACCGCCTTATTAGTCCCAACAAAGGGCACTAAAATAGGATCCCAATACGTCTGACCGTGTAACTTTATACCTTCGGGGTTAATTTTTCGTACTTCTTGAGGCATAAACCAAAGCTTCAGCTGCTCCGGTTCTGAAATTTTCGGTGGATACGGAAGCCCACCGGAGGGAGCAAAATAGTCATACCAAGCTTGCCGCGGACTAACTTTCAACGCACTATGAATGGTCGAGTGATAAACAACCACTTCGCGTGCAAACCAACGAGAAAAGTCGAAGAATGTCATTGTGGCATTCTTTTCGCTGTCGAGATCTCTTCGTGCAACTGAGTTCGACATTGTTGTTCCTTTTAAGAGGTGGACTTTTGTCGTCATGAAAGTACCAATCAATCGTTCAACATGACCACCAAAGTGCTTTTCACCAACTGGTCGATATTCGGGATGTATTCCAAATGACTCGCATCCAGCTTTAAATTTGGGACTGGTGAACTCCGCAGCATTATCCATGTGCAAAACGTCTGGCTTACCATAATAGGGATAGTCTACGGGATCTATGCCCATGCTTTTGGCAAAACCTATTTTAGGAAGCACACTTTGACTAAGTGCACACGCCACAGAAACTGACGACGGAACGTGAAGGCTGAGGTAATAGCCGACAATCACTCTTGTATATATATCAATTATCACCGTCAACCAAGGGCGACCAATCACATTGATACGATCATCCGCTAAAAGGATAATGTCGACCAACGTGTGATCCATTTGCACCCATTGCAACGGCCTTTCGACTTTTTTCTTTCCCGGTCGCGCCGAGAACTGTTGTGCTGCGGCATCGGCCCCGGCTTTGATTTTGACTCTTTTTTTCTCTGAGAGAATTAACTTCACACGTCGTAAAACTGTAGCTTTACAAGGGGATGGTAACCCCTGCTCTTTACATGCGACATCTACCTCGAGCCACACTTTGCTATAGCTAGCACCTTTCGAATTGTAAACTTTATGAGTCGCATCAAAAACAATTACCTCTACAGCTTCATCTAATCTAGTAACTCCTTTCTTAACCCCACGCCGCTGAAGAACCAATGACAGAGGACCAATTTCCTCATCACACATCTTAGCCAAACGAAAAAAATAGCTCCGCGACAAATTCAGCTTCACACAAGCTTGAGCGGTTGTTACTTCCTTCACCCTCCACTGGCTAATAACGTTGTACCGCTCTACAGCTAGCGATAGCTCGTCTTCTCCATAATCATTCACATTCAAATTTATTACATTACCCCCAGCCACCCCTCCTGTGAGACCAACAATCCTCTCAATATCGCGCTGAGAAACCATCAAAGCTTCGCCAGTTGCCTTAACGACTACCCTAATGCTCTTTGCGCTAAGAATCTGTTGAATTGTGGCAAGCTTTCCCTTTGCGACTACTAGCTCCCCAACAATTAGTTGATCTGTCATATATAGTTTCGCTGCAAAATTTGGAGAGAAACATCTTTCGACAACATATCGCCAAGGGTGATATTGCCTGTCACAACGCAGACGGCATTTAAAAAATAGACTATGAGATGTTATTTCGCCAATTTTGTCTTTTTTTTAAACTGAAACGAAGCTATGTCACTGATTTATATATGAAAAATCTAGTCTCTTTTTTGAGCAGGCATCACACCTCCATGCTCTGGCGTTTCTCGGCCAACGACAGCCACCTGTACCCCGGCGCGCTGCTGCGCGATCTCGATGCCTCCCGCGAAGCACGATTGTCTTCGGGCGATGAGCTGCTGGTGGAATTCAGCGACGGCGTGATCGCCCGCGGGCGACTGCTGGAGGTCGGAACGGATGCGGTCGTCCTGCAAATGCCGCTCTATCGCACAGCACGCGGAACCGAGGTGCAAGCTCGGACGTGGCGCATTGTGCCGGGTGACGAATCCGATCTGATGAAAGTAAGCAAGCGCCTGCCTGCGGTGTGATGTCGGGCCCTATTCCTTCTCGGCCCAGCGTTCCTTGATTTCGAGGATCGCCGGCATCTGGCCGATGAAGAGTTCCACCAGCTCGGGGTCGAAGTGGCGGCCGCTCTCGCGGCGCAGCAGCGAGATGGCTTCCTCGACCGGCCAGGCCGCTTTGTAGGGTCGGACGCTGGTCAGTGCGTCGAACACGTCGGCGATGGCGACGATACGCCCGGCCAGGGGAATCTCCTCCCCCTTGAGGCCATTGGGATAGCCGCTGCCATCCCACTTTTCATGGTGGGTCAGCGCGATGATGCGCGCCGTCTTCAACAGCCCCGAATCGTGCTCGCCAATGATTTCCGCGCCGATCTGCGCATGCTGGCGCATCACCGCCCACTCGGCGTCGTCGAGCTTGCCGTTCTTCTGCAGGATGGCGTCCGGGATTCCGATCTTGCCCACGTCGTGCATGGGCGCGGCGTTGAGCAGGTCGTCCGCCTCGTGCTCGCTGTACCCCGCGGCCTTGGCCAGGACGTAGGTGTAGTGGCTCATGCGGATCACGTGCAGGCCGGTCTCGTTGTCCTTGTATTCCGAGGCGAGGCCTAGGCGCTGGACGATCTGCAGGCGGGTCTCGTGCAGTTCCTCGGCGCGCACGAGCGACAGGTGCGTGCGCACCCGGGCACGGACGATGGGCGGGCTGACCGGCTTGGTGATGTAGTCCACCGCGCCGACCTCGAAGCCTCGGGCTTCGTCCTCCACGTCGGCCAGGGCGGTGACGAAGATCACCGGGATGGTCGAGGTGGCTGGCTGCGACTTGAGCCGGGCGCAGACTTCGTGGCCGGTCATGCCCGGCATCATCACGTCGAGCAGGATCAGCGCCGGGTTTTCCCGTTCGGCGAGCTCCAGCGCCTTGTCGCCGTCCTTGGCAAACAATAGGCGGTAATCGTCCTGCAGAATCTGCCGCAGCACCTGCAGGTTGGTCGGCTCGTCGTCCACCAGCAACAGCTTGGGGCGGGTATCGGCGGGTCTGATCATTGCGGCATGCCTCCATGGCCGAGCAGCTCGGCCAGCAGCGCGTCGGCGCGCTCGAAATCGAAGTCGTTGATGGCGCCTTCCAGGGCATGGGCCTGACGCGCCGGCAGCGCGGCACTCAGGCGTTGCAATGCGTCCTCGGCCAGCTCGCCGTGGTGCAGGGCGCCCCGGACCTGTCCGACAAGCGCTGACAATTCGGCCTCGGCGATGGCGGGCCTGGCGCCCTCTTCCACCGCGGCCTTCTCCGCTGGCAGCTCGCTCGGCAACGCGGCGAGCGCTGCCACCAGCGCGGCCAGCAGCTCGTCCACCGAAGCCGGCACGGCGCCCTTGAGCGCGTGCTCCAGCTGACCGGCCAGGCGGCTGGCCCGCAACAGCGCCAGGTTGCCGGCGGCGCCGCGCAGACGGTGCACCAGTTCGATGGCTTCGAGCTGTCGCCCATCCCGCAGCAGGTCCTCGACCTCGGCACAGCTATGGGCATGCTCGGTAAGGAAGCGGCGGATCGCCGACGCCATGGCCTGCTCGCTGCCCCACAGCTGGATGCCGCGCGGCCAGTCGATGGTTAGGTCCTGCTGGGGCTCGGCTGGCAGTGGCTGGGCGTTGTCGGTCGGTTCCAGGCCGATCACCCGGGCGATTTCCGCCAGCAACCGGTCTATTTCCAGCGGCTTGGAGGCGAAGCCATCCATGCCGGCCTCGCGGGCGGCGCGGCGATCCTGCTCCAGCACGCTGGCGGTCAGGGCGATGACCGGTGTCGGCCGCAGGCCGTGGGCCTGCTCGTGGCGACGGATGCGCCGGGTCGCCTCCAGGCCGTCCATGCGCGGCATCTGCACGTCCATCAGCAGCACGTCGAAACGCCCGCCGACGAAGGCGGCCAATGCCTGCTCGCCATCGCCGGCGGTGGTGACCCGGTGGCCCATGGCGCCCAGCGTCAGGCTGAGCAGCTCGATGTTCTGGGGCACGTCATCGGCAGCCAGGATGTTCAGTTCCGGCAGCTGGCAGACGGTGGTGACGATCTCCCCTGCCCTGGCCTCGCCGGCCTGCAGCGGCAGCTGCACATGGAACACGCTGCCCGCGCCATCGCGGCTCTCCACCCGGATGCTGCCACCCATCAGTTCGGTCAGCTGGCGAGCGATGGTGGTGCCCAGGCCGGTGCCGCCGAAGCGCCGGCTCATGGAGGCGTCGGCCTGGGCGAAGGGGTCGAAGATGTGCTGCAGACGGTCCTCGGCGATGCCGATGCCACTGTCACGCACGGACAGCTGCACCCTGCCCGGCTCGCCGCTCACTTCCAGGCGCACCCAGCCGCTCTCGGTGAACTTCACCGCGTTGCCTACCAGGTTGGTCAGCACCTGCTGGATGCGCAGCGGGTCGCCCTTGAAGAAGTCGCCCAGGCTCTCCTGATAGTCCAGGCTCAGGGTCAGCCCCTTGCCTTCGGCGCCCAGGCGCAGGGCGTCGCAGACCTGCCCGCACAGCTCGCGCAGGGAGAAGTCCACGTGCTCCAGCTCCACCGCGCCACGCTCCAGCTTGGCGGTGTCGAGGATGTCGTTGAGCAGGCCGAGCAGCGAGCGCGCGGCCTGGCGCACCGTGCCCAGGTGCCGGCGCTGCTGCTCGCTGAGAACGTCGTCCAGCAGCAGTTCGGTGAAGCCGATGATGGCGTTCATCGGCGTGCGGATCTCGTGGCTCATGTTGGCCAGGAAGGTGGTCTTGGCCGCGGCAGCCAGCTCGGCGCGCTCCTTGGCGATGCGCAGCGCTTCCTCCATCTCGCGGCGCTGACTGAGGTCGGTGGCGAACTGGATCACCTTGAACGGCTTGCCGTCGGCGTCGAAGATCGGGTTGTAGGACGCCTGTATCCACACTTCGCGGCCGCCCTTGCCGAGGCAGAGGTATTCGCCGCTGTCCAGTTCGCCATGGGCCAGGTGTGCCCAGAACTGGTCGTAGGCGCCGCTGTCGACGTAGCGCTGCTCGCAGAAGATGCGGTGGTGCTGGCCAATGATTTCCGCTTCCTCGTAGCCAGTCAGTTCGAGGAAGTTGCGGTTGGCGCTGAGCACGCGGCCGCCCAGGTCGAACTCGATCACCGACAGCGCGCGGCCGATGGCGTTGACCGTGCCCTCGAACTCGGCGTTGCGCAGCTTGCTCTCGGTGATGTCCAGCATCACCCCGTCGATCCAGTGTGGCGCGCCCTGCTCGTCCGCCGCCCCGCTGCCGCTCTCCCAGACCCACACCTCGCTGCCGTCGCAGCGGGTCAGGCGGTACTCCACCTGGTAGCTGCGGCTCTCGGCGAGGGCGTCGCGGGCCAGCTCGCCGACGCGCACCTGATCGTCCGGGTGGATCAACTGGGTAAAGTGACGCCGGCCGGCGACGAAATCCTCGGCCGGCCAGCCGG
>OGQD01001528.1_pt1 | contig 14606 bp, 17 predicted proteins | sample 1553091 | NCBI WGS metagenome assembly OGQD01 (sample SAMEA2580290, study PRJEB22360) | human gut metagenome | biome: human gut; feature: human-associated habitat; material: faeces | place: Denmark | collected 2008/2010
TTGGAAATGAAAAGAGTATTATTTAGTATTTTGGTATATGTGTCTGTTTCAGCATTTTGTGTAGCTCAAACTCTTGAAGATTATAATAGGCAGTTAAATGTATTTAAAGAAGATTTCAAAATAAAATCGGATGGTGAGCTTCTAAAAGCAGATAGTAAGAGACCAATAAACTTGCCCACATATTTGGAGCAAATGGGTTTAGAAAAAGACATTATTAATAATGTTACACATGTTGAAGTATATTCCAAATCTGATTTAAATCTTATAAATGTTTACGCTGTCCAATACTCAAAAGATGATTATTCTAAATATTTAATGGTAATTGAAGATGCTAAAGCTTTGGAGAATTATATTTTAATAAACGGTAGTTTTGATTTTAAAAATAATACAGTTTCTGTTTATAAGACTGCAAAAGGAAAAAGTAAGTGGAGTGACTGTTTTGGGAGTTGTGTGGAAAAAGGATTGAGCGCTCATACTACGATAGGTAGAGTGATAATAGGGATGGGGGTAGCTGCTGGTTTTGGGTGTGTGGCTTGCGGAGCAGTTGCGGCTACTTATACAAGTGTAATATTGTTAGGATGTGCGGGTGGTTGTAATAAATAATTTTAGTATTATATAAATTCGAAAAGTATGAAAACCTACATGATATTACTGCTTTTGTCTACATTTATATTTGCACATTTCATTTTTGAAAAAGGCATTCATATTGGGGTTAAAATTAGTATAAGTATATTGTATTTCTGTGGTTTACTAAGGTTTTATTTGTTGTATTGGAGGCATTTAAAATGAATGTATCTTTTTATGTGGTGGAATATATAAAAATTCGATAGTGCAGAAAATGAGAGAGCAAGATATAAAATGGATAATTAATAACTAAATAAAATGATATGGGAAAAGTAAGTTCTTACACAATTCTTTTTTTGTTATTGTTGTATATATCGCTTTTGGTATATTCCTTAATTCTAATATTTAGGAGAGAAGTGAAGCTTAGGTTTTTGTTTTCTGTTTTAATAGTCTTGTTTTTGCCTTTTATTGGTTCTCTTTCCTATATTATTTTTTGTCATGGTAAGAAAGTCGGATAAATAATCCTGTTTTATTTACCATTAATTTTTCCTTGAAACGCAAAGTATGCTCTTTGGGAAGCTTTTTCTTCAGCCTTCTTTTTTGAAGTAGCCCTGGCTTTTGCAACTACTTTATGGTCTATACTTAACTTGACTCCAAAGAAACGCTGTCCGTCAATGCCATTATCTTCATAGACGTCATAATGGAAAGCTCTTTTTTCTTTCTGGCACCATTCAATCAGAAGACTCTTGTAACTGATAACTTTACCTTCCAGTTTGGCAATATCCACATAAGGAGTGATAACCCTTTTTTTGATGAATTTTTCGCAGTAGGTATAACCTTTGTCGAGGTATATGGCACCGATAAGCGCCTCGAAGATATTTCCGTGAATGTTTTCTCCAAAATGTTGGGCCGGAACTTTGCTTTCGATGAAACGGATGAGGTTCAGGTCGCGCCCCAGCTCATTCAGATGTTCGCGGCTTACTATTTTAGAACGCATTTTAGTAAGATAGCCTTCATCTCCTGAAGGAACCTGATTGAATAGGTGAGCGGCAATTACAGAGCTCAACATGGCATCCCCAAGAAATTCCAGGCGTTCGTAGTTAATCTGATTTCCGTCAGCATCCAGTTTGTTGGAAGAGCGATGTGTAAAAGCCCTGCGGTAACATTCAAGGTTGATGGGTTTGAAACCTAGTATTTTATAGATGTCGCTAAAAAAAATCCCGTCTTCATGAGAACGGGAATTTGGAAATATTTTTCTGATGATGTTCATCCGAATATTATAGTTCTAGTTTTTTAACCAAAACGCAGGCATTGTGTCCTCCAAAACCGAAAGTATTGCTCATTACTACTTTCATGTCTCTTTTTTGAGCCTTATTGAATGTGAAATTCAATTTTGGGTCAATATTTTCATCATCCGTAAAGTGGTTGATGGTTGGAGGTACGATACCGTGTTTGATAGACAAAATGGCTGCAATTGCTTCAATAGCACCGGCAGCTCCCAATAAGTGTCCTGTCATCGATTTGGTAGCATTCAGGTTTAATGTATAGGCATGCTCTCCAAATACGTGCTGGATTGCTTTCGATTCTGCAATGTCTCCAAGTGGAGTTGAAGTTCCGTGCATGTTAACTCCGTCTACATCTTCCGGCTTTAGACCGGCATCTCTAAGACAGTTCAACATTACGTTTTTAGCGCCTAATCCTTCCGGATGCGGAGCTGTAATATGGTGCGCATCGGCCGACATTCCGCCACCGCCTATTTCGCAATAGATAGTAGCGCCACGGGCAATAGCGTGCTCGTATTCTTCAAGAACCAAAGCTCCGGCTCCTTCTCCCAAAACAAATCCTTCACGGTCCTTGTCCATTGGTCTTGACGCTGTTTTTGGATCGTCGTTGCGGGTTGAAAGCGCGTGCATAGCGTTAAATCCACCCATTCCGGCAATAGTTACAGCAGCTTCAGAACCTCCGGTAACCATTACATCAGCATGATTCAGGCGGATGTAGTTGAAAGCATCGATAAGCGCATTGGTAGAGGAAGCACACGCAGAAACTGTCGTGAAGTTAGGTCCTCTGAAGCCATATTTAATAGAAATATGTCCACCGGCTATATCGGCAATCATTTTTGGTATAAAGAAAGGATTGAATTTTGGAGTACCATTCCCTTTCGTAAAGTCCATTACTTCCTGCTGGAATGTTTCAAGACCTCCGATTCCGGAACCCCAAATTACACCAACTCTGTCTTTGTCTAATTTGTCAAAGTCAAAATTGGCATCTTTTACAGCCTCGTCAGACGATACTATGGCATACTGCGCATAACGGTCCATTTTGCGGGCTTCCTTGCGGTCTATAAAATCTTCTGCATTAAAGTTTTTCAGCTCGCATGCAAATTTAGTTTTGAAATGAGTGGTATCAAAATAAGTTATAGGAGCAGCGCCGCTAACACCATTGATAAGTCCATTCCAATATTCCTGGACGTTATTTCCAATGGGCGTCAAGGCACCTAAACCGGTTACTACAACTCTTCTTAATTTCATACTTAAAATTTTATAGTTATAAATTTATATAAAAAATACCCATGCTTTCTTCTTAGTCGTAAAAAAGAGACAGGGGTATTGCATAATATCTTAATGATTGAAAGCAATCAAATTGAATCTTTTGTAAAAATAATAACTCCCGTGAATTCTCAAAGAAAACACGGGATGTCAATTGTTATTATTTTTTTGCTTCTTCTATGTAAGAAATTGCTTGACCTACAGTAGCAATGTTTTCAGCCTGGTCGTCTGGAATCTGAATGTCAAATTCTTTTTCGAATTCCATAATAAGCTCAACAGTGTCTAATGAATCAGCTCCTAAATCATTTGTGAAGCTAGCTTCTGTTACAACTTCGTTTTCGTCAACGCCTAATTTGTCTACGATAATCGCCTTAACTCTTGATGCAATGTCTGACATAATCTTTTAATTTTTGAATTTAATTGTTGGCAAAAATAAAAAACTTTATTTTAAAACAACGTTTTAGTTGATAAATGTGAGTACTAATTTAAAAAAAATATTTCACAAAGGCTTTCAAAATCTATTTAATATCATTTATTATTCTTTTTTTTGTGCTATAATTAATGACGTTTCCATGAAAAAAATCATCCTGTTTGCTTCGGGTTCGGGTTCCAATGCCGAAAACATTATCCGCTATTTTCAGGATAAGAAAACAGCCGAAACGGTAGCGGTTTTTTCAAATAATCCGAATGCTAAAGTTTTAGAAAAAGCTGAAAAACTAGGAGTGCCGTGTTATGTTTTTACAAAAGAAGAACTCAATACGGGCAAAGTGTTGGAGCAGGTGATGACGCTTAATCCGGATTTGATTGTGCTGGCCGGGTTTTTATGGAAATTTCCAACCGACATTGTAACCCAATACCCGAATAAAATTATCAATATCCATCCGGCACTGTTGCCAAAATATGGCGGTAAAGGCATGTATGGAATGAATGTCCACAGAGCCATTTTAGAAAATAAGGAATCGCATTCCGGAATCAGTATTCATTATGTGAATGAAAATTATGATGAGGGTGCTATGATTTTTCAGGCAGAGGTTGCAGTTGACAGTTGTACGACCCCGGAAGAAATAGCGGTAAAAGTGCAGGAATTGGAACATGCACATTTTCCTGAAGTCATTGATAAAATTTTAAACTAATTATGAAGTCATTATTGTTTCTTTTCCTGTTTCCCTTTTTTTCTGTTTTCGGACAGGAGCGGTTTGAAGTAAAAAATATAAACTTTTCCGTTCAGGTTCCTGAAAGTTGGACAATATTAGAAGAAAAGGAAATATTGGAAAATGTCAAAAAATTCGATTTCAATACGAAACAATTGAAAGAGCTCATTTCAAGCGATAGCGATGGAGTGAATTTAGTGACTTACACAAAATACAATCCTAAAACATATGCCGGAATAATCCCTACTATAAAAATTAGGATGGTAAAGACAAACGCTAAAAACATTGGGAGCTTTTTGAAATCTATAGAAATGTCAAATACTGAAGCTGAAAAAGTATTTGGTAGTTTTACTTTTACTAAAAAACCTTCTGTTGTTAAAGTTTCAAAAGATAATGCTGTTTCATTTGCGGTCAATTTCAAATTGAAAAAAGGAAGTAACGAATATAAGATCAATAGTGACAGCTATTATATTCTAAGAAAAGGATATTACATTTCAATAAATTTTATAGAGCAATTGGGCAAAGAAGATAATTCAGAATTATTCAAAACTTTAATAGGAAGTATAATCTCGGGAAATTAATAATGTCACACCAAGTACATATTTATACCGATGGCGCTGCCAAAGGAAATCCCGGTCCCGGAGGCTATGGCGTGGTGATGGAATGGGTGGGCAGGCCCTACAGAAAAGAATTTTATGAAGGTTTTCGCCTGACCACTAACAACAGGATGGAACTTCTGGCGGTTATTGTAGGTTTGGAAAAACTCAAATTGCCAAATACCAAAGTATTGGTCATTTCCGATTCTAAATATGTAGTCGATTCCGTTACCAAAGGTTGGGTTTTTGGTTGGGAAAAGAAAGGCTATAAAGACAAAAAAAACCCGGATTTATGGAGACGCTTCCTGATTGTTTACAGAAAACATCAGGTTGATTTTAAATGGATAAAAGGGCATAACAATCATCCACAAAACGAACGTTGCGACCAGTTGGCGGTTATGGCATCAGGATTGCCGAATTTATCTGTGGATACTTTTTATGAGAGGGAAGAGAAGGGATTGTTGTGAGTTTATGGCTATTTGTCCGATTTCTCACAATTGTTTAGAATAGTTGATTTCAAATATATTATAGATGGATAAAATGAATGGCCCAATTAAGTATACTTGTGAATGTTGTGGAGACATACATGAAAATTGGCCAGCGCTGACATTTATTTCACCTGATAATTATGATCTTCTTTCCGCTGACGATAAGAAAAATATCGCAGAATTAAAAAGTGACACATGTATAATCAATCACCCAAATCAAACAGATAGGTTTATTCGTTGTACATTGACGCAGCTTGTTAATGATCATTGTGAGGGTTTAGAATATGGTCTTTGGGTTTCTTTAAGCGAGAAAAGTTTTCAAGATTATATGGAGAATTTTGATAATGATAATCATGAGGTGCAATATTTTGGTTGGCTTTGTAATGATATACCTGAATATAAGTTTCCTGAAAGTATTCCGACAACAGTTGTAACAAAAAAGGGGAATCAAAGGCCTGAAATTTTTCCTCATGAGAGTTTTGACCATCCGTTTGTAAGAGATTACTATAATGGAATAAGTAAAAAAGAAGCTGAGAGCAGGATTAAAATGATGCTTCAAAAAACTAAAGACAACAAATTAGCCTTAACTTCTAAAAAGGCTTGGTGGAAATTTTGGTGATAAAGAAGATTAGTACTTACTTAAACTGTTGCTACCTAAATGAATTTCTATACATTACTTCTAAAACACTTTTAAGCATATTTAGATTAACATTCTCATCAGTTTTTTTTAAACTTATATTTCCATGAGAAAAGTATTTAGCAATTATTTCTCCATCTTTTTTTACAAACATTAAGTAAAAAGCATCATTTGAAATATATTCATCACATTCTTCGTAATAATACTTTTTCCTTATTGAATTTATATTGTTTGAAATCAATTGGATATCAGGGTTTTTTAAGTCGACCTCATTGTTATGTGATGAGTTACTATTATAGCAGAAAAATTTATCATCAACTTTTTTTACTAAAGTATATTTCCCGTATTTCATATTAGGAAGAAATTGACACAAAAGGACTCCTGTTCTATGGATTTCAAAGTCTTTGATTTTATTTTTAAATAAATCCGTCGTGTCTATGTTTTTAAATAAACTGTCAAATGCTATTTCATTTTCGGTTTCTAGAACTTTACATTTATTATCCTTTTTTACTGTTTTCTGGCTGAGGCAAGAAACTACAAAAATTATTGTGAATATTAACATTATTCTTTTCATTGTTTTTTAGGCTTAAATTAATGAAGAGTTCATAGATGAATTGATTTCGACCGCTAATACTTACCTAGATGAAAATCCAGAAAAATCTAAAACGGAAGCAGAAAATATCATTAAGGAATTTGTTTTGAAATTCAATACGGTCTGGCTCAATCCTGACGAATAAAAAACCACCTTGAGTAAGGTGGTTTTCACTAAAATTATTTTTAAAATTAATTGCTTTTGCATCCTATCCTATCAGATTCTGTTAGGATTTGAACTAGTTCCTTATAATTAGCAAAACTAATTTTTTCACGTTTTGATGCATCAATGCCATTGCCTTTGTAAATACTCCATTTAGTTGGCTGGCTTACTTTCTCTGTATGATTGTATTCTATGGAATTCCACATATTCCCATAAGAAGACAAACTGCTCCAAAAATACCCTGTAAATAATGGCTTTTTGTTCTTGCAAATCGCAAACTTTATTCCTTCTTTCATTGAGGGTTTTAATGAGACAATTTTATTAATTGCATTGGCTGAGAATTTTATCTGTCCCGAAATAGTGTCAAGACATATAATGTCATCATTAATAATCAACGGAACACTATCTAGCATTTCCTCCGTTGCTTCAAACTGTGGAGCATATAAAAATTCTTTTCTTAAAGAATCATAAGCAGGTTCTTTCGTTTCTTTTGCCGAAGTAATGGTATAAATTTCAATTTGAGAATTGTCTTTCTTCTGGCAGGAAGATACGGCAATAATAATCAAAAATAAAATGATGCTTGAAAGGCTATTTTTTTGGTGCATAATTCAACAGTTTTGGTTTTGGGTTGTCAGGATATAAAATCTCTTTTAATTCAATAGCAAGTTCTCGGTCACTATTTTTTGAAAAATAGGACTCAATTCTGCTATTGAGACTTGTCTCGATATCTAACTTTGCCAAATTATTTCTCTATGAATTCAAATTTAATAGAGCCATTTTCTTTTAATACTTCCATATCAGTTCTTTCAGAAAAGAGAAGAATAGTTTTTAAACCACTTACCGTGTCAGCAACAATCTTATTAGTTTCTTTATCGACAAAAAAGCTGAAATCTGAGTTATTTCTTTCCCTTGAATACTTTTTACGTTTTAAAGATTTAGCTATAAATTTTTTATCATTAATAGTAAAGATTATACTGTCAATATTTTTGGATTCAAATATTTTATCTCTTTCTTTTTGTTCAGGTATATAATAATTTAAACCTCCATACTTTGTTGTATAAAGCAGTCCCTTATATTGAGCTACTTCATTGTTTTCGTAAACTTCTGCGTTTATATTACCTTCTTTTTTACAGGCAATAAGTAAAAATATGAGAAAAAGGTATGTTCTATTTGTCTTCATTTTTTTTATAATATTTAACATCTTTCATCGTAAAATTTGTTCCTTGGTCACTATTGAAGCCACTGATAACTTCCTTTAATGGAAGAATCTGAGGTTTAGCCTGACGTCCGTCTTTTGTTAATACGTATACTGTACCATCTTTACTTTTTCCATAAAAAGAAACGGTATGCTGCCCGCCAATGGAAGCAATACCTTGATTGAAACCTACATTGTCAAAATTATCAACTTGTGAAAAACCAGGAGTACTATCTACGGCCATCGGATTTGGAAATTGTTTGTATTTTTCAGCATTGGCAGGATTTATTTCTTCCCCATTTGTAGCCATTTGTGTACATTCATCGCATATATAGTTATCATGGTTTAAAAATTACCCACCAACACATCTGATAAATTACCGAAATTTCTTTTGGCACAATTTACATTTATACCGCTCTACTGCTGATTGAATGCCATTTTTAATAGCAACTCCGTTGCATTTTGACAATATACTTTTTCCATGCCCTAATTTAATACACGTAGCAAAAACAAACACTTATTTGATAGGCTTCAATGAATAATTATTATTCACTGCTAATTCCATATAACAGAAAACAGCGTTTGGTTTATATCCTAAACACTGTTTTTCAGTAGTTTAATTTTTAAATTTAGTCTATGCCCTAATTTGATACATCACCAAAACCACCCATTACTGGGTGGTGAGTGTTAAATAAAATGTGAATATAAATTGATTATTGTTTAGATTTATATCGTTCAGGATGTTTCTTTACAAAAGATGAGACCGTATTTTCATAATCAATAATATCTTTTACATAGTTTAAAAGCTGTTTGTTGTCCTTCATTTTTGTGCCATTTTTATATGTATTGAAATGCTCTCCTAGACATAGTGTGTCAGTTTTTGTCTTATTATGAATTAATACTTTGATTCTAATATTCATTCCTCCTGAATCAACAGCAGTTTCATATTTGCTATATAGGTCCATGAATTTTTTAATCTTTTGTTTATCGTCAATTTTTTTATAATTAATGTCGTCTTTAAGCACCTCTTTAGAAATCATCGAACAAGGATAACTAAAAGGAGTACTTATATTTGGCCCTATATAAAACATTTCAATATAACTACTGTCAATATTTTTATTTGCATATTGTTCATAGAGTTCCATTTTTTTATCTCTTTTCTGGCATGAAAAATTAAATAGTGTAAAAATGAGAAATAAAAAATTAATCGTTTTTTGTTTTTGATTCATGGTTTAAAAGAGTAAAGAAAATTAAATTATAAAGAGATAAACTCTCGTCATCTTAATCTTAAATCTGATTTAAATTAATACTTATAAATCTCGTCCTTAATTGTTTTTAACAACTTTTTAGAGTCTTCCTTATTTATGCCATTTACTTTAATATCGAAATATGCTCCCATACAAATAGTATCTACAATTTTCTTATCGTGATAAACTACCTGGATTCTTACGTCAATATCCCGCTGTTCTTTTGCATTAACTAGTTTTTTTAGCTCTTCTTTAAAAGTTTCAAAAACTTTCTTGTCTTCAATTTTTTTATAATTAACATCTAATATGCTCCCCTGTAATGCATTACAGTTTATTGCCATTGGAGAACGTAAACCCTCCTTTAGGAAAAAGACTTCAAGATATTGGTCTTGACTTGTTTTTTTTAAGCAACTAATCAGGCAAATAAGAACTATAAAGGGTGAAAAGAATTTCATAATTATTGAAGATTTAATTTTGTTTATATTTTTCATAGGAAATAGGAGAATAAAAGCCGCTTTTGTTTAATTGTTGATTAAACTGAACCGTTTTTGATTTATTTACTTTAGTTGAAGTAGGTGAGGTAGTTACAACTGGTAAACCTTTATGGTCATTTCTTGTTGTGCCAACCATTCCAATTTCACCATTTGCTCTCGCTGTTTTTTGTTCTGTGCCTATAATTACACTTTTCTCTGCTTTATTATCATATTTTGCATCTTTCGTTTCGAGTTGCAAATTTGCGGCAACTTTTCCATCCTTGGCATACTTTAAGGCGTGACCTGCTTCGTGGTCTAATAAAGTGGCTGGTGACAAAATAGCTCCATTGGTAGTTTCTAATCCTAAACTTGGATTCCACTTCACTACATTATAATCCCCCGAACCTGCTGCTAATGAAGGTTGGTCAGTAATCGTTAAGCCATTCGTCTGTTCTACATCAACCATAATATTAGGATTTTCAGCAATAGCTTTCATCGAATCTCCTCCGCCATTTTCAACGTTATAATTATAGGCATTAACAAAATCTCTTACAAATTGATTGTCTGGTAGAGCAGTCTGTCCGCCGTTAAAGATAAACTCTTGATTATTACCTTGTTTATCTACATAATTAATTCTCCAATCACCTCCTGCAACAGCTTTCATCCCATCAGGGTCAATGAAATAAACAGGATTGTTAAGAGCATACGTGTAAGGACTAAATCTCCTGCTTGTTTCTGCGAGCGGGTCAATATTCATCCATCTTCCAATCGCAGGGTCATAATTCCTTGCGCCATAATCGTAGAAGTTAAGCCCCAATTCGTCCTGGAACTCCTTCCCGTTGTACTTATACTGGTAGGACCTTCTTTGCTGCGGCCCCAACGGCTCGATACCGATAAGATAACCGCCGTCCTCCTTGCTGATTTCGACATATTCGTACTTGTCTGAATTGTACTTCTCATGTTTCAGCCCGAAGGGATAGTAATGGTTCTCTTCCATGATGTATATCTTCCCCTTTTCCTTATCCATCGCGTAGCTCATCCTGATATTTCCCAGATGGTCCTTGATGTTGTACACAAACGGGAAGGCAACAGACCTTGATCCACCAGCAGGTTATGTTACTGTTTTGTAAAAACACCTAATCTATACATTACCCAAACTATTTTACATAAATATCAAATGAAACGGTGTCATTTTTTACTGGTGTGACATTGTCATCAAAAGTATACTGAGTAATTGCTTTGACCCTATTAAGGCCCTTTTTTGTTAATACTTCTTCAACAACTATTCGTGTTGGTTCTTCTTTTGTAATAGTTCGTTTAACCTTTGAATTATCAATCCCTTCCATTTCTATTTTAAAAGTTCTTTTTGCATAAGGTATATTGGCTAGTAGATAATCATATTTTATAATATCTCCCACTTTCAAAACATCACCCGTTTTTATTTCAATTTGCTTTTTGTTGTATAGTTTATATTGTTTAATAGGATATGTAGCATAACCATCATATTTTTTCACTGCTTTTTTATCAAACTCTATAATAAATTTAGGCTCTCCTAAATCATTACACATAACATATTTTCTAATTTTCCCATCCTGAGAATAATAACTAGCCTCTAAATCAATTTTACTATTCTTTCTGTAATAAACAGATTCTATTTTTCCATTATCAAAATAGTAAGAACAAAGTCCATTGGGTTCATTGTTTACAAAATTTCCCTCCGCAATTTTAACCCCATTTTCATTATAGTTTACAAACTTCCCATGTTGAATTGTATTTCCATTTCTAATTATATATTCGTTTGTACCTATTAATTTTCCAGAAGGGCTGTATTCTTTATAAGTATACACTTTTTCATCTTTAAGATAAAAAAATAAAACCGTTAAACCAACAAGCACCGTTAGTCCTACTATATATATTTTTTTCATTTTTCTTCTTTCTTTTTTTGTTGTGATTCATAAACATCTCTTCTCACTTGTACATCATTATTAGAATTATTGGGGTCATGGACAACTATTACATACTCTGATGATTTATCTTTTTTACCTTTATTTTCATCGATAACCCCATTTACACCATCACCAACCTGCATCCCTTTTTCAAATATCCCTTTTATATCATTTCCAGCTTCTAGTAATTCTTTTATGTTTTTCAAATTATTACCTGTTTTTTCAGCTCCAGGAGCTGCAGTAAGAAAAGCATCGGCATCAATATTATCTCCTTTTTTTCTTACCTTTTGATTTTTGATTTTCACCACCTCCATTTTTACTAGTTGCAGTTGAATTGATGTCTTTATTACTTATTTCTATCTTCTTCCTTTTATAAGTGTTTGCATTTTCTAAAATGTCTGCAACAAAATAAATTGGTGCCTTTGCTATATCGTGATTATATGTTTTACGATTATATGATTTTTTCCATGCCTTATCCCATTTGTCATTTGCTACTGAGGCTAAGGCTTTAATTACTGGCCACGGCCACCTACCATCAGGGTCAATAAAATAGACAGGGTTGTCAAAAGCATACGCATAAGGCGACCATCGTCTTCCTTGCTCAGCCAGCGGGTCGATATTCATCCACCTTCCGATAGCCGGGTCGTAATTCCTGGTGCCGTAGTCGTATATGTTCATCCCCATCTCGTCCTGGAGTTCCTTCCCGTTGTACTTGTAATTGTACGGGAACTGCGGCACCGGGCTTGCTTGGGGCGCCAGGAGGGCTAAGCCCTGCCCGCCTTCCCTGAAGGCGAGCATATCCGAGTTATAGTTGGTATGCTTCAGCCCGAAAGGGTAGTAGTGGTTTTCTTCTAATATCCTCAGGCTCCATGGTGACTGTGGGTCTTCCGCATAACTCAGCCGGATGTTCCCCAAGTGGTCGGTATAATTGAACACGTAGCTGTAGCTCTCACCGTCCTTGGTCTGCGTTACCTCGACATAGCCTTCCGCCGTGGGGAAGAAACGCAGCGTACCGTCCTGGTAGTGGAAGCCGTCCAGGTATTCCATCACCCTTGCCCCGACCCCGCCGTTCACGTTGCCGTCCAGGTATGGGGCTGTTTTGCGCACTTTCCTGCCGTCTGCGGTATAAAGATACTCAATTTTCCACGGTTCCCCCCCCCAAAAAGTATCCTGGTAGGAAGATTCAGGTGATTGTAGGTTATGGAGGTTATCCCCTTGTTCAGGTCTTGAGTCATATTGCCGTCGTCGTCATAAAGAAATTCCAAGGGATCATCTGAGCCGTCTCTGAAGCCTTGGGGGTCTGTACTGAAATCCTCTACGGATTCAAGCCTGTTTTTCGAGTCGTAATAGTACGAGAGGTCGTCTATCTGGATATAGGCCCCGGAATCGGAATCGAGTCCCCCGTTCCGCTGCAATCCAATTATATTTCCCATGAGGTCATACTGCAGGGATTCGTTATAGGATCCGGTCATCTGATCTTCTTTGATATAGGCTGCATTGGTGAGCCTGTTGATTGCATCATAGGTATAGGCATATCTTCTGGTCTTGTCGTCGCTTGAGGTCCTCCATCCGGTTTCGGCAATGTTGCCATTGAAGAGAGGCTGTGCCGCGATTGGGGTGTTATACCAGATATTGAAGGCGAACAGGTCGGAATGGTCTCCTGTCGTATTATTCAGTGAACCTATGTCGTTGATGCTTTTAAGCCATCCGCGGATATTATAGGAATAGTCAACTTTTTGCAGCGCGGCTGCCCCGGTTTCGTCACCACTGCCCACGCTTTTACGTATAAGGCGTCCAAGTTGGTCATATTCATTTTTGGACATTAGTTGTAGCGGATTGTTGTTGATCTTGTGCATGTGGGAATCTGGCCTGTTTTGGTTGTCATAGGTAAAATCCTCCCGCAGGGTCAGTTCTGCATCCGAAGCGGTGCGCCTGTGTTTGGTAACAGTATAGGTTGCCTTTCCTGTAAAATCGGGTTTTGTATATCTCAAAGTATATCCGCCCATATGGTTTTGGGAATTTTCCTTGATAGTGCGGCCCTTCTTGTCATACATGACGTATCCCTTCTCCGCGTCAGTGGCAGTACTCGCCTCAAGAACCCTTATCCATGAGCCTGTAGGCATTCCCTTAGGCTTTTCCGAGACCCCATAAAAAATGGGATGCTGTTCGAAATCTACGAAATCGGACTGGGTAGGCGCATTAGGGAAATTATAATTGTCATAGTAACTTACGGTAAGGAGGTGATATCCGGAAGTGGGCCATACGCTGCTTGTGTACCTAAATGTTACGCCGTTAATATTTGTATCTGATGTATCGGTTAGCTTGGCTTCGCTGATGTTCTTTAACTCGGCATTTCTTGCGTTTTGCAGGTTTTTTCTATCTGTACTGTTTACTGTTGTTGATGCCATCCATGCGGTGTAACATACCCTGTTGAGGGCATCGTATTTTGTGATAAGCCATCCTATTGCAGGAGACAGGTCTGCAAACGGCGATTTGGCCGGCCCGGTGGCAATCACCCTATCCAGGTTGTCATAGATGATGAATTCCCATTGTTTTCCGGGTAGCTTTTTCTCAACAAGACGGTTGCGCTTGTCATAGCGGTACTGGTAGCACCAATTGTTTAGTATTGTCTGGTGCACTAGACCTGCAGCATTCGGCGGGAGCACGAATGACAGGTTTCCGTACTGGTCATAAACGTAGTAGGTGTTGGCGGTTACAATTCTGCTGACCCCTTCCACGGCTTCGACAATATAGTTTCTTTTCAGGAGTATCCTTCCTTCCTTATCAGTGAATTCCTCAGTTGTGTGCAGGCTCCCGGAAGTCCAGTTTTCGTCCTTTGTTACGGTCTTATAAAGTTCTCCGGCAGCATAGCTCGCACCCAATGTCAGTGAGGAGGCATAATATCCCTGCAGTTCCTGCCATTGTGATTCGGCTTTGTAAAGCCTTACAGCATCGGCTGCGGTATTGGTGTCGTAGCCCATTTTTACCTCATGGCCGGAGCCCATT
>OGQD01001529.1_pt1 | contig 14602 bp, 14 predicted proteins | sample 1553091 | NCBI WGS metagenome assembly OGQD01 (sample SAMEA2580290, study PRJEB22360) | human gut metagenome | biome: human gut; feature: human-associated habitat; material: faeces | place: Denmark | collected 2008/2010
CAGCGTGCGGAATTCGCGGCCGTCGTCCGAAACCGCAATCTCAACCCGCGTCGGAAGCCATACCCACGCCGAAAACCACTGAATGAAGTCCGCCGTGATCTCGTGCAGCGGTTTCGTCGTGCCAAGATCAATCGTCACGTCGATATCATCGAGAAATCCCTGCCAGCGCGTACCGTAACTCCATGAACCGCGCAGACCGTCGGTCAGTGCCGTCTCTCCGCCGGCCGCATACTGATCCCGCCATTGAGTGGCGTAGTCGACCCGGCAGCCGCGGGCCAGATGATCCGTCTCGGTGAGTGACTCCGGGCGTTCACCCGCTTCGTGGGCGAGGTCGAAGGCGTTATAGCCCGCCCGGCGGACCCGCTCGGTGAGCTCGAGCGCCCGGCGGTGGAAGTCGTCGTAATTCTTCTGCCCGGGGCAGCTCCATGCCACCTCGGCCAGCGCAAAGAGACGCGGATAGAGCATGTATTCGGCCTGCTCGGGGGTCGGGATGTATTCGGTCCAGAGGTTGGCCTGCACGCCCCGGATCCATTCGCGGCCCGGCATCCCCTCCGGAGCCGGATCGTACGAGTAGACCTTGCGCAGCGGCAGGTAGCCCGAGAAGGCTTGCGGTTCGGTCGAGGGGTTGTCCTGGTAGCCGTCGAAGTAGCAGTGCGACCCCGGGGTCATCACCACTTCGTGACCCGCTGCGGCGGCTTTTCGCCCCCCCCCCCCGCCCCCGCCGCCGCCCCCCGCCGCAGCAGGCGCAGCAGATCGTCCCAGGTATCCGGCACCGACAGGCCCAGACGCAAAAACTGCGCACGATTGATCCACAGCCAGTTGGTGGAATGCGCATTGATCGGCGCGGCCACCCAATGCCCCTCATATTTCGACAGACGCTGGATGCCGTGCGGCACCACCTCGTCCCACTCCTCTGCCTTCGCCACATCGTCGAGAATCACCAGCTTGCCCTGGCGCGCCCAATCCCGGATGTCGTAACCGATCGCCTGCGAGGCCACCGGGGCGCGGCCCTGCGCCACCCACTGCCGGAGCACGTCGCCGTAACGGCGGGTGCCGCTGCCGGCCACCGTGCGCTGCCGCCAACGCAAGCCCTGGGCTTCGACATGGCGCCGGATCACCGCCAGACTGGCCACCTCGCCCTCGGACACCCACCAACTGCCGATCTCGATTTCCGGCTGTGGCGCAGCCGCCAGCGCAGAAGCCAGCACGCCCAACCCCAGTGCCAGTGCCAGCGCCAGACCGGAAAGCGCCAGCCGCCACGCCGGCAGGCGCGCCGAAAACGAGGGCTGGAGCGGAAAGCTGTCACGCGGCATGCACAGGTAATCAGGAATGGTTATCAGCCCGCGATTATATTGTTTTTCGCAATAAATTATTTTCAGAGTCCGTAATCGGGACAGGCTGCCGCCAGGAAGGTGCGGTCACCCCCCCGCTTCCCGGCCCTCTCCTGCCAGAGGAAAGGGAGGCTCTGGAAAAATCCGTTCGCCCTGGGCTTGTCGAAGGGTATCACCAGCAACATCAAGGGCTTCGACCGGCTCAGCCCGAACGGTTTTGATTGATTCAGAACTGCCAAAGGGAGAACGAATTGCATGCGCCTGCCCTGGGCGCAACGCATGGAGAGTGTTGGCAAGGTGCAAGAGGCGGTGAGATTGGGGATAATCCGCGTTTGTCCCGTTCATGGATCAGCCCATGCCCCGTTTTTCTCAACCTTTCGCCCGATCTCTTGCCCTGCCTCTTGCCTGCTCGCTCATCGTTCTCCTCGCCGCCTGCGGCGAAGTCGAGGACACCCGTCCCGGTCAGCCGGTGAAAACCCGCCAGCAGGCGTTCAAGGACATCATCAAGGTGTTCGAGCCGATGGGCGTCATGCTGCGCGAAAAGCGCTACGAGCCGGAAAAATTCCTGCGTCTGGCCAGCGCCCTGCACGAGCGGCGCGACGCGCCCTGGGCGCATTTCGGCCCCGATACCAATTACCCGCCGACCAAGGCCACCGCCAAACTGTGGGAAGACACGGCGCGTTTCACGCAGGAAAAGGAAAAATTCCTCGCCGCCACCGATGGCCTGCTGGCAGCCGCAAAAAGCCAGGATGAAGCCAAAATCCAGGCCGCGTACGAGGCGGTGCATGCCAGTTGCCAGGATTGCCACAAACCGTTCAAGACGCGCTGAATCCATGCTGCGCCTGACCGAACTCAAGCTGCCGCTGGACCACGCCGAGGACGCGCTGCGCCCGGCCTTGTGCGAACGGCTGGGTGTCACCGACGACGAACTGCTGGATTTCCGCGTCGCCCGGCGCAGCCACGACGCGCGCAAAAAGTCGGCCATCGTGCTGATCTACCAGATCGACTTCAGCGTGCGCGACGAGGCGGCGCTGCTCGAACGTCTCGCTGGCGATCCCAGGATCATTGCCGCGCCGGACACGGCGTATCGCTTCGTCGCCCAGGCTCCCGCCGACCTCGCCGAACGCCCGGTCATCATCGGCTTCGGCCCCTGCGGCCTGCTGGCGGGGCTGGTGCTGGCGCAGATGGGCTTTCGCCCGCTCATTCTGGAGCGTGGCAAGGCGGTGCGCGAGCGCACGCAGGATACCTGGGGGCTGTGGCGCAAGCAGGCGCTGAACCCGGAATCCAACGTCCAGTTCGGCGAAGGCGGCGCCGGCACTTTTTCCGACGGCAAGCTCTACAGCCAGATCAAGGACCCGCGCCACCTCGGGCGCAAGGTGATGGAAGAATTCGTGGCTGCCGGTGCGCCGGAGGAAATCCTTTATCTGAGCAAACCGCACATCGGCACCTTCCGGCTGGTCAAGATGGTCGAGCACATGCGTGCCAGCATTCAGGCGCTGGGCGGCGAGATTCGCTTTTCCAGCCGGGTCGAGCGCCTGCGCAGGGAAAATGGAGCCGTGACCGGCGTCGAACTGGCCGATGGCGAATGCATTGCCAGCCGCCACGTCGTCCTGGCCGTCGGCCACAGCGCCCGCGACACCTTCGCTGCACTACACGCGGACGGCGTCTATATCGAAGCCAAGCCCTTCGCCATCGGCGTGCGCATCGAACATCCGCAGCAACTCATCGATCAGGCCCGCTTCGGCCCCAGCGCCGGTCATCCGCGCCTGGGGGCGGCGGATTACAAGCTAGTGCATCACGCCGCCAACGGTCGCGCCGTATACAGCTTCTGCATGTGTCCGGGCGGCCAGGTGGTGGCGGCGGCGTCCGAGCCGGGGCAGGTGGTCACCAACGGCATGAGCCAGTATTCGCGCGCCGAGCGCAATGCGAACTCGGCGCTGGTGGTGGAGATCCGCCCGGAGGATTTTCCCGGCGATTACCGTAAAAACCCGCTGGCGGGCGTCGAATTTCAGCGCCAGTGGGAGCGGCTGGCCTTTCAGGCGGGTGGTGAAAACTACGACGCCCCGGCGCAGCGCGTCGGCGATTTTCTGGCAGGCCGCGCCTCGACGGCACTAGGTTCGGTCGAGCCTTCCTACCAGCCGGGTGTCCGCATGGCCGATCTCGCCGCCTGCCTGCCGGATTACGTCAGCGCCGCACTACGCGAGGCGATTCCCGCCTTCGAGCGGCAGATCAGGGGATTCGCCCAGGCCGACGCGCTGCTCACCGGGGTGGAGACGCGCACCTCCTCGCCGATCCGCATCAAGCGCGGCGAGGATTTCCAGAGCATCAACACGCGCGGCCTCTACCCTGCCGGGGAAGGCGCGGGTTACGCCGGCGGCATCCTGTCGGCGGGGGTCGATGGCATCAAGGCGGCGGAAGCCGTGGCGCTCGCCATGCTGGCTGAAACAAAACCGTAACAATCCGCTTGACGGCAGCGCCCGCCGCCGCCAAGCTAGGCCAAACTCCTTCTGAACCCGCATGGCTGAAATCAACCTGGCGGCACTGCTCGGCGGTGTGGGCCTTTTCCTCCTCGGCATGACGATGATGAGCGGCGGCCTGAAGCTGTCGCTCGGCCCGGCGCTCACCCGCCGCCTGCGCGACTGGACCAACGGACGCCTGCGCGGCCTGCTGTTCGGCAGCGTCGCCACCGCCCTGATGCAGTCCTCGACCGCCACCACGGTCGCCACCATCGGCTTCGTCAATGCCGGGCTGCTGCCGCTGGGGCAGTCGCTGTGGGTGATTTTCGGCGCCAACCTGGGCAGCACCGTCACCAGTTGGCTGATCGCGCTGATCGGCTTCAAATTCAAGCTGGAAGCCGCTGCCCTGCCGGTGATCGGCGTCGGCGTTCTGCTCAATCTCTCCGGCGCGGAAACCCGGCGCGGCGCGGCGGGCAGCGCGCTCGCCGGACTGGGGCTGCTCTTTCTCGGCATCGGTTTCCTGCAACAGGGGTTTGCCAGCAGCACCGAGCATCTGGATTTGCAGCGCCTGTCCGGCTACGGCCTGTGGTCGCTAATCGCCTTCGTGCTGGCCGGCATGCTGCTCACCGTGCTGTTGCAAGCCTCCGCCGCCACGCTGGCGATCGTGCTGACGCTCGCCGAAGCCGGTGTTCTGCCGCTGAACGAGGCAGCCGCAGCGGTGATCGGCGCCAACATCGGCACCGCCATCGGCATCCTGTTCGTGCTCGTCGGCGCCACCCCCAATGCCAAGCGGGCGGCCATTGCGCACGTCGCCTTCAATGCGGTCACCGGCGTGGTCGCCACGCTGACCCTGCCGCTGCTCCTTTTTTTCATCGAAACCCTGCGCCAGGCCTTGGGCATCGGCCCGCAACCGGCGCTCAGCCTCGCCCTCTTCCACACCTTGTTCAAGCTGCTCGGCGTCACGCTGATGTGGCCCCTCGCCCCGCCGCTGGCCCGTTTTCTCAAACGCCGCTTCAGAACGCAGGAAGAAGAAATCGGCAAACCCCGCTACATCGACCGCAGCGTCGCGCAGACGCCTTCGCTGGCGGTGGATGCGCTGCACCGGGAAATCGCCCGCCTGGGCGACATCGTGCTCGAACAGGCGCGGCTGCGCTGCCTGCCGGACAGCCACAACTGGCCGACCAGCGACCCTTTCCCCACTTTGGCGCGTGCCATCGTCGCCTTCGTCAATGATGTGAACCAGCGCCCCATGCCCGAGCGCATTGCCGGCGAAATGGCGCAATTGCTGCGCGTGCATCGCTATTACGACAACTGCCACGAACTCTGCGGCGAACTGGGCAGCATGCACGGAGCGATCAGCGGCCTCGCCCACACCGCGCTCTCCGGCGAATCCCATGCGCTCGCAGCGCTTGCCGCAAATCTGCTCAGCCAGCTCGACCCTGCCCACAACGATTTCCAGCCCCCTGCCGGCAATCTTCTGCACGCTTTCGAAGCCGACTATCAGGCCCTCAAAGCCCGCCTGCTGCAGGCTGGCGCCGCCGGCACGCTCGACATCGAGCGCATGGACCAGTTGATGAACGGTTTCAGCGCCCTGCGCCGCCTGCTCAAACAGGCCTACAAAGCCGCTGCCGTCCTCGGCATCCTCACCCCGGTCCCGGCTGGGAACGGTGACAATGGCGAAAACGGCGCGCACGCTGCAAGCACAGACGACAACAACGAAAACCACGCGCCGCAAGGAAACTGAAACATGACGCCAGACCACACCCGGCTCCAGATCTTTATCGGCGGCATCCGAGCGCTCCCGGCATCCGGACGGCCCACCGGCATGTACAAATCACCGCTGCGCGCTCCCGTCCTGCTCGGCACGGAAGGTTTCGCCGGCGACCAACAGGCCGACCTGCGCGTCCACGGCGGGCCGGAAAAAGCCGTGCATCTCTACCCCGCCCGCCACTACGCCACGCTCGCAGCGCGTTTTCCCGAAGCCGCCGCGCAGCTCGTGCCGGGCTCGCTCGGGGAAAATCTATCGACCGGGGATCTGGACGAACGCGACGTCCGGATCGGCGACGTCTGGCAGCTGGGCCGCGCGCAAATCCAGGTCTGCCAGCCGCGCAGCCCCTGCTGGAAGATCGACGAGCGCTTTGCCGCCGACGGCATGGCGCAGTTCATCGAAGAACACCGGATCACCGGCTGGTACTGGCGCGTCCTGCAAAGCGGCGAAGTCCGCCCGGGCGATTCGCTCACGCTCGTCACGCCGGCGCTGCAAGCCCCCACCCTGCACGCCGCGCTGGTCCTGTGGCAGCAGCACCGCCCGCCGCTCGCCGAATTCGCCGCCCTCGCTGAAACGCCGGGCATCGCCCCGCGCTGGCGGGAAAAGATGCTGCAGCGCCTGCACTACCTGGAAAAACTGGGCTGATCGACCCTGGCGCGGGGGAAAACCGCGGCGAAGCGGCTGCCCTGGCCGGGTTCGCTGGTGATGGAGAGGCGGGCCTGGTGGCGGCTGAGGGCGTGTTTGACGATGGCCAGCCCCAGCCCGGTACCGCCGGCGTCGCGGGAACGGCTGCGGTCGACGCGGTAAAAGCGCTCGGTCAGGCGTGAAAGATGTTCGGCGGCGATGCCGGGGCCGGTATCGCGCACGGCGAATTCGGCCCCCGCAGCATCCACCCGCCATTCCAGGACGATCCGCCCGCCCGCCGGGGTATAGCGCACGGCGTTGGCGACGAGGTTGGCAAAAGCGCTGATGAGTTCGTTCTCGGCACCGTAGAGATTGCCCTGCCCGCTGCATTCGATCTCGATTGCGTGCCGCCCGCCCGAAAGCGCCTGCGCGTCGCGCTGCAGACGCTCCAGCATATGCGCCATATCAACGGCCTGCGAACTCGGCGGCGGCGCGGATTCGATCGCCGACAAGGTCAGCAGATCCTGCACGATGCTGCCCATCCGATTGGCCTGCTCGGCCATCAGCCCCAGGTAGCGGGCGCGCTCCTCGGGCGCGAATTCGATGTCCTGCAGCGTTTCCAGGAAACCGCTCAAGACCGTGAGCGGCGTGCGCAATTCATGCGAGACATTGGCGACGAAATCGCGCCGCATGCGTTCCAGGCGATTGGCCTGAGTCACGTCGCGCACCTGCATCAGGCGGCGCGCGCCGGCGTAAGGCAGGATGTGTATCGCCAGGGTGCGCGTCTGTCCGCGCTCCAGGTGCAATTCGAGCGGCGTCGAAAACACCCCGGCGGCAAGGTAGGCCATGAATTCGGGCAAGCGCACCAGATTGACGACGGGCAAACCCCGGTCGGTTGCCAGGCACAGCCCCAGTTGTTCTTCGGCGGTGCTGTTGCAGAAAACGATCTGATCCTGCGCATCGAGCAGGATCACGCCGTCGATCAAGGCCTGGTTGGCGGCGATCAGGAGCGCGATTTCCTGGTCGCGTTCGCCGATCTGCTGCGCCATGTCCTTCTCGCGCCGGTACAGACGGCGGAAGATGCCGTCCCAGGTGCCCGGGCCGGTCAGATCCGGGTCGGCAAAGGGGGCACGTGACCAGGCTTCCAGCCGCGCCAGGGGGCGCAACTGCGAGACGAGCATCGCGCCCAGCGCGAAAACGAGCAGCGCCCAGCCTATCCAGGCCTCGCTCCAATGGCCCAGCAGCCAGGCCGCAAGCACGAAGGAAACGAGCCACGGCGCGGTGTGACGAAAAACGGCCATCGCCTCACTGACCCCGGAAGCGATAGCCGGTGCCGCGCACCGTCTCCACCCGCGCATCTTCGCCGGAAGCTTCGAGCGCGGCGCGCAGGCGGCGGATGTGCACGTCCACCGTGCGCTCTTCGATGAACACATGGTCGCCCCAGACTTCATCGAGCATTTGCGCGCGCGAAAACACGCGCTCGGGGTGGGTCATGAAGAAGAACAGCAGGCGGAATTCCGTCGGCCCCAGTTCCAGCGGCACGCCGGCCGCTTCGGCCCGGTGCGTGACCGGATTCAGGCGCAGCGAGCCGACCTCCACCTCTTCCGCCGCCAGATGCGGCGCGCGTCGGCGCAGCACGGCGCGCACGCGGGCGATCAATTCCTTGGGCGAGAACGGTTTGGTCACGTAATCGTCCGCGCCGGCATCCAACCCCTCGATCTTGTCGTCCTCGTGGCCGCGCGCCGTCAGCATGATGATGGGCAGCAGCCGGGTGCGTTCCTCGCTGCGCAACTGCCGCGCCAGCGTGACGCCGGAGCGCCCGGGCAGCATCCAGTCCAGCAGCACCAGATCGGGCAGGGTGGCGCGGATCGCCGCTTCCGCTTCTTCCGCACTCTGCGCCCGCACGGCTTGAAACCCGGCGTGTTTCAAGTTGATGACGATGAGTTCGAGAATGGCCGGTTCGTCTTCCACGACTAAAACGACAGCGGTCACGGCTCACCTCCGTTCCCTGCGCCCGCCGCCACCGACTTGGCATGGCGGATGTCCCGCCCTTCGGCGATATAGACCACCAGTTCGGAAACATTCTTGGCGTGGTCGCCGATGCGCTCGACGGCGCGCGCGATGGTCATGACTTCCAGCGCCTGGGTAATGGTGCGCGGGTCTTCCATCATGTGCGTGATGAGTTGCCGGATCACGGCCTTGAACTCGACATCGACCGCATCGTCGGCGCGGATCACGCTCATCGCCAGCGGCGCGTCGAGCCGGGCGAAGGCGTCCAGCGCCTGGCGCGTCATGCTCAGGGCCGCTTCGGCAATGTGGCGCACGCCCACCGCAAGACGGCGCTGATCCTGGCCCTCGGCGTGCATGCGACGCACACCCTTGGCGATTTTCTTGGCTTCATCGCCGGCCCGTTCCAGATCGGTGACGATCTTGGTCACGCCAAAGACCAGGCGCAGATCGGAAGCGGTAGGCTGGCGGCGGGCGATGATCTGGGCGCAATCGTCGTCGATGGTTTTTTCCAGGGCGTTGATCTTGCGGTCGGTTTCCAGAATCTGACCAACACCCGCCGGATCGCCACTGCTATAGGCTTCGATCACCGCCGATACCTGGTTTTCGACCAGCCCGCCCATTTGCAGCACGTGGGTGCGCAAGCGGCTCAGGTCCTCGTCGAACTGGCTCGACACGTGCAGGATTTCATTCATTTCGTTTCTCCGATCAGCCGACGCGGCCGGTAATGTAGTCTTCAGTGCGCTTGTCCTGCGGTTTGATGAACAACTCATCCGTTTTACCGAATTCGATCAGCTCACCGAGGTACATGTAAGCCGTGTAATCCGACACCCGCGCCGCCTGCTGCATGTTGTGGGTGACGATGGCGATGGTGAATTCGCGCTTGAGTTCGTGGATCAGGTCTTCGATACGCATGGTCGAAATCGGGTCCAGCGCCGAAGTCGGTTCATCGAGCAGCAGCACCTGCGGTTTCACCGCCACCCCGCGCGCGATGCACAGCCGCTGCTGCTGGCCGCCGGACAAGCCGGTACCGGGTTTGTTCAGCTTGTCCTTGACTTCGTTCCACAAGGCCGCCTTGGTCAGCGCCCACTCGATGCGGTCATCCATCTCGTTGCGCGTCAGTTTCTCGTGCATGCGCACGCCGAAGGCGATGTTTTCGTAGATGGACATCGGAAACGGCGTCGGTTTCTGGAACACCATGCCGACCTTGGCGCGCAGCTCGATGGTATCGACGCCTTTGTCCAGGATGTTCTTGCCGCCGACGAGCAATTCGCCCTCGGCGTACTGGCCGGGGTAGAGGTCGTACATGCGGTTGATCGCGCGCAGCAAGGTCGATTTGCCGCAGCCCGATGGGCCGATGAAGGCGGTGACCTTGCCCTTGTAGATATCGAGGTTGATGTTCTTCAGCGCAATGGCTTTGCCGTAGTAGAAATTGAGATTGCGGATGCGGATTTCAGAGGTCTGATTGTGGACGGAAGGTTCGACAGGCATTGTCTTGGGTTCCCTAAGTGTTGATCGGTGCATCGATCGATGATTCAGTGATTGGCCGACGGCTGGCGGAAAACGACGCGCGCCAGGATGTTGAGGAAGAGCACGCCCATCGTGATGATGAACACGCCCGCCCAGGCGAGCTGCTGCCAGTCGGCGAAGGGGCTCATCGCATACTTGAAGATGGTCACCGGCAGGTTGGCCATGGGTTCGGACAAGTCGGTGCTCCAGAACTGATTGGAGAGCGCGGTAAAGAGCAGCGGCGCGGTTTCGCCGGAAATGCGCGCCAGCGCGAGCAGGATGCCGGTAATGACGCCGGTTTTGGCCGAGCGCAAAGTGACCATGAGGATCACCCGCCACTTCGGGGCACCCAGTGCAAACGCGGCTTCGCGCAGGGTATTGGGCACCAGGATCAGCATGTCCTCGGTGGTGCGCACCACCACCGGAATGACGAGCAGGGCGAGCGCCAGCGCGCCGGACAGGCCGGAAAACTTGCCGACCTGGGCGACGTAGATGGCATACACGAAGAGGCCGATGACAATGGATGGCGCCGAGAGCAGGATGTCATTGACAAAGCGCGTTACCTGCCCCAGCAAGGTGCGCCGGCCATATTCGGCGAGATAGATGCCGGCCAGGATGGCGACCGGCGTCGCCATCAGCATGGCCAGACCGACCATGATCGCGCTGCCGAAGATCGCGTTGCGCAAGCCCCCGGCATTACCCGGGGCGGGCGTGTCGTGCACCAAGAGATCGAAGCTCAGGGCGCCTATGCCCTGTTCAAAGACCATCCAGAGTATCCAGATCAGCCAGAACAGGCCAAAGGCCATGGCCCCCAGCGACAGGCCCAGCGCGATGACGTTGGTGGCTTTGCGACGGGTTTTCAGATTCATGACCGGCTCCTCAGCGCGCGCTGCCGCCACTCTGCTTTTCCAGGGACAGGAGCAGCAGTTTGGACAGGGAGAGCACGACGAAGGTGATGAAGAAAAGGATCAGGCCGAGTTCGACCAGGGCTGCCGTGTACAAACCCGGCGTGGCTTCGGCGAATTCGTTGGCCAGCGCCGAGGTGATGCTGTTGCCGGGCATGAAGAGCGAGAAATTGCCCAGCAGGCTGGCATTGCCGATGACGAAAGTCACCGCCATCGTCTCGCCCAGCGCACGGCCCAGGCCGAGCATGACGCCGCCGATCACGCCGACCCGCGTATAGGGCAGCACCACCTTGCTGACGGTTTCCCAGGTGGTCCCCCCCAGGCCGTAGCAGGATTCCTTGAGCATGGCCGGCACCAGTTCGAACACATCGCGCATGACCGAAGCGATGAAGGGGATAATCATGATCGCCAGAATGATGCCGGCGGCCAGAATGCCGATGCCGAGCGAAGGGCCGGAAAACAGGCTGCCCACCAGCGGCAGTTGGCCCAGCGTCCTGGCAATGAGGGGTTGCACGTGCTGGCCGAAGAAAGGCGCAAAGACGAGTAAACCCCAGATCCCGTACACGATGCTGGGAATCCCCGCCAGCAATTCAATGGCGATGCCGAGCGGGCGGCGCAGCCAGGTCGGGGCCATTTCGGTCAGAAAGAGGGCGATGCCGAAACTGATCGGCAGGGCGATGGCCAGGGCGATGATCGAGGTCACGATGGTGCCGTAGATGGGCACCAGCGCGCCGAAATCGTCGGCCGGCGGGTTCCAGGCGGAACTGGTCAGAAAGCCGAGGCCGAATTTCTCGATCGACGGCCAGGCGCTCCAGGTCAGCGAAATCACGATCCCGCCCAGAAGGGCCAGCGTGATGAAGGCGACGGTGCGCGTCAGATTGAAAAACAGGAGATCAGCCAATTTACCCTTGGCTTCTATTTGACTCATGACGGTTATCCGTTTCGATTGACGTTGCGTGGCATTGAACGTTACGTGGCATTGAGTTTGGGGCGCATCCCGGCACGCTGCCGCTGCAAGGCAAGCGCCTCCGGTTGTGCAACCGGAGGCGTCTGCACCCATTGCGGTTCCGATTATCTCACCGCTTACTTGACGGCCTTGCCGGAAGCGTCCTTGATGCCGCCCCAGGAAGCCGTGACCTGCTGCACCAGGTTATCCGGCAGCGGCACGTAGTCGAGATCTGCAGCCAGCTTGGCCCCGTTCTTGTACGACCACTCGAAGAACTTCAGCACTTCGGCAGCCTGCGCCGGCTTGTCCTGCACCTTGTGCATCAGGATGAAGGTCGCGCCGCTGATCGGCCAGGCGCTCTTGCCGGCCTGTGCCGTGAGGATTTCGCCAAAGGAGGATTTGCTCCAATCGGCCCCGGCAGCAGCGGCCTTGAAGTTTTCGTCAGCCGGGCGGACGAATTCGCCGGCCGGATTCTTCAGCCAGGCCCAGGCCAGATTGTTCTGCTTGGCGTAGGCATATTCGACATAGCCAATCGAATTCGGGATGCGCTGCAAGAAGGCAGCCACACCCTCATTGCCCTTGCCGCCCATGCCGGTCGGCCACTGCACGGCCGTACCTTCGCCCACCTTGCTCTTCCAGTCGGCGCTGATCTTGGACAGATAGTTCGTGAAGATGAAGGTGGTGCCCGAACCATCGGCCCGGCGCACCACGGCGATGTCGTCGGACGGCAGCTTGGCATTCGGATTCAGCTCGGCAATCGCCTTGTCGTTCCACTTGCTGATCTTGCCCAGATAGATGTCGGCGATGACTTCGCCGGTCAGGCGCAGATCGCCCGGCTTGATCCCCACCACATTGACGACCGGCACCACGCCACCGATCACCGTCGGAAACTGAACGAGGCCATCCTTGTCCAGCACTTCCTGCTTCAACGGCATGTCGGACGCCCCGAAATCCACCGTCTTGGCGTTGATCTGCTTGATGCCGCCGCCGGAACCGATCGACTGGTAATTCACCTTGTTGCCCGTCGCCTTTTGATAGGCATCCGCCCACTTGGCATAAACCGGCGCCGGAAAGGAAGCCCCCGCTCCAGTGATGTCCGCTGCCTGGGCAGCCGCGCCAAAAGCCAGCGTCACCGCCAGAAAACCATTACGAAAAACACGCGCTTGCAGCATTTCTGCTCCTTGGTTGTTGAATGAACAGGTGCCACTCTAGGGGCGCTTTGTTACAGGCAGATGACAGCGCCCCCCTCTGCCCGGAACGGCCTCGAACGCACCGGTCCTGCGCCGAGCACACCGCCGGAAGCGCGCGCAAACGCCTGCCTGCTCCGTCAGGTTGCAATCAATCGCTCGCGCTCCGCCTGACTTGCCAGACCTGGCACGGCTCCAGCGCGCCCTGCATGTGTCATCCGTATCGAGGATGCGATCCCAGGTGCGGATAGTGCCTGTCGCGGAGGCGGCTTCTGTGCGCCGCCCTGGCCTGCACCGTCATGGTGCCCGACGCCCGCTGCCGGTGCGCGTACGGGGCCGGAGCATGGCGCAGAGGCGTACCGTAGCGTGCCTGAGGAGCGTGCATGGTTCTTGCTATGGAGTGCCGGGGCGTTCATTTTCCGCGAGGTGCTCATGTCCATTCACGTCAGGCTCAACCCTGCCACCCGTTACCGCTGCGACCGGCCAGCGGCGCTGTCGCCGCAGGCGGTGCGGCTGCGCCCTGTCCCGCACTGCCGCGCGCCGATCCATGCCTGTTCGCAGACGGACGGCTCGCCCGATCTGCGCCGCCGGGGCTGAGGACGCCATGCAGGTTCAGCCGCAAAGCCCGCCCGAACTGCTCGCCCGCTACGCCGCGCGGCCCGACCGTTACGACGAACTCTGCCAGCGCATCGGCAACGTGGTGGCGGTGCGGCCGCACTGGCGCGATTTCTTCCAGCAACTGGTGGCGCTGCCAAGGGCGGAGATTCAGGCGCGGCGCGAGTCGCTGCGTCGGCTGGTGCACGAGAACGGCATCACCTACAACGTCTATGCCGACCCGCGCGGCTTCGAGCGGCCGTGGGATCTCGACCTGCTGCCCTACATCCTGCCGACGGCGGAATGGGCGCAGATCGAGGCCGCGATGATCCAGCGCGCCACGCTGCTCAACCTGATCCTCGCCGATCTCTACGGCGAGCAGACGCTGTTGCAGCAAGGGCTGATCCCGCCCGCGCTGATCTACGGCCACAGCGGCTTCCTGCGCCCGCTGGTGGGCGCGAAGCCGCCGCGCGATCTGTTCCTGCACCTGTACGCGGTCGATCTGGCGCGTTCGCCCGATGGCCGCTGGTGGGTGGTGGCCGACCGCACCCAGGCGCCGTCCGGCGCGGGTTATGCGCTGGAGAACCGCAGCGTGGTGGCGCGGGTGCTGCCGGAGCTTTATCGCGCCGCCAACGCGCAGCCATTGGCCCCCTTCTTCGAGGATTTCCGCGCCAGCCTCGCCGGGCTGGCGCCGGGCAGCGCCGATTTGCAAGACAACGAAGCGCCGCTGATCGTGGTGCTGACGCCGGGGCCGTACAACGAAACCTACTTCGAGCACGCCTTCCTCGCCCGCGAGATGGGTTTTCCGCTGGTCGAAGGCCAGGATCTGACCGTGCGCGACGAGCAGGTCTTTCTGCGGACACTGGACGGCCTGCGTCGGGTGCATGTGATCCTGCGCCGGGTGGACGACATCTGGTGCGATCCGCTCGAACTGCGCGACGATTCGGCGCTCGGCGTGGCCGGCCTGGTGGCGGCGGTGCGCGCCGGCAGCGTGACGGTGGCGAACGCGCTCGGCAGCGGCATCCTGGAAACCGGCGCCTTGCTCGGTTATCTGCCGGCGCTGGCCGAGCACCTGCTCGGGCAGAAGCTGAAAATGCCCTCGGTGGCGACCTGGTGGTGCGGCGAGGAAGCCGCCTGCGCCTACGCGCTGACGCACCTGCGCGAACTGGTGGTCAAGCCCGCCTACCCGGCCATGCGCGGCGCGCCGGTATTCTGCGGCGACCTGCCGGCGGCGGCACTCGGCGCGCCGGCCGCGCCCGCATCAGAGCAACCAGG
>OGQD01001530.1_pt1 | contig 14572 bp, 11 predicted proteins | sample 1553091 | NCBI WGS metagenome assembly OGQD01 (sample SAMEA2580290, study PRJEB22360) | human gut metagenome | biome: human gut; feature: human-associated habitat; material: faeces | place: Denmark | collected 2008/2010
GGGAGACGGCGGTGTCGTCATTGGTGCAAATCACCATGACGGTGTCGTCTCCGGCGATGGTGCCCAGCACGCCTTCGATCGGCTGCCTGTCAATCACCGAGGCCACGTATTGTGCGGCACCGGAAGGCGTGTGCACCACAACCAGATTTCCGGCGGCGGCCACCGAGGTGACCAGTCCGTTCAGCACGCGGGACATCTGTGCCTCACCGCGCTCCCCTACATCCTCACCTTCTGAAGCAACGACGCTGCGACCCACCGCGTAGGCCACCGTACCGTCCTTCAACCGGGTCTTCACCGCGTGCATCTCATCAAGGTCGCGGCTCAGCGTCGCCTGAGTCACCGCAATGCCCTCGTCGATAAGGATTTTGGACAGCTGTGATTGCGAGGTGATGATATGCGTGGCGAGCGCCTGTTCTATGGCACTCAGCCGCGCCGCCCTGGTGGCAGGGCGCTGCAGGGACGGACCGGTTTCACTCATGCGAGCAGGCTTTCGTCTCCACGGGCCTTGCCGGTCAACCAAGTCAGCAACGCTTTCTGTGCGTGCAGACGGTTCTCTGCCTCCTCGAAAATCTCGTTTGCGTGCTCCTCGAACACCTTGGTGGTGATTTCCTGCTCACGGTAGGCCGGCAGGCAGTGCTGCACCATGCAGCCCGGCTTTGCAGCAGCCAGCAGCTCATCATTGACCTGATAGCCCTGGAATGCCTTCATGCGGACTTCCTTCTCGGCTTCCTGACCCATAGACGCCCATGTATCAGTGATAACAACGTCTGCGTTCTCGGCAGCCTTCATCGGGTCATCGGTGATGAAGAAGTTCGGGTTCGGCTCTGCGAATGCCATAACCTCAGCGTCCGGACGGTAGTCCGCCGGCGTTGCGATGGAAACCTTCATGCCGGTCTTGAGGCCGCCGACGATCAGCGAGTTTGCCATGTTGTTGCCGTCGCCAATGTAGCACATCTTGAGCCCCTCAAGAACGGCAAACTTCTCACGGATGGTCATGAGGTCTGCCAGAACCTGACACGGATGGCAGAAGTCAGTCAGACCGTTGATGATCGGAATAGAGCCGTAGTTTGCCAGATCCTCTACTTCCTTCTGCTCGTAGGTGCGGATCATAATGCCGTCCACATAGCGGGAGAGCACGCGTGCGGTATCCTGCACCGGCTCACCGCGGCCGATCTGCGAGCCCTCGCCCGCCAGCACAACGGCATAGCCGCCAAGCTGATTGATGCCCACTTCAAACGAAACGCGCGTTCTGGTGGAAGACTTCTCAAAGATCATGGCAAGGCACTTGCCCTTTAAGTGGTGGTGCTCAATGCCGTGCTTTGTCTCATACTTGAGCTGGTCGGCAAGGTTCAGGATGTCGATGATCTCCTCTTTGGAGAGATCGAGCAGTTTTAATAAATGTTTCATGGGGATTTCCTCCGTTTATTTGATCTGTTCCGCAAAAATCGCGAGACCGGCATCGATCTCTTCTTTGGTGATGGTAAGCGGCGGCAGGAAGCGCACAAGGTCCTTCGCCGTCAAAATGAGCAGGCCCGCTTTCGCGCAAGCGTTCAGCACGTCGTGGGCGTCCTTGTCCTTCACTTTCACGCCGATCATCATGCTGCGGCCGCGGACAAACTCGACGTTCGGCATTTTAAGCAGCTGCTCTTTAAAATACTCGCCCTTTTCCTGCACTTCTTTCAAAAATTCCGGCTTGGATACGCGGGAGACGACCTCCACCGCGCCGGCACACACCACGGGGTTTGCACCGAACGTGGAGCCGTTCATGCCGGGGGCAAAAACGTCTTTTACTTTCTCGCCCGCAATGCACACGCCGATCGGCAAACCGCCGCCAAGGCCCTTTGCCGCCGTTACAACGTCCGGCAGAATGCCCGCGCGCTGGTAGCTGAAGAAGTAGCCCGTGCGGCCGATGCCCGTCTGCACTTCGTCAAGCATCATCAGCACGTCATGCTCCGTGCACAGCTCGCGCACGGCCTTCAAATAGTCTTCCTCCATCGGCACCACGCCGCCTTCGCCCTGCACGCTTTCAAGCAGCACGGCGCAGACCTCGGGGTCAGCGAGCTTCGCTTTCAGGTCTTCCACGTCGTTGCCCTTTGCGTACACAAAGCCCTCGGTCAGCGGGGTGAAAAGCTGATGAAAGCCGTCCTGACCCGTTGCTGCCAGTGTGGTGAGCGTTCTGCCGTGGAAGGAATTTTCCAGTGTGATAACCTTATACGCGTGCTTCTTTTCGCCGTACTTACGGGCGATCTTAATGGCGCACTCGTTTGCCTCCGCGCCGCTGTTGCAGAAGAACGAACGGCAAAGGCCGCTGTTTTTTGCAAGCAGCTCCGCAAGCTGCGTGTTTTTGTCGCAGTAATAGTAGTTCGACATGTGCTGGATCTTGCCCGCCTGCTCGGTGACGGCCTTCACCCAGCCCTCATCGCTGTAACCCAGCGCATTCACGCCGATGCCGGAGGTAAAATCATAGTAATGCTTGCCTTCCACGTCCCAAGCCTCGGCGTTTTTGCCGTGGCTGAGCGCCACGTCCACACGGCCGTAGGAATGGAGGATATACTCCTGTTCCTGCTTTTTAATTGCTTCAAAACTCATATTCAAAATTCCTTTTGTTTCCACAATATCGTCTGTACCCTGTTGAAAACATATCCGTACTTGTCTTCCACACCGATACTATCGCCGACGAACCCCAGTGCTTCTCCCATTCGCCGTTTTCGTTCACGGGTACGGGCGCGGTTTTCCCTCTTAATAGAACATCGTGCCGATGCCTTCATCGGTGAAGAGCTCGACCAGAATGGAGTGCGGTGTTCTGCCGTCGATGATATGCGCGCGCTCTACGCCGCGGCGCACAGCCTCCACGCAGCAGTCAATCTTCGGAATCATGCCGCCGCTGATGATGCCGTCGCGCTTCAGCTTCGGCACGTCGCTGACGTTTACGACCGGGATAAGCGTGTTTTCGTCGTCCTTATCCCGCAGCAGACCGACAATATCGGTCATCAAAATGAGCTTGCGCGCGCCGAGTTCCGCCGCAATGCGCGCCGCCGCCACATCGGCGTTGATGTTGTACACCTCACCGTGGTAGCCTGCCGCCACCGTGGAGATAACGGGTGTGTAGCCGGAAGCAATGGCATCTTCAACGATCTTCGTGTTCACTTCGCGGATCTCGCCCACAAAGCCGAGGTCTTCGGCTGCGGGCAGCTTATCCGCCTTCAGCATGGAGCCGTCAAGGCCGCACAGGCCGACCGCCTTGCCGCCGGTGTTTTCCAAAAGCTGTACGAGGTCTTTATTGACTTTGCCTGCCAGCACCTGCTGCACAATGTCCATCGTCTCCGCGTCGGTATAGCGCATACCGCCGACAAAGCGGCTTTCCTTGCCGATCTTTTTCAGCATGCCGCTGATCTCCGGGCCGCCGCCGTGCACCAGCACGACATTCACGCCGACGAGCTGCATCAGCACAATATCGTTCATCACGGCTTCTTTCAGCTCCGGGTTAATCATAGCATTGCCGCCGTATTTGACGACGATGGTCTCGCCCGCCCACCTTTTGATATACGGCATCGCCTGCACGAGCACATGGGCGCGGTCGCTGTTCGAGATGCCGATCTTCTTTTCTTCACTCATGTTCTGTAATCTCCGTTGATTTTCACATAGTCATAGGTGAGGTCGCAGCCGAAGGCTTCCGCCTCCGCGTCGCCGCTGTTGAGCTCCACCAGAATGGTAATTTCCTTTTCATGCAGCACCTTTGCGGCTTCTTCCTCGCTGAAGTTGATGCCCGCACCGTTCACGCAGACATCTACCTGCCCGTACGCGCTCTTAAAGGACACGTCCACCTTGTTGATGTCGATATCCGCGCCGGCATAACCGATGGCGCACAGCACGCGGCCCCAGTTGGCGTCTTCGCCGAACATGGCAGCCTTGAGCAGAGAGGAGCAGATGACGGACTTTGCAACCGTCTTCGCCGTCTCCCAGTCCTTCGCGCCGGTCGTCTTGCAGATGAGCAGCTTTGTTGCGCCCTCGCCGTCGCCCGCCATCATCATGGAAAGCTTTCTGCAAACCGCCGTCAGCGCCTCAAGAAACGTCTTGTACGCTTCGTTTTCTTCGGTGATCTCCTCGTTTTCCGCCTCGCCGTTCGCCATAATGGCAAGCGTGTCGTTCGTGGAGGTATCGCCGTCCACGCTGATCATGTTGAATGTGGTGTCTGCCGCCGCCTTAATGGCCTTTTGCAGCATCGGCACGGAAATGGCGCAGTCCGTCGTGACAAAGCACAGCATCGTCGCCATATTCGGGTGGATCATGCCGGAGCCCTTGGAGATGCCGCCGATGCGCACTTCTTTGTCGCCGAGCGTAATCTTTACGGCGCACTCTTTTTCGATGGTGTCGGTCGTCATGATGGCCTTTGCCGCCATGTTGGAGCCGTTTTCGTTCAGCAGTGCCGCCAACGCCGGGGCTGCATTCTCAATCGGCGCGATCGGCAAAATCTGCCCGATAACGCCCGTAGACGCGACGATGACATCGTGCGGGTCAATGCCGAGCGCTTCGCCCGCGATTTCGCACATGCGCCACGCTTTCTTTTCGCCGTCTGCGTTGCAGGTGTTGGCGTTGCCGCTGTTGCAGATGACCGCCTGTGCGCGGCCGTCCGCAATATTTTTGCGCGTGACAAGAATCGGCGCACCCTTTACAAGGTTCTGCGTGTAAACGCCTGCCGCCGCACACGGTGTTTTGCTGAAAATCATAGCCAGATCGGCTTTGGACTTATTTTTACGGATGCCGCAGTGGATGCCGCCGGCTAAAAAGCCCTTGGCCGCGGTGACGCCGCCTTCGATAAACTGCATACTGAATTGCTCCTTATATAAAAATCGCTTTCCCTTAATTTCGTACTCTTTTAGAATGCCGGCGGAACGAGCTTTAAGCCGCAGGTCTCGTCCAGACCGAACAGAATGTTCATGTTCTGAATGGCCTGCCCTGCCGCGCCCTTCACCATGTTATCGATAGCGCTGATGGCGATGAACGTGCCGGTGCGCAGGTCCGTAAAAATGGACACATCGCAGAAATTCGTGTACTTGATGTTGTGAATATCGGCGCTCTTGCCCTTTGGCAGCAAACGCACAAACGGCTCTTTGCCGTATCTTTCCTCATACGCCGCGCGAAGCATTTCCTCCGTAACGCCCGGCTTGAGTTTTGCATAGCATGTCGCTAAAATGCCGCGGTTCACCGGCAGCAGATGCGGCACGAACGTGATGTGCATTTTCTCACCCGAAATTTTGGAAAGCGTCTGTTCGATTTCCGGCGTATGGCGGTGGCACGCGACTTTATACGCGGACATCCCCTCATTCAGCTCCGGGTAGTGGCTGTTCTGCGCCGGCTTTCTGCCCGCGCCGGTCACGCCGGACGCGCAGTTTGCGATGATACCGGTCGTCTCGATATAGCCCTTTTCCAGTGCCGGCACAAGTGCAAGCGGCACCGCCGTGGTGTAGCAGCCCGGGTTTGCAACGAGCTTTGTCTTCTTAATTTCCTCGCGGAACAGCTCCGGCAGACCGTACACGGCTTTTTCGTGCAGCGCCTTATCCGTAAATGTGCCGCCGTACCACTCGGTGTATTCTTCCTCGCTCTTTAAGCGGAAGTCCGCGCCGAGGTCGATGAACGCCTTGCCTTTTTTGTCACACTCCGCAGCAAGCTCCTGCGAAAGGCCGTGCGGCAAAGCGGCAAAGATGACATCGCTTTTTTCCACAACCGCTTCCTGCGTGGTGCAGATGAGGTCGCACATTTCGCGGTATGCCGGGTAAACGTCCGACAAAGCCTGTCCCTCAAAGCTTACAGAGCTGATGGCCGCAAGCTCCGCTGCGGGATGCCCCGCAATCAGGCGGCAGATCTCCGCGCCCGCATAACCGGTGGCGCCCACGACGCCGACCTTAATCTTTTCCATTTTGATACCCCCAACAAAGGTAAAATTGAATTTATAGCCCGTTTACGATCGTGCGCACTTCTTTTGCCGCCGCGCGGACGTTCTCCGGGCACGGCGCACCCTTGACCTTGCGGTCGCGCACGCATTTTTCAAGGTTGATGGCCTCGTACACGCCCTCGTCGAACGCATTACAGACCTTTTTGTATTCGTCGATCGGCAGCGTCTCCAGCGTCAGGCCGCGCTCGATGCACAAGGCGACAAGCTCGCCCGTAATCTTATACGCATCGCGGAACGGCAGGCCCTTTGAAGCCACCAGATAATCCGCGCAATCCGTTGCATTGATGAAGCCCTTTGCCGCTGCGGCGCGCATGTTCTCTTTTAAAACGCGCATTGTTTTCAGCATCGGGATAAACGGCGTCAGGCACAGGCGCAGGGTATCCACCGCGTCAAACACGGCTTCCTTGTCCTCCTGCATGTCCTTGTTGTACGCGAGCGGCAGACCCTTCATCATGGTCAAAAGCGCCATCAGGTCGCCGAACACGCGGCCGCTCTTGCCGCGGATAAGCTCCGTAATATCCGGGTTCTTCTTCTGCGGCATGATGCTGGAGCCGGTGGAAAACGCGTCGTCCAGCTCGATGAATTTAAACTCCCACGAGCACCAAAGAATGATCTCCTCGGAAAATCTCGAAAGATGCACCATCGCAAGCGAAATCGCCGCGGCGATTTCCGCGCAGAAATCGCGGTCGGCAACGCCGTCGAGGCTGTTGCGGCTCACGCCGGAGAAGCCGAGCAGCTTCGCCGTCAAATCACGGTCGAGCGGGTACGTCGTTCCGGCCAAAGCGCCGGAGCCGAGCGGGCAAACGTCCATACGCTTTAACGCGTCCTGCATACGGCCGATGTCGCGCAGGAACATTTCGGCATACGCCATTAAATGATGCCCGAACGTGATGGGCTGTGCGCGCTGCAAATGCGTGTAGCCCGGCATAACGGTGTCGGCATATTCCTCCGCCTGGTCGCACAGTACGTTGATGAGCTCTTTTAACTGTTCCATGAGCCCCGCGCACTCCTTGCGCAGCGTCAGACGAACATCCAGCGCAACCTGATCGTTGCGGCTGCGGGCGGTATGTAATCTCTTGCCTGCGTCGCCGATGCGCGCCGTCAGCTCGCCCTCGATAAACGTGTGAATATCTTCGGCATCGGGGTCAATGTGCAGAGCGCCCGTCTCGATGTCCTTTTCGATTTTCTCAAGCTCCGCGCAGATCTTTTCGCTTTCGCCTTTATCGATGATTCCCGCCGCGCCGAGCATTGTGGCATGCGCAATGCTGCCCTCAATGTCCTCTTTGTACATGCGGCTGTCAATAGAAATAGACGAGTTAAAGTCGTTCGTCTTCGGGTCTGCCTCCTTCTGGAAGCGGCCTTTCCATAATTTCATGGCTGAATCTTTCCTTCCCGTTTATGGCAGAAAAGGGCAGGCAGATGAATGCCTACCCTAAATCTACTTTTGGATTATTTATTTTCGGTCTTTGCCTTCATGTGTGCATAAACCTTGATCGGCAGGCCGAACAGGTTGATGAAGCCGTCTGCATCCGCCTGATTGTAGACCTCATCCTCATCGAACGTTGCGATCTCCGGGTCATACAGGCTGTACGGAGAAGTGACACCTGCATCAATGATGTTGCCCTTATAAAGCTTCAGCTTGACATCGCCGGTGACGGTCTGCTGGGTGGAATCTACAAATGCGGAAAGCGCCTCGCGCAGCGGGGTAAACCACTGGCCGTAGTAAACAAGTTCCGCAAACTTCAAACCGATCTGCTGCTTGTAGTGGAACGTGTCTCTGTCCAGGCACAGCTCTTCAAGCTTATTGTGTGCGTGGTAAAGGATTGCACCGCCCGGAGTCTCATAAACGCCGCGGCTCTTCATGCCGACAAGTCTGTTCTCTACGATATCCGCAAGGCCTACGCCGTTCTTGCCGCCGAGCTCGTTAAGCGTCGTTACAACTTCCACACCGTTCATTTTCTTGCCGTTGATGGCGGTCGGCTTGCCCTTTTCAAAATGAATCGTCACATAAGTGGGCTCGTCCGGGGCCTGCTCCGGGGAAACGCCGAGCTCAAGGAAGCCCGGGTGGTTGTACTGCGGCTCGTTTGCCGGATCTTCAAGGTCAAGACCCTCATGGGACAGATGCCAGATGTTCTTATCCTTGGAGTAGTTTGTTTCACGGTTGATCTTCAGCGGAATGTTGTGTGCTTCCGCATACTCGATTTCTTCTTCTCTCGATTTGATGCTCCACTCTCTCCACGGAGCGATGATGGTCATTTCGGGAGCAAACGCCTTAATGGTCAGCTCGAAACGGACCTGATCGTTGCCCTTGCCGGTGCAGCCGTGGCAGATGGCGTCTGCGCCCTCGGCCTTGGCAATTTCAACGATACGCTTTGCGATGATCGGGCGGGCAAAGGACGTGCCGAGCAGGTACTTGTTCTCGTAGACCGCACCTGCCTGTACGGTGGGATAAACATATTCCTGAATGAATTCTTCCTTGAGGTCTTCAATGTAGAGCTTCGATGCACCGGTCTTCAGTGCTTTTTCTTCCAGACCGTCAAGCTCCGTGCCCTGACCCACGTCGGCGGAAACCGCGATGACCTCGCAGTTGTTGTAGTTTTCCTTCAGCCACGGGATGATGATGGAGGTATCCAGACCACCGGAGTACGCCAGAACGACCTTTTTAATATCCTTCTTTGCCTTTGCCATGATGTAACCCTTCCTTTTTTCATAAACCGCCGTCATCGTGCGGCGGAGAATTATTTGTTTCAACGGTCATTATTATACACCGTTTTCCGGAAAAATCAACCCTTTTCTTGAATATTTATTCATCTTTTTTGAAAGTTGTAGAAACTCCCAGATTTCATGCGGGTTTTTCGGCTTTATATTTGTGTATTTTTCAAAATTCAATCTTCAAAAGTATGCATTTTCGAATGAATAAAGCGCATATTATACATTTGTATACACTGCTTTATACATTTTCGCTTTCGGAATTGTTTTCTACGATATAGGGCTTTATCAGCGCCATTTCGCGCGGCTCCACACGGGCATGAATAAGGAGCCCTTCCGGCACGTATTCTTCGGAGACGAGCGCGCCCGCTTTTCTCAGCTGTGCCGCAATGCCCGTCTTTGCAAACGGCAGCAGCGCCGTCACGGTCTCCGCCATGGGTTAGCCACCCTCGGACGGATTGGACGGAGTTTCACTTCCGGAATCAGCAGGTTATCTTCAATCGCCTGCAAAAGCGCCGGGATGCCTTCGTTTTTCAGCGCACTGATGCGCACCGCGCCCGTCAAATGCAAAGCGCTGTCCGCATCGCCCACAAGATCCCATTTATTGAGCACCGGGATAACCGGGCGGTCACCGCAGCCGAGGCTCTGCAAAATTTCATTTGTCACGTCCAAGTGCGTGCGTGCTTCGGGGCTGGAAGCATCGCACACGTTCAAAATGATGTCCGCCGTTGCAGCCTGCTCCAACGTGGAGCGAAACGCCTCCACCAAATGGTGCGGCAAGCGGCGCACAAGGCCGACCGTATCGATGAGCATAACGGTCTTGCCGCCGGGCAGCTTCAACGCGCGCGCCGTGGGATCCAGCGTCGCGAAAAGCTTATCCTCCGCCAAAACGCCCGCTTGCGTCAAGAGATTCATCAAAGTCGATTTGCCCGCGTTCGTGTAGCCGACAAGCGCCACCGTCACCGTGCCGTCCTTTTCGCGGCGGCGCTGCGTCTCATCCATGGCTGTCCGCATGGAATCTGTTATGGTATCTGCGTACATGATGACATGCCCCTCTGCGTTACGGCGGTCGGTCTCCAGCTTCGTTTCGCCCGGGCCGCGCGTGCCGATGCCGCCGCCGAGACGCGAAAGCGCCGTGCCTTTGCCGGTCAGACGCGGCAGAAGATACTTTAACTGCGCCGCTTCAACCTGCACCTTACCTGCGCGGCTCTGCGCACGCTGCGCAAAAATATCGAGGATCAGCATCGTGCGGTCCACAACGCGCACGTCCGTCGCATTTTCAAGGTTGCGGATCTGCGTCGGCGTCAGCTCGCGGTCAAAAATAATCAGCTCAATCTCGTTGTTCTCGCAGAAATTCCGAATTTCCTCCACCATGCCGCTGCCTACGCACGTCGCGGTCTCCGGGGAGGGGCGCTTCTGCATCATTGTCGCAATAGGCTCCGCGCCGCCGCTTTTTGCAAGCTCCCACAGCTCGCGCAGCGATTCCTCCGCGTCATACTCGCCCGTGTCCAGCGAGACCAAAAGCGTGCGCTCCGGCACGATTACGTTTTCCGTATAATTCATAAGGTTCTCCTTTTTTCATTTCTGATCTATCGTTTCAAAGCCGCAGCGTTTTCCGCCGCAGTTTGTTGTTTCCCACTTTCTATTATACAGAAAACAAAGAAGAAAACAATCAATATTTATCAATCAATGGTGAATTCCTTGCATTTCTGAACTCGAAAATTTCTAATACTTATTCTAAATAATATTGACATTTAGCTGTATATATGTTAATGTTGACTTGTACAAATAACTTATTTTAAATTGAGGTGCTTCCGATGCACATTTAAAGTCTTCTTTAAATTTCGCCTTACAAACTCTAATGCGTATTTGTACATTTGAGTATTAAAAATGCTGTGTAATTATTTGCAATTTATTCTAAAGTTTATTTAGATGAAAGGAGTTTCTCATGAAGAAATTGGTCTCAACAGTCATTTCTATGCTTTTGCTTTTATCTAGCGTATTCGTATATGCAAGCGAACCCACTTTCTCCACTTCGGCGTCTCTAGAAAAAGTTCAAACATTTTCCGCTCAAACCTTACCTGAATCTATTTACAAATTCATTGAAGATTGTGATGTCGAAATCAAAGATGACTCTGTCATCTGGATTGAACAAGATAGCAATTCATCCGCTCTCCGTATTCAAAACACAGAAGGCACCAAAAAAACATTAACCAGTGTCTTTGAAATTTCAACTGACGAAGATGGTAATTCTTTCAAAAACAATTCCGTCGCCGAACTTTTAAATCCTCCTATTCAACCCGTGGACGGATACACACAGCCGTTCAATCAAGAGGGAATTAAAGTTAGTTATACATGCGTGTATAACCTTGAAATTTCGGATCGTTGGTATTACCACATGATTGGCTCATATTTCACATACAAAGCTGATGCTGGAACGGCACCCAGTTCTATTCGCCTCTGGTTTAGCGGATATGGTGATTTATATCAAAAAAGCTCATCTTCCTATAAACTTCTAAAAGAAGATCAGCACAAAGTAATTGATTTTACTCGATATGCTCCTTCAAAAAATACAATGTATTCGAAAACCGACGAAATGCCCACAAATCAATATATTGTTCCCATCAATGCAAATGGTGGTATGGAAGTAATCCTCTATGTAAATGTTGGTGGACGGCAATTATATGACCACTATATATTTTCATAATCTCAATAATATTTAATCATAACAAGTGAGTGGTTAAGACAATGAAAAAGCAATTTGCGATCATGTTCTGCCTTTTGGCGATGTTTACATGCCTTGTCGGGTGCTCAACCGGCTCGAAAGCCTCATTCCCCGAAACGTTTATCGGCTCTGTGGGACAGGGGAAAACCGATGCGCTGAAAACGCTCGGTACTACCGAACAGGCGCTCTCCGATTATACCGTTGACGTTTACGGCAAAACCGCCGATGTGCAGCTCTCGTTTGATGCATACCGCGGCGATGAAACCTCCGCCGGCAAGCTCAACTACGCAGAGCTCACTGTACCGTGCACACCGAATGATGACGGCTTTTCATACATGCGCACCTGCTACGACAAGCTTGAAAAAGCGCTCGGCGGACCGTTCACGACCGACGTGAACATGGACGGTGTTTCCGCCGAAGACGATACCGATACGCTTTTTGCGGCGCTGCAAAAAGATGCAGGCGGCGAAAATGTCTGCGCCTTACAATACCAGTGGCGCGGTCTCGGTGAAAACGAATCGCTGCTTTACCTTTATTACTATCCGAACGAAAACGGCTCGGCGCGCGTAAAGCTCACGTTTTTGCCGAAAGAGCGTGCACAAATTCCATAAAGCTCTGTAAAAAGGCGCGGAAGTTTTGAAAAGCTCCTGCGCTTTTTGCGTTTTCAAAAAACTTGCAGGTTTTCGATTTGCTTTTTTTCGCGTATTGTGGTAATATACAATATTATTATACATGCCAAGCGGCATATGGCTGCGGCAAATTTTTTGTAGGAAAGACAGGTTATTTTTTCTCAGATGGACAGTCACAGTACAGGGTTGATCATAGCGTTGATCGTTCTGATCGTTTTGTCCGCCTATTTCTCCGCCACGGAAACAGCGTTTTCGTCTCTCAACCGTATCCGGCTCAAAAACTTGGCCGATAACGGCAACAAGCGCGCAAAGCTCGCCTATAAGCTCGTGGATAATTACGACGAGCTCATCTCTTCCGTTCTGGTGGGAAACAACATCGTCAACATCAGTGCGTCTTCTCTCGCCACCGTTTTGTTTATCAAAGCATTCGGCGACAACGGTCCCACCGTTTCCACCATCGCCATGACGATCATCGTGCTCATTTTCGGCGAGGTCACGCCGAAAAGCATCGCAAAAGAGTCCCCGGAAGCATTCGCTATGTTTTCCGCGCCCATCATCAACGTGCTCATTTACGTCTTCAAGCCCATTAACGTATGTCTTGTGGGCATCAAAAAGCTGGTGAAAAAATTCGTAAAGGTCTCTAACGACCGTACCATTTCGGAAAGCGAACTGCTCACCATCGTGGAGGAAGCCGAGCACGACGGCGGTATCAACGAAAACGAAAGCGAGCTTATCCACAACGTCATCGAGTTCGACGACCTTGAAGCCATCGATATCATGACGCCGCGCGTAGACGTGGAAGCCGTGGATAAGACGAGCACCGTGCAGGAAGTCGCCGACCTCTTTACGGAAACAGGCTTTTCGCGCCTGCCGGTGTATGAGGAGACGATTGACAGCATCGTCGGCATTATCAATGAGAAAGATTTCCATAACCTCGTGCTGCGCGACGGCAACGCGGTGAAGCAGATCATCAAGCCCGTGGAGTTCATCCCGCCTTCGATGAAAATTTCCGCGCTTTTAAAGCTTTTGCAGCAGAACAAATCGCACCTTGCCGTCATCGTGGATGAGTTCGGCGGCACCGAGGGCATCGTCACGCTGGAAGACATCATCGAAGAGCTTGTCGGCGAGATCTGGGACGAACACGACGAAGTGGTGGAAGCGTTCCAAAAGGTCAGCGACAACGAATACCTTGTCGATTGCTCCACCAACCTTGACGACCTTCTTGAATACTTCCATTTGAAGTCCGATTCCGAAGCCTCCACCATCAACGGTTGGGTCATCGAGCAGCTCGATCGCATCCCCGAAAAGGGCGACTGCTTTGATTTTGAAAACCTGCATGTTGTTGTAGAAGAAACAGAGTACCAGCGTGCCACCCGCGTGCGCATCACTGTGTCCCCGAAAAAGGAAGAGTCCGAAGAAGCATAAAATTCCATAATTCATAAATCATTCCTAATTGCGCCCCGCTGTTTAACGCAGCGGGGTTTCGCTTTGCAAAAGCATCCGCCAAAATAATTTGCAAATCTTTTTCTTTCCTTTTAGACAGGTTTATGCTATAATAAAATCAACAAAAATCTTTCTCATATTTTATTGATAATTGTAAGAATTTCGTAAGGAGATTTTAAGAAATGCTAAAGCTGGAGCTTTTACTGCGCCGCATTCGCGGTTTTGACGCAAAGCGCATGATGGTGTATGTTCGCGACGTCAAAAAGGAGACCAAAACGCCCACACCCGTCATCATGGCGGATATGCTGTACTGCATTTTGCGGTATAACGTGGGATTTTACGATTACCACATTTTCGGTTTTGCGCACATCCACGGCGCAAAGGCGAGAAACACATTCTTCACTATGCAGGATAACTGGCGCTTGACCCGCATGGTAAACAGCCCTGAAGACCGCCCCTATTTTGAAAACAAGCTGCTGTTCTGCCGCACGTTTGCGCCGTACCTCGGACGGTCATTTTTAGACCTCAATGAAGCCGGTGAGGACGCGCTTGCCGATTTTCTGCGCCACCACCCCGTGGTGTTTTTAAAAGAGCCGGAAAGCTTCGGCGGTCTGGGAGTCAAACGCTTTGACAGCGCCGGGACCGATTTAAACGACCGAGAGGCTGTGAAAAGGCTGCGCGAAAACTGGGTGCAAAACGGCTTACTGCTCGTGGAGGAAGCCTTACAGCAGCACCCGGAAATGAGCGCGCTGTATCCGTATTCGCTCAACACCCTGCGCGTCTGCACCTTAACAGATGACAAAGGCGACGTGCATGTGCTGTACAGCTTTGTGCGCACGGGCCGCCACGGCTCATTTGTAGATAACACCACAAGCGGCGGGCTCAACGCGCTCATCTGCGACGATGGTATCATCCGCCGCCCCGCTATGTCCGATAAAACCGGCATGTATTTCGACATGCACCCCGATACCTGCACGCCATTCATAAACTTCCGCGTGCCATATTTTGATGAAGCGATTGCGCTGTGCAAAAAAGCCGCGAAGGTCCGCCCCGACATGCGGTACGTCGGCTGGGACGTGGGCATCACCCCCACCGGTCCCGTTTTGGTGGAGG
>OGQD01001533.1_pt1 | contig 14488 bp, 14 predicted proteins | sample 1553091 | NCBI WGS metagenome assembly OGQD01 (sample SAMEA2580290, study PRJEB22360) | human gut metagenome | biome: human gut; feature: human-associated habitat; material: faeces | place: Denmark | collected 2008/2010
AGGTCATGCTCTTCTACTGGATGCGCGAGTGGGCCGGCGTCATGTTCCTCGTCGGGCTCATCGTCTACCTCATCTCCTTCTTCGTCAGCGGAGAAGAAAAGTAAGTCGGGACGACGTTTCGATTCGCACAAGGGCAGCGCAAGCTGCCCTTTTTTCATGCGCTTCACTTTCCCTTTACCTATTGCAGCTTGACCTCACTGCAGCACATGCCAGAATTCGCAGATATATCCCATCTCGCGAAAGGATGCCCCATGCCCGCCAACGACCAACTTGCCCAGCGCCTGGCCAGCCAGCGCCTGACCCGCCGTGACGTGCTGTGGTTTTTCGGTGCCTCCGCCCTGTCCGGCTGCGCGCAATCGCCGGTCGGCGGCAAATCCATTCTGGTCGGCATGAGCGAGGCGCAGGAAAGGGCCGTCGACCAGGAAGTCGCGCCGCAGCAGTTTTCCACCGATCTCGGGCCGATTCAGGATGCCCAGGTCAACAATTACGTGAACAGCATCGGCCAGCGCATGGACAAACTCACGCATCGCCCGAACATGCCTTATTCCTATCGCGTGCTCAACGCCAACTACGTCAATGCCTACACCTTCCCCGGCGGCGCCATGGGCGTGACGCGCGGCATCCTGGTCGATTTGCAGGACGAAGCCGAACTGGCAGCGCTGCTCGGCCACGAAATGGGCCACGTCAACGCCCGCCACGCCGCGCAACGCCAAGGGCAATCGATGATCGCCTCCGCCGCCATGGCCGGCGTCGGCATCGCCGCATCGAGCAGCGAATGGGGCGCGCTGGCCGCCATCGGCGGGCAACTGGGGGAAAGCCTGCTGTTATCGAGCTATTCCCGCGACAACGAACGCGAGGCCGATGCGCTCGGCCAGGAATACATGGTGCGCGCCGGCTACCCGGCCAGCGGCATGACCCGCCTGCACGAACTGCTCGTGCGCGAACAAAAGGAGCAGCCAGGCATGCTGCAAACCATGTTCTCCACCCATCCGATGAGCGTCGAACGCCGAGACACCGCGCAGAAGCTCGCCAGCACGCAATACGCTGCCAGCCTCAACCGCGACCCCGGTCGCCAGCGCTTCATGGACAGCACCGCCAGCCTGCGCCGCATCAAACCCACTATCGAAGCCTGCCAGAACGGCGAAACCGCCATGGCCAGCAAGGCTTACGACAAGGCTGAGGGACAATTCCGCAGCGCCCTGCAGAAAACCCCGCGCGACTACGCCAGCAACGTGCTGATGGGCCAATGCCTGGAAGCCCAAGGCAAATCCCGCGATGCCCTGGCCTACGCCAACACCGCCAAACAGATTTACCCGCAGGAAGCACAAGCCCACAAACTCGCCGGCGCCCTGGCCCTCGGCTTGAAAGACCCGGCCGCCGCCTACGCCAGCCTAGATCAATACGACCGCATGCTCCCCGGCGATGCCGGCGTCGGTTTCCTCAAGGGCGTCGCCCTCGAAGGCATGGGCAAACGCCAGGAAGCGGCACAACAATACGCCGGCTACCTCAACAAACAGCGCCAGGGCAAGGCGGCAGAATACGCTTACAGCCGGCTGAAGGGCTGGGGGTATGCGAAGTAGGGAGGCTGCAAAACAAGACGGGGCTCAGACGTTGAACAAGAAATTCAAAACATCCCCATCCCTGACCACATAGTCCTTCCCCTCCGCCCGCATCTTCCCGGCCTCCTTGGCCCCCTGCTCGCCCTTGTACTGGATGAAATCGGCGAAGGCGATGGTCTGGGCGCGGATGAAGCCGCGTTCGAAGTCGGTGTGGATGACGCCGGCGGCTTGGGGGGCGGTGTCGCCGGCGTGGATGGTCCAGGCACGGACTTCCTTGACGCCGGCGGTGAAGTAGGTTTGCAGGCCGAGCAGCTTGTAGCCGGCGCGGATGAGGCGGTCGAGGCCGGGTTCGGCGAGGCCCATGTCGGCGAGGAATTCGGCTTTGTCGGCGTCGTCGAGATCGGCGATTTCGGCTTCGATGTTGGCGCACAGGGCGACGACTTCGGCGCCTTCGGCGGCGGCGTGCTGTTCCACGGCGGCAAGCAGCGGGTTGTTCTGGAAACCGTTGTCGGCAACGTTGGCAGCGTAGAGCACCGGCTTGGCGGTGATGAGGCAGAAGGGCTTGAGGTTGGCGTGTTCTTCCTTGGAGAGCTCGAGGGCGCGCACGGGTTTGCCCTTGTCGAGCTGCGCCATGCATTTTTCCAGCACGGAAACCAGGATTTTGGCTTCCTTATCGCCGGCGTTGGCGGGTTTTTTGTAGCGGTTTAGCGCTTTTTCGACGGTGGCCATGTCGGCGAGCGCCAGTTCGGTGTCGATCACTTCGATGTCGCGGATGGGATCGACGCTGCCGGAAACGTGCACCACGTTGGGGTCTTCAAAACAGCGAACGACGTGCACGATGGCGTCGGTCTCGCGGATGTTGGCGAGAAACTGGTTGCCCAGCCCTTCGCCCTTGGAAGCCCCGGCGACCAGGCCGGCGATGTCGACGAACTCGACGATGGCGGGCTGGATCTTCTGCGGTTTGACGATTTCGGAAAGCTGCGCCAGACGCGGGTCGGGGACTTCGACGATGCCGACGTTAGGCTCGATGGTGCAGAAGGGGTAGTTCGCCGCTTCGATGCCAGCTTTGGTCAGGGCGTTGAAGAGCGTGGATTTGCCGACGTTGGGCAGGCCGACGATGCCGCATTGGAGGGACATGGGGAATTCCTTGGTGAAATGTGAAAGATGAAAGGTGAAACGTGCGCAGGAAATCCACGGCTCACATTTCACGTTTCGCGGAATGCAGCTCCTTCTGGGCGCTGGCGTAATCCCCTGCCGCGATCAGGGGCCAGGCGGCGAGGCTGCGGCTCAGGGCGTGCTCAATATCGGGAAGTTCGTCTTTGCGCGGAGGGTGCAGGACAAAATCGACAACCTGCTGCGTCAGATTGAGGGTGCGCGGGTGGCCGATGCCCAGGCGCAACCGCCAGAAATCGGCGCTGCCGAGCCTGGCCTGGATGTCTTTCAGCCCGTTGTGGCCGCCGTTGCCGCCGCCCTGTTTGAGGCGGATACCGCCGGGCGGGAGATCGAGTTCATCGTGGATGACGAGGATTTCTGCCGGGGCGATCTTGTAGAAATTGGCGAGCGCCGCCACCGCCTGACCGGAGCGGTTCATGAAGGTGGTCGGCTGCAGCAGCCAGAATTCGCCCGCGCGCGCGGCCAAGCCGAAGAACTTGGCCTGCGGGGCGAGGCTGGTTTTCAACTGCGCCGCCAGCCGGTCGACGTACCAGAAGCCGACGTTGTGCCGGGTATCGGCATATTCCGGGCCGGGGTTGCCGAGGCCGACGATGAGGCGGGGTGCTGTCATGGACGCGGGCGCATAGGTGGATATATTTGCGGGCAGAATCTGCGAAAAGGCCGCCGGGGCGGTTGCCTGCGGCGGCCAGTCATGCGGCGGGCAGCGTGCTTATTCGGCAGCGGCTTCGGTTTCTTCCGCCGCTTGTGCGCCACCCTTGCCGACGATGCTGACGACCACCGGGTCTTCGTCGCCGTGCTTGGGCAGGCTCACGCCCTTGGGCAGCTTCAGTTGCGAAGCGTGGATGTTTTCGCCGACCGTGAGGCCGCCGACGTCCACTTCGATGAATTCCGGCAGGTTCTTGGCCAGACAGGTGACTTCGATTTCGGTCAGGGTGTGGTTCACCAGACCGCCGCCCAGCTTGACACCCGGCGCCGAGTCTTCATTGACGAAGTGCAGCGGCACCTTGATGTGCAGTTCGTGCTTGGCATCGACACGCTGGAAATCGATGTGCAGCACCAGCGGCTTGTAGGCGTGTTTCTGGAAATCGCGCAGGAGAACCTGCTCTTTCTTGCCGTCGACCACCAGATTGATGATGGAAGAATGGAAGGCTTCCTTCTTCAGCTTGAGGAGGAGATCGTTGTGGTTGGTTTCGATGGCCAGCGGGGCGGCTTCGCCACCATAAACGATGCCCGGGACGGTACCGGCACGGCGCAGGCGGCGGCTCGCACCCGAACCCTGAACGCTGCGTGCAGAAGCGATGACTTCAAATTGCATGGAACTACTCCAGAAAATTTCCCGTACCGCGACCAGAACGGGAAGGTTGAAAAAAACTTAGTCGATGAACAGCGAGGAAACCGAATCTTCGTTGCTGATGCGACGGATGGTTTCGGCCAGGATTTCGGCCACGGAAAGCTGGCGGATGCGCGGGCAGGCTTCGGCGTCCGGGCGCAGCGGGATGGTGTCGGTGACGACCAGGGCGTCGAGATCGGAAGTGTTCACGCGCTCGATCGCCGGGCCGGACAGAACCGGGTGGGTGCAGTAGGCGACGACCTGGCTGGCACCGTTGGCTTTCAGCGCCGTGGCGGCTTTGCACAGGGTGCCGGCGGTATCTACCATGTCGTCCATCAGGATGCAGGAGCGGCCCTTGACGTCGCCGATGATGTTCATCACTTCCGCGACGTTGGCCTTGGGCCGGCGCTTGTCGATGATCGCCAGATCGCATTCCAGGCGCTTGGCGAGCGAGCGGGCGCGCACCACGCCGCCGTGGTCGGGAGAAACGACCATGGGATTTTCGTAATTCTGCTGCTTGAGGTCTTGCAGCAGGATGGGCAGGGCGTAGATGTTGTCGACCGGAATGTCGAAGAAACCCTGAATCTGTTCGGCGTGCAGATCCATCGTCAGCACGCGGTCGACGCCGGAGGCGGCGAGCATGTTGGCAACCAGCTTGGCGGCGATCGGCACCCGCGAGGAGCGCGAGCGGCGGTCTTGCCGGGCGTAGCCGAAGTAGGGAATGGTGGCGGTGACGCGGCCGGCGGAAGCGCGCTTGAGCGCATCGACCATGACCAGGAGTTCCATCAGGTTGTCGTTGGTCGGCGCGCAGGTGGATTGCAGGACGAAAATGTCGCGCCCGCGCACGTGCTCCTGCAATTCGACGCTGACCTCGCCATCGGAAAACCGGCCCACATCGGCACGACCGAGGTCGACGTTGAGCCGTTTCGCAACGTCGGAGGCCAGTTTTTGATTGGCGTTACCGGCAAAAACCATCAGGCTGTTGTAGGCCATAGTGCGTATCCCGGCGGGAAACCGCGCGTGGCGATTTGCCCGGTGCTATTCAACGAAATTCAACGAAAAAGGGCAGGTCGCCGACCTGCCCAAAGGAAAACTGGCAGAGGAGGAAGGATTCGAACCTTCGAATGCCGGAATCAAAATCCGGTGCCTTGACCAACTTGGCGACTCCCCTGCGGGCCGTTCTTGCATGTCCGCAATCGAACGAGCCGCGAATCATACGGGAAAGTTTTTGGAAAATCCAGCCTCGGGCGATTTTTCAGCCGATTTCCGCCAGCGGATGTTGCACAAGCCCCCGTGCCAGCCAGCCACGCCAGCCCGAGGGACGCTGGTCGAGCACTGCTTGCGCTTCATCCGGATCGGCAAAAGCGGCAAAAACACAGGCGCCGGAGCCGGTCATCAGCGCTTTGGGCGCAAAGCCGCGCAGCCATTCCAGGGCGGCGGCAACGGGGGGAAAAGCCGCGCAGGCAACCGGTTCCAGATCGTTATGGCCAACACCGGGTTGCCAGAGGACAGGGGCGAGTGCGGGCGTGTCGCGGCGCAGCGTTGCGGCCCCGAAAATGGCGGCGGTAGGCACATGGGCGTCGGGATGCAGGATCAGATACGTGGTCTGTGGCAAATCCAGGTCGATGAAACGCTCGCCGACCCCCTCGGCAAAGCAGTTGCGGCCATGCACGAAAACGGGGACGTCGGCACCCAGCTGCAGCCCGAGATGTTCCAGTTCGGTTCGCGCCATGCCGGTTTGCCACAAATGATTGAGCGCCAGCAGCACGGTTGCGGCGTCCGACGAGCCGCCCCCCAGACCGCCGCCCATGGGCAGGTTTTTCGTCAGCGCGATGCCGGCACCTTGCCGGCAGCCGGTATGCGCCTGCAGCAGGCGGGCGGCGCGCACGGTGAGATCGTCGTCCGGCGCCACGCCCGGCGTCGGGGTGGAGAGAACGATTTGCCCGTCGTCGCGCGGCGTGAAGCGCAAGAAATCGGCGCAATCGATGAAGCGGAAAACGGTTTGCAGCAGGTGATAGCCATCCGGGCGGCGGCCAACGACGTGCAGGAAGAGATTGAGTTTGGCCGGTGCCGGCCAGTCGCTGTGCCAGTTCATGGCGTTTGCCATTCCTCGACGAAAAGACGCAGTCCGATTTCCGGGTGCGAGATGTCCAGCCGCTGCGGCAAGCTGTCGGGATGCGCATCGGGATAACGGTAGTCGATGCGCCAGGGCGGGGAATCCAGGCGTTGCGGCCGTTGCTGCGGATCGCGGGTCAGCGTTTCGTGCGTGCCGGTGCGACCCAGCAGCCAGTCCGGCAATTGCGTCACCGGCAGGGGGAAACCGGTGGCCTCCTGCAGCAGGGCGACAGGGTCGGTGCCGCCGATTTGCCGGCGATCGCTGGTGGTGAGCTGCGCCGAACCAGGGCGAAACTGCAACTGCGCCAGACCGCTGCCCAGCGGCGTGGAAAGTTGCACCCGGTCGTATGCACGACGGCTGTCATGCTGCCATTCCAGGCGCCCGGCGGCCTTTTCCACACTGCCGTCGGCACGGGTGAGTTGCAGCGCAAAACGGCCATTCAGGGTGAAATCGGTGACTTGTTCGCGCGCCTTGGCAGCCATGGCGGGAGGCAGCGGCGAGGTGGCGCAGGCAGTGAGCAGAGCCAGCGACAGCGCGCCGGCAAAAAAAACCCGCGAACGGCGGATCAAGGCTGGAATTTCCGCAAGGTGGCCTGCAAGACGGCGTTTTCGGGATGGGCCCGGAGCGCGCCTTGCCAGATTTTGCGCGCGCTATCCTGCTGCCCGAGCTGCCACAGCACTTCGCCCAGATGCGCCGCGATTTCCGGGTCGGCCTTGAGTCGATACGCCTTGCTCAAGGTCTGCAGGGCCTCGTTCAGCTTGCCCTGGCGGTATTGCAGCCAGCCGTAGCTGTCCATGATGAAGGGGTCTTCCGGCGCCAACCGGGTGGCGCGAATGAGGAGATCGGCGGCTTCGTCCAGGCGCAGGTTGCGCTCGGCCAGGGAGTAACCCAGGGCATTCAGGGCGTGCGCGTGCTCCGGCTGCAGCTTGAGCAGGTGGCGCAGGTGCCCCTCCATTTCCGCGTGCCGCCCCAGGCGTTCGGCGGTCAGGGCCGCGTCGTAGCGCAGATCGGCATCGTCCGGGAGTTGCTTCAGGCCAACCAGCAGGGCATCGAGCGCTGCGGCTTCCTTGCCTTCTTCGCGCAGCAGTTGCGCCTGGGCCAGAAAAAGCTGGCTTTTCTCGGCCGGCGTGCGCCCCGCAGTGCCATGCAGGAGAGCGAGCGCTTCCTCGCGTTTGTTCAGATTGAGCAGGATGACCGCGCTGCGCGCCCTGGCAGGCACCAGGCGCTCGCCCTCACCGACCTGACGGAAATGCGCGAGCGCGGCTTCCGGATGGCCCGCTTCCTGTTCGATCTGACCCAGCAGGTAATGGATGTTGTTCTTGTCGACCGAGGGGAAGGCCAGGAGTTGCTCGAGTAACTGCTGTCCGGCGGCACGGTCGTTGTTCTGCAAGGCAAGGAGTGCCGCCGGATAGAGCACGGCGGGTTGCTCCGGAAAATCTTTGGCCAGTTGCAGGTAGAGCTGGCGCGCTTCATCCAGCCGCTTGTCGGCAACCAGCATTTGCGCCAATGCAAGCCGTGCTTCCTGTGCAGCGGGATATTTTTTCGTGAAAGACTGGAGGGCATCGATGGCCGAGGCGAGCGATTGCCGCTCCAGGAGCTTGGCCCTGAGTACGGCCGCCGTTTCCCAGTCGGCGCGCAGCGCCAGCGCGGCCTGGACTTCGTTCAGGGCGCGCGTTTCGTCATTGGCGGCAAGCGCGGCTTGCGCCAGGGCGAAATGCGCTTCGGGAACGTTCAAATAAGGCTGCAAAACCCGATCAAGCAGATGCAGCACGGCCGCTTTTTCCGGCACCCGGACAAACATGCGGTTCAGGTGCAGCAAGGTGCTGGAAAACGCTTCCGGCCCCGCTGCCGCCTCGCTTGCCAGTTGGGCTGCCAGGAGCTCGGGCAGGGCATCCAGTTGCCGGGCCTGGATGAGAAGTGCGATTTGCGCGCGGCGGGCGTCGTTCGAATCGGGCTCGATGGCCCGCCATTGCCGCACCAGTTGCAGGGCCAGCGTGTTGTTGCCGGAGTAGCCGGCAATTTCGGCGGCGCGGGCAATGACTTTCGGGTCCTTGGTGCGCTGGGCCAGATCGACCCAGGCTTGCAGGGACAGATCGACCGCCCCTTCGCGTAGCGCCAGTTCGCCAATCAGCACCTGAAACACGGTGCGCCCGAGCAAATCTTCCTCGCCTGCAGGCGGCGGCGCAGCCCAGGCGGGCAACGCAAGGGCGAAAGAGAGGGCAAACAAGGAATGCAGGCGGCGCATGATCGGTTCCAGATGACGGCAGGTTTGAACGCATAATAGCGGACAAGTTCGAGATGGTATTGAGGAAAGGGCGGAGGGACAAGATCATGCCGGAATTACCGGAAGTCGAAGTATGCCGGCGCGGGATCGAGCCGGGGCTGGTCGGGCAGCGGATAACGGATCTGGTGGTGCGTAATGCCAGGCTGCGCCAGCCGGTGCCGGCAGAGCTTTCCGGCATCCTGCCGGGCAGCGAGGTGCTGGCGGTGCGCCGGCGCGGCAAATATCTGCTGATCGATTGTTCGACTCCTGTCGGCACAGGCACCTTGATCGTGCACCTGGGCATGAGCGGGCGCTTGCGTTTCGCGCCGCTGGCGCAGGCGGCGCAAAAGCACGATCACGTCGATCTGGTTTTTGCCCACATCGTGCTGCGCTTCACCGATCCGCGCCGGTTCGGCCTCATCCTGTGGCAGCCCGGGCCACCGCAAGCCGTGCTGGCGCATCCGCTGCTGGCGCACCTGGGCGTGGAACCGCTGACGGAAGAATTTACTGCACCTTGGCTGCAAGCGGCGCTGGCGCGGCGACACAGCCCGATCAAGCCGGTTTTGATGGATAGCCACCTGCTGGTCGGCGTGGGCAATATCTACGCCTCGGAAAGCCTGTTCCGCGCCGGTATTTCACCTTTGCGGGCCGCCAACCGCATTGCCTCGGGGCGTATCGAGCAATTGACACAAGCGATCCGGGCAACGCTCACCGAAGCCATTGCCGCCGGTGGCAGCAGCATTCGTGACTACGTGCACACCGACGGCAGCCCCGGCTGGTTCCAGATCCAGGCAGCGGTATACGAACGCGGCGGCGAGCCGTGCCGCCGCTGTTCCGGCACGGTGCGGCAAATTCGCCAGGCGGGGCGCAGCACCTACTACTGTCCGGCATGCCAGCGCTGATTCATGACATTTGTGCTAAATTGCAGACCGCCCCGTCGCAGAGGAATCCACCCATGACCCTTGCCCATCAGTTTGCCGCATACACTGCCTGGCGCACCCTGCTCGCCAGCGACATTGCCGAATTTCAAACCTGGCTCTCCGAAAACGAACTGTCGGACGGGCAAACCGATCTGCGTCTCGGGCAATTGCTGGAGCGGCTGGCCGAAGACCGCCTGAACGTGGCCTTCGTCGCCGAGTTCTCGCGCGGCAAGTCAGAGTTGATCAACGCGATTTTCTTCGCCGATTACGGCGACCGCATGCTGCCCTCCTCGATTGGCCGCACCACCATGTGCCCGACCGAATTGCTGTTCGATCACAACAAGCCGCCGCAGGTGGAGTTGCTGCCCATCCAGACGCGCTCGGCCAATACGGGCATCGGCGAATACAAACGTTTTCCCGATCAATGGGAAAGCCTGCCGATCGATGTCGCCTCTCCGGAAAGCCTGCAGGACGCCTTGCGCCACGTCAGCGAAACCACCCGGGTGACGCCGGATGAAGCCCGCCGCCTGGGTTTTGCCGTCGGCGAGGAGGAAGCCGACCTGTACCGGCCCGATGCAGAAGGAATGGTCGAAATTCCACGCTGGCGGCATGCGCTGATCAATTTTCCGCACCCCCTGCTCAAACAGGGGCTGGTGATCCTCGATACGCCGGGCCTGAACGCCATCGGTGCCGAGCCGGAGTTGACCCTGTCCTTATTGCCCAACGCGCATGCCGTATTGTTCATTCTGGCGGCGGATACCGGCGTCACGCAGTCGGACCTGGCGATCTGGAAAGAAAACATCTGCACCGGCGGCACCACCCGGCGCGGGCGGCTGGTGGTGCTGAACAAGATCGACGGGCAGTGGGACGAACTCAAGACCGAAACCGAGATCGATGCCGAAATCAAACGCCAGGCCGAGCAATCAGCGCAGATTCTCGATCTGCCGGCCAGCCAGGTATTTCCGGTTTCCGCACAGAAAGGGCTGGTCGCCAAGATCAACCGGGATGTCGAGTTGCTGGCGCGCAGCCGCCTGCCCATGCTGGAAGCGGCTTTGTCAGACGAACTCATCCCGGCCAAGCGCGACATCGTGTGCGAAAGCACCGGGCAGGAATTCGGCGATGTCGCCCGGCGCGTGCGCACCCTGCTCGAATCGCGGGAGAGCGGCTTGAGCGAGCAATTGACCGAACTCACCGAACTGCGCGGCAAGAACCGGGGCGTCGTCGAATACATGATGAGCAAGGTGCGTACCGAGAAGGACGAATTCGAGCAAGGCTTGCAGCGCTACTACGCCGTTCGCAGCGTGTTTTCGACGCTGACCAACAATTTGTTCGCGCACCTGGGCCTGGATCGCTTGCGGCAACTGACGGGCGAGACGCGCGAAGCGATGCTGGAAGCGAGCTTTTCCAAGAATCTGTCGGGCGCGATGAAGGGGTTTTTCGGGCAGGCGCGGCGCGCACTGGCCGATTCAACGCACGAAATCAGTGAAATTCTGGCCATGATGGAAATGGTGTACAAGAAATTCACCGTCGAACATGGTTTGAAACTGGGCACGCCGACGACGTTCTCTCTGTTGCGCTACGAAAAGGAGATGGATCGCCTGGAAAGCTGGTGCGACAGCCACCTGAACTCCACGCTGTCGCTCCTGACACACGACAAGAAGAACATCACGCAAAAGTTCTTCGAGGAAGTCGCGGTACAGGTGCGGCGCGCTTTCGAGCGAGCCAACAAGGATGCGGAAATCTGGTTGCGCGCCATCATGGCCCCGATGGAAACCCAGGTGCGCGAACACCAGATTCAGTTGAAGCGCCGCCTGGAAAGCATCAAGCGCATCCACCAGGCAACCGACACGCTGGAGAACCGGATTGCCGAACTGGAAAGCGTCGGCGTCGGCCTGCAGCAGCAGATCGGGATGCTGGACAACATGGAAGCCCGCATACAGGAGCTTCTAGGCACCGAACAGGTGGCTGAAATGGAGATTGCGTGAATGGCTCGGGGGCAGTCCACGCAAAAACCCCGCGTCGCTCACGCAACGCGGGGTTTTTTATCGCGCGTAAAGTCAGGGCCGGGGATTGCCGGTGAGTACGGTGTACTTCGCCCAGAGTTGATCTTCGTCTTCGGCGTTAGCCGGATCCTTGGGGATGCAATCGACCGGGCAGACCTGCACGCACTGCGGCTCATCGTAGTGGCCGACGCATTCCGTGCACTTCTTGGGATCGATGACGTAGGTTTCCGGGCCTTGCGAAATAGCTTCGTTCGGGCATTCCGGTTCGCAGACGTCGCAGTTGATGCACTCGTCGGTAATCATCAGAGACATGACTTCTTCCTCTCTCTTTAAGCAGTGTGGTTTGCCCGCAGGCGCTTTTCCACGGTGGGATGGACGAATTTTGCTACATCTCCGCCCAGTCTTGCAATTTCCCTTACCATCGTTGCGGAAATAAACATGTATTGCTCGCCCGGCGTCAGGAATACGGTTTCGACATCGGGATAGACACTGCGGTTCATACCGGCCATCTGGAATTCGTACTCAAAATCGGATACGGCGCGCAAGCCGCGCACGACGACCTTGGCCCCGCGCTCACGCACGAAACGCATGAGCAGGCAGTTGAAGCCGACGATTTCGAGATTAGGCAGATCGCCCACCACTTCCCGCGCCATCTCGACGCGCTCGGCCAGGGTGAAGCGCGGCTGTTTGGCCGGGCTTTCGGCAATCGCCAGAATCAGGTGGTCGAACAGGCTGGCAGCACGCCGGACCAGGTCTTCGTGCCCCCGGGTGATGGGGTCGAAGGTGCCGGGATAGATGGCTGTGCGGTGGTTGAGTGGCTTCAAGCGCTGGCTCCCTGTTCGCTGTGTTCTGTTTTATGTGTTTTTTCGTCGCTGTCTCGTTGCAACAAGTGGTAATGCACTTCGCCGGCGGTACCGTGGCGCACGCAACGCCAAGGGCCATAGTGCGCGATGGCGTTCTCCGCTTCGACGTAGAGCTTGGTGCCGGGTTTCGTGACTCGTTCCAGCTTGGGCAAGAGGCGGTCCAGCCAGCCTTGGCGGTAGGGTGGGTCGAGAAAGACCAGATCAAAACCTGCCGTTGCAGCGTCCAGGTATTGTAGCGCATCGCCCCGCCAGATCTGCACGCTGGGCGGCTGCCGCAAAAGCTGGCAGTTGGCGCGCAGGGCGGCCAGCACGGGGGCGGCTTTTTCCACCATGACCACTTTTTCCGCCCCGCGCGAGGCGGCTTCAAAACCCAGGGCGCCGCTGCCTGCGAACAGGTCGAGGCAATGCCAGCCGCTCAGATCCTGCCCCAACCAGTTGAACAGTGTTTCGCGTACGCGGTCCGGCGTCGGACGCAGCCCGGCGCTGTCGGGAAAACGCAGTTGCCGGCGGCGAAATTCGCCGCCGACGATGCGCACGGTGTTCACTCGGCAGCCACCGTCACCGTGACCAGATCCGACGGGCGCACGTGGCGGACGAAGGCGGCCTTGACTTCTTCTGCCGTCACTGCTTCGATGCGCACGCGGTACTGGTCGAGATAATCGAGCGGCAGGCCATAAAAACCAATGGCCGCCACATTGGCAAGCAATTTGGCGTTGCTGTCCAGGCGCAGCGGGAAGCTGCCGGACAGATTGGCCTTGGCGGCAGCCAGTTCTTCCGCGCTCGGGCCGGTGGCGAGGAAATCGTCCAGCACCTGGCGCACTACCTTGATCGCTTCGCCCGCCTGCTTGCGCTGCGTCTGCAAGCCGATCTGGAAGGGGCCTGCCTGGCGCAGCGGCGCGAAATAGCTGTACACGCTGTAGGCAAAACCGCGCTTGTCGCGCACTTCCTGCACCAGGCGCGAGACGAAACCGCCGCCGCCCAGGGTGTAATTGCCGACTTGCAGGGCGAAGAAATCCGGGTGGCCGCGCTCGATGGCGGGCAGGCCGAGATAGATGTGCGCCTGGCTGGCCGGATGGGTAATGGCCCGCTGCTGTGCCTTTGCCACGCCGGGCGGCGCGGGCAGGGTGGGCGGCGTGCCGGCGGGCAGGGCGGCGCTCAGATCGTTGGCGATTTTCTCCGCCTCGGCGCGTTTGAGTTGTCCGACCAGGGTAATGCTGGCGTTGCCGGCGGTGTACAGGCGCGCATGGAAGGCCGCCAGGTCATCGCGGGACAGCTTATCCACACTCTCCGGGCTGGCCTGCCGGCCATAGGGATGTTCCGGGTACAAGGCTTCCCAGAAGGCTTTGCCGGCGATGCTGTCGGGGCGGGTCAGGGCGTCTTTCAGGCTGGCCACGGTGCGCGCTTTTTCGCGCTCGATGACGGCGGCGGCAAAATGCGGCCGGGCCATGACATCGCGCAATACACCCAGAGCCACATCGCGTTTGTCGCGCTCGGCGAGGGTGCGCAGCGTCAGGCTGGCGCGGTCGGTATCGACGCCGCCGCCGAGAACGGCGCCGAGATCGGCGAGCTGCTCGGCAATCGCCGTTTCGTCGCGGTTGCCGGCCCCCAGATCAAGGGTGGCCCGGGTCAGGGCGGCCAGACCGGCCTGGCCGGGCGGATCAAACACGGAACCGGCGGCGAAGTCCACCTGCACATCGACGATCGGCAAGGCCGGGGCAGCGACGAAATAGACGCGGGTGCCGTTGGCGGTCGTCCAGTGTTCGATGCTCACGCCAGCGAGGGCGAGCAGGCTCAGAAACGGGTTCAGAAACAGGGCGCAGAGGCCGAAAAGGATTTTTCTCATGATGAATTTTCTCTGCCTTTAATGACGCACCGCCACTGCCGGGCGGCGCGGCTGACCATCCAGCGGCTGCGGATCGAGGGTGCCGACGGTGAGTGCGTCGTCGTCGAAGTATTTTTTCGCCACCGCCTGCACTTCGGCGGCGGTGACTTTTTGCAGGCGTTCCAGCATGACATCCACGTCTTGCCAGGGCAGCCCGACCGCTTCCATCTGGCCGATTTCCATCGCCTGTCCGAACATCGAATCGAGCTTGTAAATCTGGCTGGCGATCAGCTGCGCCTTGCTGCGCCTGAGTTCGGCTTCGCTCACGCCCTGTTCCTGGATGCGGGCGATTTCAGCGCGCAGCGCCGCTTCCAGTTCCGCCACCGTCCTGCCTGCGGCGGGGGTGGCGGGGAGGGAGAGGACGCCCGGAACCGCGCCA
>OGQD01001535.1_pt1 | contig 14475 bp, 16 predicted proteins | sample 1553091 | NCBI WGS metagenome assembly OGQD01 (sample SAMEA2580290, study PRJEB22360) | human gut metagenome | biome: human gut; feature: human-associated habitat; material: faeces | place: Denmark | collected 2008/2010
TTCAGATTTCAGATTTCAGATTTCAGATTTCAGATTTCAGATTTCAGATTTCAGAAAGTAGAATAAAGATAAGGATTTATCTGCAAACTGCTTTCTGAAATCTTATTTTTTACACTCACTCCCCACTATCGACTATCCACTAAACACTATCCACTTTTTTGATTTAAGATTTCAGAGGGTAGCATTGTTTTCTGAAATTTTATTTTTTTTGACTCACTTCCAAAACTATCCACTAAACACTATCCATTCTCCACTATTTTCAGCTATTCGCTTCTAAATCAAAAATCTTAAATCACAAATCAAAAATTATTCTTCCCAGATTTCCCCTCTATGCGGTTTCAAAGCATCTCTCACCGCAATCATATTTTCTTCTTCCACAACCATAAAAGCAATGGCGTGCATTTCGTGTAGAGTTTCGAATCCGGTGATGTTGAGCGGAAGCTTTTCGGCTTCGATAAATTCTTTAAGGTGTATTTCATGATGTTCAGCGGTTTTGGTGCCGGCAGGCCCTCTGAAATCCCATATAAGTTTAATTCTTCTGGACATTCTTTATTGTTTTTAAAATGCAAATCTACGAACTTATAATTGCCAGTTCTTTTTTTGTATAGAATTAGTCACAAAAGTTCAAATCACTAACATGACTTTGCGGCTTAGCGCCTTTGCGAGCCACTATTTCACGCAAAGGCGCAAAGACGCAAAAATTATTGAAATTTGTTTTTGGTATACGTTTCAGATAGTCAATAAAGTTTATATTTGGGAAAAGATGTATCATGAAAATATCCCACTATCTCTTTCTTTTTTGTTTTCAATTCAGTTTTTCACAGGAACTGACTTTAGAAAAAGCAAACCATCTCGCTACCTTACCCATCAAATGCCTGCAACAGGAATATCCTAACAAATTAGGACAATTATTACAGGATGCTACAGAACTACAATCGCCTAAAAAATTGCATCCGGCATTTTATGGCTGTTTTGACTGGCACTCGTCCGTTCACGGACACTGGAGTTTGGTCTATCTCCTAAAGCGATTTCCGGATTTAGACAAACGTGATGAAATCATACAGAAATTAAAGGTAAACCTTTCCAAAGAAAATATACAACAGGAAGTAGCCTATCTTTCCAAAGAACATGAAAAATCGTTTGAACGTACTTACGGCTGGGCATGGTTGCTGAAACTGCAATTGGAACTGGAAACCTCAAACGAGCCGTATGCAAAAGAACTGGCCGATAATTTGAAACCGCTGTCGGATATTATCATCACACGATATATCGAATTTTTGCCAAAACTATTATATCCGGTACGGGCCGGAACGCATGCGAATACGGCTTTCGGATTGAACTTTGCCTGGGATTATGCGGTACATTCCAATAATCAGGCTTTGCAAAAAAGTATTTGGGTAAATGCGATGCGCTTATTTCAAAACGATAAAGACTGCCCTTTTGCATGGGAACCCAGCGGAACCGATTTTCTTTCGCCTTGTCTGGAAGAAATGGGTATTATGCAGCGTATTTTGCCCCGTGAAGAATTCCTCAAATGGATGAAAAGCTTTGCGCCATCGCTTTTTAATAAAAGGTTTACGTGGGATGTGGCAAAAGTTTCAGACCGCACAGACGGACATTTGGTACACTTAGACGGATTAAACTTTAGCCGTGCCTGGAACTTATATTCCTTAATCAACCAATATCCAAAAGAGTTTTGGTATTTAAAGGATGCGGCAGACAAACATCTGGATTTTTCTCTGCCTTCTGTAGTCGATGGAAACTATGAAGGTGAGCATTGGCTGGCTTCTTTTGCGTTGCGGGCTTATGAAGAAAAAAATAATGACAAGTAATATTTTTTATATATTTGGGTAAAACAAACGTATGATAAACAACTACTTAACTAAGAAATTATTTGGTGTATTGCTTCCCTTGCTTTTCCTCTCAGCCAAAGGAAATGCACAATACACGGTGTCTGCAATTCCACACCAGGCCTATACTTTGGTGTCGCCAACGCCATTATTTAATGTAGATGACCGTAATTCGCCGGTCATAACACTGCCGTTTAACTTTACTTTTTATGGCAACACCTATAATCAATTGGTTGTATCTTCAAACGGATACATCGATTTTAGGACAAATCTGGCTAATCAAAACGGCCCGTGGCAGATTACAACTCCAATCCCAAATGCAGGATTTGGAATTAAAAACGCAATTCTGGCCTGTTATCACGATTTGAATAATAGCGGCGGAACGGGAACCATTTCCTACTCAATCGTAGGTGCAGCTCCTTACAGAAAATTCATTCTGATGTTTATTAACCAACCTCAGTATGGCCCTTGTTCAACTAATAAGAGTACATTTCAGGCAATACTTTATGAAACACTAAACACTATCGATGTACAGATAGTAAGCAAGCCAAGTTGTACTGCATGGAATAACGGAATGGCAGTGACAGGTATAGTAAATGAAACAGGAACTATAGCACTGACACCTCCCGGAAGAAACTCAGGTTCATGGTCAGCAACTCAGGAAGGCTGGAGATTTAGCCTTCCGTCAGAAGTAAATACGTATAAATACACAAAATGTGACGCTAACTCAGACGGTCTTGAAACGTTCAATCTTCAGGTAGTTAAAGATGATTTAGCGGCTCCTAATATGGAGTTTTATGAAACTTTAGCAGATTTGTATAATCAAGTTAATCCTATAATGTTAACCTACAGCAATCTATATCCTGATCAAACTATTTACGCTGAAAATAATGGACAGATTACAAAAATAATTCTTAGAGCCCTTGACTGTAATGTAGATTATGATTTAGATACTATTCCAACAGCTTTAGAAGACTTGAATGGTGACGGAAATCTTGAAAATGATGATACGGATGGAGACGGTATTCCAAACTTCCTTGACAATGATGATGATGGAGATATGGTGCTGACTTCTTTTGAATATGTATTTACTTCGGGAAGAAGTTCAGATGCTGCCAATTCTGCTTTAGATACAGATAATGATGGTATTCCAAATTATTTGGATAATGATGATGACGGTGATGGTGTCCTGACAATCAATGAGGATTATAACAGAAACAATAACCCGGCCGACGATGATACTAACAATAACGGTCTGCCTGACTTCTTAGAGAGGGCAGTAGCTTTGGGTGTTAACGAACATGCTCTTAACAACTTGATTTCATTATATCCAAACCCGGCTTCAAATCTTTTAAACATTGATAACAGAACCAATGAAGTGATTTCGAACATTGCAATATACTCCATCAACGGAATGTTGGTAAAACAGGTTCCAAATGCGGCAAATGTGACTTCTATTCCGGTTTCTGAACTGCAAACAGGAATGTATTTCGTGAAAATGGAAGTAGGCAATCAGGTGATGAATTACAAGTTTATCAAGAAATAAAATCGTATTTTAGTTTTTATAAAAAGGTTTGGCGAAAGCTGAACCTTTTTTATTTTACAATCTCTGATTTATGAAAAACCATTAAATTATGGTAAAAAATAATCCTTTTTCTACCTTTGCCCCATGCCAAGAGAATTTCAAATACAAGTAGCGCCCGAAGTGGCTGCCAATTCACAATTATTGACGGAACATGTTGCCAGGCTGATGCAGGTAAATCCTGTCGAAATCAGGCATATTGCCATATTGAAACGTTCTATTGACGCCCGGCAAAAAGCCATCAAGATTAATCTGAAGATTCAGGCGTATTGGAAAGAAGATTTTCAGGAAACCAAAATTGCGCTTCCGGAGTATAAAGACGTATCCGGCAAGCAGGAAGTAATTGTTATTGGAGCAGGGCCTGCGGGGCTTTTTGCAGCCTTGCAATTGATTGAATTGGGACTAAAGCCTATTGTGTTGGAGCGTGGCAAGGATGTGCAGGAAAGACGCCGTGATTTAAAAGCCATCAACAGAGATCATATCGTAAACGAAGATTCCAACTATTGTTATGGCGAAGGCGGAGCCGGAACTTATTCTGACGGTAAATTGTATACGCGTTCTAAAAAACGTGGCGATGTAGACCGTATTTTGGAATTGTTCGTAGGCTTTGGTGCCTCGGAAGAAATTCTGGTAGAAGCACATCCGCATATCGGGACCAACAAGCTGCCGAAAATCATCAAGGCCATGCGCGAAAAGATTATCGAGTTTGGCGGCGTAGCCTTGTTTGACACTCGTGTGACCGATATTTTAGTAAAAAACAACCAAGTAGAAGGAGTAGCAACCCAAAAGGGCGACATTATAAAAGCTTCAAAAATCATATTGGCTACAGGCCATTCAGCAAGGGATATTTTTGAATTGCTTGACCGAAAGAAAATTTTTATCGAAGCCAAGCCTTTTGCCTTGGGCGTTCGTGCAGAACATCCGCAAACGCTGATTGACAGTATACAGTACAGTTGCGATTTCCGTGGCGATTATCTTCCACCGGCGCCATATTCTATCGTAAAACAGGTAAACGGCAGGGGAATGTATTCGTTTTGTATGTGTCCGGGTGGTGTAATTGCACCTTGCGCTACAAGTCCGGGTGAAGTAGTAACCAATGGTTGGTCGCCATCGAAACGTGACCAGGAAACGGCCAATTCCGGTATTGTAGTCGAACTCAAACTGGAAGATTTTAAACCGTTTGCCAAATTTGGCGCTTTGGCAGGAATGGAATTTCAAAAAAGCATCGAACAGCGTGCCTGGCATTTGGCGGGTGAAACGCAAAGAGTTCCGGCACAACGTATGGTTGATTTTACGCAAAGCAAGGTTTCTGCCGATATTCCAAAAACATCCTATGTTCCGGGAACCACTCCGGTAGAACTGGGACAGGTTTTTCCGGGCTTTTTGACGCAAATCATGCGTGAAGGATTTGTGCAGTTTGGCAAATCCATGCGGGGTTATATGACCAACGAAGCCATTTTGCATGCACCGGAATCAAGAACATCCTCGCCGGTGCGTATTCCAAGAGATAACTTTTCGTTAGAACATGTGCAAATCAAAGGTTTATATCCGTGTGGAGAAGGCGCAGGTTATGCCGGAGGAATTATTTCGGCAGCAATTGATGGTGAGAAATGCGCGTTAAAGATTGGCGAGAGTTTGGGGATTGCCACGACCTGATAACTACAAACGAACAACAGGACGAATTAACCCTACAATAAAAAACCTCTATCAAATAGAGGCTTTTTGTTTATAGCTAATTTGTAATATTATGGGCAAGGAGGTGCGGCACATTGTAAATTCAATGCTGCTACGGTATCTCCTGTTAGCAAAACTCCGCCTACTGTAACATATACGTTTATAGCCGTTTTAGGCACGTTAAAGATACGTCCGCCGGCACCGGCATGAATCCCGTTCACATACCAATTGATATCTCCCGGAGGTAGCGGGTCACCTGCAATTTTTACCCTGATATGCGTTGATGTACAGGATGCAACACACAAAGAATTGGCAAGCATTTTTTTGTGAGTAGCGGCTTCTTTTTTAGGGCTACTGCTGAGTGATGTAAACCCAAACAACAATAAAGGAATTGCTAATAAAAGTAATTTTTTCATAATGTAAATGTGTAAATGGTTAATAATAAAGCGCAATAATCAAATATAATGTATTGATTTTTAGAAAGTTTACGGATTTCCGTATATGAGGGAAAATAATGGATAGCTTTATTCGTTTTGTAATTATCCGTATATAAATGATTACAAATGGCTATGTGTTTAAATAAGATGTATGTTTGTAATGCAAACTTTATTAATTTATGACACATTATTCACAAATCCATTTTGAAATGTACCTTGGGAGAGGCAAACGGGTGAAAGTCCCGAGACTGATTAATGTAAAAATTAACGAAGTTTGCAGTGACCTCTCCTTTTTTTATGAACTTATAATCCATACAAAATGCAAACTTCTAAAGGTCAAGGTGACGAGCTGAATCCTTCAGCCGACACAGCGGGTAATACACGAAACGTATCAAAGGTAAAGGTGTGGCTTACACCGTCTCAATCTGAATTTATTGAATTTGTTTTGTTTTATGGCGCTTCGGAATTATCGAAGTCGCTAAAACTCGTGCATGATATGGCTTTATATCATTCTGATATTTCTATAAATGCTGACGAAAAGCGTGCGCTTTTTGGTGTGAAGTGTTTGTGGGAAGGAGTTGAGGAAATATAGGAAAACCGCCTAAAGGCGGTTTTAAAATTAAGGTTTTACTTGATGTTTTTCTTATTTTTTGAAAAAATAGCTAGAGATTATTCTTTCTTCTTTAAAATCTTTGTCTTTTAAAATTCTAAGTGTATTTTCTTTATGATATTGTAATTGTTCTTTAGGAATGTTTGGGTAAATAAGATCTACTAATTGTTTAGAATTGAGAAGGCTCATAGTATGTTGTTGATTTATCCCACTTGAAGCTTCAATAGCATTGAAATATAACCCATATAAATCCGAATGTTTTGAGATTATTGAATATAGAGCATCTGAAAGAGGAGCATATATATTATTATAAGCAAAGTATTGGAGAGAAAACAGTTGGGACATATTATTTTCACTTTGTAATTCCTTTATAAAGAAATTGGTACTAGACTGTGATTCTTTAAAAAGTAAAATTGCTATAACACCAGGTCGATAATCTTTGTTGATGTTATTTGTGGCTTTTATAATTTTTTGTATTTGTAATTCTGTTAGCTTTATATGTCTATTGATTTGTAAATAAGCTATTCCTTCCATAAATTTATTCATGTCTGGGCTATATAGATTTTGAATAGCATCTTCAATTAAGACATTTATATTTGCGGTTAATTTTTTATCTACTAAATCATTTATTTGCGGTTTCATTCTTTCTTCAGCAATCTTGGCTACATAGTCATCAAAATTTTTATTGTCAAAAACTTCGTTAATTTTCTTTTTTGCTTCAGTTTGTGCGATTTCTTTTGAGGTCGTTTTAACGTTTGCAATTTCATATATTGCTTGTGCTTTTGTCCAATTTATTTCATCTTCAAATCGTTTAGTTAATCTTTCACGATCGCTTTCCATTTCTGATTTCTGTAACAAGAGTTCATTTTTATGTTCGGCCTTTTGTTTTTCTAAATCTTGTTTCATATCCTTGAAATTGCTTTCAAGTTCAATTCTTCTTTCTTTTTGATCTTGACGCATTTCTTTTCCATCTGAATAAACAATATAGCCAATTATAATACCAAAAACCGAAAGTAAACTTAATGCAAATTTAAAAAGATCAATTAAGCTTCTATAATGTTCTTTTTCGTTGTTAATTCTTGCCATTTATAACTTATTAGATGTTTTATAACATGTTTTGCCTAAGCAATTACTAAACTAAAATTGATTAATTTACCTGTGTAATTTAATTAGTATTGCAAACTTAGTATTTGAAATTATTCATTAAAAAGAAGATATGTCAACACTAATATCATTTACTTCAATAATTTTAAATCCTTGATTTTTGATATATTCCATCGTTACATCAAAATCAAATGGAAAGTTATCGTACATTTTATAACCATTATCTCTTTTTTGATCACCATCAGAGCCATATTGAAGCTGAATGCTCACAACACCATCGCCTTTTATAAATAAATATTGATTGTCAATTATTATTTCATCAATATCTACATCTGTTATTTCTTCTATAAAAGTGTGAGTTGAAAGCATATCAACTTCATCTGGAATGTCTTCTATAAAGCAGTTAAATAATTCAGATTCGATATTTTCAATTTCCAGTTTTTTATTTTTTGGAGCAGTAGCTATAATAATGAGAAATCTATAGTCTTTTTGTTTTCTTATATAATTACCTATTTTAATAATAGATTTCTTTTTTTCTTTTGTGAGTTTATTGGTCTTTATTTCAAAAACAATGGTTTCAAAATCATTTTTAGCAATCAAATCGACATTAAAATTTGCAATTTTTTCTCCTTTGAAAATTTTATATCCTTTTTTCTGATATTCATCAGTAATTTGATCAAGAGCTATTGAATAAAGATATTTTTCTATATATTTTTTCTTAATTTCCATAATCTTCAATATTAAATTTGAACATTCCGTTTTTAAGTTTCCCGCATTCTACATAAAGAAAATGGTCTTGTGTGTCAAAAGCTTCAATTAATTCTGCTGTAACCTCACCTTTTAGATTGGAAAAATCAAAGACACTAAAATCTCCAGAAGAAATGTCAATACTTCCTGCAATTCGTAATTTGATTTGTTTATCATCCTTGAACATTATTCCTTTGAGTAAATCCCATAGTGGTTTACTTAGATTATCTGCATCTATGCCAACATTTTTTTTATAAAAATGATATACAATCCCATACAAATCTTCTTCAAATGGAGATGAAATGGTATTAAATTGGTTAAGGGCAAGTATTAAAGCATCAGTATATAATTGCTTTGATAAATCGCTTTTAAAGCCACTATTGTAGGATTTGGGTTGCCTTTTGAAGATGAAACAATGCATTTATTTTCCTAATTATTGTTGTTGATTTTATTTTCTGGATATTAATATTCAATAATATATCCATTCGTTTTCTTAATCGCGGTTTCCATATCTATGTATTCTATTGTTGCTAAATTTTCTACATCATAAACCCGTATAAGTTTGTATTGTTTTTTGTTTTTATTGTATGTTTCATATTCATGATTGGTTAAGAAAAATTGTCTGGAGTAAACATCATCTGATGTTCTTGTTGTTGATTTTACTTCAATAAAAATTTCTTCACCATTGTCATTTTTTGATAAAATATCATATCCAAAATGACTTGATTCTAAAGCTACGTGTCTTGGATATTCGGAATCTAAAAATCCCAATTCTTCCAATCTTTTTCTTTCTTTCTCTAATATGAACAGTTCGCCTTTTGATCCGATTTCGGCATATCGTTCAGCTTTTTTGATATATTGTTCAGGGTTTATTGGTGGAGGTATTTCGCTTGCCGTTGCATTCCGATTAACAAAACCCATTAAAAAAATGACTTGAGCCACAAATGAGTCAATTGTTGAGCTCTCTATTATGTTGAAATCATTTGGGTATATCTTAGCTGTAATTTGTGAAGATTGGGGATTTTGTGCAATTCCTGTTCTCCATTCAAGAGGTGATACAGGATTTCCGTCTATTGAGGCTTTAAATCCAAAATCAAAAAGTGAATTGTATCTTTCTTCTAGGTTTTTATTTTGATTAAGTGAAAAAGATAGATTTTTTCCTAACTGTAAAAATTGAGTTTCTAAAACTCGTTTTTCATCTGCTGTAATACTTCTTGCAGAAGCTCTACCAAAATAAAAACCAACATCAAGGCAAGCTTCAAAACGGTTAATAACGAAACTAATTTGCGCGGCATATTGTTTATTAGTATTCCCTTTGAATAAACCTGCCCAAACATTATTCAATGTGGTACTTTGTCCAACAGGATTTCCAGTAGACATTTCCGTTTCAAATGGTCCAAAATCTAATTGATATTTATTGGAGAAATAGTTTGCATAGCTTTTTAATTTTCTTCTAATTAATAACAAACTGTCTCGCTCTGCATTACTTGCATTTGAAATTATTGTATTATTGGAATAACTCCTTGAATAGAGGGAATTAATAAGTTCTAATTCTTGTTTTGTTATTGGTTCCATGTAAAATATTCTTTTTATTATAAAAGGCTGTAAACAAATATATTAATTTTCTTATCCAAAGTAAATTCTTACTAAAAAAATTGATAAAAAGCATATTTTAACGACAAAGTGTTTTGTCAAATAACAAAAAAACAAAAACCCGCCTTAAAGCGGTTTTTAAATTATTTTTCTCTTATCGTTTCATATTTTGGCTTATCAAACTCCTTATCACCAATTTTCATTTTTTCCACTTTAACAGCTTCTGTGACTAACGTATATTCGTCTGTTTTGAAATCCTGTCTCAAGAAAACAGATTTCATTATTTCGGCAATTTTATTTTTATTCAGAAAAGTATAGTCATTGGTATATTTAGGATCCATTTTTAATTCGGGAGCAAAATAGTAGTCAATTTTTTTACCAGTATGTTACTAGGCTTATGATAGTTTAAGTTTTCTTAATCAAAAAAATAACTCGTGACTCCATTTACTTCTTTTTTTGAGTTCAGCAATTCTTTTAACTCAATTTCTTTATAGTAGGTACAGCCACCACAGATTGGAACTTTTTCTGCTGATTTATATAACTCGTCAATTCTTTCCATTTCGGATTTCGTTAACGTGATATTCTTTTTATCGGCTAATTTTTTACTGATAACTACTGCGAGAAAATTTTCTACAGGAATTTTAGAGTATAATAATGCCTTAATTGATTTGTATTTTTTTTCATATAGAAGGCCGCCAAACTTTATAATTACTGAGGTTGGCTCACCTGAATATCCGCAAGAATATCCCAGAATTTCTTTTTCACTTTTTTGTTGAGAAAAAGTTGGAATTGAAACCAATAATAAAAGTATTAGATATATTTTCTTCATAAATATTAATTCAACTGAATATTATGCTCCTTAGCAATCTTTTTAAACAAATCTTCTTTGTTTTCTTCCTGTAGTTTTTGGTAAATGGCGCCTATAACCACTTCAGAGTCTTTTGTGTATTTGGAGTTTTCTTCGGTATAAATTCGATGGGCTGTGAATATATTGTTTAGTGCTTTTTCGTAATTCTTTACTAAAAGATAGTTTTTTCCGGCTCCAAAATAACCTTCGGCATTTTCCGGATAAAACTGTATGAGTTTTTCATAATATTGGATGGCGGTTTTAAAATCAGATTTTAAAGAATAGACAACGGCAATATTCATTAGGGCAAAGTCGCCTTCTGGATAAATTTCGAGTGACTTTTTATAATACTTTATAGCATCGTTATACTTTTCAAGTTGTCTGTAACAGACCGCCAAATCATCATAAGCCAGGACAAATTTTTCGTCATTTTTAATTGCCGTCAAAAAGTTTTCAATGGCAGGTTTGTATTGGTTCTTGCTCATAAATTCTTTCGCAATGATATAAGCATTTTGTGCGCTTTCAATTTTTGAATCGGAATAGAACAGCTTCCTTTTTTCGTCTGTTTTTTGTCCTTTTGCCTTATCGCAGATTTCAGGCAAAAGGCTTTTGACTTTTGGAAGCAGTCCCATGAGTCCTTCAACTGTGTTTACTTCTTCCCGGGTTTTGGGATCTTCTTCTGTAGCAATGGCTTCTTTTACGATATCGGCAATACAGCTCCTGTAAGCCTCTTCGCCAATTTTAGTTTTTTGCTCTTCACATTCGCATGCTTTTTTAGCTATTTTTTCTTCAATGGTTTGTGCATTGGATAGAAATGAAATAAGGATAAGGATTGGGAGTAGTGTTTTTTTCATTGGTTATAAATTTATGGAGTTCCGCGCCGAGGCAAAAGAGGTTTTTGTGATTGGTAATAAACTGTTCGTTGGATATATAGTAATGTCTCGCCAGATTCTAGTTTGGCATAAACATCGTAAGCAGTAGGCCCTAAAGATAAAGTGTCCATTTCAAGGCTAAAATTTCCGTTTAGTGAACTTTCAGATGATGTTAATTTCATTCTTAATTTGTTATCTGAGTCTTTTTTAATTGTAAAATTAGCACGGATTGTGTCCTGATTGCAGATGTATAAGGAATTTGTCCAATCATCTATTATAATGTCAAAGGCATTTGCTTGCATAAGACTATCAGATTTCACAGGATATAATGTCTTACCATCCAAGACTATTTCTTTTGATGTCCAAATACCTCCAATGTTAATTTTTTCTGTCTTATAAAAAATTAAAAAAGCTATCAAAGCAATTACTATACCTATGATTACTATTCTAATTGTTTTCATTCTTAAAGATTTTGGAGAATTTAATTGTACTCCTCATATTGCCGATTGTTTATTTTTTCAATTCCTCTTTCATTGCTTCTACATATACCTTGAGATTTTTATCATTCAATAAATAAGAACCTGATTCGGCCAGCCAATCATTAAAGTTGGCGATGTCTTTTTTCATAAAGTAGGCTTGTAATATATTAAAGGTAATTTCAGCATTGAATGTTTTGTCCGGACAATCCCTGACCATTTTTCGGCAGATGTTTTTGGCTTCTTTAAGGTTTCCGCTTTTGGCATAGGCATAAATCAATTCCTTATTTGTGTAAGCATCCAGCGGTGCGTCTTTTACGGCTTTTTTCAGAATTTCGATTGCATCAGAATATCTTTCTAAACAGTTATAGGAGTAGGCAAGTTCCACCCTAAGGCCTTTGTATTCGATATCCGTTTTTTTGGCTTTTTCAAGAAATTCCAAAGCTTTTTCGCATTCGCCCCAGGCATTGTATCGATAGCCTTTCTTGTATAATTGTTCAACAGAGTTTTCACCTTCTTTATAAATACTGAGCCAATCCGGAATTTTCTTAATCTGGAGTTCGGAGAATTTAGACTCCGGAATAAATGCCACAAGAACATTTTGTTTTGGATCTAAACGGTATTTCATTATTCTGGTGGGTACTTTTTCTTCCGGGATAAATTTTCCATTACTGTCTATTGTAAAGCTACTTTCATAATTAAATGTTAGGCCGGCTTCAGAATCAATATAAATAAATCCAAAAGGATAAGAGCCCAACGTGTCTGCCGGAAAGACTACCCATTGGTCTTCGCTCTGAACATATCTTTTGTCAAAATTTAGTTTTTCCTGGGCAAAGATGCCTGATGTGGAGATAGCGATTAGGAGTGTAAGGAGGTGTTTCATCTTGTAATTGTTTGGCGGTTCATAATTGTTTGAAACCAAATATATTAAAATGTTTTATACTATCGTAAAATTCTTATAAAACAAGTATTTACAAATTCAGGAAAGAAAAAACTTTGCACCCCTGCGTCTTTGCGTGAAGCAGTTGCTCGCAAAGGCGCAAAGACGCAAAACAGGAACCGAATAGGGAATATTATTTTAACAATAAGTTACAGGCGTTTAATTAATTTTTAAATTGCATCTGATTTTAAACTAAACCAGAAATCACCATTTAACCTTTAACTTTTATGAAACTTACTCTCCAAAAAATTTCGTTGTTTTCCTTTTTCCTTTTTGCAGCTTTTACCGCAAAAGCCCAAACAACCTGCGACTGTTTCGAAACCTTTAAATGGGTAAAAGAGACTTTTGAAAAAAACGATGCGGGTTTTGATTATGCCATCCAGCAAAAAGGAATGGATATGTATGAAAAACACAATGCTGTTTTTTTGGCAAAAGTCAAAACGATAACAGAAAGCCATGAATGTGCGGAGGTGCTGAATGAATGGTTGAAGTTTTTCAGGAAAGGACATTTTGGAGTTACGGCTTTGGCAACAGCAACAACGCAACAGTCGGCTAATGTCAAGCAATGGCCTATACTGGCTGTTAAGGAAAAAGAATTGCGAAGCAAACCAACAAAAGACGCTAAGGATTTAGTGGGAATCTGGAAAGTAGGGGCATATAAAATTGGTATTGTTAAAAAAGATAAAGGTTATAAAGGAGTTATTCTGGAATCGGGTAATGCGGCATGGAAACCACAGCAGGTAAAAATGGAAATAAATGAAGATGGATCGGGTGCTTTTTATATGGGAGATTTCTCGCCTTTAAAATTCAAAAAGATCGATTGGATTGGTAAAAATGCTATAAAATTGGCACCTGCGATTCAGTTGCAACGAGAATATCCTACGTTTCCTGAAAATGCAGACATACAACTGTATGCAAAAACAATGAGTACGGGCAAGCCTTTTATGGAAAAGCTTTCTGAGGAAACCTTATACTTGCGAATTCCTTCTTTTGGCGGCGAACAAAAGAAAGTAATTGACAGTGTGCTTTCGGCTCATGAAAAGGAAATCAAGAGTACTAAAAACCTGATAATCGATATTCGTAACGGAACCGGTGGTGATGACGACAGCTATGCGAATATTATCCCTTATTTATATACCAATCCGATACGCATTGTAGGTATGGAGCTTTTGTCTACACCGTTAAACAACAAAAGGATGGAAAGCTACTTGTCTATGCCGGACTTGTCTGAAAAAAGCAGAATGCAGGTAAACGCTGCACTTACTTTACTTAACGACAATCTTGGAAAATTTGTGAATCTGAACGGAGGTGACAAAGTGCATATACAGAAGATGGATGCTGTATTGCCTTTTCCGCAACAGGTAGCTATCATTGCCAATGAGGCTAACGGAAGTACAGACGAACAGTTTTTAATGGCGGCCAAACAAAGCAAAAAGGTAAAGCTTTTTGGAACAAGTACTTTTGGAGTACTGGATATTTCAAATATGAATTTTGTAAAATCGCCTGATGAGAAATTCCAATTGGGCTATTGCCTTTCTAAAAGCTATAGAATACCGGGCATGGCCATTGACGGTATAGGAATACAGCCGGATTATTTTATTGACAGCACCATCCCAAATGAACTTTGGATAAAATACGCCACTTCTGTTTTGGAAGATAAAGAGTTTCAGCCGTAATAGTAAGTCCAAATAATTTATTGTTTTGCGGCTCTGCGTCTTTGCGTGAAATAGTTTCACGCAAAGA
>OGQD01001539.1_pt1 | contig 14430 bp, 12 predicted proteins | sample 1553091 | NCBI WGS metagenome assembly OGQD01 (sample SAMEA2580290, study PRJEB22360) | human gut metagenome | biome: human gut; feature: human-associated habitat; material: faeces | place: Denmark | collected 2008/2010
AGCAGAGCTGGGCGTTAAGCTTACGTCCGCTGGTGCCACATGGCCTGGTGGCAATGATCCTTACGACACCAACATTCGAATTGCTCCGACATATCCTTCGCTTGAAGAGCTGTCTAAAGCTCTCGATGTATTTGTTGTTTGCGCAAGGATTGTTTCAGCGCGATTGGCACTTTCTGCTCAAACGGCATAATGGACAAGATTGAATAGGCGCTTTATCCGGCGAAATTCGGACAGATTTCGGGTTTCGCCGTATGAGCTTCATGACATAACGGTGCAAAGCACCTCATCTTTTTCGGTGAGTGGCTTGAAACTTGTCTCTTTTTGTAAAATGGACAATTGCATGCGTTATAGATAGAGCCAATCGTTGGGCGCTGAACGCTTTGCTAGCACGAGAGAGGTGTGTTCGCCTATGGCGAATAACAAGAAGCGGGGACGCAGTAAACAGAACAAACACGCACGTCGTGTTCATCAAAACGCAGAGAGTAAGTCATCTCGCTCTGCCAGTAAGGTGAGCACGGTTTCGTCGCGCACCCCAAGCGATTCTGCTGTAAAGCAAAAGAGCAAGACTTCTTCTGGAGCGCCGGTCAAGAGCCGCTGGATGGCGGTTGTTATTATCATCCTTGCAGTCCTTATGGTGCTTTCAGTGCTGTTGCCCTCGCTTTCGAGCATCTTTGGAACAGGAACTACAGATACTTCAGCTGCATCGGATACATCAGAAGCATCGACTGAAAGCATGGAAACTGTTGATGCGACCTATGGTTCCGAAGTGTCTGATTTGCAAACGCGCTTGGATAATGCGTCAAACGATAATGAGCGCCTCGCACCCCTGTTGAATCTGGGCGATACCTATCTTGAATGGGCTTCGGCTGCAAGTCCTTATGCAACAGATGAGACAGGCCAGCAGCACGTACAGGAACTCTATGGGCTCGCACAGAGTACCTATGAAGAGTATCTTGCACTTCACGAATCGAGCGATATTCGAACTCGTGTTGCCCTTTGTCAGTTCTATGCAGGGGATGTTGATGGGGCTATCAGCGCTCTTGAGTCCTTTGTTGCAACAGACGATGGCAATAACTATGGTCCAGCATGGGCTTATCTTGGAATGATGTATCAGCAAAATGGTGATACAGAAGCGGCTAAACATGCCTATACCGAGGCAACGAGAGCTGACGCCGATGACAGTTATGGTGCAAAATCATATGCTACACAGCAACTTGCTAATCTGCAGGCTGCTGAATCTGGAAGCCAAACTGATACAACTGACACACAGGGCAGTCTGGAAAATATGCTCAACAACACCGCCACTTCCGGCAACTGAGATGAGGGAGCAATGGAACTTACAATTACTACACGTCATGAGAACGACCGTGAAATCGTATTGGTTTCGGGAGAAGTTGACGTTTCTAATGCCGATGTTTTACGCGATGCATTGGATAAGACGTTAGCATCTGGTACTCATGATGTTGCAATAGACATCGCCGAGGTTCCCTACATCGATTCAACGGGAATTGGTGTTTTAGTTGGTGTTGTCCACAGAGCTCATGATGCAGGGATTCATGTGTCAGTGTTGCATCCTCAGCGGAACGTCATGCGTGTGCTGGGGCTTCTTGGTGTGGATGCCGAGCTCAATCTTGATTCTACAAATGCACCAGAGGAGGAGTAAGTAGTGTTTGGTATTGGAGGAACTGAGTTTGCCCTCATCCTGCTCTTTGCCTTCCTCATTTTTGGGCCCGATAAGCTTCCTGGTATGGGTAGAACAATTGGCCGAGCTCTGCGCCAGTTCCGTCAGGCACAAGAAGGCCTTACTGAGGTAGTTCGCACTGAGATCGTTGATCCAGTCAGTGCAAAGGGTTCTTCATTTTTAGGTGACGAAGACGATGCTGACGCTGATGCAGATACTACTGATGAGGCATCTCGTCGTCCTACAGAAACCTTTGCAGAGCGCAAAGCTCGCCTTGAGGCCGAGCGGAAAGCGGCAGCAGAAGCTTCTCAAGATGCAGCTACACAGGATGCATCGACGCCTCAGGCGGTTCCTGCCGTTTCATATGGGAACCCAGATTCTGATGAAGATATAGACGCAGTTGGCAGTGCAGTCGTGCTTCCTGCCGACTCAGATGGCGATGTTGATAGCTCTACTTCTACAGCAACAGCACATGAAGAGACAGCTTCTCAAGAACCCGATCTGGCAGCGCTGTACGGACGTTCTACTCGTCGTGTTCGTAAGGTAACCGCTGTCCAGGCACGTGAAGTTGATACAGAAGACAGTGCTTCTCATGCGAGCGCTGAGGCAACTTCAGTTTCTGAGAAGGCCGACAACTCTGGAGAGGAGGCAGGGAGCACGCGTTAAAACGCCTTGTCCTCCCGTTGTTTTATGCCTATTGGACCAGCGCGCATGCCGCTTCTCGACCACCTTGGGGAGCTTAGGCGTCGTCTTACCATTATCGTTGTTGCCGTTCTTATCACGGCTGTTGTAGTTTATGCGGCAACACCGACCATCATTGATATGCTGCTCGATCCAATTCGAGCCTACATTCCAGATGGCAAGCTGAGTGTTCTTACGGCCTTAGGTGGTTTTACCGTCCGTTTTAAGGTCTCGCTCTTTGTGGGCCTTATTGTTGCTTCCCCCATTGTTATCTGGCAGATTATGGCGTTCTTTCTCCCAGCGCTCAAACCAAATGAGAGACGGTGGGTCGTCCCAACTTTTGCTGCTTTCATCATTCTTTTTCTCCTTGGAATGATCTTTTGTTATCTCGTTATTCTTAATGCAGCATTTGGTTGGCTTTATTCTCAAACGGTAGAATTCGCCACAGTAGTTCCTCAGGCTGAGGACTATATCAGCATTATTATGCTGCTGGAGATCGGTTTTGGTATAGCTTTCCAGCTGCCGCTAGTCGTGTTTTATCTCACAATCTTTCACATTGTGCCTTATTACACACTCAGGCGTTCTTGGCGCTATGTCTACGTAGCGCTTATGGTGATTTCCGGCATTACAACGCCGGACGCCTCGCCTGTAACCATGATTCTCATGTTTGCGGCACTTGTCAGCCTTTATGAGATTTCGCTGGCTATTGCCCGCCAGGTTATATCTATTCGTGAAGGTAAGCAGGCTCTTAAATGGGACCGCGAGCAGTACGCTGCACACAGCATGGATGACTAGTCTGACAAAAGGATGAGTCGTGTGAAACTAACGTACATCCGTGAGAGTGGTTCCGTTGGTCGGGCTTGTTATTGAAGTTTTAGAGAAGACGGTCTTTCAGGCACTATAGTGCCGACTACATCCAGCTTGCATTCGGATGCTAAAAGATCTCGTCTCCAAATATAAGGAGCCGCCACGTGAAGCTCGTTGTTGCAGAGAAGAACGATGCCGCACAACAGATAGCGCGCCTCTTATCAGATGAAGGTAAACCTTCAGCTGATAAGGTCTATAACACGCCGATTTATCGTTTTCGTCATGAAGGCGAAGATTGGGTAAGCATAGGCTTGCGCGGACATATTCTCGAACCAAGCTTTCCTCCTGAGCTGCATTTTGATGCTCAAGAGGGCTGGTATGGTTTAACGGAAGATGGAGAGCATCTGCCAGCCAATGTTCCCGATGGTTTAGCGCGTCCTCCATATGAGTCTAAGCGTCGTCCATATCTAAAAGACGGTATTTCAATCAAGTCGTGGAATATACCGAGCTTGCCCTATCTCGTGTGGGCGCCCATCGAGAAGCTTCCCGCTGAAAAAGAGATCATTCGTGCATTGAAGAACCTTGCCAAGAAGGCTGATTCGGTCGTTATTGGCACCGACTTCGACCGTGAGGGTGAGCTTATTGGCTCGGATGCACTCATACAAATTCGTCAAGTTGCTCCCGATGTCCCTGTTTCACGTGCGCGTTATTCTGCATTCACAAAGCGCGAGATAGATCATGCCTTCTCACACCTCGTTGATCTTGATCAAGATCTTGCTGATGCAGGTGATTCCCGTCGATATATCGACCTCATTTGGGGTGCAGTTCTGACACGCTACCTTACCGTGGCAAAACGTGGTGGATTTGGGAATACCCGGTCGGCTGGTCGTGTGCAGACTCCCACGCTTGCACTCGTTGTAGCTCGAGAGCGTGAACGCGAGGCGTTTGTTCCAGAGGACTATTGGCAAATTGTTGGTATGGGTTCGTTTGAAGACGAAGAATTTAAGATGAGCCATATCAAAAATCGCTTCTCTGATGAACAAGAAGCACAGGCTGCATTTGAAAAGGCGTCCCTTGCCAACACAGCAACAGTAGTTGAAGTAACCAAGCGCCGTCGGCAGTCTAAGCCGCCCACACCCTTTAATACCACATCGCTGCAGGCAGCTGCTGCAGCTGAGGGTTTATCGCCGGCTCGAACTATGCGTATTGCGGAGTCGCTCTACATGGAGGGCCTCATTTCGTATCCGCGTGTAGACAATACTGTCTATCCTTCGTCATTGGACCTTGCCGGCGCTGTTCGCATGCTTTCAGGTGTACCTCAGTATGCCGATGCATGTGCTGCTATTCTTTCGGAAGGTTCCTTCCATCCAACGCGAGGTAAGCAGCAAACAACCGACCACCCACCCATTTATCCAACGGGTGTCGCCAGTCCTGATCGCTTGAAGCCTGCAGAGTGGAAGCTTTACAACCTTGTGGCTCGTAGGTTTTTGGCAACTCTTATGAACCCAGCAGTTATAGAAGGTACAAAGGTTCGCTTGGATGTCGGTGGTGAGCTTTTCCAGGCCTCAGGCGATGTTTTGGTTGAGCGCGGATACCGTGCGATTTATCCCTTTGGTCTCAAGCGCGACGAACAACTCCCTGCTCTTGCGGAAAACGATACCGTTGGTGTACATGATTTAGAGCTTTTGAAGAAGCAAACAGAGCCGCCTGCTCGTTATAGTCAGGGCAAGCTTATTCAGGAGATGGAGCGGCTTGGTCTGGGAACAAAATCTACGCGTGCTTCCACCATCGAGCGTTTGTATGAAGTGAAGTATCTCAAAAACGATCCCGTGGAGCCGAGTCAACTCGGAATGGCAATTATTGATGCTCTGCATACGTGGGCACCGCGAATTACGACGCCAGAAATGACGAGTGAGCTCGAAGAGGACATGACAAAAGTGTCCGAGGGCGATGATACGCGCGATGAGGTTGTATATCATTCTCGAGCATTGCTTGCAGCTATGATGGATGGCTTGGTTGAGCATACCGAGGATTTAGGCGAAGCTATTTCAGATGCGGTAACAGCCGATGCAAAAGTGGGTGTGTGTCCCAAGTGTGGTCGTGACCTTGTTGTTAAGAACTCTGCTAAGACACGTTCAAGCTTTGTAGGCTGCATGGGATGGCCCGATTGTGATGTGACCTATCCGCTTCCTTCCAATTGTAAGATTGAGCCTCTTGAAGGCGATGAAGGGGTATGTCCTGAGTGTGGAGCTCCGAGGATTAAGGCGCAGCCATTCCGCAGCAAGGCGTATGAGATGTGCATCAATCCAGCTTGTCCCACAAATCGCGAGCCTGATGTTGTTGTTGGCACGTGCAAGGCATGCCAAGAGGCGGGACGCGAAGGCACGCTTATTGCACATAAGAGTGAGCGTACAGGTAAACGCTTTATTCGCTGCACTAATTTTGAAGAGTGTGGGACGAGTTATCCGTTGCCTGCACGAGGAGAACTTCACGCTACAGGTGAAGTGTGCCCCGATTGCGGAGCACCTCTCGTCGAGGTAGAAACGGCTCGCGGTCCTTGGAAACTTTGTCCTAATTATGAGTGTCCAAGTAAGGAAAAACGTGCAAGTACAGGACGAGGACGCGGGAAAAAGCGTTCAACGAAGAAGCAAGCTAAATAGCGAGCAGTTGGATTGATGTATGTCGGAGGGTTGTATGACAGAAGGTCTCATGCGGGCACAAGGAGTGCAGCAAGGCGCATTCATAACGCTCGAGGGGCCAGATGGTTGTGGTAAGTCGACACAGGCTCGAATGTTAGCTGAGGCGCTTTCTAAGGACTCTACTGAGGTACTTAGTATTCGTGAGCCAGGTGGTACAGACATATCTGAGCGTATCCGTAAGCTCCTGCTTGATCCCGCCAATAACAGTATGAGCGCGGAATGCGAGCTTTTGCTCTACGAAGCCTCACGAGCGCAGCTCGTTAATCAGGTAATAAAACCGGCCTGTGCTCGTAATGCCATTGTGATATGCGATCGTTTTTATGATTCGACGTATGCCTATCAGGCAGGCGCCCGTGGCTTGGATAAAGGTATGGTTGCGTGGGCTAATACGCTTGGATCGTGCGGATGTGTTCCCATCAGGACTATTTTGCTTGATCTCGAACCCTCAATTGCATTCAGACGTGCTGCTAAAGAGGGGACACCCGACAGGCTCGAAGCAGAAGGCCTGTGCTTTCAGGAGCGTGTGCGTGCGGCTTATCTGGAGCTTGCTCAACGCGAGCCTGAACGCATTTGCGTGGTTGATGCTTCAGGAAGTCCTGAGATGGTGCATGATCGTATTATTGAGGCTCTCGGTGACCTCAACCTTCCTTTTGCGACGGGGGTGTCGTAGGTGGCAACTACGATAGGAGCTGCTCTCGAACGCCTTTCGGGGCAACCTCGTGTGCGCGAGTTTCTTCTTGCGGCAGTTCGTGAAAACCATCTTTCACATGCATATCTCTTTACGGGAGCACCCGGCTCGGGACAACTTGAGACTGCACGAGCTTTAGCTCAGTGCATCGTATGTCCTCAAGGTGGAGATGGCACGTGCGATGAATGTATCCGCGTGGCGCATGGAACACACCCTGATGTGCATCTTATAGCTCCTGAAGGTATAAGCAGCTATCTCGTAGAGCAAGTGCGCAATCTCATTGATGATGTTCAGCTGGCTCCTGTGCGCTCAACAGCTAAGGTTTATATTCTGGAACGTGCAGAACTGCTGCGTGGGGCACCGGCAAACGCTTTGCTCAAAACGATCGAAGAGCCACCTCAAGGTGTGGTGTTTATTCTCATTGCTCGTTCAGTAGATGCTGTTTTACCGACCATTGCATCCCGTTGTCAATTAGTGCCATTTCGAGTTGTTCCTCCCGCATCCGCCGCAGCCAACCTTGAACAAACAACAGGGGCGAGTGGTATGGAAGCACGCATTGCCCTTGCTGTTGCAGGAACACCTGAGCATGCTGCAGAATTTCTTGCTTCACCTGGCAGGCGAGAAGCACGTCGTCTTATGCTGCGGACAATTTCTGAATTGCCGCGTGATGATGGTTGGGACGTTCTATCGTCGGCACAGGAGCTCATTGCCGCTGTACGTGTGCCCGTCTCCGAGACGCGCGAAGCACTTTCAGCTATGGCTGAGCAGGACAGCGACTTTCTCTCTCCAAAAGCCATGAAGCGTATGGAAGATGCTCAAAAGTGTGAGCTTTCGGCGCGTGAACGTTCAGGTATGATGGAACTTCTGGCAGCAGCAGAGAGTCTTTTGCGTGATGCGTTGGTTTATGCGGAAAACGCAGGAACAGAAAATGGCCCTGTTAATGCAGACGTGGCTGAGCTCGTTGCTCGTCTCTCAGTCAAACCCGGTCCCGTTGGACTTATTCATGCGCTTGATGTTATCAGGCGTGCCGCTGATGATGTGGCTCACAATGTTTCACCTCAGCTGGCTCTCGAAGCCATGCTCTTTTCTCTCAAGGAGGCCCTTGGATGATCTCCGTTATCCCCGTAAAGTTTGCCTATGCAGTACATGAGCTCTGGTTCGATCCAGGTGAAACCGGTGCTCAGGCTGCCGATCACGTTATTGTTTCCACAGAGCGTGGAACCGAAATAGGTTTAGTTACTCGCGATGCCTTTGAGGTAACACCTGAAGAGCTGGGCGATACGATAGAGGACGCTACACTCCAACCAGTTTTGCGCGTGGCTACAGCCGACGATCTTGCTTATGCCGAAGTGCTTGCTGAGAAGGGAACGGAGGCACTTCCAGTTTTCCGTCGCGCGGTTGAAAATCTTGAACTCGATATGAAGCCCGTGGGGGTCGAGTATCTTTTTGGTGGCGAAAAGGTAGTTTGCTATTTTGCTGCTGAAGATAGGATTGATTTCCGTCAGCTCGTGCGCGACCTTTCACATGAGCTGCATGAGCGTATTGATATGCGGCAGATTGGTGTTCGCGAAGAGGCGGCCATTGTGGGTGGCTATGCTCATTGTGGACAAGAGCTCTGCTGCGCACGTTTTGGTCGTCAATTTGAACCGGTTTCTATCCGTATGGCAAAAGAGCAGGATTTACCGCTCAACTCCAATAAAATATCGGGTGCATGTGGTCGCCTGATGTGTTGCTTGCGCTATGAATTTGAGGCATATCGAGACTTTAAGAGTCGTGCACCCAAAAAGAATGCGGTTATCGATACGCCGCTTGGCAAAGCAAAGATTGTTGAATACGACACGCCGAAAGAACAGCTTTGTCTGCGTTTAGAAAGTGGAAAGCAAGTACGCGTTCCTCTTGCAGAAATGGAAGCTTCTGAGGCTGCGCATAAGAAGTCGGAAGAACTTGGATGTCCTTGTCGTCCCGATACCGTACTTCGCTCCACATTAGAAAAGATTAACTCGCCACAAATTCAGATGGCCTTAGCAGAGCTCGATAGGAAAAACGGTCTTACTCCGGCTGAGGTATTTGATGTGGACGACCTCTTTGTCAATCCAGTATGCAGGCAGCAAGTGGTGGAAGAGCCGTCCCGATCTGCTGCAACAACTGAGAAAAAGACCAAGTCTTCCAATAAAACTTCTGCTAAAACTAACGCCCCACAAGAAGAGCAGGGAAAGGCTAAGCCAACGCGCAGACGGCGTGTGCGCAAGAGCTCCCAGGCTCAACCTGCACAGCAGCAACAAGAACGCCGTTCTTCAGAAAATGCTGCCGCTCAGGCTGCATCTGCACCAACGCGTCGCAGACGTCACCATCGGGTAGCGGCTTCTGAAAAGCAGCAATCTGCAAGTCCTTCGGCAGGTACAAGAACGCGCCACACGCGTCGTCCTGGTGATAAGGGCGGTGCACAGGCTCGTCAGCCTCAGGCAAATACCAAACGTCAGGCACGCCAAGATAATCAGGAGCGTCGTTCTCTGCGATCGCGCAACAACGAGGCGGGAGAAACAACGCCGCGTCGCAGGCGTCACCACCGCGGTGGGCGTGGCCGTGGACATAGCGAAGGCAATGCTTCTTCGCGTGGCAACAGCTCAAACTAACGAACTTACATGCCTAACTCAGCGCTATCGAGCCAAATCGTGAACGGCCCATCATTTATGAGGGAAACGCTCATGTTTGCTCCAAATGAACCGCGGCCTACGGTAAAGCCGTCTTGTTCGGCTGCTTCACAAAAATGCTCGTAAAGCATGTTGGCTAGTTCTGGTTGGGCAGCATCGATAAAAGAGGGACGATTTCCCTTCCTACAATTTGCATAGAGGGTGAATTGGCTTACAACGAGCAGTTCACCTTCAACATTTGCGAGTGATAAATTCGTTTTGCCTTGATCATCCTCAAAAATGCGCAGGTTACGAATTTTGTGCCAGAAACGTTGTACGACCTCATCGGTGTCATGAGGTCCTATGCCAAGTAAGATGAGTAAACCGTGCTGACACGAACCTATCACTTGCTGATCTACAGAAACCTGCGCTTCTTTAACCCGTTGTATGACAGCTCGCATAGGCGCTCCTCTGTGAAAGTTGATAACGATAAAAGAGTGTATCCGCTCGTTTGTGGTACTGCTCGTGGCATGGTAATTATCTTGCGAGATACTGACGAAAAATAGTTCATGCGCAAGGAGGATGTATGGATAATCAGCCGACTGCAATAGATTCAGGTCATGAACTTTTGTTGGGTATTGATGTGGGAGGCACGTCCGTTAAAGCGGGTCTTTTCACAACGGAGGGAAAACTTTTAGGAGAGGCGTCGGTTCCGACGCCAGCGCTTATCACTGAAGAAGCATATGCGGTGGTAACTACCTGTTTGGATGAACTTGTCCAACAACATGGCGATGGAAATAACGTCATAGGTATCGGACTTGATATTCCAGGTCCCATTGGCGAGGACGGACTTCCGGGATTTATTCCAAATGCTCAGATTGATCTGCTTGGTCTTGAAGCAGCAATCATGCGCTCGTATCCACATGCCATATTAGCCGCGCTGAACGATGCAAATGCCGCTGCTCTGGGAGAGCTCTGGCGGGGCGCTGCGCAGGGCGAGCGGAGTGTTGTGTTTGTAACACTTGGCACTGGTGTTGGCGGAGGCATCGTATGTGATGGCAAGTTGGTTGCTGGCAAGAATGGATGTGCGGGAGAGATAGGCCATCTTACGGTCAATCCTCATGAAAGTCGCGTGTGTGGATGCGGGCGAAAAGGATGTTTGGAGCAATACGCTTCGGCAACCGGTGTGGTGTATTCCTATAAAGCGGCATGTGCTCGTTTAGGCATAAATCCCTGCTCTTTAACGGGCCTCAGTGATTCTCGATCGGTGTTTGAGGCTTTTGAAGCTGGCGATAAAGCTGCTGCCGAAGCAATTCGTATCATGTGTTCCAGTCTCGCTTTCGCTCTTTCCTGTGTTGCTGCTACCGTGAATCCGGGCGCCTTTGTCATAGGAGGTGGCATGGGCGAGGCATTCGATATTTTTTCGGAAGAGCTTATTGCCCGTTATCGTGAGCAATGCTTAAGTCCTGTAACGGAAACACGTTTTGAACGTGCAAGCCTGGGAAATAAAGCTGGAATGTATGGAAGTGCTTATCAAGCACTTATGTTGGCGAGGTCGTAAGCATATGAACTCTTTTGCTGTTCATGCCCATACGTTTGTACTGCCTGGATCGTTAGCTGGCCCAGGGTATTTAAGCGTAGTAGATGGCACTATTGGTAGTTGGTCTCCCACCCCTCCTCAAGGTTTTGAAATCGTAGAACAGCCTGATGCATGGGTTGCTCCTGGGTATGTAGATATTCATATACATGGGTTTTCGGGCCATGATGTGATGGACTGCGATGCTGAGGGAGTGCTTATTGCAGCACAGAAGTTACTGCAAGCAGGTACCACCTCCTGGACGCCCACAACACTTACGCAGCCTCAAGATGAGATAGAGCAGGCATGTAAGTGTGTTGCTCAGGCAAAAAAGAAGCAAGCCGAATCGGGATATAGCTCACGCATACAGGGCATTTTTCTTGAGGGACCTTTCTTTGTTGCTGATCGAGCAGGCGCGCAGAATCCACGAAATATGCTCGACCCTGATATAGCTTTAATCAATCGTTGGCAGCAGGCATCCGATGGTCTTATCACGAGATGTTCTTTAGCTCCAGAGCGTTGTGGTTCCGAAACATTCTGTGCCCAGGCAACAGAAATGGGTGTTGTCTGCTCTTTGGGTCACTCCAATGCGACCTATGAGCAAGGATTGGCTGCTGTGGCGGCAGGGGCTCGTGTTTTTGTACACACCTACAATGCAATGAGTGGACTTCTTCACCGTTCTCCAGGTTTAGTGGGGTGTGCTATGGCTACACCCACCACTACAGCAGAGCTTATTTGTGATGGCTTGCATGTGGCACCAGGTGCCGTAGCTGCGCTTGTTGCAGCAAAGGGTTGGGAGCATGTGGCGCTTGTTTCCGACTGTTTGCGCTGTGGTGGTATGCCTGAGGGCGACTATATGTTGGGTGATTTTCCCATTCGTGTTACTGGAGGAGTCGCACGTCTTATCCAAGAAGATGGAACTCTTGGAAATATAGCTGGCTCTACGCTTACTCTTGCCCGTGCTGTACAGAATGTTGTTGCTTGGGGAGTGGCATCACCAGAGCAAGCTATCCGCATGGCATCTGAGGTGCCTGCTCGTGCTGCTGGAATAGAAAAAAGCTGCGGCAGCTTGTGTACAGGGATGCCAGCAGATTTTAATATTTTGGCTCCTGACCTTACTGTGCGTTCTACGTATCTTGCGGGTCGTCTTGTGACAGAGCAATAAGGACTTCAATACCTGTTTCGCCAACGAAGGGTATGTGCTATCCTTGCCCGAAGGCAATGACGGAGAGGTTGAGACGTCGCGTTACCAGCGGACAGAGATGGGAGTCACCGGCTGAGAGCTCCCTCCAAGGTAGATGTCTTGAGTTCACTCTATCAGCTGCGACTTGAACAGATACCTCTATAGCGGGTGTGTCTCAGTAGGGAAGCCGTCGCTCCACGAAACGGAGATAAAGAGTGGATGTGCGCAACTCATAATGCGTTACATCAACCGAGGTGGTACCGCGGATCAATCCGTCCTTGGACAGCAGCATGGCTGTGCAAGGACGGTTTTTTTATCGAGAAGGGATGACACAATGTCGATGTCCGACGACCTCAGGACCATTGAGGCCCAAGTGACAGAAGGGCTTGCTGCCGCTACTGATCTGGATGCGCTTGAGGCTCTTCGTGTTTCCGTGCTTGGCAGGAAGGGCAAGCTGACCGCAATTATGCACTCCATGGGTAAGCTGACTCCGGAGGAGCGCCCGGCTATGGGCAAGCTTGCCAATGAAGTTCGTACTCGCGTGGAAGCGAGCATCAATGCTCGTCGTGAAGAGCTCGCAGCAGAGCTTATGGAAAAGCGCATGGCAGCGGATGCTTGCGACGTCACACTTCCGGGCAGGCGTTTCTCACCTGGTACGCAGCATCTTATCAATCAGATTCGTGAGGAAATCGAAGATATCTTCTGCGGTTTGGGATATACCGTTGAAGACGGACCGTATGTAGAGACTACGTGGTACAACTTCACCGCACTGAATGCTCCTGAGGATCACCCGAGCCGTTCTGCTAAAGATACGTTCTATGTTGTTGACAATGCACCTGGTAGCGTGGCACACGCAGAAGAGACCAACGTCCAGGGCGAGTCAGATATTTTGCTGCGCACACAAACGTCAGGCGTGCAAGTGCATGTTATGGAGCAGAAGAAGCCTCCTATTTATATGATCTGCCCGGGCACGGTATTTCGTCCCGATACCGCGGATGCCAACCACCTGCCGCAATTCACACAAGTCGAAGGTCTTGTTGTAGATGAGGGCATTACGTTCGGCGATCTCAAAGGTACGCTCGATTATTTCTGCCGTGAGATTTTTGGACGTGACCGTGCGACACGCTATCGTCCTCACTTCTTCCCATTTACTGAGCCCTCTTGTGAGGTCGATGTTTCTTGTGGTGTTTGCGGTGGTAAGGGTTGCCGCTTCTGCAAAAACACTGGCTGGCTTGAGATTTTGGGTGCCGGAATGGTAGACCCCAACGTATTTGAGTACTGCGGGATTGACCCCGAGAAGTACACCGGGTTTGCCTTTGGCATTGGTGTTGAGCGCGTGGCTGCGCTTCGTTATGACTTACCCGACCTCCGCATGCTCATGACTGGTGACATGCGTTTCCTTAAACAGTTCTAAGAAGGAGAAGAACATGCGTGTCTCATACGAATGGCTCAAGAGCATGGTGGATGTGCCAGCAGATCCTGCTGAGCTTGTTCAGGAGCTTATTCGCACTGGTACCGAGGTAGAAGCAGTTGAACGTACAGGTGCTAACTTTGATCATGTGGTGACCGCTCAAATTGTGAGCAAAGAGCGTCATCCCAATTCCGATCATATGTGGCTTTGCAAAGTTGATGTGGGCGACAAGAATGTTGATGCTTCGGGAAATCCTGAGCCTCTACAGATTGTCTGTGGTGCTCAGAACTTTAACGAGGGCGACCATATTGTCTGCGCCATGATCGGTGCTGTTTTGCCAGGGGATATCAAGATTAAAAAGAGCAAGCTGCGCGGTATCGAGAGCTGTGGTATGAACTGCTCTGCTCGCGAGCTTGGTATCGGATCAGATCATGATGGCATTATGATCCTCCCTGAAGATGCGCCAGTAGGTATGGATCTTGCCGATTATCTGGGGTCCTCTGATACGGTTATTGATTGTGAGATCACCCCAAATCGTCCTGACTGTCTTTCTATGACAGGATTTGCGACAGAGGTCTCAGCTATCTTTGATAAGGACACTCACTTTGAGCTTCCTCAGCTTTCAAACACTTCCGGCCCGGATGCGTCTGAGCTTGTAGATGTCACTATCGATGATCCTGAACTCTGCAGTCGTTATACTGCCCGTGTCGTGCGCAATGTGAAAATTGGGCCTTCGCCAGAGTGGCTTGCCCAGCGCGTGTCTGCTGCGGGCGGACGTTCTATCAACAACGTTGTAGACGTTACCAACTACGTGATGTACCTTACGGGCCTTCCCATGCACGCGTTTGATCTTGGTACGCTTTCTGAGCGTGATGGTAAGCGTCACATTGTGGTTCGCGCTGCTCACGAAGGCGAGAAGCTCACGACGCTTGATGGTCAGGAGCGCACCCTCACACCAGATATGGCGGTTATTTCTGATGATGGTGGCGTAGCAGTTGGTTTGGCTGGCGTCATGGGCGGTCTTGATTCAGAGATTACCGACACTACAAACCACGGTCTTCTCGCGCAGCGTAA